>Ga0190265_10001484_pt1 | contig 15448 bp, 12 predicted proteins | sample Popmic124T_FD_133135 | JGI IMG/M metagenome (GOLD analysis project Ga0190265, IMG submission 133135) | Populus adjacent soil microbial communities from riparian zone of Indian Creek, Utah, USA - 124 T | ecosystem: Environmental > Terrestrial > Soil > Riparian zone | place: USA: Utah | collected...
CGCGATCACCGCGGGATGCTTGAGCTTGCGGTCGACCGAGATCGCATAGAAGCGCTCGCGCACGCGATCCGCGCGCCCGACGCGGCGTACCTGGTATTGGCGCTGAACCTCGTCCGCGATCAGCGCGGGCACGGGGAAGATACCGCTGCCGGCCTGTCCGAACACCTTGAGCAGCGCGCTGTCGTCGAACTCGCCGATCACGCGCGGCTGGATCGAGTGCAAGGCAAACCACTGATCGAGCGAGCGCCGCAACGTGCTGCCTTCGGTCGGCAACAGCAGCGGCGCGCCATCGAGCGAAGCGGGAAACCCGCGCCGGTGCGCGGCAGCGAGCTTGGGCACCGCGCAGAACACCACGCCGCACTCGGCGAGCAAGTGGCTGAACGCGCGGATGCGCGTCGACGGGCCGACCGGCGCGTCGGCGATCACGATGTCGAGATCGTGCACCGCGAGCTCGGCCAGCAAGCGATCGGGTTTGTCCTCCCGACAGAGGATCCGCACCGGCTCCGCCAGCTCGAGCGCGGGCGCGAGCAGGCGCCGCGCGACGCGCTTGGGCACCACGTCGGCGACGCCCACCATCAAGCGCAGCGGCCGGCCGCTCGAGCGGCCTTTCAACACGTCCTGTAGCTCGTTGCCGAGCGCGAAGATCTCCTGCGCGTAGCGAAACACGACGCGCCCGATCTCGGTCGGTACCAGCCGCCGACCGCTACGCGCGAACAACTTCTCGCCGAGCGCCTGCTCGAGCGCGCGGATCTGACCGCTCACCGTCGACGGCGCGAGCCGTAGCGTGGCGCTCGCCCGCGCCAAGCTGCCCTCCTTCGCAACCAGCCAAAAATACAGCAGGTGATGGTAGTTCATCCATTCCATGCGCCCGAAGCCTAGTGCGGTTTAGTCGAAGAATCGACGCGAGATTTCCTGATTGCCGAAGTATTCACCGAGCCTTAGGGATGAACCTGTCAGCGAATCACGACCATGAAGAATCAACTCAAGACCGTTCTGCTGCTCGGCGTGCTCTCGTCCTTGTTGATCGGCATCGGCGGCGCGCTCGGCGCGGGCTACCTGTACGGCTTCACCGCACTCGCGCTGTTGATCAACCTGGGCTCGTACTTCTTTTCCGATCGCATCGTGCTGGCGATGCACCGCGCGCACGAGGTCGGCCCGCAGCAGCACCCCGCTCTTCACCGCATGGTGGGAGAGCTGGCGCAACGCGCCGAGATCCCCAAGCCGCGCGTATTCGTCATCCCCGTAGCGCAGCCCAACGCGTTCGCCACCGGGCGTAACCCCGAACGCGGCGTCGTGGCCGTGACCGAAGGCATCATGGCGATGCTGAGCGAGCGCGAGCTGCGCGGCGTGATCGCGCACGAGCTCGCACACATCAAGAACCGCGACATCCTGGTCGCCAGCGTCGCCGCGTCGATCGCCGCCGCGGTCACCTACATCGCGCAGGCAGTCCAGTTCAGCGCCTTCTTCGGCGGCCAGCGCGATGACGAGGAAGAGGGCTCCGCGATCGGCTCGCTGGCGCTGGCCTTCGTCGCGCCGATCGCGGCCACCCTGGTTCAGCTGGGTATCTCGCGCTCGCGCGAGTTCCTCGCCGACGAGACCGGCGCGCGGCTGACCGGCGACCCCGAGGGTCTGGCCTCGGCGCTGGAGAAGCTGGATTTGGGCGCGCGCCACATCCCCGCACACGTACAACCCGCGACCGCGAGCTTGTTCATCGTCAGCCCGCTCTCGGGCGCGCGCAGCATCTTCAGCTGGTTCTCGACGCACCCGCCGATGCCCGACCGCATCGCACGGCTGCGCGGAATGACCGCGGGCCGGCGCATGGCGGCGAGCATGCCGGCGGCTACGTCACGGCTGCGTACAGCGGAGTAAGCGACAAGCGTTCACGGGAAGTCGGGAAGACGGGAAGCGAGAATTCCTTCTTCCCACCTTCCTGTTGATCTCTTCTTCCACAATCGAACCGGTAAGAGAGCGCGAGTATGGAGAGTATCGGCACACCGCTCGCGTGGATCGGGTTCTGCGCATTCGTCGCGGTGATGCTCGCGCTCGACCTCGGTGTGTTCCACCGCAAGGCGCACGCGATCAGCACGCGTGAAGCCCTGATCTGGACGGGTGTTTGGGTCTCCCTCGCGCTGGTCTTCGCCGGGGGCCTGTACCTGCTGGTGGGGACGCAGCCCGCGCTCGAGTTCTTGACCGGCTACGTGATCGAGGAAGCGCTCTCGGTCGACAACATCTTCGTCTTCATCGTGATCTTCTCGGCGTTCGGTGTGCCCGCGGCGCTCCAGCATCGCGTGTTGTTCTGGGGCGTGGTGGGCGCGCTGGTGCTGCGCTTCGTGTTCATCCTGCTCGGCTCCGCGCTGCTCGTGCGTTTCCACTTCCTGTTCTACGTCTTCGGCGCGTTCCTGGCGTTTACCGGGATCAAGCTGCTGCTGCACCGCAACGCCGAGATCCACCCGGAGAAAAACCCGCTGTTCCGGCTGTTCCGGCGCCTGGTTCCGACCATCAACGAGTACCGCGGCGCGAGCTTCATCGTGGTCGAGAACGGGCGCCGCTACGCCACGCCGCTGCTGGCCGTGCTGGTCGCGATCGAGGCCACCGACGTGGTGTTCGCGGCGGACTCGATCCCGGCGATCTTCGCGGTCACGACCGACCCGTTCATCGTGTTCACGTCCAACATGTTCGCGATCTTCGGCCTGCGGTCACTGTACTTCGCGCTGGCCGGCATGATGGACGTCTTCCGCTATCTCAAGGTCGGCTTGGCCCTGGTCCTGATGTTCGTCGGCGCCAAGATGCTGATCTCCGGCATCTACCAGATCCCGATCCTCGCCTCCCTCGCCGTGATCATCCTGCTCCTCGCCGGCTCCGTCGTCGTCTCCCTGCTCCACCGCCCGCGCACCACCCCCTCGCACGCCGACAGCTGAAGGCGCGCGAAGAGATCTAACCGAAATGTGCGATCGCGCGCGCCCGTAGCCAGCGCGTTCTGCGATCCGCTAAGTGCGTCTCGCCCGCCCGTAGCCGCTTCCCGGCGCGCGTTCTGCGATCCGCTCACCGGCACGAGGGAGCGGAGCGAAGCGCAGCGACCCCCGCGGGGGTGCGACTCGCGTGTGTGCGCGCAAAGCGCGCGCGCACGCGAGCGCAGGGGGGCGCGTGCCCCCCTTATCCGCTTCACATATACGTGAAGCGGAGCTCGTAGTCGCAGATGCGGAAGATGTCGCCTTCGTCGATGCGCTTGGTGTCGAAGCGGCGGCCCTGGTACTCGACGCCGTTGGTGCTGCCCAGGTCCTTCAAGTAGTAGGCGCCGTTGTGCCAGACCACGGCGGCGTGGCGGCGGGAGATATTGCCGTCCTTGATCGCGAGGTCCGCGCTCTTGCTGCCGCGGCCGATGATGAACTCGTCCTTGGAGACGGGCATCTTCTGCCCGTTGAAGATCACGTACAGCGACAGGCGCCCGGGCGCCGCCATCGCCGGCATCGACGCGCTGCTGCCGCGCTGCGGGACGGGCGGCGGCAGCGACGCCGCGCGGTGCGCAGAGGACGCCGTGCGCGCTGGAGGCAGCGCGGCCGCGGACGGCCGGGCCACCGGCATCGCCGGCGTGGGCACGGGCGCGCGCGACACGCGTGGCGCCGGGGGAGCCGGCAGCGGTCGGCCCGACGGGCCCTGGCGCAGCGACGGAATCGCGGCGGCAGGCGCGGGTGGCGCATGCGTGATCGGCTCGGGCGCACCCGACGCGGGCACCGAGCCCCGACGGCTGGTGCCGTAGTTTCGGGAGCGCGCGTACTGACGCATCGCTTCGTTGATCAGGTAATCAGTCGAGCATTCGAGCTCACCGCTCATCTGCTCGAAGATTTCCCAGAGATAGTCCCGGCACTGGAAATGCCGGAGCGTTTTCTTGTTCTGATCCTGCGTCGTCATCGTGCTCGTGCTGCGCTGTTCCGACTCGGGATGCCCGGGGCCATCATGCATGCGCGTTCACCCACTATTGGGCTGTCCACCTTGCCCAATGCGCTGTCGTAACCCGTCCACGGCTTGCTTCGCAACCTTGCCCACGGTCGTGCCGGGCTCCCAATGTTTGCCCTTCACCGGGGTGCCATCACCGAGCAAGCGGCTCATGTTGACGGCGTCGGCTTCGTTGCCCTTGCGCTCGAAGAAATGCAGGGCGATCACGCGGTCCCACCAGTCCGGCGAGCTGAGCTGACTGCCTGCCACGGCGGTGGGGAGCGGCGTCATCTGTCCCATACGAAGGGCATAACCCTCCAGCTCTTCGGGCTCGTACCCGGCGCTCGGGTCGCCCGGCAACTTCGAGAAAAACTCGGCGAGCACGGAATCCCCGCCGAGGGTCAGCACCAGCTCCCCCGCGCGCCAGCGCCGGCGCTGATTGCCGCCGTCCTGAACCAGCGGCCACAGTTGCGGGATGACCTTGGGGCTGCGTACGTCGGCGACGCGGTCGAACGCGTAGTCCTGCACCGGGGCGGGAGATGCGGGATCGAGCGCGAGCGCGAGCAGAGCGTCCAAATGTTCTTCTCTCACCTTGCCTTCGAGCGCCTGCAGCGCGCGGGTACGGCGGTCGGTCAGGCTCGGATCCTTGGTGGCCGCGAGCGCGAGCAAGCGTGCCGCGACCGTCGGTTGGTCGGCGAGAAACTTCATCGCCGGGATCACGCCGTCGTCGATGAAACGGTCGCGATTGAGCCGCGCGGCCTTGTCGACGCGGGCCGCGTCCGCGCCGTCCTTGCCGAGCTGATCCGAGATCTGCTTGCGCAGCCAGGCGAGGAACGGCTCGCCCATCATCTCGGCCTCGATCGCCACCAGCTTGTCGGCTGCGCGCTGCTTGGTCGGAGCGTCGCCGAGCTGGCCGATCAGCTCGGCGAGCTTGATCAGCGCCTGCTGCGGCAGCTGGGCGTTGAGCGCGTCGACGAGCGTGGTCGCCGCGGACGCGCCGAGCAGGCGCACGACCTGCTCCGCGCTGTAATTGCCGGCCAGGCTGCGGCCGTCGAAGTCCGCGACGTACCAGCGCATCACGCCTTCGGTCAGCGCCTTGCGGCTATCGGGGCTCGGGCTCGCCGATTGGATCAGCGTCACGGCCGCGTCCTTCGCGCGGATCTGTCGCGGCGGCGGACCTTGCGACGCATCACCCGCGCCCTTCTCCAGCAACTGCAGCAAGCCCGGCACGAGCCCGTCGATCACTTGATCGCGCGTGGCCGCGTCGAGACCTTGCAGCGCGGACACGAGCTCACCGACGCCGTCGACGTCGCGCCGCTCCATGTCGACCAGCGAAAGCGCCGCGTAGCTGCGCAGCGGCAGCTCGTACTTGTCGGCGAGCAGCACCGCGACCATCTTGCCGGGCCCTTTGACCGTGCCCTTCCAGGTATCGACGTCGGCTTGCTCGACGCGGCAACCGACGCCGAACGCCGCGAAGCCAAGCACGAGCCCAACTCCCAGCGCGAGGTTCCCAGCCCGAGGTCCCATCGTCCCTCCCGCGGTGCTCGGTTTAGTCACCGGTGTACCGCGATTGTCGTCGTGCCCGCCCACGGGGCAGCCAATCGGCCTGGAACGATACCAGACAATTTCGCAATCGAATCAATGATCGGGCGCACCGCGCGGCCCGCAAACGCCGTGCACCCCGACGAGCCCATCCCCAACGCGCACCGCATGCACCCCGTCCAGTCCCACCCCAACGCCCACGCCGTGCACCCGCGAGCAACGCGAGCCCGGCGCGCTAGCGCCGAAGGGGGGCGCACTCGAAGCGCGCGCTGCAAGCGCGCGTGAAGAGGCGAGCGTCCCTCGCGCCGCAAGCGCGAGGGACCGACGGGGGGCTTTGCCCCCCGCCCTCTCAAGCACAACGGATAGGAAGCCCTCAAAGCCAGCACCCGTTCAACCCTGCACAACCGCCCGCTTTCCCGTTCCCTCCCCCTGCCCCTTAAGCCGAAAAATTGCCCCCCCGCCGCGGCCCCCGTACCCTCGTGCGTACGCAGACGTGCGCGCAGCGGCTACATCTCCTACCTCGGTCGGTGCGCTTGGACGCCGGCACGAAATCCTCGGCATTCTCGCGGGTGCCTCGACGGTGCTGCTCGCCCTTTCGCTGGGCTCGTACGACCTGCGCGGCGGGGAGAACTGGATCGGCCCGGTCGGCGAATCGCTGGCCTCGGCGTTCGTGTCCGCGTTCGGGCTCACCGCGCTGTGGCTCCCGCTCGAGCTCGCGCTGCTGACGGTCGCGCTGTTTCGCGCGCAGCGCCGCAACAGCTGGCCGCTGCGCCTGGCGTCGCTGATCGTCGTGGTGCTCGTCGGCTGCGCGCTGCTGCACCTCGCGCTCTCGCCGCGTCGCGTCTTCGGCGGGCACTTGCCGGGCGGGCTCAGCGGCGAGGTGCTCGCGGAGGTGATGCGCTCGCTGCTCGGCACCGCCGGCGCCTACGTGATCTGCGTCTCCGCGCTGCTGATCGACCTGGTGCTGCGCACCTCCGTGTCGCTGGTCGCGTCCTATCGCTGGCTGAGCAGCGTGCTGCGGCGCAGCGGCGAGCAGCTCTACGACTCGAGCGTCGAGAGCATCGGCGCGCTGTCGACCGCATGGCGCGAAGCCAAGGCCATCGAGCTGGCCGAGCGCGCGGAGCGCAGGGCCGCCGACCAGCCGAAGATCACGCTGGCAGGCGGCAAGACCTCGCCGGGCGCGCTCGTCGTCGGCAAGAGCGTGCCGGGCGTGTCCGTGTCGGTCGCCTCGGATGCCGCCGCGCTGGCCCAACCGGACGCGCGCGACGACGACGATGACGACGCCGAGCGCGATGACGACGCCCATCTCGACCCGGCTTCCGCGCCCGGTACCAGGTCGGCAGCCGGGACGGCGGTCGGCGCTGGCATCGGCGCGCTGAGCACGAGCAAGGACCGCGCTCGGCCGCGCGCGACCCGGAGCGAGCCGGTGATCGTCGCGCCGACGCCGATCAAGGAGCCGGCGCGCAAGGTCAGCAAGAGCGAGCACGGCTTCGCCACCGCGACCGCGAGCGACGGCCGCTCGTTCATGCTCCCGCCGACCACCCTGCTCACCGAAGCCGAGCACATCGGGCTGCGCATCGACGAAGCCACGCTCAAGGACAACGCCGTGCGCCTGGTCGACAAGCTCGCCGCCTACGGCGTGCGCGGGCGGGTCGACGAGATCCACCCCGGGCCGGTCGTCACCATGTACGAGTTCGAGCCGCAGTCCGGGACCAAGGTCTCGAAGATCGCCGGGCTCTCGGACGATCTCGCGATGGCGCTGGCAGCCGAGAAGGTGCGGATCGTGGCGCCGATCCCGGGCAAGGCGCGCGTCGGCTTCGAGCTGCCCAACAAGCACCGCCAGACCGTGTACCTGCGCGAGCTGCTCGAGGACGAGCGCTGGCGCAAGCTCGAGGGCCTGCTGCCGCTGGCGTTCGGCAAGGACATCGCCGGGCAGCCGGTGTTCGGTGATCTCAGCAAGATGCCGCACCTGCTGGTCGCCGGCGCGACCGGCTCGGGCAAGAGCGTGGGCTTGAACGTGATGCTCGCGTCCCTGCTGATGAAGAAGACGCCGGAGCAGGTACGGCTGTTGATGATCGACCCCAAGGTGGTCGAGCTCGCGGTGTTCGACGGCATCCCGCACATGCTGCTGCCGGTCGTCACCGACATGAAGAAGGCTTCGCTCGCGCTGCGCTGGGCGGTCGACGAGATGGAGCGTCGCTACCAGCTGTTCGCCGACGCGGGCGCGCGCAACCTGGTCTCGTACAACGCGCGCGTCGATCGCGTGCTGCGCGGTGAGCTCACGGTCAAGCAGATGATGCCGCGCCGCGCGGGCAAGATGCGCGCGTACGACGCACACGGCACCGAAGTGCTGGTCGATCCCGACCTCGACGAGCGGCCCGACGCCGCGGACTTCGTACCGGAGAAGCTGCCGAGCGTGGTCGTGGTGGTCGACGAGTTCGCCGACCTGATGATGGTCGCGGCCAAGGACGTGGAAGCCGCGATCGCGCGGCTCGCGCAGAAGGCGCGCGCGGCCGGCATCCACGTGATCCTCGCCACGCAGCGCCCGAGCGTCGACGTGATCACCGGCATGATCAAGGCCAACTTCCCGTCGCGCATCGGCTTCAAGGTCAGCCAGCGCGAGGACAGCAAGACCATCCTGGGGCGCAACGGCGCCGAGCACTTGCTCGGCAACGGCGACATGCTCGCGCTCATGCCTGGCCAGAGCGATCTACGCCGCGTGCATTGCGCATACATCAGCGAGGAAGAGGTCAAAGCCGTGTGCGACTTCCTGCGCCTGCAGGGGGAACCGGTCTACGACGACAACATCCTCAAGCCGCGCGAAGACGAAGACGGCGACGAGGGCTCAGCAGGGGTCGCGTCCGACGATCCGCAGTATGACCGCGCAGTGGCGCTGGTGGCGCAGGCCGGGTACTGCTCGATCAGCCACATCCAACGCAATCTCAGCATCGGCTACAACAAGGCCGCCAAGCTGGTCGAGCGTATGGAAAAGGAGGGTGTGGTGGGACCCGCGAGCGCCAAGGCCGGAGGCCGGCGCGAGGTGTTGGTGCAAGCCAGGTGAGCGCACCGCGAAGAACCAAGCTTCCGCCGCTGGGTTGCGTCGCGGAGCGCATGTTAGACTCGCAGGAGGACTTGAGATGCCGGAAGAACAGTCGCTGCTCGAGCTGCTCGCTTGTCCGAAGTGTCACGGCAAGCTCGCGCGCATCGGCAGCCCCGAAGGGTTCGCGTGTGAGCGCTGTGCGCTGTTCTACGCGCTGGATGACGGGCTTCCCAACATGCTGATCGAGGACGCCACGCCGTGGCCAGCGTCGCCGCAGGCAAAGCCGAACACGAGCAAGCCCGGCGGAGAGCACGCGTAGGAGAGCTGATGGCGATCGATCCGGTGACAGGTCAGGTGCTACCGAAGGTCCTCGTGGTCGAGGACGACGCGGACCTGCTGCTGATGATGAAGACGATGCTCAAGGCCGTCGGCGAGATCACCCTGGCCAAGGACGGCCAGGAAGCCTACGACCTGCTGAAGCAGGGGTTTCGTCCGGACGTGATCGTCACCGACGTCATGATGCCGCGCATGGACGGCATCACCCTGGCCAAGACGCTCAAGAACGACCCCAGCATCGGCAACATCCCGCTGGTGATGCTGACCGCGAAGAGCGGCCCGCTCGACATGATCACGGGGATCAACGCCGGCGCCCGGCACTACATCACCAAGCCGTTCAAGGCCTCGGACCTGATCGACAAGGTCAAAAAGGCGCTCGCCTCGCGCCGCAGTGGGTAAAGAGCAAGCCTTCACAGGAAGGCGGGAAGACGGGAAGGTAGAGAGCAATCTCTCTCTTTTCGTCTTCTCGCCCTCCCGTTGATTCCTGTTATCCGAAGCGCGCGACCACGGCCTTGGCGAACTCGCGCGTGCCGAGCTTGCCGCCGAGGTCGCCGGTGACTTCGCCGGCGCTGAGCGCGCCGTCGTAGGCGGTCTTGATGCGCACGGCGGCCTTGCCGCAGGCGGCGTCGCCGCGCGTGGTCGCGATGTGGTTCAGCATCATCACCGCGCTCATCAGCAACGCGAGCGGGTTCGCCAGGTTCTTGCCCGCGATGTCCGGCGCCGAGCCGTGCACGGACTCGAACACCGCGCAGCTCTCGCCCAGGTTCGCGCCGGGCGCGACGCCGAGACCGCCGACCATGCCGGCGGCCAGGTCCGAGACCAGATCACCGTAGAGGTTCTCGCAAAGCACGACATCGAACGGACCGGGGTCGCGCACCATCTTCATCATGGCGGCGTCGATGATGATCTCCTCGTACTCGATGCTCTTGTAGCTCTCGCGCACGAGCCGCGACTCGCGCAGGAACATGCCGTCGGTGAGCTTCATGATGTTGGCCTTGTGCAGGACCGTGACCTTCTTGCGCTTGCGCGCCACCGCGTACTCGAACGCGAAGCGCGCGATGCGCGAGCACGCCACGCGCGTCGCGACCTTGAGCGAGACCACCACGTCCTCGGTGATGGTGTTTTCGAGCCCGCTGTACAGGCCCTCGGTGTTCTCGCGCACGATCACCATGTCGACGTTGTCGTAGCGCGTCTTCACGCCCGGCATGTTGCGGATCGGGCGCACCGCCGCGTACATGTTGAGCGCCTTGCGCAGCGCGACGTTGACCGAGCTGAAGCCGCTGCCGATCGGCGTCGAGCACGGGCCCTTGATGCCCACGCCGTGCTCGCGGATCGCGGCCAGCGTGTCACTCGGCAAGAGCTCGGTCTTGCCCGCGAGCAGCGCCGACTCGCCTGCCAGGAACGGCAGGAACTCCACGGGAGCGCCCGAAGCCAGGACGATCTCGGTCATGGCGGCGCTGACTTCGGGGCCGATGCCGTCGCCGGGAATGAGCACGACTTTGTGCGTCACGAGCTGTTTCCTCCGCAAGAGTTGCTGTCACGCGATCGCGACACGCGGCGCTGCTCGCTGTCAAGCGCCGTGAGGTTTCCGGCATGTTGAATCCCGTTTTCGGTCGCTTGACCTTCGCGCGCGCGATCGACTAGAGCAGCACGATGGAATACCGAACGTTGGGTAGAACCGGAGTGAGCGTCAGCCGCTATTGCCTGGGCGCGATGATGTTCGGCGGGCGCGGCAACCGCGATCACGACGACTGCGTGCGCATCATCCACAAGGCCGCCGACGCCGGCGTCAACTTCATCGACACGGCCGACGTGTACTCGGAAGGCGAGAGCGAGACGATCGTCGGCAAGGCGCTCAAGGGCCGGCGCGACAAGCTCGTGCTCGCCACCAAGTTCTTCGGCCCGATGGGCAAGGACCCCAACGAGCGCGGCGGCTCGCGGCGCTGGATCCTGCGCGAGGTCGAGAACAGCCTGCAGCGCCTCGGCACCGACTACATCGACCTGTACCAGATCCACCGCTTCGACGAGAACACCGACCTCGAGGAGACGCTCGGAGCGCTCACCGATCTCGTGCACCAGGGCAAGATCCGCTACTTCGGCTCGTCGATGCACCCCGCGGACCGGATCGTGGAAGCGCAGTGGGTCGCGGAGAAGCGCGGGCTGATGCGTTTTCGCTGCGAGCAACCGTGGTACTCGATCTTCTCGCGCGAGATCGAGCGCTTCGTGCTGCCCGCGTGCCAGCGCTACGGCATGGGCGCGATCGTGTGGAGCCCGCTCGACGGCGGCTGGCTGACCGGGCGTTATCTGTCGGTCAAGGACCTCGACGAGAAGTCGCGCGTGGTGGCGATGGCGCGCCTGCGCGCCCGCGGCAAGTTCGACCCCCAGAGCGAGCTGATCCAGAAGAAGCTCGAGCTGGCCAACGCGCTCAACGGCATCGCGCAGGAAGCCGGCATGCCGCTCACGCACCTGTCGATCGGCTTCGTGCTCGAGCATCCCGCCGTCACCTCCGCGATCATCGGCCCGCGCACGCACGCGCAGCTCGACGACCTGCTCACCTGCGCCGACGTGCGGCTCAAGCCGGAGGTGATCGACCGGATCGACGCGCTCGTGCCCCCCGGCACCAACATCAACCCGTTCGAGGTCAACTCGCGCCCGGCAGGCCTGGGCAAGAGCGGGCGGCGCCGCAACGCGAGCGCGTAGCAACGCGCGCGCATAGCAACGCTCCCCCGCAGCAACGCGAGCGCGCAGCAAAGCTACGCGGGAGCGAAGCGACCCTCGCGGTTGGGTGGGGCCCCGACGGCTTTGCCGGCGGGGCGGGAAGGGCGCGTGCCCTTCCCGTTGAAAGAGTCGTGCCCCTCCCGATTGCTAGCGCGCTTCGCGGGCGAGATCGATGACCAACGCGATCAGCAGGAACGCGCCCGCGGCCGTCAGCACGGCGGCGCGCAGCGGGGTGCTCTCGATCACGAGCTTCGCGTTCGCTGCGGTGAACCCGGCGGCCAGGATGAACGCGCCCGCGCCGCGCAAATAGGCGGCGCGGGCTCGCGCGGGCTCGCGCCCCGAGCGCTGCCACAACACGGCCCTGATCAACGCGTACACACCCGCGAGCGCGAGCGCGATGCGGGCGAAGTTGACCTTCAGCGTGGCGTCCGCCGGCGCCGGCGACATCCAGATCGCGAGCAGGCACATGCCCCAGAGCAGGAACCAGTTGCCGGTCGAGGAGCGAGCTCGTTGTTCGCTGGCCATGCGCGCACTTTCGTCGAGCCAGTACCTCTGCACAAGGGGTTTGATCGATTGATGGCGCAGGGCTTTGGCTTCATGAGCGGCCGCGTGCAAGCGCCGGGAAGTCCGGCGCCGCGCAGCGCTGCCGCAGCTCCGCGATCGCCCCTGCCAGCGGCAGCGCGCGCTGGCCGCCGGCCTCGCGCAGCGTGGCCGTTTCGGCGGCCTGCTCGCGCGCGCCGAGCACGAGCATGAGCGGGACGGCGAGCGCGTGGGTATCGGCGATCCGGTTGCCGAGCGACTCCTCGCGCGCATCGAGCTCGGCGCGCAGACCCGCGGCCGACAGCGCGAGCGCGACCCGTTCGGCGTAGCCCCGCTGCTCGGCGTTCACGGGCAGGACCGCGACCTGCTGCGGCGCGAGCCACGGCGGCAACGCGCGGCCGTGGTGCTCGAGTAGGATGCCCATGAAGCGCTCGAGGCTGCCGTACAACGCGCGGTGCAGCATGTACGGCAGCTTGCGCGCGCCGTCCGCGTCGACGTAGCGCAGGTCGAAGCGCTCGGGCATCGCGACGTCGAGCTGGATCGTGCCGCACTGCCAGGCGCGGCCCAGCCGATCGTGCAGCGCGACCTCGATCTTCGGCCCGTAGAACGCGCCCCCGCCGGGGCTGACCTCGTGGGCCACGCCCGTGCGCTTCAGCGCAGCGGTGAGCGCCGCTTCGGCGTCGTCCCACGCGGCGTCCGCGCCGAAGCGCTCGGGCGGGCGCGTGGCCAGCGCCAGCGAGATGCGCTCGAAGCCGAAGGCGGCGTAGAACGGGCCGATCGCCGCGCAAAAGCGATCGAGCTCGGCCGGCAGCTGAAGCGCGTTGCAGAACACGTGACCGTCGTCCTGCGTGAACTGCCGCAGCCGCAAGAGGCCGTGCAGCGTGCCGCCCAGCTCGTCGCGCTGCACGCTGCCGAGCTCGCCCAGGCGGATCGGCAGCTCCCTGTACGAGCGCAGCCGGTGCTTGACGATCGCGATGTGGCCGGGACAGCTCACCGGCTTGAGCGCGGCCGGCTGCGCATCGTCGTCGACGATGAACATGTTGTCCCGGAAGTGCTGCCAGTGGCCGCTCTGCTCCCAGATCGGCCGCCGGATCAGCTGCGGCGTCTTGACCTCGGCGTAGCCGTGCGCGTGCAGCATCGCGCGCGCGGCCTGCTCGAGCAGCCGGTACAGCTGTAGGCCGCGCGGGTGAAAGAAGGCCATCCCCGGCGCTTCGTCCTGGAAATGCAGCAGGTCGAGCTCCTGCGCGAGCTGGCGATGATCGTGGCTATCCATGGCTGTCTCCGTGTCGTGCAATGGCCAGCACGGACGGAGCAAACCACGCGGTATGCGTGCGGGCGCCCGCCCATGCCGGGCGGGTCCGTCGGTTCAGCGCTGCGTTACTGCCGCACGCGCACGACCGCCGTCCCGCCGCTGCGGGTAGTGGTCGTGCTGCTGGCAAACGCGAACGCCATTGGAGCCGGGCAAACTAGCTCAGGGTCTTGGGCTGCGCAACGCATTCGCGCTCAGAACGCGAGCTGCTGCGAACTCGCGCTCGGTACACGCGCTGCTCCGAATTCGCGCTCGGTACACGCGCTGCTCCGAATTCGCGCTCGGTACACGCGCTGCTCCGAATTCGCGCTCGGTACACGAGGAGCTGCGCGAAGGCGCAGCGACCTCGCGGGAGGGAGGGGCCCCCGACGGCTTTGCCGGCGGGGAGGGAGGGTCGCGTGACCCTCCCTAAAACATGGAGAAGAAGTCCCAGATCGCTTGGCTGGCGAACGACGGGATGGTGTGGCCGCCGTCGAACTCGCACCAGTGGACGGGGTGGCCCTCGTCGCAACCTTCGTACGCGACGCAGCGCTCGGGGCCGACCATGGTGGTGGTCGTGTCACAGTGATTGGCCATCGCCCAGTGGTCGCGGCTCTGCACGCCGCCGCTGAAGCCGCCCATCACCGTGCTGTCGAACGGCACCACCGTGTCCGTGTTGCCGTGCGTTAGCCACACCGCGACCTGGCCGGTGCAGTTGCCGCGCGGACCCGAGCCGGCCATCGGCGCGATCGCGCGGAACACGTCGCCCATCGCGCAGCCGAGCGTGTTGGACATGATCCCGCCGTAGCTCATGCCGGTGGAGAACACGCGTTGCTCATCGATGCAGTACTTGCTGCGCAGCCACTCGTAGAGCGCACGCACGAACGCGACGTCTTGCCCGTTGGTGTTGGGCCAACCCGCGCCCGACCCCACGCTGTTCGACGTCTGCAGCCCCTGGCCCGCCGCGAAGATCGTGCTGCCCATCGCGCGCGACTCGAGCCCGTAGTAGCCGCCGCGCGAACCGCCCGCGACCTGCGCCGCGCTGCCGCCCAGGCCATGCCACGCGAACACCAGCTTGTACGGTTTGCTCGCGTCGTAGTCGGCGGGGATCTTCACGATGTACTCGCGCGGCATGCCGGCGACGTCGATCATGAAGGTGCCGCTGGCCGGGAAGTCGGCGGCGTTGCAGCCGGAGCCCGGCGTCGCCGGCGGCGTCTCGACAGGCGGTTGCATCGGGTCCATCGCCATGGCGCCGGCGCCGCCCATCATCGGCGGCGTCATCGGCGCAGCGCTGCCCGCGATCGGCGCGGGTGCGCTGCTGCCGGCGGTAGCCGGTCCAGTCACGGTGCCAACGGGCGGCACATTACCGGGGGCCCCCCCCGCGTTGACCGGTTGCGCGGACTGACCCGCCAGCGGCGGGCCACCTACGCTCGGGGGACTGCAGCCCATGCCCGTGCAGGCCGGCCCGTCGGGGTTACTGTCCTCATCGTCACCCCCGCAGCCGCTCGCTCCCAGCGCGCCGAACGCGCCAAGGACGAGCGCGCTGCTCAACCATGCTTTCCACCCGTGTCTCATGGTCCACCATCCCGTTCTCACCGGTATCTCTCGCGTTCCGGGGAATCACCACTCCGGAAGCTTCAGGGACGGAGATGGGAACACGGTGTGTGGCCATCAGAGCCAAAATGGAGTAGGCGTCAGAGAGAGCACAGTTCGGCAGCAGGGGATGGGTCGTATGGATGTGTGCGGACGAGCTCGCGGGCGAGTCGCCAGCGCCCGCACGATCATTGGCTGGGCCTGTTGGCTCGGCCTCGCCGGCGGCTGCAGCGCCTACGACGACGGCCTGATCGACCCCGTGCGCGCGCCTGACCGAGGGATCCGCAGCGACGGCGGCATGGGCATGGCGCAAAGCGGCAGCGGCGGCGCGTCCGCCCCGGTGGGAACCCCCGACGCTGGCGACGGCGGCGCGGGCACCGGCGGCAGCACGGCGGGAAGCGGCGGATCGGCCGGGACCGCTCCACCCGTCGGCACGTTCGACCCGCTCACTTGCAACG
>Ga0190265_10001485_pt1 | contig 15442 bp, 15 predicted proteins | sample Popmic124T_FD_133135 | JGI IMG/M metagenome (GOLD analysis project Ga0190265, IMG submission 133135) | Populus adjacent soil microbial communities from riparian zone of Indian Creek, Utah, USA - 124 T | ecosystem: Environmental > Terrestrial > Soil > Riparian zone | place: USA: Utah | collected...
CGCGCTCTTCGGCGCGCTACGTCGCGGACAGTGGCTGCCGGCGTTTTTCTCGAAGACGCTGCGGTCGTGCTTCAACACCGTGCAGGTTCAGCCGGTGACCATCGGCGGTGAGCAGGTCTCTTTCGATGGCCAGTACCTGCCGAAGCTCACGCCGACAGGGCTCAAAGCGGTGCTGACGGCTCCCAAAGATCTTGCGGCCACGCTCCAGTCCTTGCGCGACGATACGCTCAACAAGCTGAACGCCACGCTCAAAGAGAACCGCGCGCACACGAAAGCGGAGCGTGCCTATTTAGACAACATGGTGCTGTCGCAAGTCGATCTACGCACGATGATCCAGCAGGTCGCGACGGATCTCGCTACGATCGGCGGGGACGACGCGGCCAACCAAGTGACCGCCGCGGCCCTCCTCATCAAGATGAACGTCACCCCAGTGGTCACCATCCATTTGCCCTTCTCCGGAGACAACCACAGCGATGCCAACTTCAACACCGAAGCCACTCAGACCATCGCTTCGGTGAACAACATCAAGAACTTGATGACCAAGCTGGCCACCTACGGTCTAGAAGACAAGGTCACGTTCGCGACGCTCAATGTTTTTGGGCGCACGTTCAACGAGCTGAATGGTCGCGGACACAACGCCTCGCATAACGTCTCGGTGATCATCGGCAAGGGCTTCAAGGGGGGTGTCGTCGGCGGCATCGTTCCCGGCGGTCGCGCCGCAGACATCGACTCGGCGACGGGCGCGGCGTCGCCCAACGGCGATCTGGCGGCCGCCAACAGCTTGGCGTCGGTCGCCAAGACGATCGGCATCGGCATCGGGCTCACGGACGCGCAGGTAGACGACCAGATCGCGTCGGGCACCGCCATCCGCAGCGTGATCGCTTGATAGATTGATGAGACCACGCTCCGCTGGGCGTGGCCTGCTCTTGGCCGCCGCGCTCCTGACGACATCGTCTGCTGCTTTCCCCGCGCCTCCCGAGTTGGCGCTCGACAATCGGGACGTGGAAGCACTCGGCCGGCGCGAGGCAGCCCGCATCGCTGCCGGCCGCATCGCGGTCGCCGTGTCGGCCAGCGCCGATGTCGGCAGCCGCCAGTTCAAATACAGCGATCCCGTCGGCCCTTTGCCGGTGACCTATCTTCTGCCCTTCGCGCCGATGGCCACCTTCGGGCTCGAGACGTACCCATGGGCAAGCAGCAACGTGCCCGTGCTGCGCGATCTCGGCTTCCGCGGCCGCATCAGCCAGGGTTTCGCGCTGAGCTCGGAGACGCCTCAAGGCGTCACCATCGATACGAGCTGGACGCGCTTCGGAGGTGAGGTCCGCCAGCGGATCTTGGTGCCCGGCCCGCGCGCCATCGAGCTCGGTGTCTATGTCGGCGCGGACGCGAGCTACTTCGGAATGGAGACCGCGACCCCAGTCCCCGCGCTCGTGCCAGCGGCTCGAACGATCGCGGTTCGCCTCGGCTTCGACGCCCGGCTGCACGTTGCCGGACGGTTTTCACTGCTCTTGGGCGGTGCTTACCTCGTTATAACATCGCCCGGTGAGATTTATGACCGCTTCCGCTCGCCGCGCGTCTTCGGCGTCGACGGCGAGCTCGGCGCCGCGTTCGGCATCGTGCCCGGTCTCGAGGCCCGTTTCACGGGCCGCTACACGCGCTACGTCGCCTCCTTCAAGCCCATCATCGGGGATCAAATCGTCGCCGGCGGCGCGCTCGATGAACAGCTGCAGCTCGGTTTGGGGGTTCGCTATGCGCACTGATCCGTCGGCCTGGTCGTGGCGATTGGCCTTCGGTGCCCTCTGCCTACTCGCGGGCTGCCCCGGCACACTCGCGGACAAGGAACTCTATGAGGCGGCTCTCGACGGTGGTCCGAAAGGGATCGATGGTGCGGGCGCGGACACGGGACCGTGTGGCGACGTCGTCGCGCGCATCTTCGTGCCAACTTGCGGCGGTACCAGTTGCCACGGAAGTCAGGCCCCGCAGCAGGATCTCGATCTCGTTTCCCCCGGCCTGGCGTCGCGCGTCGTTGGTGTCGCTGCCAAGGGGTGCTCGGTGATGCTCGCGGATCCGGCGGACCCCGAGGGTAGCTTGATTTACCAGAAGCTCTCGCCGACCCCTCCGTGCGGCTCCCCGATGCCGCTTGCGCGGCCACCGCTTAGTAGGGCGGATGCGGCGTGTGTGCTGGCGTGGATCGCGGCGCAGTAGCGGCCGAAGGCTGAGGAGCCCGGGTCCGCTTGCAAGGGGCGTCCGGCCCCGGGCAAACCGTGACAGGCATCGGGCGGGCGCCCGGCCCCGCACCGCAGCGTCCTTGCTCGGCCCCGATCGCCAGCTCGGCTCGCTGCTAGCATGTGCTGGCGTACATGGTGACCAATTTAGGCATATAAATTATATAGTATGATTTATAATTTTACGGCCTATATTAGGTTGAATGGCTGGCGAACTCGTTGCAACCGAAGATCTGTTACGCGTCTTGACCGGGTTCAACCCCTGGTGGACAGGCCGTCCGTTTGGTGTCGAGCCGTTCCGACGCCTCGCGTTTCAGGCCTGCCGGAAGTCGCTGATCAACAAGTCCCTGCGGCGCGCCCTTCTTCTCTCGGGCCCTCGCCGCGTGGGTAAGACGACGGTGCTGTTTCAGCTCGCGACCGCCTTGCTCACGGGTGATAGTGAGATTCGCGAGCCGGTGCCCGCCAAATCGATTCTCTATTTGAGTCTCGATCATCCGATGCTCAAGCTGCTCGGCCTCCGCGAGGCGCTTCGGCTCTACCACGAGTCGATTTGGCCGGAAGGAGAGCCGGCATATCTACTGCTCGACGAGGTGCAATATTCGAAAGAATGGGCGACCGAAGTCAAACTGCTCGTCGACCATCACCCCGAGTACCGGATTGTCGCCACCGGTTCAGCGAGCGTGGTCCATCAGGACGTTCTCGCGGAAAGCGGCGTTGGCCGCTGGCTCACCATCCGAGTCCCCACGCTATCTTTTTACGAGTTTGCTCAGATCCGCGGCGAGGGTAGCGTGGGGGTGGCGCCTTCGCTCCGACCTTCCGACCTCTTCGCGCTCAAAGCTGCGGATCGGATCGCCCTCGCCGGGCAGCTCCGCCCCCTCCTTCCCAGCTTCCAACGCTACCTTCTGGTAGGCGGCTTTCCCGAAACAGCTCGTCAAGAGGACATTGGTTTGTGCCAGCGCCTGCTCCGCGAGGACGTGGTGGAGCGGGTGCTGAAGCGGGACATGGCGGCACTGTTCGGGGTGCGGCATATCGACGTCCTCGAAAAACTCTTCATTTACCTTTGTCTGCACAGCGGCGGCATCATTGCTCACAACGCCGTCGCGAGTGCCTTGCAGGTATCCATCCAGACCGTCTCAAACCATTTGCAACTTCTCGAACAAGCCAACCTGATTTACCGGCTGCCCCCTCTGGAGCTCGGCGGCAAGAAGATCTTGAAGGCCAAGAACAGGTATTACCTAGTAGACGCTGCGCTTCGGAACGCAGTCCTGCTCCGCGGCGAGGAAGTTCTTACGCTCCCCGACGAAATGGGCACCATCGTGGAGACCACTATTTTGCGCCACCTCTTTGCTTATTATTATCGCGATACTCCCGAAATCGCGTATTGGCGAGACGGTGACCGCGAAGTCGACATCGTCGTCCGCAGCCCCAGCTACACAATCCCTGTGGAGGTGAAGTTCCGAGAGAATGCGCGGCTAGAAAGATCGTCGCCACTCGTCACGATGTGTCAACGTGAGGCCATCAGCCAAGCTTATTTCGTTACCAAACGCGAGGAAGACTTCGGACCGCTGGAATTTGCGGAGACGAACACGCAATTGATGCGCATTCCAGCCCATATTTTTTGCTACCTGCTCGGCCAAGCGGAGCGCCTTCTGTGGGCGTGACGAATGCCATGGTCGGGTTGGAGGCGCGTCATTCGACTTTGTTTTCTACGCGCGCCCACTACGACTAGAGAAGAGCCCGGCCCGCTTTTCAGCGTCGATCAGCCACCTTACCCCAATTGTCACCAGTTCGGAAGCGCACCGGAAGGAGCTCGCCCAGCGCCTCATCGTCGCGCAGGCGACGGGCAGCGCCGAGGCGGATGCGCTTGCGGTTGATTTCACTGAGGCCACGCTCCGATCGGAAGAAAATGGTCTGGCGCGCGAGATACTTGCGGACACGGTGCAGGGGGCATCGCGGGCGCTTGACCTTGCCAGTATGATCTTGGGGTGCGCCTCAGCCGATGGATCTTGGCCGGGCCGTGAGCCACACGTGATTCGCGGCTGAACGATCGGCTGCTCGAGGCCGTCAGCGATCTCATGCGCGTCGATCATTGCGATGAGTTCGTGCGTGAATGCGCGCGGCGCAGAACGATCGAAATCGGCATACACCAAGAGGCACCTCGCCCAAGCGATTGGTCGCGCCGTCATGCAACAAGTCGTACGTGTCGTGCCGCGGTTGATACCGGACTGCTGAGTGACCGCGCCGAGCACCGGGAGGTCCCACGCACCAGCGTATCGAGCGTCGACCCGCTTGACCCGCTCCGCCCACGGAGCAGTACCGGTCGGGCATCGTGCAGCAGGGTGAACACCCGCCGTGGGCCGCTTTCGGTGGCCCTCTGGTCTCAATCGGGTATCAATTCGGGTCTCACGCGGCAGCCTATTTCAAGGCAATCTCGCGTCATCACTCAGAGCCACCTTCGAGACTTGAACTCGAGACCTACGGTTTACGAAGGCGTGCCATGTGCCTATGATCCCGATGGGTTAGAAGCGAAGAACCCCAATTGTACCCCAAGTTCGGAAGGGGACCGGAAAGAGCTCGCCCAGCGCCTCATCGTCGCGCAGGCGACGGGCAGCGCCGAGGCGGATGCGCTTGCGGTTGATCTCGCTGAGGCCACGCTCAGATCGGAAGAAAATGGTCTGGCGCGCGAGATCCTCGCGGACACGGTGCAGGGCGCATCGCGGGCGCTTGAACTTGCCAGTATGATCTTGGGCTGCGCGCCGATGGATCTTGGCCGGGCCGTCGGCCCGAAGTGATTCGGCTGAGGATCGGCTGGAGGGCCCCCTGGGTATCGCGCAGCTCCTTCCGGCGGTGCTACCTTCAGGGTTAGGCCTTGGGCCAGGACCTTCGGGAACGCTGCCGACCCCCCATCCTGCGAGACAACCATGGACGAGAAACAGTTACTCGAGCGAATCACTGTCGACCCGAAGATCTTCGGCGGCAAACCGATCGTGCGCGGGCGCCGGCTGGCCGTGGAGGATGTTCTCGGAATGCTTGCGGCAGGCGACTCGATTGAAACGATTCTGCAGGGCTACGAGTGGCTCGAGCGAGAAGACGTCCTCGCATGTTTGACGTATGCGCGAAAAATCGTCGCACATGAACGGGTGGAGCCGCTCTTTCGCAATACGGGTTCATGAGGGTACTGCTCGACTCCTGCGTGTGGGGCGGCGCGATCGCGGTCCTTCGCGAGGCAGGACACGATGTCGAGTGGACGGGCAGCTGGCCGGCCGATCCGGGCGACGAGCGAATTTTGGAGCACGCTCTCGCCACGACGCGGACACTCGTCATCTTGGATAAGGATTTCGGTGAGCTGGCGATCGTGCGTGGCCTTCCTCACTTCGGCATTGTTCGGCTCGTCAACATGTCCGGGCCGCAGCAGGGCGTCATTTGCAACGAGATCCTTGCGCGGTTTGCCGCCGAGCTCCAACGAATGGCGATCATCACGGTGGAAGCGGGCCGGGTTCGTGTTCGAGTCGACGACGCGTAGCGCCGGTCCCTGGGGCCCATCGCCGATACATTAACGCCGGGTCGCGCGTCGCGTACCATGGCCATGTGGACACGAAGGGGGCCCAGCGGGAACGTTTGGGAGCGACTGTCAAATGGGCGCGCAAGCTCCGCTCCAACCTGCAGCTCATTTTGGACGAGCACGGGAGCCGTGTGCACTTTCGCCCGTCCTCCACCGGCATCACCATGGTGGGACTCGTGCCGGAACGTCCTCAGCGAGGCCGACGGCTCCAGAATCTAGCGAGCTTGGCCGATGATTTCGAGGCGGTCTTCACAAGGTATTGCTGTGACATCGATCATGGCCGGCCGACGGAAGAGAAAGAGCTCCAGAGCTTTCTCATCCGCGAATCGTACAGGAACGGTCGCAGGATCGAACCGATCAACGGCGCGTCGCGGCTCACGGACGAGTCCGTCGACCTCATGTTCGTGACCGACGAAATCGCTCTGCCGCTCACGAACGGTAAGACGGTCTGCGACGTCCTCGCCTTTCGCCGCGACGGTGGCCGCTCGACGCCAGTTCTTCTAGAGCTGAAAAATGCGCGGGACCTCACGCGGCTCGTTGCGCAGGTTGAAGGCTACGCCGCTCTCATCGACATGCACGCCGATCTTTTTGCCGAGCTCTTTGGCGCGCTTCTCGGAGAGCGCATCCATTTCGACGCGCCGACGGAAAAATGGATCGTATGGCCTGCGGCGAGACCAGGCCCCGATCCGAACGAAGGCAAGTTGGCGTCACAAGGGATTCGTGTGGTGACCTACACGAAGGCAGCCGGGCGCTTCGACCTGCGGGTCGGGCGGTCGGTCTGCTCCCGCGGAAGCAAGGCTTGGAAATGACCACTACCGAACTTCAGCAGTCCATCCTGCGCGCGTACGCGACGAGTGTTGGGTTGCAACCAGCTCACTACTATGGCGGCGCACGCCTTCGGCCCGTCGTTCCGCTCGAAACGGCTGTGGGCGGCATCTTCATTCTCGGCGCGTATCCATCGGCTCGATTTGAATGCGTTGGCGCCGAGAAGGATGTTCCCGTCGGCGACAACCTTGGCCCATTCGAACCAGAGCGCTACTTCGATGGCGCGCGCGTCCGCATCCAGAAGTCGGCCGACGAATTGAGGGAGTTCTACCTCGAGCCGCTGGGGATCGCCCGACGCGACTGCTGGATCACGGACCTGGTCAAAGTTTTCCTCTTCAAAGGAGGGCATCGGTCAAAGTACACACGACTCGGTGCCACCGCTCCGCCGGGATACGAACGTGAACGCTTCGAGGAGCTTGCGATCGAATCGATAGGTTGGGTCGAAAAGGAAGTCGCTCTCGCACGACCGCGTTTAGTCATTACCCTCGGGGCCGAAATCGCGGGCCTGCTGCGCGGGGTCGACGCTGCATCGGCAAGGAATGATCTTCTTGGCGGCACAATCTCGTCGTTACGGTTCGGATCGATCGACATCCCAACGGTCCATCTCGCGCATCCCGGAATCATTATGCGCAGGGGCGATGACGAGCGGAACCGCTGGCCTCGTCTCCACCAGGAGAAGCACATTCCCATGCTACGTGCGGCGCTGGCGCGCATGTAGGCGCGAGGGTTGGACGCGGAGTTGTGTACAATCATCGTCCCATGGGCAGCGACATAACTCTCTTCTCGGGGTACTCGCAGAAAGAGAACCGAACAACGAACTACGTAAGCGCACGGTGAACCCCACCCTAGCGGCGTAGCCGGGCCGGCGGCAGATTCAGCGGCGTGAAGCAACGACGTCGATCAGGATGCAACGGCGGCAGCCGTCTTGGGCCTTCTGGAGCTACGGAGCGAAACCGTAGCTCCAGAGGCACGCAACCTCTGATTTTTAGCCGCGCTCCAATGCCTCGCTCTCCAGCTTTCGAAGAGATACGCGTCCATGACAGCAACGGTTTGGGAAACCGCTGCTCTCGCCCGCCGCACGATCGCAAGTTAGCGAACGATGACTTCTTTCGGGCAGTCGGCGACGGAGATCGTCTGAGGAATCTGGCCCGAATCTGGCCTGACGTCCAAAGCTACGGTGCTCCCGGCTCAATCGGGTATCACGCGGCAGCCTATTTCAAGGCTATTCACGCGTAATCACTCGGAGCCACCTTCGAGACTTGAACTCGAGACCTACGGTTTACGAAACCGTTCAATGTGCCTATGATTTCATCATGTTAGAAGCGTTTAGGCCCAATTGCGGCCCAATTCGGGGCTTTGGGGCTTCACCAATGTCGGGCGCGTACCCGGATGACGCGTCGGGCATCGTCGGCCTTGCTTCCGGCCTTCGTGAGAGTGAGGCAAACCGCCCACGGAGCTACTTTGGTCATCCTATGTTGGGTTGGGGGCGTGCCCTAGAGATGGCGTCGAAAATCGCGGAGACCGATGGCGGGGAGCTTGCCCCTTTGTTCGCTGCGCGGCGCGACCCTTAGCGACGAACTCGAGACTCGCGCGCGGCATCCAGTTTGGCGACGTCTACCTCGCGATCGAAAGCATCCACCGCAAAGCGGCCACCCACGAACTGCCCGATGATTTTTCGTGTGAGGTGGAGATCCAGGCCGCCCGCGACAATGAGCCAATGCAAGTCGACGAGGTCGCGCTGCCGTCGCGCTGCAAGCTTCATTGCTGCGAGGTATTCTGCAGAGGCGATGGGACACGGTGTCCCCGACCGCTTGGTGGCGCTCGCGAGTGCGCTCTCGTAGAGACCGCGGTAGTCGTCATCCCTCACGATCACGTTTACGGGAACTCCGTTTGGGGCGACGGTCTCCATTCCGCCGAAAGTGAGTTTGCGCACGATTGGTAATCCATCGATCGGCAGCTGCGCAATGAAGTCGACGTTCTTCGTCAGGCGCTGCGACCCAAACGCTTGCAGGGCGAGACCACCGCAAAGACCAACCCGAACACCGGCCCTATCGGCAAGCCTGGCTACTTGCGCGGCAGCCTCATCGATGCGCTCGGGGCTGTATGCCTTGCGATCCTCATCCTTCATTGTGGGTGTCCAAGACAAATACTTCGATGCACCTTGCGCGGGTCGAGATCGAATGAGTGGCCTGGGAAGCGGTTCGTCGGTGGTCACCGAAGGACCTTGTAGCGTTTCTCTCGGGTCTTGGGAGGCCCCCAAACCCTTTTGTCGAAGCGCCAACGCGGAAAGTCCATCGACGTTAGCCGGATCCCGCCGAGCTCGGATAGGTCAGCGGTGGGACCAAGCCACATTGGGCCTCTCACCCACCCGGGCGGGGATTTGATCATGGTCACGAGTTCTACTTTTCCTTGTTCGTCGTCGTCGAAGCCATACATCTCGTCGAACACCCGCCAGGCGCCACGCTCGGTTCTGGCGATGACGAAATCGCACTCGAAGTCATTCGAGTCTCTGACGAAGTAGAGTTTGAGCGGCGTGGCCAGGCTGGCGCCCTTCACGTGCCGCCGCTTCTTAGAAGTCGTCGCTCCCATTCTCGGTTTCTTCTTCGTTTTCACGCAAGAACTCCTCTGCTCTTCACGGAATTCGGCCGCGACGACGAGCCGGCTCAGCTTACCGCAATTAGGCAGTAGCTCTATCTAAGCGACGCAAGACTGTTAACGCCGCCCGATCCAGGTCGGCAGAACGCGTAATGATCTTTTGGGCCCAGGATCGCCGGCCCCGCCGAGAAGGTGGTTCAAACGGCGAACGCTGTGTGCGGTAAGCAGCGCGGCCAAAGCCGAGCCACGGTGTCGAAGGATCGTTCAAGCGATCTCATTGACTCATACTGGAAGGCTGTCGAGCACCCCATGCGAAAACAGCATCAGCCGCATAGGCTGCTCGATTTCCTGAATGCGTTGAACAACGAGGCCAAGCCCCCACACGTCGGGCGACGCGATCTGCGAGAAGAACGAGTTCGGCGCGAAGGTCATACCGTCACGGGTCCTGCCGCCCGCTGCGCCAATCTTCACCGTCACGAAGCGCCCGCCGACGTGGATAATGTCCGGCCATCGCGTTGGAGGAATCCCCTTAATCGCCTCGCTCAAATGCCGGTCCGCTGTGTCCCTGCTTATGCCATCCGGCGCATATATCACCTTGAGTGGCCACGAATCATAGTCGGGCAGTGGTGGACCCATGGGATGGTAGCGTCGACCCAAAGGCAGCACGGATGGTAACGACGCGAGATTCGTCACCGCATCGGCGAGTTCATGACCATCGAGGTAGCTCTTCAGGGATACCGCGGCGATGAGCCCGTCGACGGACGCGAATGACTTTCCTTTGCCGTCGCGGTTCAGAAAATCGTAGCGGGGGGCCGAACCAGAGACGACAAGCACGTCGATCTGCTTAGACTCGGAACCGTCGGCGGCGAATGCGAATCCTCCCAAATTGACCGTGCAGAAAGCGGACACGTGCGCCCGAAGAAACTCTATGTAGAGCCGTTCACGCGCGCCACCGACATCCGTTGAGTTCGGAAAAATACTGGCCGCGTCGGATTCACCGCGCAGGACCTTACCGACATCCTCCCAGTAGGTGACCAATCGTTTGAAGAACGGCTGCATTTTGCTTTCTCCTGGGCCTGAACTATCTGGCCTTACGCTTCATCGAGCCCTGCCCAGGGTTCCGGCCCGTCTTTGCGATCGGCGGGCGCGAGCGAGTATCGTAAGCGTTTGCCGCCTGCCTGAGTCTCGCAGCGACGATCTCGACGAGCCGCTCTGGCCGCATGACAAGTGCGTGCTCCCCGAATCCGAGCACCCAGGTTTCGAGCTCGCGGCAGGGTCGAACTTGAAGCGTCACGCTCACGCGCCCTCTGTCGAGCTTCACAGCTCGTTGCGATGGGTGCCATCGATGGTGCAGAGCGAAATTCGCCCAAGGACCCGAGAGAACAACCTCGACATCCTCAACCGTGCCCGTCCCAAACGTGTGAATGCCGAAGCCTTGGGCAAGAATGCTCTTCGGATCGAATTCGCCCTTTGAAGGATACCGGAAGGTCTCGTCGAGCCTTTCCACCCGTTTCATTCGAGCAAATCGGTAAGGGTAAAAGGCGCTTCCCGAGTCCCGGGATGCAAGCACGTAGAATTGGTAATCGAAGACGATCAGCGAAAGCGGCTCGATAGTGAGCGCCTCGGTCGCGCCGTCGTTGTGCTCGTAGTCGAAGCGCAGACGGCGATTCTCGAGAAGGGCGCTGACGATTTCGTCGAGACTCGAACCCCCTTCGGGGAGTGCGCTTTCTCCTCCGCGAGGAGCCAGGACAAATTTCCGTTCGAGGTCAGCGAATGACTCACCACGCTCGCGCAGGACGAAGTCCCGCGCGTCCTTCAAGTTGCGCTCCTGCGGGCTTCCTTCGAAGATCGCGCCGAGGCTTGCAGCAACGCATATACCAGCCGCCGCCGAATGCGACGGAATCCGGCGACCTTCATAGACAAGCCAGGTGGTCTTCCCCTCGCGGACCCGTCGGGTGTGGGGAAGGCTCGTCTCGAGGTGCTCCAGCCAACGGTCGGCTGTAGGGAGAGACTTGCCCGTAGCGGCAGCAACCGTTCGTCGTGAGTGCCGATCGCCGCGAAGCAAATCCGCGACAACAGAGAGCAATGTCGGGACGGTGTCAGCTTCGGAAGGCTTTTTCATCGTTGAATGATAACCTTATCGTTCAGTGATGACGTGGTCAGGCAACTTGCACGCCCTATTTTAAATGTCATTCTGAGGGTAGCACGACGGTTATCGGGAAGACTACAAAGCGTCACCCGATGATGGTTTTACGAGAGGCACGCGAAGCATGGTCCCTAACGCACGGTTCACCGAACTTCTGACCGACATCGAGCCCAGCGCGACGACCAAGAGTTACGCGTCCTCTGCCCATACGGGGTTGCGCGCGCACCTTCGTGGCCATGAGAGTTTCAGCGCTCGATGGATTTCAGATTTCCTGGCGGGAAGTTATTCCCGCGACACGGCAATCCGACCGAGGATGACCGAGGATCAGCTGGAGCGTCCTGACGTCGACATCATCGTCGAGACGTCCTTCTCCACCAGCGATCATCCTGACTCCGTTCTGCAGGAGGTCGCCGCGGCGTTGAGAAGGGCGTATACTGTGGAGCGCATCAACAAGCGTTCGGTGCGCGTCGTCGCATGGAACGCGGAGATGGACGTCGTGCCCGTCATAAAAAACGGGGGCGCCTACTTAATACCCTGCCGGGAGGATGGCCATTGGAAATGGACGAACCCCCCCGAGCACAACAGGTGGAGTACCGATCAGAATGAGGCATTCGGCGGCCGCTTTAAAAGGCTTGCCAAGATGGTGAAGTGGTGGCGTCGCGAGAATCCAACCGGCAAGCGGCCCAAGGGCTTCGTGATCGAAGTCTTGGTGGCAAGGCACGCGCCCCGCGACGAGGAGCATCTTGGCGAAGCCTTCGCGAAAACACTGCAGAGCATCTATTCCGCGTATTCCTTCCTAGCTTCTATTGACCAAAAGCCCTTCATCGAGGATCCGGCCGTCTCAGGAAGCGACATTCTCGCGAAGGTAACGCTGGCGCAGTGGAAGGACTTCGTCGAAAAGGTCCGCGTGCACGCGGGCTATGCGAGGAGGGCGCAAGAAGAGGATGACATGGAAGAAGCAACGCGATTGTGGCGCAAAATCTTCGGCTCCCGGTTTAAAGGCACGACGGCGCCCGCCAAGGCGACGGCTGCGAGTGTCTTCGCGACCGCTGCCGCGCCCCCAGGCGGATACACATTTCCGAACGCCAATGCCGCGCCAACCAAGCCCCGTGGGTTTGCGTGACGTTCTGGCTCCTCACGGATACGGTGCGACTCGCTGCTGAAAAAGCCGCGGTGGAGGCGCTCGCGCGCCAAGGGGGGTGGTTCTCGCTTGCGCGGTGGCGCCTTTTCGAGCATCGGGTCTGTGCGGAAGGTGTGATTCAGGCTCACGGGTGCCAGTACCCTGTGCGGCTAATCTATCCAGACCAGTTTCCTGAGGTACCGGCCTGGGTAGAGCCCATCGATCCCAATGCAAAATGGTCGATTCACCAATACGGCGCCGGAGGGGCGCTCTGTCTCGAACTCCGGCCTGACACGTGGGTTCCGACCGCCTCCGGCGCCGACGTTCTAACGAGCGCATACCACCTACTCGAGATCGAGAATCCTCTCGGTCCGAATGGCGAACGATCTCGAGCGCCGTCCGCGCACAATATTGGCGCGCTCCAGTCGTACGACTGGTCTCTCAATCCTCTTCTTATCGGTGCGGGGTGCCTTGCGCGCATTCGCATGACGTGCGCCGAAGACGTGAAAGCGTTTCACTCTGCTTATTTCGACGACACCCTGCCGATTCTCATTCACGACGCTGTCGACCGAGAGGCGCATGTTATTCCGTCACGCGAAGGCGGAACATTCGGTGACATACCGATTTTCGTCAGCTTAAACGATGCGCCGGCGGCAATCGTGACTCGAGCCGAATTGGTCGATGCTGCTGGTTTCACGGGCGAGACAGCTGAGCACGTTGTCGCCACCTCGTTCGCGCTCGTCCTATTCGTCGGCGCGCTAGTCGTGAGCGCATTCCACGTAGTCAACGAGAACCAGCCTATTCATCGAAAGGTCGTCGCGATTCCCGATAATCACGGACAGCGGTCCGGGCGCGCATTCGAGGCCTCGAAGAAGCGCGTGGCGGTCATAGGCGCGGGCTCGGTCGGCTCGAAGATGGCAGAAGCTTTGGTGCGCTCGGGCCTGCGACGAGTAACGCTTATTGATGGGGATGTCATGCTGCCTGCAAATCTAGAGCGCCACGCGCTCGACTGGCGCGACGTGGGCTTCCGAAAGGCGAACGCCCTAAAGCGCCGGCTTCTGCAAATCGTGCCCGGCCTCGAGATAGACGTCATCACCGACAACCTAAACTGGCAGCGCTCCGCGCGAACTCACGCATGGCAAGTGGATTCGATTGCAGATTGCGATGTTATCGTCGATGCGACCGGCGATGTTCCAAGCGGGCTTCTATTGGGCGCGATTGCGGCGGCAAACAAGCGCGCCTTCGTCTCCGTCGAGGTTTTCGAAGGGGGCATCGGCGCGCTCGTCGCAAGCTGTCTTCCTAACCGCGACCCTCCATACATTATTGCACGCGCTGCGTTCTTGAGCTGGTGCGAAGCACAAGGTGTCGCTGCCGCCAAAAGTTCAGGGCGGCCGTACGAAGCCATCGGCGATCAAGGGCCCCCGCTTGTCGCAGACGACGCCGCTGTCACGATGGCCGCCGGTCATGGCGCCCGCGTGGTTCTCGACATTTTGGACGGCAGACCCGTAGGTGCAGAGGCAGCGTGGCTCCTGGTGGGGTTTCAGAAAGCATGGCTATTCAATGGGCACGGCCATACGATTCGGATGAGTGTCGGCAGCCCCACGCTCCCCAGCGTGCAGCCCGAGGACGCCGAGGCACAGGCGTTTGCTCTCGATCTCGTGAAGGAAGCTCTTGATGCATCTGCGGCTTCGATATGAGGAATTTAGGGCGTTGGTCGATGCACTCGCGCGCGCAGGACAACGCGAGATCGGCGGACAGATGTTCGGAGAGCAGATCGCACCTTCCCAATTTCAAATTACGGAGCTCACGGTCCAGAGCCGTCGTGGCACGATCGCGCGCTTTGTCGTTGACCTCGTGGAAGCGGCGCGGACTGCTTTCAATTTCTTTCAACGGACTGGACACGACTATGCGCGATTCAACTACATCGGTGAATGGCATAGTCATCCGCGCTTCGACGTTCGTCCAAGTTCGACCGACACGAGCACAATGCGCGAGATGGTGACTTCCGTGGACTTCAGGGGCTCGTTCGCTGTTCTCATGATAGTGCGCCTCGATGGAACCCAGCTTCGGTCGGGCGCCTGGCTCTTCGATCCCAAGGGCCGCGGACAATCCGTCAAACTGGAGGTCGAAGATGAGCGCCAATGACACGGGACCGACGCTGACGGATCCGGTCGGTATGGGCGGCGTGATCGCTCAAGACGGGTTCGACTATCAGATTTGGGAAGGTCTCATCCGCCTGCCCGGCTGGTTGAAGAACCCGGCGTTTGAAGCAGTGATCTTCGAGGGCCTCGAAGACATCGAGAGTAGATTCTTTGCACCGCACGCCCCCGCGCAGCGCATGCTCGAAAGACTCCAGGCGAAATCGGGGACGCTCGCATCGCGGGACATCAAGGAAGTCTTCGAGCGGTTTCTGGATTTTGAAAATCAGTATCCGCAGGTGACGCGCGTCCACACACTCGTGACTCAGCAGCTTCCATCGACCCTCCAATGGATTTCGCGCGATGCGGCACGGGTTCGCCGCGCCAGACCGTTCTATTTTCCATTCGCTCCGGTCCGAGGCGCCAGCGATGCAAAACTCACCGCTGACTTCGTTGCAGAGTACGGCCCTAGGCTCGGACAGTTTGTCGCCGATGCGGTTGAGGTTGAGCAAAGTCCCCTCCCTGCGCGCCGTTTTGCGCTAAACGCGTTCATCACGGCGTTGGGCGACGCGTTTCCTAGCGTAGAGATCGACCCACGGAGGGCAGGTGCGGCCTTTGGCTCGCTTGAGCAGCTCGTGCACCGATCGCGCGGTGTGCCTCTCACACAGCAAGAGTTGCTCCACTTGGTCGAGACCGAATTGAATGCCACCCTCGTGCCCCGACGAGCGTTTCCTCTGCACATCAGGTCGGATCGAAATGGGACGAACGAATCGGCTCTGGAAGTCGATGCGAGTGCCTTCTCGGGCAGCTCGGCCGGTTTCCCGGAACCATCTC
>Ga0190265_10001486_pt1 | contig 15436 bp, 10 predicted proteins | sample Popmic124T_FD_133135 | JGI IMG/M metagenome (GOLD analysis project Ga0190265, IMG submission 133135) | Populus adjacent soil microbial communities from riparian zone of Indian Creek, Utah, USA - 124 T | ecosystem: Environmental > Terrestrial > Soil > Riparian zone | place: USA: Utah | collected...
GTTCTTGATGCCAGCCTCGGCAGCGGGACCGGGGGAGGTCACTTCGTTGACGAGTGCGCCCTTGGCTTCGGTCAGGCCCAGGCTCGCCGCCATGTCGTCGTCGAGGCTCTGGATGCGCACACCGAGCCAGCCGCGCTTGACGGAACCCGACGTCTTGAGCTGGGCGACGACTTCGGTGACGGTCTTGGCGGGAATGGCGAAGGCGATGCCGATGCTGCCGCCGGACGGGCTGTAGATCGCAGTGTTGACGCCGACCACATCGCCATCGAGGTTGAAGGTCGGGCCACCGGAGTTGCCCTTGTTCACGGCAGCGTCGATCTGCATGTAGTCGTAGGGACCCGAGCCGATATCGCGCCCGTGCGCGGAGACGATGCCGGCCGTGACGGTGCCGCCGAGACCGAACGGGTTGCCGACCGCGATCACCCAGTCGCCGACGCGCGGAGGAGCGCCGTCGGCGAGCTTGACGTAGGGGAAGGTCTTGCCGTTGGCCTTGATCTTCAGCAAGGCCAAATCGGTGCGCTGGTCAGTGCCGACAAGATCCGCCTCGTATTTGTTGTTCTGGTCGAAGATGACCTGAACCTTGGTGGCATTGTCGATGACGTGATTGTTGGTGATGAGATAGCCGTCGGGCGAGATCAGGAAGCCGGAGCCCTGGGCCTGTGTCGGCCGCGGCTGGCCGCGGAAGTCGCGCGGCAGGTTGCGGAAGAACTCGTTGAGCGGATGGTCGTCGGGAAGATTGGGCAGCATGTCGTTGCCACGGCCGCCGTCGCGATCACGGTTGCCTTCCTTGCCACGCGGGGAAGGCGCGGGGCCCTTGGCCACCTTTGGACCGCCGCCGGCGCTGACCTGGATGCTGACGACGGCCGGCTTCACGCGCTCGACGATGTCGGCGAAGGAGAGCGGCGCACGCGACATCTGATCGACGCGCTGCTGGGCCTGCAGGCCCTGCTGGGGCATTGCGAGAAAGAGACCACCTGCAAGCGCGGCGGCCGCCACCGCGGACGCCGTTGCCACACGCCAGCGGGACGCGGGCGCTAAAACCGGGAGAAGGGACATTCGATCTGACCTCGCGACCGGGATGAAGTTCGATGGCCCGGTATACGGAGGCCAAAATTACGTGGCCATTTCTGCCACCTTAAAACTTGGTAATGGTCGATCACGACACTGGGAACGCCTCAGGAGGGGCGCTCCCCGCGCATGATCTCGGCAAGCCGCCGCTGCTCCTCGGGGCTCAGCGGCGCGGCGGAGCCCGGCGAAGCGGCGGCGCGCATGCGTGCGCGGACCAGGAAAGCCCCCGCGCCGGCGATCAACAGCAGGGGTGTGAGCCAGAGAACAAGTGTTTCGGGCTTGAGACGGGGGCGCAGAAGCACGAACTCGCCGTAGCGGGCCGTGATGTAGCCGAGAACCTGCGTGTCCGAATCGCCGGCCGTCAGCCGCTCGCGGACGAGCACGCGCAGGTCGTGCGCGAGGGGGGCGTTGGAATCGTCGATCGACTGGTTCTGGCACACGACGCAACGCAGCTCCTGCGAGAGCGCGCGGGCGCGGGCTTCGAGCGCGGGGTCCTTCAGCATCTCGCCGGGCTCGACGGCGTGTGCGGGCGGGGCAGGCACAAGGACAAGAATGGCTGCGATCAGACCCCACATCCACGTTGTGCGGTGGGTTGGATTCCCGCCTGCGCGGGAATGACGACGGATTTGGCGTACGCGTCTCATTCAGCTGGGGAAGCCATCGGTACCGGCTTCCTCCTCGCACGGCGCGGGGCGCCGACGCGGAGGCGGCGGTCGGAGAGGGAGAGGACGCCGCCGAGCGCCATCAGGATCGCACCGAGCCAGATGAAGCGTACGAGCGGGTTGAAGTAGAGGCGCACAGCCCAGCCGCCGCCAGTCATTTCATCGCCGAGTACGGCATAGAGATCGCCGCGCCAGGACACGTGGATGCCCGCCTCCGTGGTGGTCTGGCGTGGTGCGTCGAAGGTGCGCTTGGAGGGCGTAAGCTCGGTGACGGGAGAGCCGCCGCGCGTGACGGAGAACGTGCCGACCTGCTCCTCGTAGTTCGGCCCTCGCGCGGGCGCGACGCCTTGGAAGGCGAGCTGGTAGCCGGCGATCGCGGCCTGCTCGCCGGGTTTCATGGCGACGACGACCTCGCTCTGCCAAGCGGAGGTGGCGACGATGCCGATGACGGTGATGCCGACGCCGGCGTGCGCGAGCATGCCGCCGTAGGCGGAGCGCGGCAGGCCGGCAGCGCGGCGCAAGGCTTCCTCGGAAGAGGCGCCAAACAGCTTGATGCGCGTGGCCCACTCGGACAACGCGCCGGCGACGACCCACACGCCGAGCGCGATGCCGAACGGCGCGAGCCACGGGCCGCGCCACATCAGGGCGGCAACGGTCACCAGCGCAAGCAGCGCGAGAATGGCGGCTGCGAACAGGCGCTGCAGGGCGCCAGCGACGTCGCCGCGCTTCCAGGCAAGCATCGGCCCGAGAGGGACCGCCAGCAGCAGCGGAATCATCAGCGGGCCAAAGGTGAGATTGAAGTAGGGCGGCCCCACGGAAATCTTGTCGCCGGTCAGCGACTCCAGCGCCAGCGGATAGAGCGTGCCGATGAAAACCGTGGCGCAGGCGACGGTGAGCAGTACGTTGTTGAGCACAAGAGCGCCCTCGCGGCTGAGGGGCGCGAACAGGCCGCCCTGCCGGAGCTGCGGCGCGCGCCAAGCATAGAGTATGAGTGCGCCGCCGATGAGCACCAGCAGGATCATGAGAATGAACACGCCGCGGCGCGGGTCAACGGCGAAGGAATGCACCGATGTGAGGATGCCGGAGCGCACCAGGAACGTGCCGATGAGCGATAGCGAGAAGGCGAGGATGGCGAGCAGGATGGTCCACACCTTCAGTGCTTCGCGCTTCTCCATAACGACGGCGGAGTGCAAAAGCGCGGTGGTGGCCAGCCAGGGCATGAAGGAGGCGTTCTCGACCGGGTCCCAGAACCACCAGCCGCCCCAGCCCAGTTCGTAGTAGGCCCACCAGGAGCCCATGGCGATGCCGAGGGTGAGGAAGACCCAGGCGGCGAGAGTCCACGGCCTGACCCAGCGCGCCCAGGCGGCATCGATGCGGCCTTCGATGAGCGCGGCGACGGCGAAGGAGAAGGCCATGGAGAGGCCGACATAGCCCGCGTAGAGGAACGGCGGATGAATGGAGAGCGCGAAGTCCTGCAGGATCGGGTTGAGGCCGCGGCCTTCCGGCTGCAGCGGGATGCGCGTGAAGGGATTGGACGACAGTACGATGAAGAGGAGGAAGGCGACGGCAATGGTGGCCTGCACGGCGAGCACGTTGGCGCGCAGCGTGTTGGGAAGGTTGCTGCCGAAGGCGGCCACCGCGGCGCCGAACAGCGCGAGGATCAGCACCCACAGCAGCATGGAGCCCTCGTGATTGCCCCACACGCCGGAGATGCGGAAGATGAGCGGCTTGTCGCGGTGCGAGTTGGCCCAGACATTCTCGACGGAGAAGTCCGAGGTGACGTAGGCGTAGGTGAGGGCCGCGAAGGCGACGGCGAGGAGGGCGAGCTGGGTCAGGGCGGCGGGCTCGGCAACCTGCATGAGGCGCGCGTCGCCCGCGCGTGCGCCCATGGCAGGCAGCACCATCTGCACCGTCGCGACGGCGAGCGCGAGGAGAAGAGCGAAATGTCCGAGTTCGACGATCATTTCGGCGTGCTGCCCTTTGCTTTGGCGTCGCCCTGCCACACGCCCTGCTGCTTGAGGGCCTTGGCGACTTCGGGAGGCATGTAGTTCTCGTCGTGCTTGGCGAGCACGTAGTCGGCGAGGAAGCGGCCGGATGTATCGAGCTTGCCTTCGGCAACCACGCCCTGCCCTTCGCGGAAGAGGTCGGGGAGGATGCCGGTGTAGCTGACGGCAATGGTCTTGGCGGTGTCGGTGATCGCAAACTCGACGTTGGAGCCGGTGCCGCGCTTGAGGCTGCCTTCGGCGACGAGGCCGCCGAGGCGGATGCGCTTGCCGGCCGGCACCTGCTTCTCCGCCACTTCCTTCGGCGTGTGGAAGAAGACGATGGTGTCGCGCAGGGCGAAGAGCACGAGTGACACCGCCACGCCGAGTACGGCGACAGCGAGACCGATGAAAGTTGCGCGGCGCTGCTTGCGGGTCATGAACCGAGCCCGAGTGAGGAGGCGAGTTTGGAGAGCTCCGCGAGCGCGCTCGCATCGCCGTTGAAGTTGCGGCGCGCCTCGGCCAGGGCCGCACGCGCGTCGTCCTGGCGGTCGAGGACAGAATAGGCACGCACAAGGCGCACCCAGCCCGGCAGGTCGTTGCCGTTGGTCTTGAGGCGCTGGGCAAGACCGTCGACCATCTGGGCGATCATCTGCGCGCGCTGCTGCGAATCAAGCTTGGACGCAGCGGCCATGTCGGCAGTGGTCGGGCCCGCGGGCACGCCGGCAGACCGCGCGGCGATCTGCGCGGAGACCTCGCGCACGCGCATCTCGATCGGCGGGCGATACGGTGCATCTGGTGGCGCCGTAGCCAGCAGCGCCTTGTATTCGGCGAGCGCGTCGGCAAGCTCTCCCGACTGCTCCTTCGCCATCGCCAGCCAGAAGCGGGGCTCCACGCGCGCAGGATTGATCCTGCGCAGCTTCTCGTACGCGACGCGTGCTTCAGGTGTGACCACGCCGCCGGCGGCGAGCATGGAGGCCTCGGCAAGCCCGGCCAGCAGCCCCGGGGATTCGCCTTGCAGGCGCGCGGCCTTGGCATAAGCGTCCGCTGCTTCGGCAAACCGGCCCAGCCGCAGGTACACCGGCGCGATGACCTCCCAGCCCTTGCCGTCACCGGGAGCGGCGCGCAGGCGCTCCTCGACCTGGGTAACGAGGCTTGTGATGCGCGCGGCCTCGCGCGTGGATTCGGTCTCGCCAGACAGAATTTGCGGCGCGCCGTAGACGGCGTAGAGGCCGGCGGTGAGCAGCGGAACGGCGATAGCGGCGGCGAGCGCCAGCGTCGCGTGGCGGGGTTCGAGGAACGCGCGAAGCATATTGGCTGCGGCTGGAGGCTGCGCTTCACCTGTAGAGGCGGCTGCCAGAATGCGGCGGGAAATTTCGAGTCTGGCGGCATCCGCCTCCGCCACACCGAGGAGCCCGCGGGACTGCTCGGCTGCGATCTCATCGAGCTGGTCGCGATAGACCGCAATGGGTCCTACGCCGGCCGACACCGGTTCGCCAGAGCGCGCACGCAGGAGCGGCGCCAGCACGAAGGCCAGCACGGCTGCGGTCAGCATTGCAAAGGCGATCCAAAGAAGCATCAGGGCGGCCGATCGCGCTGTCGGAGGCTCGAGCGCGATGGATTGCCATAGGGCTGCGGCCATGGCGTGGCAAGGTGCGGCCGTGGCGCACCCGCGCTTCGAGTTGCCCGAGCAAGAGGCCGGGGCACGGCAACACTTTTTTCATGGGTTGGGCCAACACGGGCCTAGCGCGTGAGCCAAATCGGCACTTTGCGGCGCAAAAAGCCGTCGAAACCGTGCCCGCGCCGCCTCCAGGTTAACCGTAGCGCAAAGCCGAGCGGCTAGAACTATCAGCAAATCAAAGCGTTGCGTCCCCACCATTTTTCGGCATGAGGCCGCAGAACGCGAAGAAAGTACGGGCATTGACATGGCCTCCTCACCGAAATCACAGGCTCGGGACGCAGACAGCGTCCCTGAGCCAGAGGCGCACGCGGGCGCCATCCCCTTGTCGGTCGCGCGGAAAGTTCGTTCCGCCGCACAGGAAAACCCGAAGCCCGGCGCCGGGCTCGACATTGCCGGGCGCTTTGCGCTGCTGCGCGAGGCTTTTGAGAAGCGGGCGCCGAAGGAAAGCTGGACCCTGGAGCAGGCGCGCGCGTGGCTGGAGAGAGCCCGCGCGCTGGCAGCCAAGAACCGCACGAAGCTCATCAAGGTTTCGATCGGTGCGGTGATCATCGCGGCGGTCGGCTACCTGCCCGTGCGGGCGCTGCTGCAGACGACCAGTACGGAGGCCATCATCAATGCGCGGCTCATCACGCTGCGTGCGCCGATCGAAGGCGAGGTCGGTGCCGGCCTGAACGGTCTCGTGGTCGGCACGCAGGTCGGGCCGGGCGCATCGCTGGTGAAGATCGCCAACCGCCGAGCCGAACGCGGGCGCCTCGATGACCTGCGCCGGCTGATCGGCCAGCTCGAAGGCGAGCGGGCCGCACTGATGACGCGCAACGACGATCTGCGCGCCCTGCACGCAGAACTGTCGGCACAGACGCTGGCCTTCAAGGAAGCGCGCGAGCGGCAGCTCGATGCGCGCATCGCGGAACTCAAGAGCGAGGTTGCCGGTGCCGGCGCCAACAAGGCGGAAGCCGAGCGGGCGCTCGGCCGTGCGACGCCTCTGCAAGAAAGCGGGACGATCACCAAAGCGGCCTTCGAGAAGGTGCGGCGGGACGTGACCGTTACCACGGAAGCCGAGGCGGCTTTGCGCCATCGGCTCGCCGGCGTGGAAGTGGAGCGGGATGCGCTGACGCGCGGCGTGTTCGTGGGCGACAGCTATAACGACCAGCCGCGCTCCTCGCAGCGCGGGGACGAGATTTCCCAGCGGCTGAGCGAGGTCGCGGCGGATATCCGCGAGCGCGACGTGCGGCTTGCCGCGCTGCGCACCGAGTTGACGGAGGAGACGCTTCGCTACGAGGCGCTCGCGGCGACCGAGCTGACGGCCCCCGTGCGCGGTAGCGTGTGGGAAGTGCTGACGGCACCGGGCGAGACGGTGGTGCGCGGGCAGGAACTTGTGCGGCTGCTCGACTGCTCAGGGTTGGTGGTGACGGCGACCGTGGGCGAGACGGCCTACAACCGGCTGAAGATCGGCGACCCGGCGCGTTTTCGGCTGCGTGGCGAAAGCGTCGATCACAAAGGCCGCATCATCGGCCTCACCGGCGTGGCGACGGCACCGGCGAACCTCGCGATCCAGCCTGCGGCGCTCGCCAAGGAACCTTATCGCGTGACGGTCGCCCTGCCGGATATGGCGCGGGCAGGTCCGTGCGACGTCGGCCGCACCGGGCGCGTGACCTTCGAATAACGAAGGCTGGTACCCGATGAACCCGACGATCGCCCTGCTGCTCGATACGCTTGCGCCGGGCCTGCTGGTCATCGGCGCGGCGCTGATCGCGCTGCCCTGGATGAGCCCCAAGAGCGAGCGGGCGCGCATAGCGGTGGTCGCCGTGGTCTCCGTGCTGATGTGGCGCTACATGATCTGGCGCTGGCTCTACACGCTGCCGCCGATGGGCTTCTCGATCGACTGGATCGTGGGCGTCATCTTCGCGGTGGTGGAGACGCTGGCGATGCTCGGCACCACCATCGGCCTCATCGGACTGACGCGGACTAGCGACCGCACGCCGGAGGTTCAGGGGAACCTGCCCTGGCTCGAGACGCAAGAGCCGCTGCCCCTCGTCGACGTGTTCATCTGCACCGTCAATGAGGACGAGGCGATCCTGGAGCGCACCATCATCGGTGCCACGTCGATGGAATACGGCCGGTTCCGGGTGTGGGTGCTGGACGACGGGCGGCGGGCGTGGCTGAAGGAGCTGTCGGCGAGACAGGGCGTCGGGTACCTCACGCGGGCCGACAACGAACATGCCAAGGCCGGCAACATCAACAATGCACTGAAGCATGTGGCGGCGTTGCCCGAGCCGCCGGATTTCATTTCCATCCTCGACGCGGATTTCGTGCCGACCTCGCAGTTCCTGCGGCGCACGCTGAGCCTGATGAAGGAAGGCGATGTCGGCATCGTGCAGACGCCGCAGCACTTCATCAATCCCGACCCGCTGCAGACGAACCTGTCGATTGCGGGCGTGTGGCCGGACGAGCAGCGCTATTTCTTCGATGTGGTGCTGGCGTCGAAGGACGCGTGGGGCGCGGCGTTCTGCTGCGGGACGTCCTCGGTGATCCGGTTCTCGGAGCTGCAGAAGCTGGGTGGCTTCCCGACAGATTCGGTGACGGAGGACTACTGCGTCACGCTGAAATTGAAACAGGCGGGCTACCGCACGGTCTATCTCAACGAGCGGCTGTCGCTCGGCCTCGCGCCGGAAGGCCTGAAGGAATACATCACGCAGCGCAGCCGCTGGGCGCTGGGTTTCATGCAGATCTTCCGCGGGCCGCTGGGACCGCTGCGGCGCGGCAACGGGCTGAGCGTCATCGACCGCGTCAGCCTCATCGAAGCGTTCCTCTATTGGTTCGGCAGCTATGGGTTCCGGATGGCGGGCATCATCGTGCCGATCCTCTACCTGCTGCTCAACGTCAGCGCGGTGCAGGCGGACGTGATCACGACGCTGTCCTACTACGTGCCGCACTTCATCGGCTCGGCGATCGCGACCGCCTGGATGGCGCAGAGCCGCGTGATGCCGATCATGACGGACGTGACGCAGCTGCTGGCCGCCTCGCAGATCCTGCAGGCGGTTGTGCACGGGCTGTTCAAGCCCAAGGGGCAGAAGTTCAAGGTGACCGCCAAGGGCGGCGACCGCAGCAAGCGCTTCGTGCAGTGGCGGCTGCTGAACATGTTCCTGATCTACCTCGGGCTGACGATCGTCGGCGTGGTGTGGGCGTTCCTGCTGGAGGACGGCACCAAGCTGCGGGACTCCAGCGCACTGTGTCTGTTCTGGAGCTGGTACAATATGGTCGTGCTGACCATGGCGTGCCTCGTGTGCATCGAGCAGCCGCGTTATCGGTCGGCCGAGCGGCTGGCGGCAACGGACGACGCGCTGGTGCAGACCGGCGAGGTGACGACGCCGCACCGGGTGCTCGACGTTTCACTCGGCGGCGCAAGGCTGCAGGGCACCGTTGCAGCAGAGCCGGGGAGCGAGGTGCTGGTTGCGCTGGACGGCCTGCGCGTGCCCGCGACGGTCCTGCGGCAGGGAGACAGCGATTTCGCTGTTCGCTTTCATGACGACGGCGAGCTGCGCACGGATCTGATCAAGCTGATCTATTCGGGCCGCTATTCGGCCTCCATCAAGCGCATCAGGCCATCTCACGTAGCCGCGGCGGTGTTCGGGCGCGTGATGCGCTGAGCGGTGCGTCAGGCGCAAAAAAGCGCCCCGGCCGAAGCCGGGGCGCTGGCAAACTACGCAGATGTGGGCGGACTAGCCGACCTGGCTCCAGGTGCCGTCGGGATTGCGGCAGGCGGTGCCGCGCATTGTTCGCGGGCGGCCGTCTATGTAGACCCTATGCTCGAAGTCACGACAGTCCTGGGCGCCGCGGCGATAGCGGCGGTCGGGTATCACCTCGCCGTAGCGGTTGTTGTCGGGATTGCGCCAGCGGCGCGGCTGGTTCGGTTCGCCGTTTTCCCAGGCGTCGTACTCGGCCTCGCGCGCAAGCTCGCGGTCGCGCGCATCGAGCGAGCGGCCGATCTCGTTGCCCACGACACCGCCGACGACGGCGCCGGCCAGTGTGGCGGCAACGCGTCCGCCGCCCTTGCCGAATTGGTTACCGATGATGCCGCCGGCGACTGCGCCGACAAGCGTTCCGGTGTCCTGGCGCGTCTCGCAAGCGGCCAGCGCCACCGACGCGGCGAGCGCCGCCAGCAGCAGAATTTTCTTCATGAAACCTCCCCGTGCGAACCCGGTGCGTGCAGCGCGGGCGCAGCGTCAGTGTGCAACACCCTGGTATTGCCCCGATTCGGGCGGAAGTACGGCTCCTGGCGCCGCTTTGTGCACATTGGGTGGCGGACGTGGCTTGGAGGCTTGGACGCTGCCGGTGGCGTAAAGCCGGACCGCCCGCGGCGAAGCGCGAGAGCATCGTCCGCGGAGGGGATGTGAGGGGGGATCAGCTCGCGAGCGGCAGGGTGAGGCGGGCGGAGAGGCCGCCGAGGTCGGAGGGGGTGAGCTCGAACTTGCCGCTGTAGCAATAGGCGAGGTCGGCGACGATGGAATGGCCGAGCCCGGTGCCGGGCTTGGTCTCGTCGAGCCGCCGGCCGCGCGCGATGGGCTCCGCGATCTGCTGCTCGGTGAGGCCGGGGCCGTCGTCGTCGACGCGAATCTCGAGCCAGTCGCCGCTGGCGCCGTTGCTGCCGTCGAGCTTGGGAGCAGCGACGAGGTTCACGCGCGAATGCGCCCACTTCGACGCGTTGTCGAGGAGATTGCCGAGCATCTCCTCGAGGTCATGGCGCTCGCCCTGGAAGCGGGTGCCGACGGGGCAGTCGATGGTGAACTCCAGGTCACGGTCGCTATGGATGCGCTCCAGCGCGCGGATGATGGACTCACCGACGGGGCGCACCTCGGTGACGCGGCCGATGACGCCGATGCGGGCGGCCATGCGGGCGCGATCGAGGTAGAGGTTGACCTGGGTGGTCATCACATCCGCCTGCTCGATGACTTTCTGTGCGAAGGGGGACGGATCGCTGCGCGCTTCATTGATGAGAACGGCGAGCGGCGTCTTCAGCGCGTGCGCGAGGTTGCCGACGTGCGTGCGGGCGCGCTCGACGATCTCCTGGTTGGATTTGAGGAGCGCGTTGAGCTCCTGCTGCAGCGGCTTGATCTCGAGCGGCAGGTCGCCATCGAGCCGCGTCGCATCCCCTGAGCGGATGCCGGCGAGGCCCTGCTCGACCCTGGAGAGGGGGAACAGGCCGAAGCGGATCTGGAACAGCGTGACGGCGAGCAGGCCGATGCCGGCGAGCGCCAGCGCCTGGACGAGCTGCGCGCGGAAGGCGGCGAGGCTGTCCTCGATCTCGCTGAGCTTGCCGGCGACCGTGACCGAGTAGCGTCCCGACCGTCCCTCGCCGAACACAAAGACCTGCTCGGCGACGCGGACCTGCTGGTGCGCGGGGCCTTCGAGGTTGGCCCAGCGCATCTCCTTCTCGTTCGGCGTGACGCCATGCTCGCTCGGGAGCGGTAGGGCGTCGCCGGAGAGCGAGGGAGAGCGGAGCACGGTGCCCGGCCTGCCGTCGAGCGGGACGATCTGCCAGTACCAGCCCGAGTGCGTGATCTCGAACAGGCCCTCGCCCCAGTTGTTGGGCGCGTTGGGCGCGGTCTCGGGCTGCTCGTCGGCGTCGCTGATGACAACGGTGAGGAAGAAGGCGATGCGCGAGTCGAAGGCGATGCGGGCCTCGTGCTCGTAGCGCGAATAGATGATCCAGCCGGCCACCGGCAGGACCACCAGCACCCACGCGGCGGCGGTGACGAAGAGCCTGAACGCGAGGGAGTTAAGCCTCATCGCCTTCCCGCGACAGCCGGTAGCCGAGGCCGCGCACGGTCCTGATCATGTCGGGGGGAATTTTCTTGCGGAGCCGGCCGATGAAGACCTCGATGGTGTTGGAGTCGCGATCAAAGTCCTGCTCGTAGAGATGCTCGACCAGCTCGGTGCGGGAGACCACGCGCTCGTTGTGGTGCATGAGGTAGGCGAGCAGGCGATACTCGTGCGAGGTGAGCTTGATGGGCGCCCCGTCCAGGGTGACGCGCGCCGTCTTGGTGTCGAGGCGCAGCGGGCCGCACTCGATGTCGCTCCTGGCGTGGCCGGAGGCGCGGCGCATCTGCGCACGCACGCGGGCCAGCAGCTCCTGCATGTGGAAGGGCTTGGAGACGTAGTCGTCGGCGCCGGCATCCATGCCCGCCACCTTGTCGCTCCAGCGGTCGCGGGCGGTGAGGATGATGACGGGCATGTTGCGTTCGGAGCGCCGCCACTGCTCCAGCACGCGCAGGCCATCCATCTTGGGAAGGCCGGTGTCGAGTATGACGACGTCGTAGGGCTCGGTGTCGCCGAGGAAGAAGCCTTCCTCGCCGTCGAAGGCGGCATCGACGGCGTAGCCGGCATCAGTCAGCGCGGAGACGAGCTGGCGATTGAGATCGCGATCATCTTCGACGACAAGAAGGCGCAATGCTTCCCTCCGCTGGCGCGGGCCGAACGAGATCGGTGAGGCCAACAGCCGGCAACTATACAGGCGGCGCCAACCACCCGGCTAGCGTCTGCAGGAACCAGGGAAAGCGATCGCATTCATGGTTATTTCGTGGCGACCAGCGGTAGGTTCGCGCGTACGCGGCCATAGATGGTGAGTACGGTGCCGACGAGCGCGCCGAGGGCCTGCACGACGGCGACGATCTGGTCGCCGAGTTGCTGCACCAGCTCGGCGGTGACGTTGAGGCCGAGCAGCGGGCCGATGGTCGGCAGCACGGCCGACAGCGTCGTCATGACGATGCCCCATACGGTCATCGAGTGGCCCCACCATTTGGTGTCGGGCGAGGCGGCAGGCGCGGGTGCGTTGGCCATGGGTGGCTCCTTGGGTTGCGGGGTGCGGGAGGGCGGGGTGAAGGGAAGTTGCAGGGCAGCGGCGAGCGTGCGGTCGATGCGCGCGAGCCAGCCGTTGCCGAAGCGCCAGAACGTGGAGAGCGAGCGGTAGTGTTGGCGGCGCACGTCGGCGTAGAGCGCGAGCGTATCGGGGACGGGACGCGCGGCGCCATTCCCGAGGGTCTCCGGGCCGATCTCGCCGTCGACGGTTGCTCCCACGGCTTGCTGCAGGAGGCGCGCGGAGCCGAGGACACCGTGGTTCACGGCGGCGTCGAAGTGGAAGAAGGCGAGCGCGGGCGGCATCAGCGGGCAGGACGCCGGGAGCCAGTAGCGATCGTGGTAGATGCGGCGGACGGTGGAGGGCGGGATCGATCGCAGCTCGCTCTTGAGCTGGGGGAAGGTCTCCGCGGTGACTGTTGCGCCCTTGTCGTCGGCGAAGGTGGCGAGCGTGATGCCATGGTTGGTCGGGCCGCCGGGATCGTAGGGGTCATCGGCCCAGCCGCCTTCCATGTCCAGGACGTGGGCGAGGGCGAGTTCGAAGGCGGCGGCCGGGGCTGGTTCCCCGATAGCCTCGCGCGGCTGGGCTTCGGGGATGACGGGCGCGGGCGGTGCGTTTGAGGTAGCGGTTGCGGCAGGCCAGCGGAGTGCGAGGAGACGGGCGCGGGGAAAGACCTCGACGGTGACGGCGTCGCTCTGGTTGCCGCCGAGAAGGATGATGTCGGTGGCCGTGCTGCCCACGATGAAGCCGACGTGACCGAGCGTGGGATCGTTGCCGCGCGAGAGAACGGCGACGGTGCCGGGGCGCGGTGACGGCGCGGGCTCACCCCATTCGAGATAGGAGCGCGCGAGGAGAGAGCGGGCGGAGGCGATGCCGGCACGCTCCAGGCACGAGCCGAGGAAGGCGGCGCACCAGGCGGTTTCGTCGTCGGTGATTTGCGCGTGGCCGACGTCGGCGTAGTAGGCGAGGACGCGTTCGGTGTGTTGCGGGCCGGGGGTTTCGGCGACGCCGAGATCCTCCCAGGCCAGCGCGAGCCAGCGGGGTTGGGGCATGGTGGGTTCGGTGGTTCGAGGGACACGTGACGATCGGGCGGTGCGATTGGTCCTACCCCCCCTTGCGGGGAGGGTGGCGCGAAGCGCCGGGTGGGGGGATGTTTCTTGCGCCGATCCTGTGAGGGTTACCCCCACCCCTACCCCTCCTCGCAAGGGGGAGGGGGACACGCGCGGCGAGTTGTGTGGTTCCGACTTTGGCGATGCATGTGTGGCGACCCCTCACCTTCAACCTCAAGCGGTCTGAGCCCCTCACCCCGGACCTCTCCCCGCGAGCGGGGAGAGGGAGAAGGTCGGCGCAAGGGGAGGGGGTCAGAGCCCCGCCTCGCGCGGGGTGCCGCGGCCGCGGGTGGTGCTGAGTTGATAGAGGCGGAGGGAGATGGAGGACTGGGGGGCGCCGAAGTCGGCGGTCTGGTCGGTGGCGGTGTAGGTGGCGGAGGGTGAGGTGGCGGTGAGGGTGCGGATGACGTCGGAGCCGTCGAGGATGTCGATCTCGTAGCGTTCCTCGTCCTCGCCGAGGGGGACTTCGGTTGCGTCCCAGCTGTCGCCCCCCGTGCGGGTGCGGCGGACCCAGGTGATGGCGAGGTCGTCGCTCGCGCGGATGCCGCGTACGTGCACGGGGCTAAGCGGCTTGACGCCCTCGCCGGTGAAGGTGTGATCGACGTCGAGGTAATGCGGCGAGCCGAGGTCGCGGCTGGTGGGGCCGCACTTCCAGGCATAGGCGAGGCCGATCTCGTCCTCGGTGATGTCGACTTGCGTAAGGGCCGTGTCAAGGAGGACGAAGCGTGCGCCGGCGGCGAGGGGCGCGCGCATGGCGTGCTCGGTGCCGCATTGTCCGCGCAGAAGTCCGGAGAGCGCGTAGGTCGCGGGCGCGGTAAGCGTGGCCGACTGGAACTGCAGCACTTCCCACGCGCCGGCGTCGTTCAGGATCGCGGCGACATTGGCGCCGCCGAGCAGGGCGAGTTCGGTGACGGAGTCCAGCGCACCCTGGTCGAGCTGCACGCGGAAGCTGGTGGCGCGGTCGAAGCGGGAGGCGGCGCCGGCAGGCAACGGATCAAGGGTGACACCGGTGACGGCGGGGCCGAGCACCATGGCCTTCAGCTCGAAGCCGGAGTCCTCAGGCGAGCGGTAGATGGCGATCGGGCCGGGCCAGGGGTTCTGCGCGGCGGCGACGTAGCCGGCGGCGGCGGGTTCGTCGCCGCGCAGCAGCGGCAGGTCGAGGAAGACGATGAAGGGCTTGCCGGCGATGACGCCGACAGCGCCGCCGGTCGAGCGGGCCGAGGCGGGTACGTTGGCGTAGACATCGGGATCGAGGCCGCGGGCTTCGATGTCGCGGGCGCCGTGCTCGCCGATCTCGGTGATGCGGAGCAGGCGCGTGCGGTCGTGCGCGGCAAAGGAGAGGACGTCGCCGGGCTCCAGCGCGAGGCGGCTCGGCGGCAGCGCGAACTGCGCGCGCTCGCGGGCGGCCCAGGCCTCGAAAAGCCAGACTTCGGCAATCTCGGCGGCCTGCTCGGCTTCGAGCGCGAGAGGAAGTTCGGCGAGGGCGACGCGGCCGCTGCGGCCGGCGAGGCGGCGCGCTTCCTCCACCGCCAGGGGATATTCGCCGCCGGCGGCGATGTAGGTGATCTTGGCGGAGGCCGGGAGGTCGGTCTCCTGCGCGCGGGTGAGCGTGGAGAGGGCGGAGCCGGGTTGGGGTTCGACGAGGTCGTCGGGTGCGAGGTTGACGCTGGCGCCGGCGGCGCCGCGATGGGCGAAGACGATGCGGCCGTCGCTCTCGCGGGTGTCGAAGAAGAAGGCGAGTTCCAGAGGTTGTATGGCGTCACGCGCGGACATCACGCGATCGATGAGGAGGCCGCCGAGGATGCCGTGGAGCGCGCCGGCGTTGTGATCGTCGAAGCCGTGGTCGGCGAGGATGGCGCGCACGGTGGCGGCCAGCGGTGCGCTCGCCATTCGGCCGGTGAGCCAGTGGCCGAGGCGCCAATTCGCGGCGTCGCCCCAGGCTTCCGCGTCGGCAGGGAAGGCCGGGTAGGGACGCGCGTCCCAGGCATAAACGTGCATGCGGCCAAGATCGATCATGCGGCCGGCGTAGACGGCGGACTCCGGGTTGGCGTCGGCGATGTAGTTGTCGTGTGAGGGGTCTA
>Ga0190265_10001487_pt1 | contig 15431 bp, 18 predicted proteins | sample Popmic124T_FD_133135 | JGI IMG/M metagenome (GOLD analysis project Ga0190265, IMG submission 133135) | Populus adjacent soil microbial communities from riparian zone of Indian Creek, Utah, USA - 124 T | ecosystem: Environmental > Terrestrial > Soil > Riparian zone | place: USA: Utah | collected...
GGCCGCGAGGATGGAGGCGATGGCCCGCGGGCTGATCTGCTCGGCCACTTCGGCCAGCTGCTGCGGCTTGTGGCAGAGCACGACCACATCGGCGCGCTCGGCCAGCTCGGCGCCGCTCGCGAGCGCCGCGCCGCCGAGCTCGGCGGCCAGGCTCTCGGCCTTGGCCGAGTCGATGTCGTGCACGAGCACGGGCTCGCCGATGCCACGCGCGAGCGCGGAGGCCATGTTCCCTGCCCCGATCAGTCCGAGCTTCACTGCGAGTGAAGCCTATTCGTCAGGACTGGTTGAAGAAGCCCTTCTCGATGAGCCTCGCCCGCTCCTCGGCGGAGACCTCCACGTTGCGCGGCGTCAGCAGGAACACCTTGTCGGCGATCCGCTGCATTCCGCCGTCCAGCGCGTAGGTCAGGCCCGACGCGAAGTCGATCAGGCGCTTCGAGAGGTCGTTGTCGGTGCCCTGCAGGTTCAGGATCACCGGGATCGAGTCCTTGAACTGGTCCGCGATCTGCTGGGCGTCGTTGAAGCTCTTGGGGATGACCAGGTGGACCTGGATATCCCCGCCGCGCCCGCCGTTGCCGCCAACGGGACGCAGAACACGCGTCTCGCGCCCGCCACCGCGCGGCTCGTCGGCGAAGATGTCGTCGAACTCGTCGCGGCGCCGGCGCTGAAGCCGGCGCACGTTCGGCCGCTCCCGGTAGCGATCCTCGAGCTCAGCCTCCGGCTCAGCCTCCTGAATCGCCTCGTAGCGCGGATCCTCCTCCTCGGCCAAGCCGAAGTAGACCAGCGTGCGATGCCATGTGTCGCGAAGCGCCATACGACCGTGACTTTCGAGCGTAAGCGGGAAACTCCTTGTCGCTAAGGAGCGTACACCGCGGGTTCAACGGCCAGCGCGGTTAGCTCACGGCCGGATCTGCCGAGCTCTGCCGGTCGTCAACATGACGATCAAGCACGAACATTTCGATCTGCAGGTCGGGATGCTGGTGGCTCGCGCTCATGAATGCAGACACCTGGCGGCCGGTCAGACGTTCGATCGTCTCGGTCAACCTGCCTTCCATCGTGTCCTGGAACGTCTGCCGTTGGGTCCGCACATCGAGCCACTTGCCGTCGTCGAACAGTGTGTTCTCAAGCCGGCTGTATCCCCCACGCATCAAGACGATGATGAGATCGTCGTCGATGTAGGTGCGGCACTTCGTGGGACCTCGATCGCCGTGCTCTTTGATCAGCTGCACGAACCTCGTCGAAATCTGCTCCGCGAGCTGCCCGCCGGTGCGCGCCGCCTGCTCGGGTTCGATTGACACAGCCCGACCTTAGTTGCTACGGAGCCCAAAGGGCAAAGTGTGCGACGAGCGCCACCGCGGTCAGCCCTGCTGACAGCCTTGCCCAGAGCTGTCCCCGGTCGCGCAAGTTTGCCGCGCCTGCCACTAGGGCAGCCAGTGCGAGCGCCGGCAGGCTCAGGAGGGTCAGAAACTGCCAGCTCGAGGTGAAATCCTTGGCGCGGTACCACGGGACGCTCGCGTCACCGGTCTGGCAGCCCGGTGGCGGCGCAGCGCCCTCGAGCGGCAGCCAGCTGCCAAGGTCGGTTCCGGTGCTCGGTCCCGCCACCTGCGTGGAGGGGAACACCGGCTCGTGCGGCCAGAGGATGCAGTAGCGGCCGCGCTCGTCGGTTGTGAACGTGACCCGTGGGCGCTCCAGCCCGCGCGAGGTGAAGTGGACCTCGAATTCGGTGTTCACCAACGGGCGGTCGGCGGGATCGCGCAGGGTGCCGGAGTAGATGCCGTTCCTCTCGGTCGTCTCCGCGCAGTACGACGTGTCATTGCTGCACGCGAACGAGGCGCGTGACCAGTCGAAGAGCAGCATCAACACGACGGCGGTAATGACGAAAAGGCTCGGACGCGCTTTCACCATGCCACTCGTAATCGGCCCTCTTTGCCAGAGTTGAAGCCGTGGAGACAACCGCGTTCCAGGTGCTGCGCCAGATCCCGGGCGCCGGGTCCATCACGCTCGAGGGCGAGGAGGCGGGCGATGGCCCGCCCGTGGTGCTGCTGCATGGCCTGTCGGCCACGCGCCGGAACGTCGTGCAGGGCTCGCGCGCGCTCGTGAAGCGCGGCTACCGGCTGATCTCCTACGACGCCCGCGGCCACGGCGCGTCGTCGCCCGCCCCGCGCTACGAGTACACCGACCTCGTGGCGGACCTGGAGGCCGTGCTCGAGCACCTCGAGCTGGAGCGGACGGCGCTCGTGGGCAGCTCGATGGGCGCAGCCACCGCCATGGCGTTCACGCTCGAGCACCCAGAGCGGGTGCCCGCACTGGTGCAGGTGACCCCTGCCTACACCGGCTACGCGCGCACCGGCGATGTTGACGGCGAGGTGTGGGGCAGGCTCGCCGAGGCGCTGGACGGCGGCATTGAGGAGTTCATCCAGGTCGCGCAGCCGGGCGACATCCCCGAGCGCTGGCGCGCCGTGGCCCGCGAGGCGACCCGGCAGCGCATGGAGCGCCACGAGCGCCTGGACGCCGTGGCTCAGGCATTGAGGGAGATACCCGGTTCGGTCGCGTGGAAGGGACTGGAGCCGCTGGCCTCGCTCGGGGTGCCGGTCCTGATCGTGGGCTCCCAGGACGAGGCCGACACACTCCACCCCCTCGGAGTGGCCGAGGAGTACCGCCGAAAGCTCCCGAACGCAGAGCTAGTGGTCGAGGACAAAGGCGACTCGCCGCTGGCCTGGCAGGGAGCCCGGCTCTCCAACGTGATCGCGGACTTCTTCGAGCGGGTCGGCTACCCCGGCGAAAAGCAGCACTGAGGGCGCCCGACTCGGAGGGTGTGGCGCTTTCCGTTGCGAGATGGAAACAAAAAGCGCCATACCCATGCCGAGACCGTCCGACCGGTGGCTCCTCGTACTCGTCGTAGACTCCAGACGCGTGGGGATCCGGGCGAAGCTCGTGGCGCTTGCGCTGGCGCTCGCCCTTCCCGGGGCCATGGCCGCGTGTGGAGGCGACGACCCGGTGAAGGGCAGCGGCTACTCGTACGCGTTGCCCGACGAATGGGTCGACCGGACCGACGAGGCGGGCGAACCGGCGCTCGAGATTGCCGGCATTCGTCCAGACACCTTGGTGAGAGCCGAGCGCTTCGAGGGGTTCTACACGAACGTGAACGTGATCCGGGAGGCCGGGCTCCCCGATGGTTTCACTGCCGGGCGCTACGCGGACATCTCGATCGCCTCCCTTCGCGACCCCGCCGCCTCTGGTTTCCCCCAGAGGTCATCGACGCAATCGAACAGCAGAACGTGCAGAACCTGAGTGAGCTGGGGAGCACTGAGCTGGCCGGCGAGCGAGCCGCCGCCTTGGAGTACGCCAGCACGCGTAACGGCCGTGCACTGCGCGTCCGCCAGGTCGTCGCGGTGCGCTCGAACGTGGCGTACTCGCTCACATACACGGCTGCGAAGGGACGCTTCGAGGAGGACCTACCCGGCTTCGAGGAGATCGTCGAGTCCTGGCGCTGGGAGTAGTGCGCGGCGGGCGCTACTCGTAGAGCACGCTGCCCAGGCGCACGATCGTGGCGCCCTCCTCGACGGCCACCACGTAGTCCTGGGTCGTTCCCATCGACAGGCGCGCCAACCCGTGCTCCGCGGCCAGTTCCGCCAGCCGCGCAAAGTGGCGCCGGCTGTCCTCGGGCCGCTCCACGAACGGCGGCATTGTCATCAGGCCGCTTACCGGCACCGGGCAACGGGCGATGAAGTCGGCCAGCGCGTCGGGGGCGATCCCGGCCTTCTCGTCCTCGCCGGCCACGTTCACCTGGACGAGCACCTCCTTCGCGGGGTGCTGCTCGAGCTTCGACAGCGCTGACTCCGAAGCGAGCGAGTGGATCAGCCGCACGTGCGGTGCCACGTCCTTGACCTTGCGGCTCTGGAGCTGGCCGATGAAGTCCCACGTGAACAGGTCCCCGTGCGCCTCCTGCTTGGCGAGCAGCTCCTGGGCCCGGTTCTCGCCCACCAGCTCGATGCCGGCCTCGGCCAACGCCGGCAGGTCAGCGGCCTCCACGTACTTCACGGCCGCGAGGATCTCGACGTCGGGCCCGATCTGCTCCCGCACCCGCTCGAGGTTGCGCCGGATGCGTTCAGGATCCATCGCGCACGATGATGCCCGCCTGGCGGCCGGTGACGCCGTCGTCGCGGCGGTGTGAGAAGTACAGGTCCGGCGAGCAGCTCGTGCAGCGGTCCACGTGCTCCACCTCCGATACACCCGCCGCCGCGAGCTGCGCCGAGATCACGGCCCGGAGATCGAGCATGCGCCCGGACGCAGCCCCTTCAATGCCCGAGAACGCCTCCAGCACCTCGTCCCCAACCTCGTAACAGCACCCACCGATGCCCGGCCCCACGGCAGCGGCGGGGACACCCGAGAACCGCGCGACCGCCTTCTCGATTATCCCTCCGGCCAGGGGGCGCCAGCCGCAGTGCAGCATCGCCGCCTGCTCACCGTCGGAGAGCGCGACCGGATAGCAGTCGGCCACGAGCACGAGCAGGCCGATGCCTGGCTCGCGGGTCAGATGGCCGTCCACCTTCTCGAGGTCCTTGTCCCCCGGCTGCGCATACGCGCGATCCGGCGGCGGCCCCGTCCATTCCTTCAGGTCCGTGCCGTGCACCTGCCAGCCCATCGCAACCCGCTCGGGCTCCACCCCGGCCTGTGCGGCGGCGCGGTGGCGGTTCTCTGTCACCCGCTCGGGGTCGTCGGCGGTCAGGATGCCGAGGTTCAGCGACTCATACGGCCCCACGCTCACTCCCCCCTGACGGGTGGTGAAGGTCACGTCGGCGCCCGGCAGCCTCACTGCGCGTGCTCCCGCGCGAGGATCAGCGCGGTCTCGAGCTCCTCGTCACGGCCGGAGACGAGCCCGTCGAGCTTTCGGTTGAGCGTCTCGTCGAGGGCGCTCCCCACGGCCGGCCCCTCCGGAACGCCGGCCGCGAGCAGGTCGGCGCCCGAGATCTCGAGGGCCACGGGCCGCAGCTCGGACGCCCAGCGGAGGATCGGCTCCGAGGGCGCGCTCAGCGCCAGGGCGAGCGCAAGGGCCTCGAGCGGTTCCCTGCCGAGCAGCCCGCGCAGCTCCGACGGCGAGTGCTCCCGCTCACGCAGAGTCGCCGCGATCCTCGGTCCCACGCGCGCGGCGCGCGCGGCGGCGTCACGCTCCTCCGCGGGCAGGTGCAGGTCCGCGAGCCACAGGTCGAGCTTCTCGGGCGCCTCCTCGATCAGGGCGGCGAGCGCCGCGATGCGCCGGTCGGCCCCGATCGCAACAGCTCCCAGGGAGGCCGACGCCACCAGATCGGGATCCGGCTCGAGCTCGGGATGCAGCGCACTGTGGATCTCAAGCTCGCGCATGCGCTTGATCGCGGCGGGAGCGTCGAGCTCGCTCAGCAGGTCCATCAGCTCATCTCTGATCCGGGCGCCCGACACGGTCGAGAGGGCGTCGGCCGCCACGGCCTCGCGAGCGAGACGCTCGGTCTCGGGGTCGAGCGCGAAGCCGAGCCGCACCGCGTAGCGCACCGCCCGCAGCAGGCGCGTGGGATCGTCGAGGAAGCTGCGTTCGTGCAGGACCCGCACGAGGTGGGCGTCCATGTCCGCCAGGCCGCCGGTCGGGTCGTACAGGTGGCCGAGGTCGTCGCCGGTGAGGCCCACGGCCATGGCGTTGATCGAGAAGTCGCGCCGCCGCAGGTCGTCGGCCAGCGGAGCCGGCGACACGCGCGGGAGCTCACCCGGCGATTCGTAGGCCTCCTCCCTGGTGGTCGCGAAGTTGTAGGAGGTGGCGGGTGTCTCGACCGTGGCCGTGCCGAAGCGCTCGTACTCGCGCGCGTCGCTGCCGAGCCTCTCTGCCACCGCCCGCGCCACCGAGCGCGCATCGCCCTCGACCGCGATGTCGATGTCGTTCGGAACCGCCCCGCGCAGCAGGTCACGGACCGCGCCGCCCACGAGGTAGGCCGGCTCCAGGCCCTCGAGCGCGGGCAGGAGGCGCTCCATGCCGGGCACGCGCCGAACGCGCTCGCGGAGGCTCGAGGTGCTCACGGGCATGAAAGTAGTCGTATCAGCCCGGCTGGCCGGCGAGTCAGCGCCGGAGGGTGACCCGGCGCGTGGCGCGGCCACGGTTGCCCGAGGCGTCGGTCACGCTCACCCGCACGGTCAGCCGCACGCGGCGGACGCGGGCAAGGCGGCGGCGGGCCTTGCGAGACAGCTTGATCGTGAGCGTTGCCCTCCGGCCCGCTTGAACTGCGCGGCTGCGCCTGCCGACGCGCGCGAGCGCGGACCCGCTCGGGCGGCGCAGCAGCCGCCGGTCCACGAGCGCGTCCACCACCGCGCGTCCCGCCTCGTTAGCTCCCACCCGGACGCGGAGGCCGCGCCGCAACACCCTGCGGAGCCTCTGCCCACGCGGGACGGAGACTGCCACCGCCGGGGCGAGCGTGTCCGTGACTGCCACCTGCCCTCCGGCCGTCGTGGCGTTGCCCACTGCGTCGGTGGCGGTGACGGTCGCGCTGAAAGCACCGGTCGTCGCGTAGGCGTGTGCGACCGATGCTCCCGTGGCGCTCTGGCCGTCGCCGAATGCCCAGTTCGTGGAGGCGATCGGCGACCACACGTCGGTCACCGAGACCGCGAATGGCAGCGCGGCGGCGCGGGCGCCGGCGGCGGGGATCGAGAGTCCGCTCAGCGTCGGGCCGGCAGCGTCGAAGGCGGCCGCCTGCGCGCGAGTGTTCGTCCCGTCGCTGCGGGAGAACCCGACGACCGCGTTCCCCTGCGCGTCCATCGCCAGGGGTCCGGATTGCGGGAAGCTGAACCCCACGTCCGACCCGTTATCGGCCACGGCTGGAACCGGGGAGCCGAAGAGCGCGGCGCCGGGCGCGCGGTGGGCCGCACTGATCGCGTGGTCGGCGCTGCTCTCCCAGACGATGATGGCGCTGTTGTCGCCTCCGAACGCCAGGCCTGGGTGGATGCTCGAGGCGGGGCCGATCGTCTGCACCGACCCGAAGTCGCCTCCGGCCGGACGGGAGCTCGCCTCCACCTGGGGCTGGCCTCCGGACGACCGGTGCCAGGTCGCCACCGCGTTCCCGGCTGAGTCCGTGGCGATCTGCATCCCTCCGGGCACACCGTCGGCCGACAGTGGCTCGGGGGGATCGAAGGGCCCCCCCGGCGGGCGCACCGCGTAGTGGACGCGGTCCATCATGCCGACGCGCTGGTTGTAGATGGCGATCGCCGTGCCGTCAGCCGCCACTGCGAGGGCGGGCTCGCCGATAGCGATCTGGTCGTCCAGGGATACGAGATCACGGGCGACAACCGTGATCTGGCCCGGAGCCAGCGCCGCGGCAAAGTACTCGTAGATGTTGACGTCGTGCTGCTCGCGCCACAGCGGGACAACCGTCCCGTCGGGACCGATCGCGAGCGCGGTGTCGCTCGCGTCGACCATGGACCCTGACGCGAAGTCAGGCACGCTGAACACCGAGGTCCCCGCCGGGCGAACGGAGAGCTCCGCACGCGTGTCGCCCGATTCGTCCCTGAGCCAGATCGCGGCCATCGTCCCGTCCGCTCCCACGGCGGCCTCCGCCTCCTGCCCGAAACCGTCGTCCGACATCTCATCGAGCTGGGTGAAGGCGCCGCCCGCTGCGCGGTGGGCGAGGCCGATCCCCGCCCCGGCGTCAAACGACTCCATCACCATCAGGGCATCGCCGCGAGCGTTGCCGGCCAGGTCGCGCAGCACCCAGCTCTCGCCGTCGGGCGAGACGGGCGCCGGCGTGCTGAACTGCCCGCCCGGCGGACGGTACGAGTACTCGGTCACCCACTTGCCCGAGACGGAGCGCGACCAGGCGACGACGACCCCTCCCCCGTTCTCGGCGATCACGCGCACATTCCCGGCCCCGTTGCCCGACGACACGGGCTCGGGCGCGAGCCACGTGGGCGCCGCGAGCGCAGCCCGATCCGCGGCCATGACCCCGGCGAGCACGACGGCGAGCCCCACGGCGACTCGAGCGCGCATGCGGCCAGCCTAGGCGCGGTTCGGGGCGCGGCGCAAGCGGCTCAGAGCCGCACGGGGATGCCGGCCGCGCGCATTCGCTCCTTCGCCTCGCGCACCGTGTGCTGACCGTAGTGAAAGATCGAGGCGCACAGGACGGCGTCGGCCCCGCCCTGCTCGACTGCGTCGACGAGATGGTCAAGCGTTCCCGCGCCGCCTGAAGCGATCACCGGCACGTCCACGGCGTCGGCCACCGCGCGGGTGAGTGTGAGCTCGTAGCCGTCCTCGGTCCCGTCGCGGTCCATGCTCGTGAGCAGGATCTCCCCCGCCCCGCGCTCCACGCCTTCGCGCGCCCACTCGATGGCGTCGCGACCCACCGGCGTGCGTCCGCCGTTCACGTAGACGCCGTAGGAGCCATCGGCGTCGCGCCGCGCGTCGATCGCCAGCACCACGCACTGCGCACCGAACACCTCGGCGAGCTCCAACAGCAGCTCGGGCCGCGCGACCGCCGCGGAGTTCACGGAGACCTTGTCGGCTCCGGCGTCCAGCACCGCCTGTGCGTCCTCCACCGAGCGCACTCCGCCTCCGATCGTGAACGGGATGAACACGTCGTCAGCGCAGCGGCGGGCGAGCTGCGCCACGGTCTCGCGCTTCTCGTGCGACGCCGTGATGTCGAGAAACACGATCTCGTCCGCTCCCTCCTCCTGGTAGCGCACCGCCAGCTCGACGGGATCACCGGCGTCGCGCAGGTTCACGAACTCCACGCCCTTCACCACGCGGCCCTTGTCGACGTCGAGGCATGGGATCACGCGACGGAGGAGCATCAGGCGTCGAGCACCTCCTGGCCCTCGCGCACGCCGAAGCGGCCCTCGTAGAGCGCCTTGCCGGAGATCACGCCGGCCAGGTTGAGGAGCCGCATCTCGCTGAGAGCGCGCAGGTCGTCGATCGAGCCGATGCCGCCGGAGTAGAGAAAGCGCCCGCGCACGGCCTCGGCGACCCGCCTCACCTCTTCGAGGTCCGGTCCCTCCAACATCCCGTCGCGGTCCACGTTCGTGTAGACGAACCGGGTAACCCCTCGCTCCTGCATGCGGCGGATGGCGTCCTCGCCTCTCACCTGGGTCTCGCGCGTCCAACCGGCCACCGACACCATCCCGCCGCGCACGTCCACGCCCACGAGGATGCGCGAGGTGAACGCCGACAGCGCCTCATCGAGCAGGTCGGGGTCGGTGAACGCCGCCGTGCCGAGCACCACGCGGCTGGCTCCCGCTGCGAGCGCCCGCCGGATCGAGGCGATCGAGCGCAGGCCACCGCCGAGCTCCACGGGCACGTCCAGCTCAGAGGTGATGCGCTCCACATGCTGGAGGTTGGCCGGCTCGCCCTCGCGCGCGCCGTCGAGGTCCACGATGTGCAGGAAGCGCGCGCCGGCCTCCACGAACGAGCGCGCGGCCTCGAGCGGGTCGTCGGCATAGACCGTCTCGTCGTCGAAATGCCCCTGGCGCAGCCGCACCGCCTTGCCGTCGCGGATGTCCACCGCCGGCAGCAGAATCACGGCGAGGCGAGCGAGACGAAGTTGCGAAGCAGCCGCAGGCCGTCCGGCCCCGACTTCTCCGGGTGCGACTGGAGCCCGTACACCGGTCCTCGCTCCACCACGCTCACGAACTCGGTGCCGTAGTCGGCGGTCCCCAGTACGGCGTCCGCATCCGCGGGGCGCGGGGCGAACGAGTTGGCGTGGTAGAAGGCACATGGCGCCGGAAGGCCCTCGTTCAGCGCGCTGCGTCGCTTCCAATCGACCGGGTTCCAGCCGATCTGCGGCACCTTCAGCCCGGGAGCGTCGAGCGCCTCCACCGGCCCGCGCAGCAGCCCGATGCCCTCGGCCCCGCCCATCTCGGTCGTGGAGTCGAACAGCAGCTGCATGCCCATGCAGAGCCCGATCACCGGCACCTCGGCCTCCACGCGCTCGCGCAGGAGCTGGTCCAGCTTGAGGTCGCGCACCCGCTCCATCGCCTTCGGCATCGCGCCCACACCGGGCAGCACGATCCCGTCGGCCTCGCGCACGCGCGCGTGCTCGCTAGTGAGGAACGGCTCCGCGCCGACGTGCTCGAGCGCCTTGCCGACCGAGCGCAGGTTCCCCATCCCGTAGTCCAGGATCGCGATGCGCGTCAAAGCACGCCCTTGGTCGAGGGCACGCCCTCCACGCGTCCGTCCTCCTCCACGGCGGCGCGCAGGGCGCGCGCGAACGCCTTGAAGGATGCCTCGACCATGTGGTGCGCGTTCGTTCCCGCTTCCAGGCGCACGTGCAGCGTGAGCTTGGCCGCGTTTGCGACGGCGCGGAAGAACTCCTCGGCCAGGTCCGTGTCGAAGTCGCCGACCCGCTCCGCGCCGAACGCCCCCTCGAGGGTCATGAACGGACGGCCGGAGATGTCGATCGCCGCGGATGCGCGCGCCTCGTCCATCGGCACGACCGCGTGGCCGAAGCGGCGGATGCCGGCGCGCTCGCCGAGCGCCTCGTCGATGGCCTGGCCGAGCGAGATGCCGGTGTCCTCGACGGTGTGGTGCGGGCCCGTCTCCAGATCGCCCTCCACGCGCACGTCGAGGTCGAGCAGCCCGTGCCGCGCCACGGCGTCGAGCAGGTGGTCGAAGAAGCCGACGCCCGTCTCGCGCTCGCCCGCGCCCGTGCCGTCGAGGTCCAGCGAGAGCTGGACGTCGGTCTCGCCCGTTGTCCGGTGGATCTGCGAGGTGCGGCTCACGCGCGGCGCTCCATTGATTCTGCGTGCACAGGAAAGCCCTCGGCACGAGCAATGGCCGCGCCGGCGGGCGCGAGGCGGGCCGGCGCCTCGCCGGGCAAGGATACGCGAGCCATCCGGCGTCGAAACGTGGCGGGCGACAGCGCCGACTGGAAGCGCGCGGCGCCGCCCGTGGGCAGCACGTGGTTCGAGCCGGCCACGTAATCGCCGAACGCGGTGGCGGCGCCGCTGCCCACGAACACGCAGCCCGCGAAGCGCACGCGATCGGCCAGCGCCTCCGCCTCGTCCCCCACGAGCTCGAGGTGCTCCGGCGCAATCGCGTCCACGATCGTCAGCGCGTCGCCGATGCTGCGCGCGGTGATCAGCTGCAGCTCCGCATCGCGGGTGCTCGGACGCTCGGGCTCGAGCCGCTCGACCGCCGCCGCGACGGCGTCCAGCAGCTCGCGGTCCGGGCTCAAGAGCCACAGCGGGCTGTTCTCCCCGTGCTCCGACTGCGCAAGCAGGTCAAGGGCGATCAGCTCCGGGTCCACACCGTCGCCGGCGGCCACCACCGCGAGCTCGCTGGGGCCCGCGATGCCGTCGATCCCCACGTGCGTCCACGCCACCTGGCGCTTGGCCTCCTGCACATACGGGTTGCCGGGGCCCACGATCACATCCACGCGCCGCACGGACTCCGTGCCGTACGCGAGGGCGCCGATGGCCTGGGCGCCACCCATCCGGTACACCTCCTGAACCTCGCACAGGACGCACGCGGCGAGGATCACAGGGTGCGCACGGCCGCCCGGCCCAGGCGGCGCGCAGACGACGATCTCGTCCACGCCCGCGGCCCGCGCCGTCACGGCGCCCATCACCACAGTCGACGGGTAGGGGGCCTCGCCGCCCGGCACGTAGATGGCCGCGCGGCGCACCGACGCCTCTGCGATCTCCACCCGGTGGCCCTGCGGCAGGTCCACGGCGGCCAGCTCGCCCAGCTGAGCGCGAGCCACGGCGCGCACATTGCCGATCGCGCTGCGAAGACCATCGAGCACCGCCGGCTCCAGCACACCGATCGACGCCTCCAGCTCGTGCGAGTCCACGCGCAGCTGCTCCGGTCCCAGCTCGGCACGGTCGAAGCGCTCGGTGAACTCGATCACGGCGGCGTCTCCGCCCGCGGCGACCGCGTCGAGGACCTCGCGCACGGCCTGCTCGACATCTGGCGGCTGGGGGGCGCGCGAGAAGCCGTTCTCGATGCGTGTGATCCTCACGCCCGGATCCGTTCCAGGATCGAGTCGATCGGCTCGGCCTTCAGCTTGTGCGCCACCGGGTTGGCGATCAGTCGCGCCGTGCAGGTGGCGATCTGCTCCATCACGCGGAGGTTGTTCTCGGCGAGCGTCTTCCCGCTCGCGGTGAGGTCCACGATGCCGTCGACCAGGCCGGTGAGCGGCGCCAGCTCGACCGAGCCCTTCACCTCCACGATCTCGGCCTGGCGCCCGGTTTCCGCGAAGTGCTCCGCCGCCACCCGCGGGTACTTGGTGGCGATCCGGACCCGGCCGAGGCGGCGCAGCGCATCGGCGATCGGATCGCCCCGGTCGGACGCCGCCACCACCATCTCGCAGCGGCCGTAGCCGAGGTCGAGCAGCTCGTAGACCTTGCGGCTCGACTGCTCGAGCAGCACGTCCTTGCCGGTGATCCCGATGTCGGCCGAGCCGTGCTCTACGTAGGTCGGCACGTCGCTCGGGCGCATCGTCACGATGCCCACGTCGGCGAACAGGAGCTTGCGGTCGTTCGAGCGCACCTCGGCGGTGTCGATCCCAAGCTTGTCGAGCAGATCGAGCGTGCCGCCGAAGAGCGTGCCGCGAGGCACGGCGATGGTGAGCGGTTCGCTCATCCGAGCGTCTCCTCTGCGGCCTGTGCGAGATGCACCCGCTGCACGTCCAGCGCGAGGCCGCATGCCGGCAGGTCGCGGCCGAAGCGGCCGATCAGCTCGTCGTAGCGCCCGCCGCCGCCCAGCGTGAAGCCTACGGCGGGGTCGTAGACCTCGAAGACAGAGCCGGTGTAGTAGCCGAGCTCGCGCACGAGGCCGAGGTCGAAGATCACGCGGTCGGCCACCCCACGCTCGGCCAGCAGCTCGTGCAGCTCCCGGAGCCCGTCCAGCCCGGCGGTGTCGGCTCGGTCGAGAACCTCACGGCCGCCGCGAATCTGAGGCAGGCGGACGAGCAGGTCGCGCTCGTCGTCGCCGAGACCCAGCGCGTTCACCTGGCCCTCGAGGCCCACGAGATCGCGCCGGGACAGGCTCTCCATCATCGGCAGGTGCGCGTCCTCGGGTACGCCGAAGGAGGTGAGCAGGCTGCTGTAGAGCGCGCCGTCCCCCACACCAACCCGGTGGCGGCGCAGCCCCGCATCGTCCAGCGCCGCGATCGTGAGCGCCACCACCTCGGCCTCGCCCTCGGCGCCCGGGATCCCGATCAGCTCGAGGCCGCCCTGGAGGAACTCGCGCGGCTCCCCCACGCCGCGGTCGGTGGCGCGCCAGGCACGAGCCAGATAGGAGAAGCGCAGCGGCGGCTCGGCGTCGGCGTAGCGGGTGGCCACCACGCGGGCCACTGGGATCGTCATGTCGGAGCGCAGCGCCAGGACCGCGCCGCTCTCGTCGAAGGTCCGGTAGCGAGCACCCGCGGCGCGCGCCTCACCCCGGCGCAACACGTCCTCGTACTCGAGCGCCGGTGTGTGCACCTCGCCGTAGCCGGCACGCTCGAAGCACGCGCGCATGCGGTCGCCGATGGCGCGCAGCTCGCGCATCTCCTCCGGCAGCACGTCCCGGGTGCCCGGGGGGATGGGATGTGTCACGCCGGCCTCCCGGGCTTAAGCAGGCACGCGCTCGGCGGCCACGCGCTCGATGCGCGCTCCGAGCAGTCGCAGCCGCTCGTCGATCCGCTCATAGCCACGGTCGATCTGACGAATGTTCCCGATCTCGGACGTGCCGTCGGCGCACAGCGCGGCGATGAGGATCGCCATGCCGGCCCGGATGTCCGGGCTCTCCATGCGCTCGCCGTGAAGCCGGCTCGGGCCGCTTACGACCGCACGGTGCGGGTCGCAGACGATCACCCGAGCGCCCATCGTGACCAACTTGTCGACGAAGTAGAGGCGGTTCTCGAACATCTTCTCGTGGATGAGGATCAGGCCCTCGGCCTGCGTGGCCATGGCCACGGCGATGCTTGTCAGGTCGGCCGGGAACGCGGGCCAGGGGCCGTCCTCGATCTTCGAGATGGCGTCGCCCTCGTCCGACTTCACGCGCAGCCGCTGGCCGGCCGGCACGATCGCGTCGTTGCCCTCGAACTCGATCCGGCAGCCGAGCCGCTCGAAGGCGAGCCGGGTCATGCGCAGGTCGTCCGGGAGCGTGTCCTTGATGCGCAGCTCGCCGCCCGTGCAGGCCGCGAGCGCGATGAAGCTTCCGATCTCGATGTAGTCGGGTCCGATCGTGTAGTCGGCGCCGCCGAGCTCCTCCTGGCCATGCACGATCATGAGGTTCGAGCCGATGCCCTCGATGCGGGCGCCCATCGCCATCAGCAGGCGCGCGACGTCCTGGACGTGAGGCTCCGAGGCCGCGTTGTGGATCACCGTCGAGCCGGGCGTGAGGGCCGCGGCCATGAGCGCGTTCTCGGTGGCCATCACCGAGGGCTCGTCCATGAAGAAGTCGCAGGCGTGCATGCCGTCGGGCGCAGAGAGCCGGTAGTAGTTGCGATCCACGTGGACCTCGGCGCCGAGGGCGCGGAAGGCGTCCAGGTGCGGGTCGAGCCGGCGGCGGCCGATCACGTCGCCGCCGGGTGGCGGCATGTCGGCACGGCCCCGGCGCGCGAGCAGCGGCCCCGCCAGCAGGAAGGAGGCGCGGATGCGCTCGGCGTAGTCGCGGTCCACGTCACTGTGGCTCAGCTCGTCCGCCCTCAGGGCGACCACGTTGTCGTCGCGCCACTCGACCTTCACGTCAAGCAGCCGCAGCAGCTCGAGCATCGCCTCCACGTCGGCGATGCGCGGGATGTTGCGCAGCACGACCTCCTCGCTCGTCAACAGACAGGCGGCGAGCGCGGGCAGAGCGGCATTCTTGTTTCCGGCGGGCACGACGGTCCCTGCGAGGGGCGCCCCGCCTTCGATGACGAACTTCTCCATGCGTAGACCCGTTCGGGAATCGACGAGGATACCCTGCCCCGCATGGCTGCTCCCACGCGCGACGAAGCCTGGGCCCTCGTGTGCGAGTGGACCGAGTCCGATTCGCTTCGCAAGCACATGCTGGGCGTCGAAGCCGCGATGCGCGCCTACGCGCGCGAGTTCGGCGAGGACGAGGAGCTCTACGCCGTCACCGGCCTGCTCCACGATCTCGACTACGAGCGTCACCCTGATCTCGGCACGGGTCACCCCCGTGTGGCCCTGAAGCTGTTCGAGGAGAGCGGCTATCCGCAGGAGCTGATCGACGCGGTTGCCGGCCACGCGACCTTCCTGGGGGTTCCCCGCGAGACGCGAATGGCGAAGACGCTGTTCGCCGTCGACGAGCTGTCGGGCTTCATCTCCGCATGCGCCTACGTGCGCCCCGACGGCATCCACGGAATGACGCCGAAGTCCGTGAAGAAGAAGCTGAAGCAGCCGAGCTTCGCGGCCGGAGTGAACCGCGAGGAGGTGCGCACGAGCGCCGAGGAGCTGGGCGTGGACTTCGACGAGCACGTGGCTTTCGTGATCGCCGCCATGGA
>Ga0190265_10001488_pt1 | contig 15426 bp, 14 predicted proteins | sample Popmic124T_FD_133135 | JGI IMG/M metagenome (GOLD analysis project Ga0190265, IMG submission 133135) | Populus adjacent soil microbial communities from riparian zone of Indian Creek, Utah, USA - 124 T | ecosystem: Environmental > Terrestrial > Soil > Riparian zone | place: USA: Utah | collected...
AAGGTCTCCATCTACGGGGGCTCCAACGAGGTGCAGCGCACCATCATCGCCGGCTCGATCCTGGGGTTGTGAGACAACCGTGAACTTCGACTACGACAGCGAGCAGAACGACCTCCGCGAGGCCGTCCGCGGCCTGCTGGCCCGCGCCTACTCCGACAGCGAGCAGCGCCGCTCCGTCGTCAAGACGGACCCCGGCTTCGACGAGAAGACCTGGGCTCGGCTGGCCGAGATGGGCCTGCTGGGGCTGCCCTTCGCCGAGGAGGACGGCGGCATGGGCGCCGGCCCGGTCGAGGTGGCGATCGTCGCCGAGGAGATCGGCCGCGTCCTGGCACCCGAGCCCTTCATCGAGACCGTCGTCCTGGCCGGCGGCCTGATCGCCGCCGCCGGCACGCCGGAGCAGAAGGGCGAGCTCCTCGGGGGCATCTCCGAGGGGGCGACGATCGCCGTCTTCGCGCACGCCGAGCCCGGCACCCGCTGGACGCCGACGGCCGAGGGCGTCACCGCCACGCAGAGCGGCGACGGCTGGACGCTGACCGGCGTCAAGGAGCCCGTGCCGAGCGGGGCGCGGGCCGACGTCCTCGTCGTCAGCGCGGCCGTCGACGGCGGCACCGGGCTGTTCCTCGTGCAGGGCGACGCCTCCGGCCTGACCCGGACCGGGTACCGCACGCACGACGGCACGCGGGCGGCGCACGTCCGGTTCGAGGGCACGCGGGCTCAGCAGCTCGGGGGCGGCGGCGACCGGACCGCGGCCATCGAGCGGGTGCTGGCCGAGACCCGGATCGCCTACGGGCACGAGGCCATCGGCGCCATGGACACCGCGCTGCGGACCACGGCGGAGTACCTCAAGACCCGCAAGCAGTTCGGGGTCACCCTGAACAAGTTCCAGGCGCTGACCTTCCGGGCGGCGGACATGTACGTGTCGCTGGAGCTGGCCCGCAGCCTCGCGCTGTGGGCGTCGATGGTGCAGGAGGCCGGCGGCGACGTCGTCTCCGCCGCGGACCGGGCCCGGCTGACCGTCAGCCGCGCCGGCCGGCACATCGGCAAGGAGGCCATCCAGCTGCACGGCGGGATCGGCGTGACGGCGGAGTACTCGGTCGGTCACTACACCAGCCGGCTGACCGCGATCGACCACCTGCTCGGCGACGGCGACTGGGCCGCCAACCGGCTCGCCGCGACCGTGGGCGACCACGAGACGGTCGACCCGCTCGGCGCCCCGTACGCCTCCTGAGGACGCTCACCGGAGCCCCGTTCCCCGCCCGGGGGACGGGGCTCCGTCGTGTCAGCGGGTCAGGCGGGCGACCACCGGTCGGTTGGCCCGGTCGGGGGTGACCGCCGCGCGACCGATGCCGCGGGCGGCACCGAGGTGTTCACGGCGGTCACACCTACCGCACCGGCGTCACGTCCTGGTCAGGAGACCCAGCCCCCCGGGTTCGTCTCCGGGTCGTCGGACTCCGCCGGGTGGCCGAGCATCGCGCGGCGCAGCTCGGCGGCGTCGGCGCGGACCTGGTCCAGGACGGGCACCAGGTCGTCCTCGCGCAGCCGGCCGAGGGTGAGGCGCGAGATCGGGACGTCCTCGTAGTCCTCGATGGTCAGCCGCGCCGCCACCTCGAAGGCGGCCCGCAGCAACGCGCCGTCCATCGTCCGGTAGTCGTCGATCTCCTTGAGCGGGGTGGTCAGCACCGCCGGGAAGCCCCACTGCTCCAGCGCCACCGCCGTGAGCCACAGGCTGTTGATGCCGTAGCGGCGGCTCTCGGCCGCCCGCCTGGCGCGGAACGTCGGGTGGGCGGCGACGATCTCCGCGTAGCCCTCCGGGTCGTTGTGGTGCAGCAGCGCCGCGCCCAGCTGCGCGAGCAGGCCCAGGCACAGCGCGTCCGGCGGGCGCTCGCCGAACCGGGGCGCCAGGGTCGAGGCGCCCAGGGCCAGGCTGGTCGTGACGTCCCAGAAGGTGCCCGGCACCCGCGACTCGTCGTCGATGCTGGTCAGCGCGACCGTCGCCATGGTGCGCACGGTGGTGAAGCCGACGACGGTGACGGCGAACTGCAGCGAGGTCACCCGGCCGCGCATGCCGAAGTAGGCCGAGTTGGCCAGCTTCATCACCCGGCCGGCCAGCGCGATGTCGGAGGACAGGATCCGGGCGAGCGTCCGGGCGTCGGTGTCGTCGGAGTTGGCGACGGAGACGATCTGGGCCGCCACGGGCCGCTGGACCGCCATCGTGTCGATGCCGGCCAGGATCACCTCGATGTCGAAGACCGGCGCGGTGATGTCCGCCCGCGGGAACGGCGTGACCGTCATGGGATCTCCTCGGCGTGGGCGGCGAACCAGGCCGCGGTGTCCCCGCCGGACATGGGTGCGGCGAGGCTGAAGCCCTGGAGGTAGTTGGCGCCGAGGCGGGCCAGCTCCTCGGCCTGCTCGACGGTCTCCACCCCCTCGGCCACGGTGCACAGGTTGAGGTTGCGGGCCATCGCGATGACCGCCGAGGCGATCTCGGAGTGCCCGTGGGCCAGCTCGGCGACGAACGAGCGGTCGACCTTGAGGCAGTCGACCGGCAGGTGCCGGAGGTAGGCCAGCGACGAGTAGCCGGTGCCGAAGTCGTCGATCGCCAGCTCGACGCCGAGGTCCCGCAGCTGCTGCAGCACCTCGCGGGCCGACGTCGGGTCCTTCATCAGGGCCGACTCGGTGATCTCGACCGAGATCCGGGACGGCGCCAGGGAGTGGCGATCGAGCGCGGCGGCGACCTGCGCGGCGAGGTTGTCGTCGAGCTGCAGCGCGGACACGTTGACGTTCGCGCGGCCGACCGCGCCCACGCCGAGCAGGTGGTCCCACTCGGCGATCTGGCGGCAGGTCTCGTCGAGGACCAGCCGGCCCAGGACCGTGATCAGGCCGCTCTCCTCGGCCAGCGGCACGAAGACGGTCGGGCTGATCGGCCCGCGCTCGGGGTGGTCCCAGCGGGCCAGCGACTCGACGGCGACCGGCTGGCCGTCGCGGGTGCTGAAGATCGGCTGGTAGTACATGTCGATCTCGCGGCGCTCGATGGCGTCGCGCAGTTCGGTGACCAGCCGCAGCTTGTCCCGGGCCTGCGCGCGGGCCTCCTGGTCGAGGACGGTGACCCGGCCCTTGCCGCTCGCCTTCGCCTGGTACATGGCGATGTCGCAGTCGCGGATGAGCTCCTCGGCGGCGACGTGCTCCGCGGTCTGCACGGTGACGCCGACGCTGGCGTAGGGGCGGATGTCCACGCCGCCCAGCCGCATCGGCGTCGCGAGCGCGTCCGACACGCGGCCGGCCAGCGCGACGGCGGCCTCCTCGTCGACGTGCTCGCAGACCACCACGAACTCGTCCCCGCCGAAGCGCGCGACCAGGTCCCCGGGCCGCACGGTCGCGCGCAGCCGGTCGGCCACCTCCACCAGCAGTTCGTCGCCGGCGGTGTGCCCGAGGGAGTCGTTGACGACCTTGAAGTTGTCCAGGTCGAGGAAGAGGCAGGCCAGGCCGCCCGTGCCGGGCGCGAACCGCTCCGCCACGTACTGCGCCAGCAGCGTGCGGTTGGGCAGCCCGGTGAGCGGGTCGTGGTTTGCCTGGTGCGCGAGCTTGGCCTCGAAGGCCAGGCGGTCGGTGATGTCCTCGATCGTCCCGACGAAGCCCGCGCCCACCCCGGGGGTGAACAGGTGCGCGAAGCGGATGACCGTGGTCCGGACCGTGCCGTCGTCGCGCAGCAGGCGGGCCTGGGTCTCGACCTCCTCCCCGTCGAGGGCGGCGGACACCCGGTCGATGACGCGGTCGAGGTCGCCCTCGTGGATCGCGCCGATCCAGCCGGTGCCCAGCAGCTGCTCGGCGCGGAGGCCGACCAGGGTGCAGAACGCGTCGTTGACGTGGGCCAGCCGCATGCCCTGCTCGGAGAGCAGGGTCGGCACCGGCGAGCGTTCGGTGAGCGCGGAGAACCGCCGTTCGTGGGCATCGGCGGTGGCGCGCAGCGCCCGCTCCTGCTCGTTGGCGGTCGAGAGGATGCGCACGGTCCACATCCGGCCACCCGGCGACGGGGTGGTCACGACGAGCGCCTCGGCGTCGGCGCCGCTGGCCGTGCGGACGGGCAGCGTCATGCGGGCGGTGCGCTCGCGCCGCAGGAGCAGCTTGAGCTCCCCGCCACCGAGGGACGGGAACAGCTGGGCGACCGGGAGGGAGCGCAGGTCCGCCAGCCCGTAGCCCAGGAGCTGCACGGCGCCGGCGTTGCCCCACGTCACGCGCTGCGTGCCGCCGACGGTCTCGGCGACGAGCAGGGCGAGCGAATCGCTCACCGTCGCGCTGTAGAAGACCGTCGAGACGATCTCCGGCGGCACCCCGTCGTGCTCGGGCGCGCTGATCCAGGCGGACACGGTCCTCCCTCCGGTTGTGCGATGGATCGCCGGTCTGTTCCAGCTGCGGGACACAGGTCCCGTGCGGCTGTCATCGGCGCCATCACCCCCTGGACTTCACCCGAAGCCCGCCGGTCCACCCGATGGGGGGACAGCCGACCCGGCGCGCCGGGGACGACGCTGCGCCGGCCGGACCTAATCTCGCCAGACCAGGAGGTGCCGCCATCCCACCCACCCCGACGCGCACCCGGCGCCGGCCCGCCGCAGCGGCCGCGATCGCGCTGGCCGTCGTCCTCCCCGCCTGCGCCGCCCCCGGGTCCGGCCGCGCGGGCGGGCCGCTCACCCAGGTCTTCCCCGACCCCGCCCTGGCCGCCTGCGTGGCCGCCGCCGCCGGCCTGCCCGACGCCGGCGCGGACGCGGCGGACGCCGACCTCGCCGCGATCGAGCAGCTGCACTGCCCCGGCGGCGCCTCGGCGCCGGAGGTGATCCGTTCGCTCGACGGCGTCGAGGAGCTGACCTCGCTGAGCGTGCTCGACGTCCCGCGCAACCAGATCACCGATCTCGCGCCGGTGGCCTCACTGGCCCGGCTGGGGACGCTCACGCTGACCGCCAACGCCGTCCACGACCTGTCGCCGCTCACCGGCCTGGAGCTGTTCGACGTCGGTCTCTCGCAGAACCCGGTCAGCGACCTGACCCCGCTCGCCGGGACGACCACGCTGAACGCGCTGGGCGTGGCCGCGGCACAGGTGACCGACATCGGGCCGCTGGCCGGGCACGACGCGCTCCGCGACCTCGACCTGTCCGGCAACGCGATCACCGACGTGTCGCCCCTGGCCGGGCTCCCGAGCCTCGACACCCTCCGGCTGGCGCACAACGGCATCACCGACCCCGCCCCGCTGGGGACGATCCCGACGCTGCTGATCCTGGACGTGTTCGGCAACCGCATCGCGGACGTGGCCGGGCTGGCCGGCGCCCCGCTGCTCCAGGAGCTGCAGCTGGGGGCCAACCCGGTCACCGACCTGACACCGCTGCTGGCGGTCGGGACGCTGGTGAACCTCGGGCTGGACGAGACCGACTCCACCCGCCTCACCGGGATCGACCAGCTCCGCGCCGCCGGGATCTCCGTCAACGGCCTGGCCTGACCCCCGGGTCTGTGGAACCGGTCACTTCGGCGGACCCTGGGGGTGTCGTCGGCCGCCGGCCCGGCATGATCCCCCGGGATCGACCGAAACACCGAGCACGACCGCACCGCGTACGAGAGCCACCGTGGGCAGGCGACGAGGCCTCCCCGGCGACGAATGGAGCGCCACGTTGCGAATCGGAGTTCCGCGGGAGACCCGCGTCCGCGAGACACGGGTGGCCGCCACCCCCGCGACGGTCGGCAAGCTGATCGCCCTCGGCTACGACGTCGTGGTCGAGACCGGCGCCGGTGCCGGGGCCACCTTCCCCGACGAGGCGTACGCGGGCGCCGGCGCGACGGTCGGCACGGCGGACGACGCCTGGCAGGCCGACGTCGTGCTGCGCGTGAACGCCCCGTCGGAGGAAGAGATCCCGCGGCTGCGGGACGGGGCGACGCTGGTCAGCCTGCTCAGCCCCGGGCTCAACCCCGACCTCGTCGACGCCCTGGCAACCCGGCCGGTCACCGTGCTGGCGATGGACGCGGTGCCGCGCATCTCCCGCGCCCAGTCGATGGACGTCCTCAGCTCGATGGCCAACATCGCCGGCTACCGCGCGGTGATCGAGGCGGCGCACACGTTCGGCCGCTTCTTCACCGGCCAGGTCACGGCGGCGGGCAAGGTCCCGCCGGCCAAGGTGCTGGTCGTCGGCGCGGGCGTCGCGGGGCTCGCCGCGATCGGTGCGGCCAGCAGCCTCGGCGCGATCGTGCGGGCGACCGACGTCCGCCCGGAGGTCGCCGAGCAGGTGCGCTCGCTGGGCGGGGAGTACGTGGCCGTGCCCGACGCCGAGCAGCAGGTGAGCTCCGACGGCTACGCGCGCGAGATGAGCGAGGACTTCAACCGCCGGGCCGCGCAGATGTACGCCGAGCAGGCGGAGGACGTCGACATCATCGTGACCACCGCCCTGATCCCCGGCCGTCCGGCGCCGCTGCTGATCACCGAGGACATGGTCGCCTCGATGAGGTCCGGCAGCGTCATCGTCGACATGGCCGCCGCGCAGGGCGGCAACGTGGCCGGCTCGGTGGCCGACGAGATCGTCGTCACCGCCAACGGGGTGTCGATCATCGGCTACACCGACCTGCCCGGCCGGCTCCCGGCCCAGGCCTCGCAGCTCTACGGCCAGAACCTGGTCAGCCTGATGACGCTGCTCACCCCGGGCAAGGACGGCCAGGTGGTGCTCGACTTCGACGACGTCGTCCAGCGGGCGATGACGGTGGTGCGCGCGGGCGAGAAGACCTGGCCCCCGCCGCCGGTGCAGGTGTCGGCCGCGCCGGTCGCGGTCGCCGCGCCCGCCGCGGTCGAGCCGGCGCCGCCACCGGAGCCACCGTCGCCGGGCCGCAGGTTCGCGCTCGTCGGGCTGGGTGCCGCGGTGCTGTTCGGGATCACCGCGTTCTCCCCGAACGAGCTGATCCAGCACTTCACCGTGTTCGCCCTCGCCGTCGTCGTCGGCTTCTACGTCATCGGGCACGTGCACCACGCGCTGCACACGCCGCTGATGTCGGTGACCAACGCGATCTCCGGGATCATCGTCGTCGGCGCCCTGCTGCAGATCGGCCACGACGACGCCGTGGTCACCGTGCTGGCGTTCGTCGCGATCCTGGTGGCCAGCATCAACGTGTTCGGCGGCTTCGCCGTCACCCGCCGCATGCTCGGGATGTTCACCCGATGACCGCCGTCGGCGCCGCCTCGGCGGCCTACATCGTCGCCGCGCTGCTGTTCATCCTCAGCCTGGCCGGCCTGTCCAGGCACGAGACGGCGAAGTCGGGGAACGCCTACGGCATCGCCGGTATGGCGATCGCGCTGGCCGCCACCATCGGGCTGGCCGTCCGCAACGCCTCGACGGTGGGCGTCGTCCTGCTCCTCGTCGCCATGGTCATCGGCGCGGCCATCGGTCTCTGGCGAGCCGCCCGCGTCGAGATGACCGGCATGCCCGAGCTGATCGCGATCCTGCACAGCTTCGTCGGCCTGGCCGCCGTCCTCGTCGGCTGGAACGGCTACCTGTCGGTCGAGGCCGACCTCGACGAGCAGACCGAGGTCGCCTCGAACCTCCTGGGCATCCACTCGGCCGAGGTCGTCATCGGCGTCTTCATCGGCGCGGTCACCTTCACCGGGTCGATCGTGGCCTTCCTCAAGCTGTCGGGGCGGATCAAGAGCAACCCCCTCATGCTGCCTGCCCACAACGCCCTCAACCTGGGCGCGCTGGTCGTCTTCGCCGTCCTCACCGTGGTGTTCGTCGTCGAGCCGAACCTGGTGGTGCTCTCGGCGGTCACGCTGGTCGCCCTGGCGCTGGGCTGGCACCTGGTCGCCTCGATCGGCGGCGGCGACATGCCCGTCGTCGTCTCGATGCTGAACAGCTACTCCGGCTGGGCAGCGGCCGCGTCGGGGTTCCTGCTGGGCAACGACCTGCTGATCGTCACCGGCGCCCTCGTGGGCTCCTCCGGTGCCTACCTCTCCTACATCATGTGCAGGGCGATGAACCGCTCGTTCCTCTCCGTCATCGCCGGCGGGTTCGGCAACGAGGGCAGCGTGTCGGAGGACCGCGACTACGGCGAGCACACCGAGATCAGCGCCGAGGACACCGCCGACCTCCTGCGCGAGGCGTCGTCGGTGGTGATCACGCCCGGCTACGGCATGGCCGTCGCGCAGGCCCAGGGCGCCGTCGCCGAGCTGACGCGGAAGCTGCGCGCCAAGGACATCGACGTCCGGTTCGGCATCCACCCCGTCGCCGGACGGCTCCCCGGGCACATGAACGTCCTGCTCGCCGAGGCCAAGGTGCCCTACGACGTCGTCCTCGAGATGGACGAGATCAACGACGACCTCGCGGCCACCGACGTCGTCCTCGTCATCGGCGCGAACGACACGGTCAACCCCGCCGCGACCGACGACCCGGGCAGCCCGATCGCCGGGATGCCCGTGCTCAAGGTCTGGGAGGCCGAGCGCGTCGTCGTCTTCAAGCGGTCGATGAACACCGGCTACGCCGGGGTGCAGAACCCGCTGTTCTTCCGCGAGAACAGCCGCATGCTCTTCGGCGATGCACGGGAGCGTGTGGAGGACATCCTCAAGTTCCTGTGAGGAGACTGTGACCTTTTCGTGACCCCTGTTGCCCGTCGACGGTGGGGCCTACCTTGAGTAGGTGCGCGCATACGGAGCAGTGACCAAGGTCCCGGCAGCGAGCACGTCCGACCACATCTGCTGGGTGTACGACGAGGACGATGCGTCGTTCGACCGCGCGGTGCGGCGCTTCCTGGCCGGTGGCCTGGAGCGCAACGAGCGGGTGCTGGTCATCGGCGAGCGGGTCATCGCCGGTATCCGCACCCCGGGTGACGGCTTCGGCGACGCGGAGGCGCTGCTCGCCGAGGGCACCCTCCGGACGCTGACGACCGCCGAGGCCTACGAGGCGGCCGGCGAGTTCGTGCCCGGCACCCAGCGGACCTTCTACGACGCCGCGACGCGGGAGGCCCTGACCGACGGGTACTCCGGCCTGCGCGTGGTCGTGGAGGTGAGCCCGCTGGCCGCGGACGCCGACACCCGGGCGACGCTGGTCGAGTGGGAGCACCTGGCCGACGAGTACGCCGCCGAGGGGTCGGGGTTCAGCGCGATGTGCGCCTACTCCACCCGGCTGCCCGCGCAGGCGCTGGCCGACGTCACCACGGTGCACCCGCTGGTGCACGCCCCCGCGTCGCCCCCCTTCCAGGTCTTCTTCGACGACGACCGCCTCGCGCTGACCGGCAGCGTCGACACGTTCTCCGCCGACCGGCTCGCCCGCGTGCTGGCGTCGTCGCCGGTCGGGGACGACGGCGCGGTGCTCGACCTCCGCCGGGTCGAGTTCGTCGACGTCGCCGCGTCCCGGGTGATCGCCCGGTGGGCGCAGGACCTGGACGCCCGCGCCCTGCCGCTCGAGGTCCGCGGCGCCTCGCCGCTGCTGCAGCGGATGTGGCAGGTCCTCGGCCTCACCCACATCGCCCCCGTCGAGTTCACCCGGGCGGCTCCGTGACCGCCGTCGTCGGCCTGGTCCACGAGTTCGAGCACGAGGCCCTGTTCTACCGGGACGACGAGGACTTCCTCGCCGGCCTGCTCCCCTTCGTCCGCGAGGGTCTCGAGCTCGACGAGGCCGTGGTCGTCGCCGAGCCGCGCGCCCAGCTGGACCTGCTGCGCGACGCGCTGGGCGACGACGCCGAGGCGGTCGACCTGCTCGACATGGCGGAGGTGGGCGGCAACCCCGGGCGGATCATCGGGGTGTGGGACCGGCTGCTCGGCGAGCACACGGCTGCCGGGCGCCGGCTGCGCGGCGTCGGCGAGCCCGCCTTCGTCGGTCGGCGGGAGTCCGAGTACCTCGAGTGCCGGCTGCACGAGCTCCTGCTCAACCACGCCTTCGACGGGGGCCCGCCCTGGCGGCTGCTGTGTCCCTACGACGAGACGCACCTCCCGCGCGCCGTCGTCCGGGCCGCGCTGCACAGCCACCCGACGGCAGGGACCTCGGCGGGCCGGCGGCCGAGCCCCGACTACGCCCCGGGTGAGGTCGCCGAGCTCTTCGCCGCGCCGCTGCCGACGACGGGCGACGCGGTCCTCCGCGGGACGTACGGGCCGGCCGACGTCCCGGCGACCCGGCGGACGGTCGCCCAGTACGCGCGTCGGGCGGGCCTGCCCGACGACAAGGTCGAGGTCCTCGAGCTCGCCGCGTCGGAGCTGGCCACCAACAGCGTGCGGCACGGTGGCGGCACCGGGACGGTGGCGATGTGGACGACGCCGAGCGCGGCGATCGTCGAGTTCCACGACGCGGGGCAGCTGACCGATCCGCTGACCGGACGGCTGATGCCCTCCCTGGAGCAGGAGGGTGGCCGCGGCGTCTTCCTGGTCAACCAGCTCTGCGACCTGGTGCAGCTGCGGTCCTCCGACCAGGGCACCACGATCCGGATCACGACCTGGCGCTGAGCGCTCAGCGCGGCCGGACCTGGCTCAGTTCACCGGTCTCCACGAAGCGGGCGGCGACCTCGCGGACCTTGGTGTTGGTCTCCATCGACACGCGGGACAGCGCCTGGAAGGCCTGGTCGGGCGTCAGCTTGAACCGCTCCATCAGGATGCCTTTGGCCTGGTCGATGACCGCCCGCGAGGCGATCGCCGCCTCCAGGTTGCGCGCCCGGTCCAGGGCGCTCTCGTAGACCAGCATGTTGCCCGCGACCACCGCGGCATAGGTCGTGAAGCGCTGGGCGAAGTCCCGGCTCGCCGCGTCGAACGCGCCCGCCTCGCGCCCGTACACGTTGAGCCCGCCGGAGACGCCCTCGTGCAGCGGCAGGGGCAGGGACAACGAACTCAGGCGTCCGTGCTTTACGGCTGCCGGCAGGTAGTCCGGCCAGCGGTCGTCGGTCCGGGTGTCCACGATCTCGACGACCACGCCCTCGCGGGCCGCCCGGAGGCACGGGCCGTCGCCCGTGTCGTACTGGACCTCGTCGAGGAGGAGTGCCGGCTCCCCGGTGTAGACGGCGGTGCTGGGCCGGTCTCCCGTGAGGAGCGTGACGGACGCCTCGGGACGGCCCGGCAGGGTCTCCTTCAGGAGGTCGGCAACCTCGCCCAGCAGCGAGCGCATGGAGTGATCGGTGAGCCGGATCCGCCCCAGCCGCTCGAGCGCTCGATCAGGGGTGGAGCCGGTGCCTGGGGTCGCCACGGGCCGACCTCGCTCTCGGGTTCGACAACCCGACTGCACGGTCCGGCACGTAAGAAGGTGGAGGCCCTCGGGGGACCAGGGCCGCAAGCCGTCGTCTCGGCGCTGCGGTTCTCGTGCCCACCCTGTGCGGCCGACTGTACGCACCTGTCCGGCCTCTGGGTCGCTGTTCGCCGGAACTTCGCTGCGGTCCGTCCATGCTTCCCGCCGCGTGCGCGGACACCCGGCGCACCGGGAACCGCGTGTTCCGCCTCTCGGCTCGTCCCTGGAACCCCCGGGGCCGTGCCGTCGACCGTCGACGAACAGTTCGGCGCGACCTGACCCGGAGCACGCAGTGATTCCCCCCGACGACGTCGCCGTCGCCGTCCGTCCGGAGTTCGACGAGCTCGGACGGCTGTCCTTCGCCGATCACACGCTCCGATCGCTCCTGCATCGGGTGACCGGTCTCGCAGCCGGCGTGCTGCCCGGCGAACCGGTGATCTCGGTGACCATCCTTGCCGGGGACCGCCCGGCGACCGTGGCGACGACCGGCGACCTGGCCGTGCGCCTGGACCACGTGCAGTACCGGCTCGGGTCCGGCCCGTGCCTGTCCGCGGCGGGAACCGGCCGGCCCTCCGAGCTGGTGGACACCCGCTCGGCGACGCCCCTGACCCGGGTGTCGATGGAGACGAACACGAAGGTGCGCGACATCGCGGAGCGCTTCGTCGCGACGGGCGATCTGCCGGGAAACCGACCCGACCTGTCCGCCGGACGGGTGGAGGGCCACCCGGAGGGGCACAGTGGACCCACGGCCCTCGGAGCCGCCGGCAGCCCCGAGAACCGAGGTTCAGCGGTCGAGCAGACCGGCCGCTGAACCGCCCCGGCGTGATCAGGTCTGCTGATCGTTCCGGGTCCTGGCTCACGGTGGACGGTGAGCCAGGACCCAGAATGATCAGGTCACCTGATCATCCGGCCGGGTTGCGCGGGTCGCTCCGGTCACGGACGGTTGCGGACGTGGATCCCTTCCGCGGAATCGGGATGCCCCGCATCCCGGGGCTCAGCGAGCTCCTGGCCCTCCTGCAGACCCAGACCGAGGCGCTCGCCCAGCTCCCCCGCACCCTCAGCGACCTCAACGGCACCGTCAAGGAGCTGACCGAGGCGACGACGATGGCGCACGCGACCATCTCCTCGGCGCAGCGCATCGCCGAGCGGCTCGAGGACCTGGTCGAGGAGCTCGAGGAGCCGGTCCGGGCGCTCAAGCCCGGCATCGAGCGCGTGGGCCGGGTGCTCGACGACCCGGTCGTCGACACCGTGCCGGACACGCTGCGGCGGATCCAGGAGGACCTGGTGCCGCTCATCCACGGGCTCCGGGTGGCGCAGGACCGCGTCGGTTCGGTGACCGGGCTGCTCCGCCGCCGGAACCGCGACGGCAACGAGGACGACAGCCTCTAGGCCTCCGGCGGCTTGCCGGCGTCGACCCCGGGACGGACGAAGTCGCCGACCGCCTTCTCCAGCTGGGCCCAGGTGGCGCTCCACTCGACCAGCGGGTCGAGGATCCCCTCGAAGACCCCGAGCTGCTGGTCGAAGGCGTCGAGCTGCGCGCGGATCGCGGAGATCGACTCGCGCTGCGCCCGGACGGTCTTCGCGATCGCGCCGACCTGTGCGGCGGACATCGCTCCGGGCGGGCTGGGCAGCGCCGGCAGGTGCAGCCGGGACGGCACCGAGCCGGCGATGGACCGCGCCCGCTCGCTGAAGCCGCGCAGCTGGTTGACGAACTCGTCGATCGACCGCCCCACCAGCTTGCCGGTCGCCGTCTGGGGCTCTGGTTGCTCCTGCTCGCCACCCATCACCCGACCGTATTACCCCGCCGGATGGACGGCGAGCTGCCGGACCGGCGCGCCACCGGCCGGGGTGTCGCCCGGTGTCCCGGGGCCACGACCAGCCACGATGCCCGAGGAGGATGATCGCTGGACCGCCCCCACTCGTGCCGGAGGAGCTCCGATGCCGACCACCGGACGCAGGGCGCCGGTCCGCGCAGCCGTGCTGGCGCTGGGCCTGCTGCTGACCGCGTGCGGGAGCGACGCCCCCGCGCGGCCCCGGGCGCAGAGCCCACCGTCCTCGAGCACGTCGGCGTCGCCCAGCAGCCCGGCGACGCCCACGGATCCCGTCGGAGCCGCGCTGGCCGGCCTCGACCGGCGGGCGCAGGTCGCCCAGCTGTTCGTCGCCGGCGTCCCGCTGGAGGACCTCGACGGCGGGGACGCCCTCGCCGAGAGCGGCGTCGGCGGGCTGTTCATGGCCGGCCGGTCGACCGCCCCGGCCACGGAGCTGGCGGCCACCGCGGAGCGCTGGCAGTCCCTCGCCCCCGGTCCCGGCCTCTGGGTGGCCGCCGACCAGGAGGGCGGCGACGTCCAGACCCTGAAGGGGCCGGGCTTCGAGATCCTGCCCTCGGCCCTCGAGCAGGGCGCACTCCCGCCCCCGGAGCTGACCGCGCTCGCCGAGGGCATGGGGACGGCGCTGCGCGGCGCCGGGGTGAACCTCGACCTCGCCCCCGTCGCGGACGTCGTCCCGGTGGGCAACGAGGCGGCCAACGAGCCGATCGGCCAGTTCGACCGGCAGTACGGCAGCACCCCGGAGGTCGTGGCCCCGGCCGTGGGCACCGTGGTCGACGCCCTGGACCGGGCCGGGGTCACCGCGACGCTCAAGCACTTCCCCGGGCTCGGCCGGGTGCAGGCCAACACCGACACGACGGCCGATGTGACCGATGCCGTGACCACCGTCGACGACCCGCAGGTGACCCTCTTCGGTGACCTCGCGCGCTCGGCCGCGCAGCCGTTCGTCATGGTCTCGTCGGCGACCTATTCGCAGATCGACCCCGCCGCCCAGGCCGCCTTCTCGCCCGCCGTCGTCACCGGGTTGCTGCGGGAGCGGCTGGGCTTCGCCGGCGTGGTGATCTCCGACGACCTGGGCAACGCCCGCGCCGTCCGGGACGTGCCGGCGGGTGACCGGGCGGTCCGCTTCCTCGCCGCCGGCGGCACCCTCGTGCTCTCGGTGGACCCGGCGATCGTGCCGGACATGATCGACGCCGTCCTGGCGCGGGACGCCGCCGATCCGGCGTTCGCCGGCACGGTCGACGCGGCGGTGCGGACCGCGCTCGGGGCCAAGCAGGGGGCGGGGCTGCTGCCCGGCTGATCAGCCGGCGAGCTCCCGCAGCCGCTCGGCGTCGCGGACGGCGTGGCCGTGCCCGTCGTTGTTGAAGTAGACGAAGACGTCCCGCCCGGAGCCGGCCCACTCCCCCACCCGGTCGGCCCACCAGCGCAGGTCGTCGTCCCCGTAGGACCCGGCGTAGAGGTGGGCGGGGTCGGGCCCGTGCATGCGGACGTAGACCAGGGGCGCGGTCGCGCGGAGCACGCACGGCAGGTGGGCGCCGCTCATCACGCAGTACGCGGCGCCGTGCCGTTCGAGGAGTGCGAACACCGCCTCGTCGAGCCAGCTGGGGTGCCGGAACTCAACCGCGACCCGCATCCAGTCCGGCAGGCGGCCGAGGAAGTAGTCCAGCCGGGCGTCGTCCCGCTCGTGCCCGGGGTGCAGCTGCACCAGCAGGACGGCGCGCCGGTCACCCAGCTCGTGCCACGCCGACGTCAGCCGGGGCAGCCAGGGTTCCGGGGCGTACAGCCGCTTGGCGTGGGTGAGCCCGCGCGGGGCCTTGACCGACAGCTGGAACCCCGGCGGCAGCCGGCGACGCCAGCTCGCGAAGCCGGCGTCGCGCGGCCAGCGGTAGAAGCTGGCGTTCAGCTCGACGGTGTCGAAGCGGCGCACGTAGTGCGCCAGCCGGTCCCGGGGCGGGGTGCCGGGCGGGTACAGGACGCCGTCCCAGTGGTCGTAGCTCCACCCCGACGTCCCGATGTGCACGGCCATGAGGCGCCGCTACCCCCCAACAGCAGCCTGGAACGGCCCCGGTGCAGGGGCCCGCCGCGAGCTGGTGACGTACTGGAGCGGCCGCCCTTCAGGGCCCCGCGCCGAGCGTGCGAGGCGTGGGGGGAAGGGCGGTCCTTTCAGTACCAGCCGCTGGCCTGCGACTTGGCCCAGGCGCCGCAGGGCGAGCCGTAGGCCTTCTCGATGTAGATGAGACCGGCGTCGATCTGGCGGTAGCCGTCCGATGTCTTGGCGATCCCCGTGCCGGCCCAGGTCGAGTTGAGGAACTGGGCGATCCCGTACGCGGTGCTGGTGGGGTTCTGGGCGTTGGGGTTCCAGCCGCTCTCCTTGCCCCACA
>Ga0190265_10001489_pt1 | contig 15423 bp, 15 predicted proteins | sample Popmic124T_FD_133135 | JGI IMG/M metagenome (GOLD analysis project Ga0190265, IMG submission 133135) | Populus adjacent soil microbial communities from riparian zone of Indian Creek, Utah, USA - 124 T | ecosystem: Environmental > Terrestrial > Soil > Riparian zone | place: USA: Utah | collected...
CTTCATCGCCGAGAGGCTGCGCGCAAACACGGCCTCGCCCATCAGCGTCGCGGGCACCCCGAGCTCGAGCGAGCTCGCGACCGCCCACGCGCCGGTGCCCTGTTGGGCGGCGGCGTCGAGGATACTGTCGAGGAGCGGTGCCCCGCGCTCGTCCTCGTACGCGAGGATGTCTGCCGTGATGTCGATCAGGTAGCTGTCCAGCTCTCCACCGGCCCACGCGACGAAGACTCGATTCGTCTCCCGGGCCGTGAGCCCGAGCCCCTCGCTCAACAGGTGATACGCCTCGCAGATCAGCTGCATCTCCGCGTACTCGAGCCCGTTGTGCGTCGCCTTGACGAAGTGTCCTGCCCCGCCTTCGCCGACCCACTCGCAACAGGGCTCGCCGGCCGGAGACCGTGCCGCGATGGACTGGAGCATCTCCCGGACGAGCGGCCACGCGCCGGGGCTCCCACCGGCGACGATCGCAGGCCCGGTGAAGGCAGCGTCCTCACCGGCTGTGACGCCGGCCCCGATGAACAGCATGCCGTGGGCCTCGAGGCGCTTCGCCCGGCGGATCGTGTCGGCGTAGTGCGAGTTGCCTGCGTCGACGACGAGATCCCCGGAATCGAGGTGAGGCACGAGCAGCTCGATGAGCTCGTCCGCGGCGGAACCGGGGGCGACCGTCAGCACGATCTTTCGTGGCCGTGGGAGGAGCACCACGAGCTCCTCCACCGACCGCGCTCCCACGACGTTCGGCCGGTCCGCCGCGGCACCGCGAAGGAAGATGTCGACGTTCTCGACCGCGCTGTCGTACGCGACCACCTCGTATCCGTGGTCGGCGAGGTTCAGGATCAGCCCTTGTCCCAGCTTTCCCAGCCCGATGAAGGCGACGTCAGCGACCGTGTCGATGGCTCGATCTTTTCATCATCCTGTAACGCTGTAATCATAGGTTCGTCGCGCCAGCCGGATCGCAGCGGCGCGACCGACGGGAGGTAGTCATGGATCGCGAGCCGGTCGGTCGGATCGCCGGCAAGTTGGCGCTCGTCACCGGTGCCGGAACGGGGATCGGACGAGCCGTGAGCATCCGTTTGGCCGAGGAGGGCGCCCGCGTCGTCGTCACGTCGCGCTCCGCCGAGCACGTCGAGGAGACGTGTCGCGCGGTGGAGGGCGCATGCGGGCGGCCGGCTACCGGGTTGCAGCTGGACGTAACGGACGACGTCGCCGTTACTCGCGTCGTTTCCGACGTCACGAACAGGTTCGGCGCCATCGACATCCTCTCCAACAACGCGGGTCTGGGCTCGCCGCATGCGCCCTCTCTCGTCGAGACGACGAACGAGGAGTGGGACAGGCTCTTCCGCGTGAACGTCACCGGCATGTTCTGGGCGTGTCGCGCCGCACGCCCGCACATGCGAAGCGGCGGTGCCATCGTGAACGTCGCCTCGATCAACGCCTTCGTCGGAGCGGACAACCACGCCGCCTACGTTGCGACGAAGGGTGCGGTCATGCAGCTCACGCGTGCGCTCGCCGTCGAGCTCGCGGCCGCGGGGATCCGGGTGAACGCCGTGTGCCCGGGTGTGATCGACACGCCCCTCACGGACCTCTATCTCCGGGAGAGCGACGATCCGGACGCGCTCGGGGTTCGCCTTGCCGCGGCGTCGCCGATGCAGCGCCTCGGGACTGCTCGAGAAGTCGCGAACTGCGTCCTCTTCCTCGCGTCGGACGACGCGTCCTTCGTCACCGGCTCGGCGCTCATGGTCGACGGCGGATCGACTGCTCGGTGACCGCGCCGACCGCCCGACAGAACCCTTGACATCGTCCTTCGGACGCGCGAAGATCGAGCGGTCATCATCCTGTAACGCTGTAATGATAGGTGAGATTGGTGGATCCGCGGCTTGCTCAAGCGTCGTCGGTACTTTCCGGCTCTCGTCTCCGCCGAGAATCGGACCCGGCGCACCCTCTGCGGGCGATCCGATCTCACAAAGCCGCGGACCGCAGAAGGGCGCACAGACGCGCGGTGAGGCGCTGCGAGTGACGACGGCGTCCACACGTCAACTCAAGGGACTAGGAGGGCGAAGTAGCCGATGAGAACCACGCGAAGACGAAGGTGGATGCTTGCGATTGCCGCCGCCGCAGCGCTCGCGACGATGACCGCGATCGTCGCACATGGGGCGACCCAGCAGTCGACGATCAAGATGGATTTGTGGATGGCGAGCGGCACTCCTGAGGAGACAGGGGTAGCGGCGCTCGTCAAGAAGTTCGAGGCAGCGCACAAGAACGTCGACGTCACCGTCACCTACAAGGCGTTCGCCGACTACACCAAGACGATTCCACTGAAGCTGGCGAGCGGAGATGCGCCAGATGTCGTCCAGGGCAACCAGGGCTACGGGCTGGACAGCACGCTCGTCAAGCGCAAGCTGATCATTCCCCTGGACAAGTACGCGAAGAAGTACGGCTGGATCAAGCTCTATGGCCCCGCGTCGCTCAGCCAGTACCGGCTGCGCTCCGACGGCTATTGGGACGGAAAGTCGCAGCTGTACGGCATCGGACACCACGTGGACTTCGTCGGTGTCTTCTACAACAAGGCAAAGCTCCGGCAGCTCGGGTTCAACGCGCCGCCGAAAACGCTCGCGCAGTTCGAGGCCGTGCTCGCGAAAGCGGCCGCGGGCGGTGAGCGTGGCTATCTGTTCGGCAATCAGGACGGCATCTCGGGCACCTGGGTCCTCGGCTCGCTGATCGGTCACTACGGGAGCGCCGCGTACGTGCGGAACTGGCTCAACGGCCGCCCGGGCACGACCTGGGTCAACTCCGCGAACCGGCGGGCCACGAACAAGCTCCTGGACTGGGTCCGCAAGGGCTACGTCACCGAGGACTTCAACGGCGTCCCGTACCCGGACTCGATCACCGCGTTCTCCGAGGGCGAGGGCGTCTTCCTCGTCACGGGGTCGTGGGTTGCCGCCGGGGTCCTCGACAAGCTCGGCAAGGACGTCGGCTTCATGAACTTCCCGAAAGGCCCTTCGAAGAAGTTCCAGGGCATCGGGTCGCTCTCACTGCCGTGGCACGTGTCGTCGAAGTCGGAGAACCCCGATCTGGCGGCAGAGCTCGTGAACACGCTCGCCAACGCGGCGGCTGGTCCCGTCCTGTTGAAGCACGGCCGGATTCCGAGCTTCGCGACGCCGGGCGCGAAGGCTCCCAACGCCCTGTTGCGAGAGATCGGTGTTGCATGGCAGCAGATGCGCAAGGACAATGGCCAGCTGCTGTACCTCGACTGGTCGACGACGACGATGCTCACCGAGCTGGAGCGAGGAATCCAGGAGGTCCTCGGCGGGCAGATCACCACCAATCAGTTCCTCGCCAGGATTCAGAAGAACTGGGTTGACTTCCAGAAAACCTGGAGGAAGTAGCTCCGCGGCATGTAGCCGCCGCATCCTCGCGCCCGGACTTCGTACGTGAGCGGGAATAGCGCGAGGATGCGGCGGCTCACTCCGTACCTCTACATCCTCCCTGGCGTCGGGGCGTATTTCGTCCTCGCGTTCATCCCGCTGCTCCAGACGGGATGGATCTCCTTCCACGAGTGGGACGGAATCGGCGACCCGCTCTGGGTCGGGCTCGACAACTACCGGGAGCTCGTCTCCGACGAAGCGGTGCGGGGCACGTTTACGAACGCCCTCGTTCTCATCATCTATCACTCGATCCTGCCCGTCGTGCTGGGGCTGGTGCTCGCCGCCTTGCTCACGCGGGTCGCGCTTCGTGGGGCGGGCTTCTTCCGTGTCGTTCTCTTCATGCCCTTCACGATCTCGCTCGTCGTCGTCGCGGTCGCGTGGCAATGGATCTACGCGCCGCAGGGACCGGCGAATGCGGCACTCGACGCCGTCGGCCTCGACTCGTGGACGCGGGGCTGGCTCGGAGACTTCACGTTCGCGCTGCCCGCGGTCGGCATCACCGCCGCGTGGGTGACGTTCGGCTTCCCGCTCGTGCTCTTCATCGCCGGGGTCGCGAAGATTCCCGCGTCCCTGTACGACGCGGCGCGCATCGACGGAGCGGGGCCTGTGCGCGAGTTCTTCGCGGTCACGTTGCCCGCCCTCCGGAACGAGCTCGTCATCGCCATCGGCTTCACCGTGATCACGACGCTGAGGTCGTTCGCGCTCGTGTACGTGATGACGCAGGGCGGACCCGGCAGCGAGACGAGAGTTCCCGCAATCGAGCTGTACGAGCGTGCGTTCGTCCAGTTCGACGTTGGTTCCGCGGCGGCGATCGGGATCGCGCTGACGGCGCTGATCTTCCTCGTCACGGTCGCCATCGTGTACGCATTCGAGCGAGGGCAAGAGTGACGTCCCCTTTCGAGCGCGTCCTCACGTACGGCGTCCTGATGCTGGCGTCGATCTTTGCCATCTATCCGCTGCTATCGATCGTCTTTCTCGCTCTGCACGAACCGGGTTCGTTGAGCACCGGCTTGGAGATACCGACGGACCCGAGCCTCGAGTCGTTCCGGCGGGCCTGGGTGGAGGGCGGATTCGATCACGCGCTGTTGTCGAGCGCGATCATCACGGTGAGCGTCGTCGCCGCTTCGGTCTTCCTCTCGATTCTCGCCGGGTACGCATTCGGGACGATGCGTTTTCGTGGATCGGCTGCGCTGTTCGCCTTCCTGCTCTTCGGCGTCGTCGTGCCGTGGGAGGCGACCGTCTACCCGCTGTACTACGACTATCAGCGGGTGGGTCTCACCGACACCTACCTGGCCGTGATCCTCCCGGAGATCGGGCTATCGGTCGCGTTCGGGACGTTCTGGCTGCGCGCGTTCTTCCGCTCCGCGCCCCGTCAGCTGATGGACGCCGCCCGGGTCGACGGTGCGAGCAGCTGGACCATCCTCTGGCGGATCCTCGTCCCGATCGGCCGGCCGGCGATCGTCACGCTCGCGATTCTGCTGTTCGTGTTCACATGGAACGACTTCCTGTTGTCGCTCGTGATGATCCAGAACGAGGACACGTGGACGGCTCCGGTCGCGCTCGCCTCCTTCGCCGGAAGGCAGTACGACACGGCGGAGCTGCGCGAGGTGGTCGCCGCCGCCTCGGTCCTCGTCGCGCTTCCGATCGTGATCGTCTACATCGCGCTGCAGCGCCAGTTCATGCGCGGGCTGCTCACCGGCTCGGTCAAGGAGTGAGTCGATCCTCCTGAGGCAGACGCGCGGCTACCCGCCGAGACGGAGCTGACCGGTCAGGGCTTCCCCGGTCAGACACGCGGCGCCGCACTGTGCTGCGAAGGAGGCGGCGTCGAGGGATCCGTCGCCGCGCGCGAGCGAGAAGAGCAGGCCTGCGGCAAAGCTGTCACCGCAGCCGTATGCATCCACCGCCGGTCCGGGCGGTGGGAATGCCGGGTAGCGCATCGACGGGCCTCCTGCCGACGACAGCGAACCTCCGAGCGCTCCTTCCGTCGCCACGACCAGTCCCGGCTCGGGGTTCAGGTCGCCCGCTCGGTACTCCTCGGCGGGGTCGAGGCCGCTGCGGACGAGCGCGTCGATCGCGACGCCGGCGCGCTTCAGAGCGGGAAGCCAGCGTGCAGTCGCGACCACGACAGGTGCCTTGCGCGCGCTCTCGAGGGCCGGAGTGTCTCCGGAGAGGAAGCAGACCCCGTCAGCGCGGGCGAGGTCGTCCCACGGGAGCGGGTCGGAGCCCAGCGGGACTCGCTTCTCTCCGTAGATCGTGATCGTGCGCTCGCTCGTGTCGTCGACGAGCACGAAGGCGCGACGCAGCTCGACACCCGTGTGGACGGCCTCGACACGTACGCCTTGGCTCTCGAGCTCTTTCCGCGCCTCTCGGCCGCGCTCGTCGTCGGTGAGCCTGGTGAAGAACGTCACCTCGCCGGCGAGCTTGGCGAGCTGCACGGCCGCGATCGCTCCGGAACCGGCCGCGAGCTCGGTGCTCGAGGTCGCCTCGACGACGTCGCCGCGGTTCGGGAATCGCTCAACCCGCATCAGGTCGACCCACTCCACGTGGCCGACGACCGCGATGCGCACCTCCTCGACCTCGCCTACGACGAAGGTTGCTGGAGGCGGGAGGCGTCGAGGTCGTTGATCTTCGCGACCTTTCTCGTCGAGCGGCCGCCGCCGAACTCGGACGCGAGCCAGCGCACGAGGACATCCCGGGCCAGAGCCGGCCCGATCACCTGGGCTCCGAGGCAGAGGACTTGCGCGTCATTCGACATTCTCGCCCGCTCGGCCGAGAACGTGTCGTGGCAGCAGGCCGCCCGAACGCCCGGGATCTTGTTCGCGGCGATGGCCATCCCGATACCCGTACCGCAAACGAGGATGCCTCGCTCGAACTCACCTTTCGCGATCCGTTGGGCGAGGTTCACCGCGACGTCCGGGTAGTCGATCTCGTCGGTGACCGCGTCGCATCCCAGATCGACCGGCTGGTGCCCGAGCCTCACGAGCTCGGAGCTCAGGTGCTGCTTCAGCTCGTAGCCGAAGTGGTCACTGCCGATGACGATCTCCATCAGGCCTCCTCGGGTAGGAACGAAAAGACATTCTCGAGCTCGCTCTTGACTGCTCCCACGAAGCGCGCCGCGACGAAGCCGTCGAGCACGCGGTGGTCGGCGGACAGCGTGAGCGTGCACCCCCACGTGACCGCGGGCGCACCGTCGACGACGACGCAGCGTTCGGCGACCCGTCCTGCAGCGAGGATCATCGGGTCGGGTTGGTCGACGATCGCGACGAACGCGTCGACGCCGTGCATCCCGAGATTCGATACGACCATGCTTCTCTCCGCCAGGTCCGATCCGAGCAGGCGGCCGCCTCGAGCTCGCTCGGCGGCTTCCCGTGCCCTGTTCGACAGCTCCTCGAGCTCGAGCTGATCTGCCTCCTGGATCACGGGGACGACCAAACCTTCCTCGAACCCGACGGCGATGCCGACGTCCGAGGTCGTGTGCCGGCGCAGCCCCTCGCCCTCCAGTCTGACGTTGGCCTCGGGACAGGTTCGCAGCGCGCGCGCACACGCGGCGACGATGAGATCCGTGAAGGTCGGTGCCCTCGCCCAGCCGAGCACGTCGACGCAGTGGAGGCGGAGTCGAACCGCCTCGCTCATGTCGACGTCGACCATTACGTAGAAGTGCGGGACCGTTTGCTTGCTTGCCTGCATGCGGAGCCCGATCGCCCGACGTGCAGGGGACAGCGGTTCGACACCCGTGGTCGCCTTCTGTTCGGAGCCTGTGTCCGCGCCCGCACGGCGGACGTCGTCGGACGTGACCATGCCGCCGCTGCCCGTGCCCACCAGCCCCGAGATGTCGACGCTGAGCTCGCGTGCGAGCCGTCGCGCCTTCGGTGACGCGAGAGCCCTGCGCGTGCGTCCGGCACCGTCGCTTTCGATTGGGGCGGACGGCCGCGGTTCGTGTGCAGGCTCCGGCCGCGGAGCCACCGGGGTCACCGGTTTCCCGACGCCTCCGAGACGACCGACGACCTCGCCGGGCTCGACGACGCTTCCGGCCGTGACAACGACCTCGGTCAGGACGCCGTCCTCGAACGCCTCGATCTCGACGACGTACTTGTCGGTGTCGAGCTCGAAGAGCGGCTCGCCCTTCCGTACCGACTCGCCTTCGGACTTCAGCCAGCGAACGAGGACGATCTCGGATGCGACCTCGCTCATCTGGGGCACGACGACGTCGATCATCGAGCTTCGAGCAGCTTCACTCGCCGCGGGCGACCGCGAGGACGGCAGCGCGGATGCGTTCCTCGTCCGGGATCAGCCGAGCCTCGAGCGGGGGAGAGAACGGAATCGGCACGTCGGGCGTCGCGAGCCGGCGGATCGGCTCGTCGATATAGCCGAAAGCCTCTCTGGAGACGTCGGCCGCGAGTTGGGCGCCCCAGCCGCCGCGCTCGTGGTTCTCCTCGACGATCAGGAGGCGTCCGGTCTTCTGTACCGAGGCGACGATGGTCTCGAGGTCGAAGGGAACGAGACAGCGCGGGTCGATGACCTCGACGCTCACGCCTTCCTGCTCGAGCTGGGCGGCGACATTGAGCGTCCTGTGAAGCATCAGCATGTTCGCGACGACCGTGACGTGCTCACCGCCTCGTTTGACCGCTGCGGTTCCGAGCGGGATCGTGTACTCCTCGGCCGGAACGTGCTCGCGGCTGATGCTGCTCTCGGCGAGAGGTCTGCCCTTGCTGCCGTAGAGATGCTTGTGCACGCAGAAGAGGACGACGTTGTCGTCGCGAATCGCCGACTTGAAGAGGCCTTTCGCGTCGTACGGCGACGACGGCGTGACGAGCTTGATCCCTGGGATCGGGTAGCAGAACCCCTCGATCGGATTGCAGTGCTGTGCTCCGCGGCCCGACGCCCCGGTCGGCAGGTGGATGACGAGTGGCACCTTCACCTGCCCACCGGACATGTAGCGCAACTTCGACGCCTGCTGGATCAGCTGGTCCATCGCGGTGAAGACGAAGTCGCCGTACTGGAAGTCCACGACGGGCCGCATGCCTTCGATGGCCGCTCCCACGCTGAGGCCGGTGAATCCCGCCTCGGAGATCGGCGTGTCGATCACCCGCTCGGCGCCGAATTCGTCGACGAGGTTCAGCGTGAGGAGAAAGACACCTCCGATTCGCACGTCCTCGCCGACGACGAAGACGTCGGGGTCGCGCCGCATCTCCTCGACGAGCGCCTCCCGCATTGCCTGCACGATCGTGAGGTTGCGATCCGACGCCGCGGTCGGCTCGAGGGTGTCCTGGGCGACGTCAGGCATACACGTTGTCGAATGCCGACTCCGGCGGCGGGAAGTCGCTGGACTGCGCGAACTCGACCGCCGTCGTGACGATCGCACGGATCTCGTCCTCGAGATCTGCCAGCTCGGAGGCGCCTATCCTCGCGTCGTCGACGAGCCGTTGTCTGAAGCTCGGGACCGGGTCTTGCGCGAGCCACGCTTCGACCTCCTCCGGAGGGCGGTAGGTCGCCGCGTCGTCGCGCTTGTGTCCTCCATGCCTGTAGGTGAGGCACTCGACGAGAGTCGGGCCACGGCCGTCGCGTGCGCGCTTTGCGGCGACCGCGATTGCCTCGTACACCTCGATCGGATCGTTGCCTCCGACCGTGACACCGGGGATGCGGTAGGCGGCGGCTCGTTCCGAGACGTAGTCGTTGAGCATGGCGTCCGAGAGATGCGTCGAGACCGCGTAGAGGTTGTTCTCGCAGACGAAGATGACGGGCAGCGCCCAGATCGCGGCAAGGTTCATCGCCTCGTGCAGCTCACCCTTGTTGGCGGCTCCTTCGCCGAAGAAGTTGCAGACGACGCGACCCGATCCGCGACGCTTGCAGGCGAAGGCGAGGCCCGCGGCGATCGGAGCCGACGCGCCGACGACTGCGATTGCCGGCAGCGCTCCGAATGCCATGTCGCCGACGTGGAGAGAGCCGCCCCGGCCACCGCAGCAGCCGGTCGCCTTGCCGAAGAGCTCGGCCATGAGCGTCTCCGGTGGGACACCCTTTGCCAGTGCCTGCCCGTGACCCCGGTGGGTGAGCGTGATGAGGTCGTCGTCCCGGAGCGCGAGGCACGTGCCGACTGGGGTTGCCTCCTGACCGTGGGAGAGGTGGATCGTGCCGGGCATCAGCCCCCGGAGGAAGAGCTCGTTCGCGCGACTCTCGAACTCGCGGATGAGGTACATGCGGCGGTACATCTCCTCGAGGAGCTCGAGGGGATACGTCGAGAGCTCCCGCGCATCCGACACGTCTGGCATGACCATCTTCACGGCGGCTCCTAGACGTCCTCGAATGCGACGACGGACACGGGGCTTGCGTCGAGGCCCTGCACGCGCCAGGGCACGGCCACGACGAAGAACCGGCTCGACGTGAGCTGGTCGAGCCCAGCGAGGTGCTCGATCAGCGGGATGCCGTGCTCGAACAGCTGGACGTGGTTCGGCTGCCCCGGGACTCCACGCTTCTCGATTCCGGAGCAGTCGACGCCCAGGCAGACGATGCCCCGCTCGACGAGCCAGGCGACGGCTTCCCGGGTGAAGTACGGCCGATCGTGCGACCGCTCGGTCCGGTAGTTCCCCTGGTCCGTTCGAACGAAGGCGATGTCCCCGCGGCGGACGTCGCCTCCTCGTTCCTCGAGGTCGTCATGCGTGATCGCCTCGCCCGCCCCGCGGTCGGTGAACTGCACGAGCGCGCACTCCCCGACGACGCTCCCGATCGGGATTCGCGACACGTCGTCGCCGTCTCGGAAGTAGTGAAACGGGGCCTCGAGATGAGTGCCGACATGGCTCCACATCGAGACCTCCGACATGACGTAGTCGGCGGTCGGGAGACGCAGCCCCATGTAGTCGGGCAGAAACTCCTCGACGGGGCGGTTCTCGACTTCGAGCTTGTACTCCTCCGCGCCGGGCACGAGCACGTGGGAGAGCTCGACGGGTCGTAGGCGTTGGAGCGTCGGCATGTCAGATCGAGTGCCCGCCGTCTTGTGCGAGCACGACTCCGGTGACGTAACGGGAGCTGGGCAGACAGAGGAAGACCACCGTCTGAGCGAGGTCCCTGGGATCGCCGAGCTGGCGCATCGGCACCCTGCCGAGGACGCGTTCGCGCTCCTCGGGCGTGTCCTTGGCGCGCCTCGGCGTGTCATGGATTCCGGGCGCGATGCAATTGACGGTTATCGAATGCTCGGCGAGCTCGAAGGCAAGGGACTTCGTGAACGCGATGACCCCGCCCTTGGCGGCCGCGTACGCCGTGCGCCCGAGCAGTCGCCCGCCACGCAACGCCGCAACGGAGCTGATCGTCACAATGCGCCCGCTCCCCTGGGCGATCATCGGTGGTACGACGGCGCTGCAGACGTTGAAGACGCTCGTGAGGTTCACGTCGAGCATGTAGTCCCACAGCTCCCGCGTGACGTCGGTGAACGCTTCGCGCTGCCCCTTGCCGGCGTTGTTCACGACGATGTCGATAGCACCCCACTGCTCGAGTACACGTCCTACCGCGTCACCTACGCCCGCGTGGTCGCGCACGTCGACCTCGACGTCGATCGCCTCACGCCCGAGCTCCCGGACGCGATCCGACGTCGCGGCGAGGCTGTCGCCGCGGAGATCGAAGCCCGCCACGTCGCAGCCGGCGCCGGCGAGTGCGAGTGCCATCTCGTGACCGAGGCCTTGCGCGGCACCGGTGACGAGCGCGCGTTTGCCGGCGAGCGGGTTGGGATCCACGCGGCGCCTAGTCCTGGTCGAGCAGGAGCGTCGACGCCGTCGAGCCCGCGCGTTCGGCCACGACCGCGGCGATCCCGGTATTCCCGCTTGGCGCGAGCGGGCGATACAGCTCGACGTCGAAGCGACTGCGATCGCCCCGATGGACCCCCACGAAGTGCTCGATCGGACGACCGTCCGAGAGATATGTCGCGCCGCTCAGGATGAGGACCGGGTCGTTCTCGCGGATGGCGAGGTGCTCTGCCACGATCCTCCCGGCGAGGGCCGACTCGACGCTCCGCCGCCCGCGATGGAGCTCGAGGCCGAGATCCTGCTCGAGGACCTCGTACAGAGAGCGCTGCGACATGTCGAGCTCCAGAACCGGCGCGCACAGTGCGTAGGGCAGGTACGCGGTGGTGAGCTGCCACGGCACCCCGTCGACGATCCGCAGGCGTTCGAGCAGGACGATCTCGGCCCCGGGTGCAAGCTTGAGGATGTCGGCCACGTACGGTGAGACGGGCTCCGTCTCCAGGCGGAGCACCCGCGTCTCGAGGGTTTGACCGCGAGCCTGGACGTCCTCGTGGAGGCTCGTGAGCGACTGCACCAGGTGCTCGGACGTCTTCGGGCCGGCGACGAAGCTGCCTCGACCCTTGAATCTGACGATCAGGCTCTCGTTCTCGAGATCGCTCAGCGTCTGCCGCACGACCGTGCGGCTCACCCCGTAGCGATTGCACAGCTCGGCCTCGCTCGGCAGCCGGTCTCCCGTGCCGACTCGACCGCTGCCGATCTCGGCCTCCAGAATCTGCCGAAGCTGGTAGTAGTAGGGAACAGGAGAGCTCCGGTCGATCAGCACGTCGGGGCCTCCTCCTATCATCGAATGCCTAGGCGCGGCTCGCGCACGAGGTGTCGATGGGCTCGGTCGCTTCCGCTGTCGCTCGGTACCAGGCATCTTGTACTAACAGGATTACACAGGACATCGGCTAAGTATAGGGACGGAGGAGGACACGCACCCTTCCGTCACGGCCGGTCGGCATAGATGGCCAGGCCACTCTCCGGGTCGAAGAACTGCAGGGCGCCGACGTCGACCGTCAGCTCCACGGTGTCGCCGGGACGTGCGGTGGTGTTTGCGCTGACGCGCGCGACGAAGCTCGGCCTGTCGGCGAAGTCGTCGTGGACGATGGCTTTCCCGTCCTCACCCGGCGCTGCTGGCTCCCCGAGGTCCTCCGGGACGATGCCAGGGCTGTCGACCGTGAAGAAGAGGAGGACCTCCGAGCCGAGCGCCTCCCGCACGTCGACGGTCACGGTCATGCGGTGCTCCGGAGGTGTCGACGATGCGAAGGCTGCGTCCTCGAAGTGCTCGGGGCGAATTCCGAGGATGACCTTTCGCCCTTCGTACGCTGCGAGAGCCGGGCGCGTGTCCGCGAGCGCATCGGGGCAGCGCAGCCGGTGTCCACCGAAACGAACCTCGAGATGACCGTCCTTCCGATCGAGCTCCGCCTCGACCAGGTTCATCGCCGGCGCGCCGATGAACCCGGCCGTGAACACGTTCCCCGGTCGGCGATACAGCTCCTCCGGAGGAGCGACCTGCTGGAGAACCCCTCGCTTGATGACTGCGACGCGGTCACCCATCGTCATCGCCTCGGTTTGGTCGTGGGTGACGTAGATCGTCGTCACGCCAAGAGTTCTCTGGATCCGGGCGATCTCCGCGCGCATCTGCACGCGAAGCTTGGCGTCCAGGTTCGAGAGCGGCTCGTCGAGCAGGAACGCCCTCGGCTCGCGGACGATCGCGCGGCCCATCGCGACCCGCTGGCGCTGTCCGCCCGAAAGCGCGCGCGGACGCCGGTGGAGCAGGCTCTCGAGATGGAGGATCGTCGCGGCCTTCTGGACGCGCTCCTTGATGTCGCGCTTCGGCATCTTCCGCAGCTTGAGCGCGAACGCCATGTTGTCGAACACGGTCATCTGGGGGTAGAGGGCGTAGTCCTGGAAGACCATTGCGATGTCGCGGTTCTTCGGCGGGACGTTGGTCACGAGGTCGCCACCGATCCGGATCTCGCCACTCGTGGGCTCCTCGAGCCCCGCGACCATGCGCAGCGCGGTCGTCTTGCCGCAGCCCGATGGCCCGACGAGGACGACGAACTCGCCGTCGGCGACGGCGAGATCGAGCTCCGAGACGGCGCTCGTGCCGTCCGGGAACACCTTCGAGAGCTTCTCCAAGCTGATTTCAGCCACACCTCACCTTGCCTCGTCTCGGTGTTCGCGCAGGCACCGGCTCAACGCTCATGTCTACAGGACCTCGCTTGCTGTGGGATAGGAGAGCATCGTCCCAGGTCGCGTCACGGAGATGCTCGCGGCCTTGACTCCGTAGGCCGCTGCGTCGGCGGTCGGCCAGCCCTGCTGCAGGCGCGACGCGAACGCGCCGATGAAGGCGTCGCCGGCGCCCGTCGTGTCGACTGCCTCCACCCTCGGCGCCGGCAGCCGTTTCGTGCTGCCGTCGGCCTCGGCGACGAACGCGCCGGCCGGGCCTGCCGTGACGACGACCACGCTGACCGGCAGCTCGCGCACCAGGAAGCCGGCGAGCTCGGCCGGCGACCCGTCGCGACCGGCGATGACGGACGCCTCGTGCTCGTTGGGCACGAGAACGTCCGTCAACGCCAGCAGCTCGGCGTCGAGCTCCGCCGCGGGTGCCGGATTCAAGATCGTGCGCGCGCCCGCCTGGCGTGCCACCTCGAAGGCGGCCGTGGCCGCTTCCTGCGGAGCCTCGAGCGCACAGAGCACGACGGAGGCGGAAGCGACGATCGCGGAGGCCTCGCGAACGCGGGCCGCATCGAGCTCGCGATTGCGGTCGAGCACCGTGACGATCGCGGGTATCCGCGACGGGGGGAGCAGCACGATCCCGACGTCGGTCGCGCCCTCCACTCGGAAGCATCCCCGCACGTCGATCCGTTCCGCCGCGAAGAACTCGAGGGCTCGATCCCCGCGCTCGTCGGTCCCGACGACGGTCACGAGGGACGTCGGCGCGCCGAGTCGGGCGGCGGCGACCGCCTGGTTCGTCGCCTTCCCGCCGTCGACGGGCTCGTCGAACGACGAGGCGAGTACAGTCTCCCCCTCGCGCGGGACGCTGCGGACGTCGAGGAACAGCCCTTGCACGTGGGCACCGACGACGACGACCGGGCGGTTACCGTTGGCAGTCGGCTCGGCCATCCCTTCGATCACCGCCTCGGAAAGGACGAATCGTGGCTCTCGACCCCGACCGCGTGGCCCAATGGCTTGCGATCCCACCGGACGAGCTGGCCGCTCGCTCGCCGCTCGAGCTGACGATCGTCGACACCCGAGCGGATCTCTACCGACACTTCGCCCAGGAGATGTTCGACGAGATGGCCGAGGCCGGTCGGGCCCGAACCGAGCTCTCCCTGATCGTCCCGGTGGGGCCGAAGGGGCACTACCGGCTTCTGGCCGAGATGATCAACGACGCCCGGCTCGACCTCGAGCACGTCATGTTCTTCGGAATGGACAACTGGCTCGACTGGCAGGGCCGACCACTTCCGCTCGAGCACCCATTCAGCCTCGAGGGCTTCTTCGCCCGCGAGTTTCTCGCCCTGATCGACGACGAGCTGCGACCAGGCGAGGAGAACGTGATCTTTCCGTCCCCGTTCGAGCTCGACCGGCCGGCGGCGGAGATCGCTCGACGCGGCGGTGTCGCGACGACTTACGGAGGATTCGGGTTCCAGGGCCACATCGCGTTCAACGAGTCGCCGTCGACCCGCTGGACGCCGATCACGGTCGAGCAGCTCCGCGACTCGACGACGCGAGTGCTTCCGATCGCGGTCGACACGATCATCGCGCACTCCCAGCGGAGCCTCGGCGGCAACGTCTTCGGCATTCCGCCGATGGGGATCACACTCGGCATGCGCGAGCTCCTCGGAGCGCGCCGGATCCGCCTCTACACCGACGGCGGAGCCTGGAAGCAGACGATTCTCCGGATCCTTCTCTTCGCCGAGCCGACGACCGACTACCCGGTCACGCTCGTTCACGGGCACCGGGACGTGCGTGTCGTCGTCGACGCCGAGAGCGCAGCTTGTCCGCCGACCGGCTCGTAGAACGAGGCCGAAGGGCGCATGGAGACTCGCCTCATCGATCATCCTGTCTGCCGCTTGACAAGTCGCGCACGAAGTTGATGTACTCCTGTGATCCTATCATTACAGAAGCGCGAGCACGTCCGGACGGACGCCTGCGCCGAACCTCACGCAAGGCTCTTCTCGTGGAGAAAGGACGGTCGTCTTGAGGATCCTCGTGATCACGGCTCATCC
>Ga0190265_10001490_pt1 | contig 15422 bp, 10 predicted proteins | sample Popmic124T_FD_133135 | JGI IMG/M metagenome (GOLD analysis project Ga0190265, IMG submission 133135) | Populus adjacent soil microbial communities from riparian zone of Indian Creek, Utah, USA - 124 T | ecosystem: Environmental > Terrestrial > Soil > Riparian zone | place: USA: Utah | collected...
AGCACATCATCAAGGGCGACACGGTCCGCGAAGTGCTCAAGTACGTCGAGTTCGATCCGGAAGCGTTGATGGGCAAGCTGCGGCGCGACGTCGAAGGCGCCGTGAACGCGGGCCGCATGGAAGATCCGCAGGCGGGACGCCTGCTGCGGTTTTACGAAGAAGCCCTGATGGGCTACACCTACCTCGAAGATCCGAACGCGGATTAGCAATGGGCAATGGGCAATGAGCAATGGGCAACGAGAAGAACTCTCGTCATTGCTCATTGCTCATTGCTGATTGCTCATTGCTCCCCTACCCGTTCCTCGCGAGACGAAGCTCAAGGTGCCTCCGCACGTCTCGCCATTCGTCCTTCAAGATGCTATACAGCACCGTATCGCGCACGGTGCCGTCCCGCCGCGCCTGGTGATGGCGCAGCACGCCGTCCTTCTTCGCGCCTAACGCCTCGATCGCGCGCTGCGATCGGAAGTTGAAGTTGTCGGTCCGAAGACCCACCACCGCGCAGCCCAGTTTGTCGAACGCGTATTCGAGCAACAGCAGCTTGCACGTGGTGTTGACGTTGGTGCGCTGGCAGCGCATCGCGTACCACGTGTAGCCGATCTCCACGCGATCGCTCGCCGGGACGATGTCGTGATAGCGCGTGGTGCCGACGATGGCGTTGGTGGCGAGGTCGCGGACGGCCCAGGGCAACATGTGCCCGGCCTCCTGCCCTTTGAGCGCGTCGGCAACGTAGGCCTGCGTCGAGGGCGGATCGGGAACCGACGTGTACCACAGATCCCACAGCGCGCCGTCGGCGGCGGCAGCCGCGAGCCCGTCGCGATGATCGTGGGACAGCGGCTCGAGACGAATGCCGTCACGCTCGAGAACGGTGGATTGCGGATGGATCACGGCTCGGCTCCGGTCATGTACTCAAAGTACACCAAAGGCACGCCGCGATACGCTTTCGTGCCGCGTTGCCGGTAGCCGCATCGCCGGTAGAACTCCCCCGCTCCGGCGTCCGCATCGTAGGCATCGAGGCGAATCGCGCCGGCCGGCAGTGCCCGCGCCACGCGCAACGCCTCCGCCATCAGTGCGCGCCCGATACCGCGCCGCTGCCGCCGCGGATGCACGGCCATGTTGATCAAGTAGAGCGCCTTCTTGCAGGGCGTGAAATACGCGGCGTCGATGGCCCACGGTTTCCTGGTGGCCAGCGTCAGCGTGGCCACCACCTCGTTGCGATCGCGGGCCAGGAGCACGGTGGAGGCCTTCAGATCGCGCAGCACGGCCGGCTCGTTGGTGATCGACGACCAGTGGCCATGGCCGAAGTCCTTCGTCAGCTGCTCCGCCGCGGCCCCGCGCACGTCGGCGATTGCCGATGCGTCCGCAGCGCTCGCTCTTTCAAGTCGCAAGTGGTCATTCTAGCGAATGCCGCGCGGTGATCACGTACGTGAACCACGGAGGCCCACGGAGCACACGGAGGATCGTTTTCTAAACGCCAGTGCTGCGTAGCGGCAACGGTAATGGAGAAAGAATGCCCCCGTGGACTCCGTGATTTCCGTGGTTAACGGACGTGATCAGCGGAACGCCACGCCTGCGCGAATCGACCAATATTGCGTGGTGCCGCGGCTGTCGGGACGAATGTGATCGCGGAGCTCCAGGCGGAGGCCGGCGCGGTCGCTGAACCAGACGTGCGTGCCGACGCCGACGTTCCAGGCGTGGAAGCCGCCTTCCCCATCGCCGATGCCGAACCGCGAGTAGCCGCCGGTCACGAACGCGCCGGCGGTCTGCGACGACAGCGGAGTGAGGTGGACGGTGGCGTTGGCGGAGGCGGTGATCAGCCGGTTGAAGAAACCGATCTCCCCACCGACGCCGACGCGGTCGGCGGCCACCACTTCGCCGCCGCCCGCCACGTGAAATGAGTCGGACCAGCGTCCGGGAAAACCGGAGACCCCGGCAAGACCGCCCTCACCGTAGACCAGGCCCTGGGCGTTGGCGTGAGCGGCGACGAATGTAACGAACGTGACGGCGAGTAGCGTGCGCATTGGTCCTCTACCTACCAATGCACCAAAACCGCCAGCAGCGGCTCAGCTCGGCCGTATCGTCATTGCCCCGGTTTGTATTCGCGCTCGGTGTGGCCCTTCAGCTGATCCCGATAGAAGTACACCTCGCGCAAGTTCCCGGTCGAGTACCGCTCGGCCTGATCGTTGAAGTGCTTCGACGCGGGATTGCTGTTCAGGCCACCGGCGGTTACGGCCCTCGCCTTCACTTGATCGCCGAACTCGATCACCGCCACGAAGCTGTTGCCGCTGGTGCCGTACCACTTCTTCGTGCCGGGGTAGGCGCGGGCGCCGAACGAGGCGAGCGATCCCCAGCGCGCCGAGGTGAACATCACCGGCGTGCTCGGCTTGCTGTCGTCGAACGTCTGCACGATGGCGCTGTCGTTGCGCTGGAAGCGGTTGATGTCGCCCCACGGCGTCTGCCACTTGCCGAAATCGGCCTGCAGCCTGGCCACGCCCGCCGACAACGCTTCGAGACGCTGTTGAGCCGAGGCGCGGGTGCGCATGTAGTCATAGGTCGAGACGCCGGCCTTGCGGGCCTCCGGCGTGACGCGCTGCCACAAATCCTCGCCGTAGAAGATGGCCACCGACGTCGGCACCGACGTCGCCGAATACCGATAGTCCCAGCCCTTGAGCAAGGCAATTGGCTCCGCGAGTTTGGCCTTCAGCGGATTCGAAGCCGGCGCGGCGTCGTAGGCTTTCAGCAGCAACGGAATCTGGATCTCGAACTCCGGCAGGTAGCTGTCGTACGCCGCCTCGACCAGCGAGTCCACCGTGAAGCCTTTCTTGCCCTCGAGCACGCGCATGGCGTGAATGCCGCGTGGATTTTCGCTGCCGGAATCGACGTAGGCCGGATAGTCCTTCTGCCGCGGGCTATGCTGCGGGCCCGCCGCCGAGAACGGATAGTTGTTGGTGTTGTAGACCCACCCGTTCGGCGGGTTGACCACGTTCGGCGTCTCATCGAACGACAGCACACCGTTCCACTCGGTGGCCGGGTTGGCGCCGTCCACCGGCCTGGTCCAGTCGAACGTCGCATCGCGCTTCGGAATGAAGTTGGAGTGGAGATACGCGATGTTGCCGTCGGCGTCGGCATAGAGCGTGTTGTTCGAGGAGTTGGTGTGCGCCTCCATCACCTTCTTGTATTCGGCGAGGTTGCGCGCCTTGGTGCGCGCGAACGACTGGATCAGCGCCTTCATCGGCTCTTCCATGAGCCGCACGCTCACCCACTTGGTATCACCTTTTTCGGTGGCCTGCCGCACCACCGGGCCGCGATGGGTGCGATAGGTCGTGAACTCCTTCTGCGCCGTCCCGCTCGCGGTCTTGTACGGCACGACAATCTTTTTCGCCGGCAGCGGCCGCTCTTCCCTGCCCACGCGGTAGGTATAGCTACCGTCGTCTTTTTTGGTGATCGTTTCCAGGTATTCGTCGATGTTGTCGACGCTGCTCGAGGTGTGCATCCACCCGGCCTTGTCGTTGAAGCCCTGGTAGATGAAGAACTGTCCCCACGTCAGCGCGCCGTAGGCGTTGAGGCCTTCCTCGCTCACCATCTGCGCTTCCTCGCGGAAGAAGAACGACGTGTGCGGGTTGATCAGCAGCTGCGCCTTGCCGGACGCGGTATTCATACCCGCGATTGCAATACCGTTGGAACCTCGCGGCTCTTCGGGCGGTCCGCCTTCGCCGACGGCGTCGGCTTCGGCGGGACTCGCGCCTCGTGTTACTTGCGGCGCTCGGCCTGCCCCGTAGAACGCTTCGAGCTCTCTCAAGTTGACGCGCTCGATGTCGCCGCCGATGCTGCCTTCGCTGAAGCTCAGCGCCATCCACGGTTCGAACTTGGTGATCACCCGCGGCTTCACGTCGGGATGCGTCGCCAGGTAGAAGTTCAACCCGTCGGCCCATGCGTCCATCAACGCCTTGAGCCACGCCGGGCTCTCCTGGTAGCTGGCCTTGAGCTCGGCCGGATCGATGAACAGCTTCATGCGCAGGTCGCGATAGATTTCCGCCTCGCCTTCCGCCTCGGCCAGACGGCCCTGCGAATTGATGAAGTTGGTCTCGACGCGGTTGAAATCGTCTTCCGCCTGCGCATACATCAGGCCGAACACGGCATCGGCATCGGTCTTGCCGTAAATGTGCGGCACGCCCCAGTCGTCACGAATGATCGTGACGCCCTCGGCGCGTGTCTTCCACGCCGTCAGTTCGGGACTATCCGGCGGCGTCGCGGGTTGGGTGGCACAAGCTGAGAGACCAATGGCAAGGACCAGCGCGAGTTTCTTCATAGCGGAGAGATTGTTACACAACCGACTCCGAAGGATCACTTCGGAGAAATGACGACTCGGAAGCCGATAAACGCGCGCCGGGCCCCGGGTTCGGCGGCGCCTCTCGTCGTGGTGCGGATGGTTTGCGGGTTGTCCGAAAACCCGCCGCCGCGCATCACCCAGAGTGCGTCCGCGTCGAGATTCGAACGATCGTCGGAGGCGTCGTACGGATACGGCTGCAGCGGGCTCCTCGTCCATTCCCAGACGTTGCCGGCCATGTCGGAGAGGCCGTGCACGCATTCGGGGCACTCGCGCCCCACGGCGGTGGTGCCGCTGTTGGCGAAGTTCGCCCGATCGCGCCGCGGCTCCCCGCCCCAGGGATAGCGCCGCCGATCCGATCCGCGCGCGGCTTTTTCCCATTCGGCTTCCGTCGGCAGCGTCACGTGCCAGCCGTCGCGCAAGGCTTGCGCGAGGCGCGGCGGCGTCGTGGCGGATGCCTTGAGCGCGGCCTCGAGCCACCGGCAATACGCGAGCGCATCGGTCCACGACACGAAGGCCACCGGGTGATCGGGCGGTCCGGCGATGGCACGGGAATCAATCGCCCACTTGCCCGCTTGCGCGAAGGTCGTGAACTCGGCGACGGTCACCTCGTGGCGGGCGATGAAGAACGCGGGCAGATCGACCGTGCCTTCGGCTTGCGCGGGCGACCAGCGCTCGTTGTCGTAGGCCAGCGGATCGTGCGCGCGATCGGCGCCCATCGTGAAGGGGCCAGCGGGAATCTCGACGAAGTTGCCGAGCTCATCGCCGGGCGCCACGGCGAGCAATAACGCGATGACGAACAGCCGCGCCATCAGTTCGCCGCCCTCTGGCACGCGAACGACCATCCATGCTTGCAGGCGCGTTGATACAACTCGGGCTCCGGCATCTCCAGCAGGTTCGGCCCGCCTTCGCGCAGCAACAATCGCAAATCAATCGGCCGCGGGTTGGCGCGGCTTGGGTTCGCGGCGTCCAGCAGGTTCACGCAGCCGGCCTGGAACCGGCCTTCGCACGCGCGCGAGAAATAGGCGATGGCGCGCTCCGAATCGCCCGGTACGATTCGCCCTTCCAGGTGATGGCGGCCAAGCTCGTTGCACGCCCAGCCCGCGTTATCGCCGCAGTACGACGCTTCGATGCGCAACAGCCGCGCGCACGCTTGCGGCTTGCCGTCGGCGCAGGCCTGTTCCCAGAACGGCAGCGAGTCGCCCTTGTGCATCCCATCGGCGGAGCCGGTGGCGGTCATCAGGACGAAGAACGCCGCCCACACCGCCATGTGCGCGAGGTTGCCGCGGCCGAGCGGACCATCGAGCGCGAGGCGCTGCAGCAGATCGCTCCGCCCAATGCGCTTCACCGCGCGATCGATCGCCGGCACGGCGAGGTTCATCAGCGGCACGCAGAGCAACTTGTCGTAGAAGGTCGGCATCCCCATCGCGCCGAGCAGCGAATACAGCCCGAACACGCCGACGCCGTACAAGACGCCGAAAACGGCGCGGCCGAGCGGCGTACGCGGCGAGGTGGACGGATCGGTGACGAGCAGGTGCAAGCCGAGGAACACCGCCGACGGAATATCCGAGTCCACGAAATACGGCACGCCGGTGAGCCACGTGTAGAGCACGCTCAACCCGACCAGCGTCGCCGCCGCCCCCAACGTGACCGGGGTGATCGCAAAGAAATACATCACCACCAGGCCGATCACGAACAGCACCGTATAAATGCGCGGGCCGAGGCTGAAGGTGCTGGCAATCTCCTGGCCCCACGTGATGTCGGTGCTGCCCGTCGCGAGCAGCACCACGGAAAAAATCGCCAGGGTGAAGGCGGACGGGTTGAAAATGTGCACGCGCCTGCCGTCGCGGTTCCATGTCACGAAGGCCTTGCCGAGGAAGCCGACCGCGATCAACACAAACTGCCAATAGAACCAGTCGTCTTTGAACCAGAGAAACAAATTGGTGCTGAAGACTATCGGGAACGGCCCCCAGCCAAGTTGATAGTCGTCGCCGCGCGACCAGGCCAGCAGGATGTCAAAGGCGTAGGCGAACAGCAGTTGGCCTGCAAGAAGGGGGAAAAAGTCGTAGACCGGCGGCCAGTAATACCCCCAATACAAATAGACACAACTGTGGCAGAAGGTCTGGATGTAGTGCTGGGGCCGGGGCGGCACCACGACGATACGACGTCGGATTGGCCTTCCCGAAAAACGGAGGGCCAGGCCCAACGTCCATAAAAACAAGACCCCGGCGGCGGCCCAGAACGACCACGTCAGGACTTGCGTCGCCTGCAGCCGGGGCAATGCAGTCATGGCGGCCAGCGCGGCGCTCAACCCCAAAGGAATCGCGAAGGAGCCGATCATAAGTCGTTGACAATTATGGCCTGAGCGGCAGATCCTTGTGCCGCCATGGCCACTCTTTCTAATAGCTTGACCCGTCGCGCCGTCATTGGCGTAGCGGCCCTCGTTGTCACTTTCGGCATTGCCGGCGTCGTCGCCCAACAAAAGGGCGAATGGCCGTCGATTACCGGAGGCGACTCCTCCACACGGTATGCACCGTTCGACCAGATCAACGCGAGCAACTTCAACACCCTGAAGGTCGCGTGGGAATGGCGCGGTGAAGTGCCGCCGGGCGTCGAGCTCGGCGACATCAACGCACGCGGCCTGCCGATTTACGTCGACAACCTGATCTATACGACCTCGGGACCGCGCCGTACGCTCGTCGCGATGGATCCCGTCACCGGCAAGACGGTGTGGACCTTCCAGGAACCCGAGACCCCGCGGCACGCGTATTCAATGCGTAACAACCACGGCAAGGGCGTGGCTTACACGCGCATCGGCGGCCGCGGCGTGATTCTCATCACCACGCCGGGCTTCTTCCTGCACGCGCTCGACGCGAAGACCGGCGCGCCGCTCGAGGGTTGGGGCACCGCGGTTCCGGTGCGCGGCTTCCCGACGAGCGGATCGGTCGACATGCTCAAGGATCTGATCGCCGACTGGCAGCCCTGGATCGATGCCAAGCTGCCCTACGATCCGGCCAACGGCCTGCCGCTCTCGCTGGGCTACATCACCACCTCATCGCCCCCGATCGTCGTCAACGACGTGCTCGTGATTGGCAACTCCGCCGAGCAGGGCTACAACCAGACGCGCATCGAGAACGTGCCGGGCGACATCCTCGGCTACGACGCGCGCACCGGCAAGTTCCTCTGGAAGTTCCACGTCATTCCGCGGCCGGGTGAATTCGGCCACGAGACGTGGGAGAACGATGCGTGGAAGTGGACCGGCGACGTCTCGTCGTGGGCGCCGATGTCGGCGGATCCGGCGCGCGGCCTGGTTTACGTGCCGACCAACGGCGCGACCATCGACTACTTCGGCGGCTTCCGCCCCGGCGACAACCTGTTCAGCACGAGCATCATCGCGCTCGACGTGAAGACGGGCAAACGCGTCTGGCACCACCAGCTGGTGAAGCACGACATCTGGAACTACGACACGCCAACGGCGCCGATCCTGATGGACGTCAACGTCGCAGGCAAGGGCCGGATTCCCGGACTGTTCCAGATCACCAAGCAGTCGTGGGTGTATTCGTACAACCGGCACACGGGTGAGCCGATCTGGCCGTTCGTCGACCGGCCGGCGCCGCAGTCGCTCGTGCCCACGGAAAAGCTGCCGCGCACGCAGCCGCACGTGACCAAGCCGGCACCGTACGATCTCCAGGGCCGCACCGAAGCGCACCTGATCGACTACACGCCTGAAATCAGGAAGCTCGCGCTCGCGCGTGCCAGGGAGCGCGACCTGCTCGCGCCGCTCTTCGCACCGCCGACGCATCGCGGCAACAAGGAAGGCAAGGGCCCGGCCAACATCTGCCCCGGTGGCGGTGGCGGCGCGAACATCACCGGTCCACCGGCCGCCGATCCGGCGACGGGCGTGATCTTCATCGCCTCGACGAGCGGCTGCTCGCCGACGCTCCTCGGTCCTGCCGCCGAGCGTGACAACGACAAGATGACCGGCAAGACGCTGGCCGCCTGGGTCACCGCGCGCGGCGAGAAGCCGACCCCGCCGGCGCGCGACCCGAACGATCCGCTCGCCGGTATTCCCGACATCTTCAAGGGACCGGTCGGCCGCATCACGGCCATCGACATGAACACCGGCGAACATCTCTGGATGGTCCCGCACGGTGATTCACCGACGACGCAGCAGGAAGCGTTCCGCGCCAACCCGTTGTTGAAGGACGTGAAGAACCTGGACACCAACTGGGGCCGTCGCGGCACCGCGGCACTCGCCGCGTCGTCCACGCTGCTCTTCTCGGCGGGCCAGACGGCCGACAACGCGCCGAAACTGTTCGCCATCGACAAGAAGACCGGCAAGCGCGTTGGCGCCGTTGCCACGCCGCGCCTCGGTCAGTACGGCCTGATGACTTACGTTCACGCCGGCAAGCAGTACATCGTGCTGCCGGTGAATGGTGGGTATACGGCGCTCGCGCTGCCTTAGAAGAAATTAAGAATTAAGAATTGAGAATAAAAAAAGGCCGGTTCCCTAACAGGGGCCGGCCTTTTTCTTCATTCTCAATTCTGAATTCTCTATTTCAGAAACGCACGCCACCACCGATCGTGAAGCGCAGTGCGTGGCCGAAGAATCCCTCGTCGCGTACTTCGCGGTCCTCGCCGAACGCTGGACCCGGATATTTCAGGATGCGATCCGCGACGTCGATGCGCAGGAACGTCGACCCGGTCGTCGCGATGCTCACTCCCCCGCCGATCTCATACGCCGGCAACGTTTCGCCGGCGGCCATCACGCACTCAATGGGCGGCGGAAAGATCGCGATGCATGCGAACGGTTCGGGCGCTTCTGACGACTGCAGGAAACCGGCGGCGGCTTTCACGAATGGCCGGATGCGGTTCATCTGCGGCCCCACCGTGACGCCGAACAGCCCTTCGAAGCGGCTGCCGCTGAATGCCACCCCGTCGTCACCGGGAAACTCCGACGGATACCAGGTGAGGTCAGCGTCCACCCCAATCATCGCGGAGGGTTTCCACGTCAGGCGGCCGCCGAGGCCGAGGTCGGTGCCGTCAAACTCGCTCCATTGCGACGCCGCGAGATGAACACCGGCTTCCAGCGATTGCGCCGCCGCGTGATTCGAGCAGAGCAGAAAAGAAAACAGCAACGAACCCAACCGAACGATGCCTTTGGAACTCTTGGAACTTCGGGAACCCGTGGAACGCATAGGGTTTCAGCTTAACCCGCGAGCGACCAGAATTTTCCCTTCAAACCGGCGTCGGTGATCAATGGCTGGGACGCTTCCAGCGGCCGCGGTTTCCACTCGAGCAGCAACCGGCCGTCGAACCAGTGCTGCGCCAGCAGCCACAGATTCGCGGCCGGGATGATCTCGCCAATCGCTGTCTCCGATTCGGCCGACCAGACACGATCGCTCGACGTCGTCGAGCGGAATATTCAGCTGGGCCGAGAGCGCGGCCGCGCGCGGCACGCCGCCCTCGGCAAATGTTCGATAGATCGCGTGTCGAGCTCGCAGGACCAGCTCCGACAGCATCACGCCCGCGTGGTGGATCGCCTCCGCATCTCGAGGAACTTGCGAACGGCGCGATCGAAACGATCCTGCAGGGGCTTGCGCTCGTCTGGCGCCAGCGGACCCATGCGCGCCCAGGCGGCCTGCGCGCTGCGCACTTCCTGTTCGGCGGCCCGCTGCCGGGCGTCTTCCGCCTGGCGGGAGGCACCGGCGCCCATGGTGTTCGCGGCCAGCGCTTCGCGCCATTGCCGCGCGAGCAGTTCCGCGGGCGACAGGTTCTTGGCGGGCTCGGCGCTTTCGGTCGGCAACAGTTTTTCGACCTTGGCGATGAGCTTCTCCATCTTGCCCTTGGTCTGCTCGGGATCGATGTCGGTGCCCTTGAAGGCGGCCGGCCAGCGTGTGACCAGCGAGAACAGCGCCGCGTTGACGCGTTCGGCGAGCGGCGCCAGCGTATGGCGCGGCAGTTCGGGACCCTGCACCCAGCGGGCGCGCGCGGCCTGCACCTTGGCATAGAGATCGTCAGGCTGCGGCGCATCGGTGGCGTCGGCCGGCGGCATCAGCGCCTCGAGCTCGTTGACGGCTCCCTCACGATCGGCCATCTTGCCCTGCAGCGCCACCTGGTCGCGGTTCTTGAAGCGTTCGAAGAAGAGGTCGCACGCGGCGCGGAACTCATTCCAGATCGCGTCGGACTTGCTCTTCTTGACCGGACCAATCGTCTTCCAGTCGGCCTGCAGCCGCTTGATGCGCGACGCCGCCTGTTCCCACTCGGTGGATTCCGACAGCTGCTTCGCTTCGGCGACGAGCGCTTCCTTGCGCTTCAGGTTTTCGGTCCAGTCCTGCTTGCGCTGCTTGAGATCTTCCTGGCGGCGCGTGAAGAACCGATCGCAGGCGGCGCGGAACCGCTCCCACACCGCCTTTTCGTTGCCGCGGGTCACCGGCCCCACCGCTTTCCATTCCGCCTGGAGGCTCTTCATGGCGTCCGCGGTCTTCACCCAATCGGTGGAGTCGGCCATCGATTCGGCGCGCGCGCACAAGACTTCCTTCTTCTTCAGGTTCTCGACGCGCTCGGTGGCTTGCGTCGCGAAGAAGTCCTTGCACTTCTCGTAGACCTGCTCCTGCGCGACCTTGAACCGCGTCCACAACGCCTCGGCCTGCGATCGCGGCGCTGCGGCCACGGGCTTCCACCGCTCCTGCAGCGTGCGCATCTCGTTCGACGCTTTTTCCGGATCGGTATCGGCCAGCGGCACGAGCGCTTCCATCTTGGTGCAGAGCTCTTCCTGCACCTGCACGTTGGCCCAGCGCTTCCACTCCTCCGCTTCGCGCAGTTCCTGGATGCGCGGGGTCAACGACGTGCGCACCGCCTGGAGGCGCACCATCAGATCCTCGCGATCCTGCTTCGCGGGCAACGGTCCCATGGTGCCGACCGCCAGCTTCACTTCTTTCATCAGCTGATCGGTCTGCTTGAGGGTGAGACCCTCAGCCGCGGCGCGGGTCTCGAACTTCTGCAGGATCGCCTGGAGGCGCTGCAGGTTGTCCGTCTGCTGCTGCCCCTTGGCATCACGGAACGTCTGTTCCTTGGCTTCGAGCTTCTGTGACGCCGCCTCGAACCGGCTCTTGAGGTCCGCGTCGATGTCGACATCGCGCGCGATGGCCTGCCACTGCTTCCGCAGCGCGTACCACTGGCTGCGCACGTCGTTGTAATTCGCGTTCTCGGCGAGCGCTTCGACTTCCGGCACCAGCACGGGCAACCGCTCGGCGGATTGCTTGGCCAGCTGCCGCCGCTCGAAGCGCTTCTCCGCGGCGCGGCACGCCTCGTTGAAGCGGCGATCGAGCTCCGCGGCCCACCCTTCGGGCATCGGCGCCATGCCTTCCCACGTGGCCCGCGCTTCGGCCAGCCGATCCTGGATGTCCTCGCCGCTGAGCGATTCCACCCGCGCGCACACCGCCGCGCGATCCGCCTGTTCCTGTTCCACCGCGCGCCGCTGACGCTCCGCATCCGCGCGCGCCGCCTCGTCGGCCGCGAGCCGATCGCGGACCACCGTCGAGGCCGACTCGAAATCCGCTTCGATCGTCGACTGAATGTCGGCATCGGCCAGCAGCTCGACCCACGCCACCCGGGCCGCGGCGTAGGCCTCGCGCAGCTGGGTGAAGTCGCTCACCGACGAGAGGCCGCTCATTTGCGCCACGAGGTCGCGGGCCTTCTGCTGATCGCCTTCCTTGTAGCCCGGCCCGGCCTCTTCGGCGGGAACGGGGGGCGCCGCGGCCTTCAACTGCGTCCGCGCCTTCTTTTGCGCCGCCTTGGTGCGGGCCTTCTCGGCAATCGCGGTCAGCGTTTCGGGTGACGCATCGGTCAACTTGTCGATCGCGGCCACCGCCGCATCGGCGTGCTCGCCGCGCAGCGCCACGCCCTCGATCTCCGCGCGATCGGTCAGCCGCTCGATCGCAATCAGGCGCGCGCTCGCATCGGCGCCATGCCGCGCCACGCTGCCGAGCGCCTTCTCATCGCGAATCGCGGCAATGGCCGCGCGGCGGACCTCTTCGGGACCCGCGGCCTTGGCCACGGTCGCCAGCTCGCGCTCGCGGCCGAGCGACGCCAGCGCCGCCACCGCGGTCATGGCCGCGGCCGCGTCGTGCTTGCCGGCCTGTTCCACCAGCTGGCCGAGCGCGTGGTCGCGCACGCTGCCTTCCGATTCGTTGCGGACAATGTCCGCGAGCACCGACGCATCGCCGATGCGCGCCACCGCGACCCGGCGCACGCGCGCGTCGGCATCGTCCTTGGCGAACGCGTTGAGCGATTCGAGATCGGCGGGATCCAGCTCGTGGATCGCTTCGATGCGAATGTTGGGATCGGGGTGCGTGGACTTGGACTGAGGGCGGAGCTTGTCGAGAATACCCATGGTCGTTCAGACCCCGGCGGCGCATCCTGCGCCGGCCGGTGCCTCCTTGAAAGTGTTCCGTCGGTCACCCTCCATTGTGGAAGGCTTCGAAGGCCGCAAAGACGGGATTATCGCACTTTCCGAGCGTTTCCGCCTTCGCGACCGAAGGCCGCTACGGCGTGACCTCGCCGTAGCTCGCCCGCGCAGATCCGAGCCAAGGCGGGCCAAGGGGTCCAAGCGTTCGGCCCGCTTGAAAGATTTCATCCACTAATCTACATTAGTAGATATGAAAGAGGCGTCGGCGCTCTACCGGCTGCTGGGGGACGAAGCCCGGCTGCGGCTGCTGCGCGTGCTCGAGAAGGACCGGTTCAACGTCAAGGAACTGACCGGCATTCTGGGGCTGGCGCAGTCGGGCGTGTCGCGCCACCTGGGCCTGCTCAAGGAGGCCGAGCTGGTGGCCGAAGAACGCGACGGCGCCTACAGCTTCTATCGCCTCGCGCCGGCGCTGCACGATCACTCGCAGGGTCCGCTGTGGCCGTTGCTCGACGCGCAGTTCAAATCGGCGTCGAGCTCCGCGGTGTTGAAGGCCGACGATGCCCGGTTGCAGGAAGTGTTGCGGCTGCGGCGTGAGAACTTCGAGCATGTGGGGCCCGATACGAGGGATGGCCGTCAGCTCGTCCCCGGACGCAGCTGGGCGGCGTGGTCGCGCGCGCTCGGACTGCTCCTGCCGCCGCTCGAGGTTGCCGACCTGGGATGCGGCGAAGGCTATTTGACGGTGGAAACGGCGCGGTGGGCCAACCACGTGACGGCGGTCGATCGATCAACGGGCGTGCTGACACGCGCCAAGGCGCTCGCGGCCCGCAAGAAGTGCACGAACATCACCTGGAAGAAAGGTGAGCTGGAAAAGCTGCCGATCGAAAGCAGCACGATGGATGTCGCACTGCTCTCGCAGGCCCTGCACCACGCGTCGGACCCGGCGCAGGCGCTGGTCGAGTCGGCGCGGGTTCTCAAGCCCGGCGGCCGGCTCCTGATCCTCGATCTGCGGCCGCACGACGAAACCTGGGTGCGCGAGAAGCTGGGCGACCGCTGGTTTGGATTCAGCGACGACCAGCTCGAGGGCCTGCTGTCCAAGGCCGGCTTCGGCGAACTCCGGCTCACCCTCGGCGCGCGGCGTACGAACGATCCCTTCGCGGTGTTGCTCGCGGTGGGCACGAAGAGATCCGCGAAATTGAGAATTAAGAATTAAGAATTAAGAATTAAAAATACATGAATATCTTCGAGACCTTCGATCGCCTGCTTGCCGAACGTATTCTCGTGCTCGATGGCGCCATGGGCACCATGGTGCAGCGCCGCAAGTTGAGCGAAGCGGACTTCCGCGGCGAGCGCTTCAAGCATCACCGGCTCGACCTCAAGGGCAACAACGACGTGCTGGTGTTGACGCGTCCCGACGTGATCGCCGACATCCACGCCGAGTACCTGGCGGCGGGCGCGGACATCATCGAGACCAACACCTTCAGCTCGACGGCGGTGTCGCAGGCCGACTACGGGCTCGAATCAATTGCCTATGAACTGAACCTCGAGGCGGCGAAGCTCGCGCGCCGCGTGGCCGACGAGTGGACCGCGCAGACGCCGGACCGGCCACGGTTCGTGGCGGGATCGCTCGGCCCGACCACCAAGACGCTGTCGATTTCTCCCGACGTCAACAATCCGGCGTTTCGCGCCATCACCTTCGACGAAATGCGCGACGCCTTCAAGGACCAGGCACGCGGCCTGATCGACGGCGGCAGCCACCTGCTGCTGGTCGAAACGCAGATCGACACCCTCAACGCCAAGGCGGCGCTGGTCGCCATCGACGAAGTGTTCGACGAGAAAGGCGTGCGCCTGCCGTTGATGATCTCGGCGACGCTGACCGATCGCAGCGGCCGCACGCTCTCGGGACAGACGCTCGATGCGTTCTACCTCTCGGTGGAACATGCCAGGCCGTTCAGCGTCGGCCTCAACTGCGCCCTCGGCGCGCGCGAGATGCGGCCCTACCTCGCCGACCTGGCCCGCGCGGTTGATGGCTATGTCAGCTGCTACCCCAACGCCGGGCTCCCGAATGCCTTCGGCGAGTACGACGAGACACCGGAGGAGACGGCGGCGCTGGTCGGCGAATTCGCTCAAAGCGGTTTCGTGAACGTGATCGGCGGATGTTGCGGGACGACGCCAGACCATATCCGCGCAATCGCGCAGTCGGTGACCGGAGTGCCACCACGGACCGTACGCACACAAGGCACTGTAGGCACCGTACGCACGGATCGATTTACGCGCCTGTCGGGGCTCGAGCCGCTGGTGATCCGGCCGGATTCGAACTTCCAGATGATTGGCGAACGGACGAATGTCACCGGCTCGAAGAAGTTCGAGCGGCTGGTCAAGGCAAAGGACTGGGCCGGCGCCACGACCGTGGCGATCGATCAGGTCCGCGGCGGCGCCAACATCATCGACGTCAACATGGACGAAGGCATGCTGGATTCGGAAGCCTGCATGACCGAGTTCCTCAACTACATCGCCACCGAGCCCGAGATTGCGCGCGTGCCGGTGATGGTCGACAGCTCCAAGTGGTCGGTGATCGAAACGGGCCTGAAGCGCATCCAGGGAAAGGGCGTGGTGAATTCCATCAGCCTGAAAGAGGGCGAGGCGGCGTTTCTCGAACACGCGCGCAAAGTGCAGGCTTACGGCGCGGCT
>Ga0190265_10001491_pt1 | contig 15420 bp, 14 predicted proteins | sample Popmic124T_FD_133135 | JGI IMG/M metagenome (GOLD analysis project Ga0190265, IMG submission 133135) | Populus adjacent soil microbial communities from riparian zone of Indian Creek, Utah, USA - 124 T | ecosystem: Environmental > Terrestrial > Soil > Riparian zone | place: USA: Utah | collected...
CAGCCCGTGGTACTCGACGACGGGGTACCACGGCTGGCGGTACGACGACTTGTTGCGACCCCGGTCGGGTTCGCACGGCTGATCGAGGCAACGCCCGTCGGCGGCGAACAGCCAGCCGTGGTACGGGCAGCGGATCCCGGCGTCTTCGACCTTGCCGAAGAACAAGCTCGTACCGCGGTGACAGCACCTTGGTACGAGGAGCCCGGGAGTGCCCGACGCGTCGCGGTAGAGAATCAGGTCTTCGCCCAGGATGCGCACCTCGCGCGGCACCGTGGTCGCCTCCGACGAGCGGGCGACCGGGTGCCAGTAGCGGCGCAGCAACTCGCCGGCCGGAGTTCCGCGCTCGACCTCCACCAGATCGGGATCCCAGGAGCCGGGCGTGTACCCGTACGCCCGCCCGTCGCTCGCTGTGTCGGTCGCCGTCGATGCTTCGGGCGGCTGCCTGCCGTTCGTCAGCTCGCTCGTCACCGCGCCAGTCTCCCAGACCCGCTGGACGTCACACTCACGGGCCCCGGGAGACAGGATGTCGGATCTCTACAGACCGATGGTCTCGTCGATGAACTCGTTGGTGAACATGTCCGCTCCCACGAGATCGTCGGGCACGTCGGCGCCGGCTGTCCGCATCAGCTCGAGCACGGTCTCGACGCGCGCCTCGTCGATGTTGCCCAACGTACCGTCGGGCCCGTTGCCGACGAGGCCGAGTTCGAGCTGCGTAGCGACTGAGTAGTCGGCAAGCCCCTGGTCGTACACCCAGAACGTATCGAACTGCTCGACGGCATCGATGATGATCGCGTTGGCCCGGTCAGGGGCGTTGACGTAGTCGATGGCAGCCTGCTGCGCGATCGGGATGAACGCTTCCCAGCAGGGTGCCATCGCTTCGACGTTCTCGGGAAGCACCGACAGTGTCTGCGAGTAGATCGGGTAGCCGGCGTCGGCGAGCAACTGGAACGACGGCCGCTTGCCGTACTCCTCGAACACGAACTCATAGTTGTACGGCTCGGCCGAGGCGAAGCCCTGTTGAGCGATGTCGCGTGATTCGATGAATCGAGCCGGCGACCCGTCGTACGACGGGTCGACCTGTTCGGCCGACCAGATGCCTTGCGCGACGAACACGTCGGCGAACCCGAACCCGCCGAAGATGTTGACGATCACGCCTGCCTCTCCGAGGTCCTCGACGGTCTCGATGTCGGGGTAGGTGTCGGGGTCCCACATGATGATCTGCGGGTTGGTCTCCAGCGGCGCCATGATCGCGATCAGCGGTGTGTCGGCCCACGCCAACGCCTGGGCGTCGATGTTCGAGTAGGCGATGTGGATGCTGCTGTCGGTGTAGATCTGGGCACGCGGTGCGGCGAAGCCGATCGCCGGTCCACCCGAACGAACCTCGAGGTCGATGCCGGTGGGCTGGCCGCCTGCCACCATCGGGCCGCTCACGACCTTGTTGTCGACATCGACGGTGTAGCCCTCACCGATCATCTCGTACAGCCCGCCGTGTTCGGCTTCGGCGAACCAGTCGGTCTGGATCACGAGTGGCGACGGGCACACGTCGGCGAGGTCAGCGGCGCCGCCATCTGGTGCGTCGGTGGCGGGCGGCTCGGTCGCCTCGGGCGCACTGGTCGCCGCTGGAGCCGAGGTCTCCTCGGTGGCCGATGACTCCTCGGGAGCGGATGACTCCTCGGGCGCAGCTTCATCGTCGTCACCGCACGCGGCGGACGCCAGGACAAGGGCGAGCAGCGCCGCGGAGATCCGGGTCGAACGTGGTCGTGTCATGTCTCCTCCAGGAGGACTGGGTGGATGGTGATGATGGGTCGGAGCCTTCGAAGGGGCGAGATCACGTGCCCCCCGAAGTTGATTCGTGCCACTTGCCGATGACTCGTGTCTGCAGCCAGCCGAACGTCCAGAAGACGACGACGCCAAGCAGCGCGGTCATGATCACCGACGCCAGCAGCTGTTCCCCGTCGAGCTGGACCGCGTACTTCTTGAGCAGCTGGCCGATCCCGGCCTCTCCCTGGCCGAAGAAGAAGTCGCCGACCACGGCACCGATCACCGACAGCCCGGCCGAGATCCGAAGCCCAGCGAACACCGCGGGGAGGGCGGCCGGGAACATCAGCTTGCGGAGACGTGTGAGTCGGTTGGCGTGGTGGAGTGTGAACAGGTCGTGCATCCCCCGCTCGGCAGATTGCAGCCCGAACAGCGTGTTCACGATGATCGGGAAGATCGAGATGATCACGCACACGAACACACGGGATGTCCGCCCGTAGCCGAACCAGAAGCCGATGAGCGGGACGAGCGCCAGGATCGGGATCGCCTGCAACGTCACCATGTACGGGAAGATCGCTCGCTCTGCGACTTTGGCCTGGCTCATGACGATGGCAACGACGAACCCCAGGACGATCGAGATCACAAGCCCGATCAGCGCGACCCGCGTGCTCGACCACATCGCCTCGAGGATCTCGGAGAAGTTGTCCCACTCGAGGAAGCCGACCTTGATGACCTGGTGCGGCGGTCGCAGCAGGAACCGTCGTCGTTCCTCGAGCACGCCGTACGAGATGAAGTACCACACCCCGACGATGGCGACGCCGAGCACGACTGGCGGCAGGGAAATCGACGAAAGCTGGCGCCAGCGTCCCGGCCGCCGGGGCCCCGGCGTCGGGCCCTTCTCGCCCGCGCGCCCGCCGTCCGCAGGGCCGGCTGTGGCGGAGTCGACGGGTTCTCGGGTGAAGCTCACGTGTGGGCACTTCGGAGGGTTTGGGAGACCTCGCCGCTGAGCGCGGCGAAGGCCGCATCGAACCGGAGCTCGGGTTGGCGTGGGTAGTCGAAGGGCACGGCGAACTCGGCCACGATCCGGCCAGGTCGCGACGACATGACGAGGACGCGAGAGCTCAAGAACACGGCTTCGCTGATCGAATGGGTGATGAACAGGGCGGCGAAGCCCTCCGACCCGAACAGTCGTTGGGTTTCCTCGTTGAGGTGCTCACGGGTGATCTCGTCGACGGCGCCGAACGGTTCGTCGAACAGGAACAGCGGTGGGCTGAGTGTCAGGGTGCGTGCCAACGAGCACCGCATCTTCATGCCGCCCGACAACGACTTGGGGTAGTGATCCTCGAAGCCGCCCAGACCGACCGTGTCGATCGCGCGCGTCGCGAGTTGTTGACGCTCGATCTTGGTGACGCCATGCAGCTCCGCCAACAGCTCGATGTTCTGCCGCACCGTTCGCCACGGGAGCAGTGTCGCGTCCTGGAACACGTAGCCGAGACGCTCGCGGTCGACCACCACGCGGCCGCGTGTCGGCTCGAGAAGGCCGGACGCGATCTTGAGCAGGGTCGACTTGCCGCAACCTGACGGACCGACGACTGCGACGAATTCCCCCTTGTCCACTGTGAAGGACACGTCGCTGATCGCCTCGGTGCCATCGGGGAAGATCATCCCGATTCGATCGAACGACAGGAAACCCGTTGTGGTGGTAGCCGCCATGTGACTCCCGTTCCGATGGCATGCGATCGCTGTCGTGGTGAGCCACACGCTGCAAGCTCGCCGTCCACACGGTACCGGTCGGCGGGGTGACGGCATGAACGCCGAAACACCTCGGGCGCATCCGTGCATGCGGCAACGCACAACACCCGGTTGATGCACACTGGGAAGGTGGCAGCGCCACCGACCATCGATGTCTCGCCGTTGCGCGTCGAGCCGGGCAGCGCCGCGGCCGCGGCATGCGCCGACGTCATCCATGCCGCCTGCATCGACACCGGCTTCTTCGTCGCCAGCGACCACGGCCTCGACGCGCCGCTGCGCGACGTGTTCGCCGCCGCCCACGCCCTGTTCGCGCTGCCGCAGACGGCCAAGGAGTCGATCGCGATGGCGGACCGGCGGGGCTTCGTACCGGCCCGGCAACACACCATCGACCACACCCTGCACAGCGCGCCGATGGAGTACTACGACGTCGGCATGGGCGGCATCAACCGCTGGCCCGACCCGCACGATCTGCACGGGTTCGCCGACGTCGTCGTCGGCTACCAGACCGCGGCCCTGTCGACCGCGGCCGACTTGCTCCGGGCAGTCGCCGTGACGCTCGACCTGGAAGCGACGTTCTTCGCGGACCGGATGCTCGATCCACAGTGCTTCTTGCGGATGATGCACTACGAGCCGTCTCCACCCGGACCCGATGGTCACGCCCCGGTGCTCTCCGAACAGCACACCGATTACGGTCTGATCACGTTGCTCGCCACTGACGGAGTGGGCGGACTCGAGGTACGTCCTCGCGACGGCGCATGGACACCTGTGCACGCTCCGCCGGGCAGCCTGATCGTGAACCTCGGCGACATGCTCGCCCGATGGACCAACGACCGCTTTGTCTCGACGCCTCACCAGGTGCGGGCCCCGGCGACGGACCACCGCTACTCGGTGCCGTTCTTCGTGAACCCCGATCCGGCGACCACGGTGGCGTGCCTGCCGTCGTGCGTGACAGCGGAGCGTCCGTGCCGGTATGCACCCGTCACGGCCGGTGAGTTCCTGGCCCAACGGATCGTCGACGGCGGCTACATGGCCGACACGCCGCAGCTGGGGCAGACCGGCGATCTGGCCGCTGAGCCCGAGGATTTTCCCCAGGCACGGAACTGGGCGTTCCGTCGGGACGGCAACTTCAGCTGATTAACGCAACCGGGTGGGTTTTGTTCCTCGGGACCCTCCAGTTCCGGGCTCAGAACGCCGATGAGCTGACCAACCGAGCGAAAGAGGACGACAGCGACGCGGAACCGGGTCGCGTGGAGTCTCCTCTGCCTGGGTGCGGTGTCTGGTCTGGGCTACCTGACGCTGAGCGCGGGAACGATCGGGGCCGTCGGGTATCTGGTCGTGGGCGCGATCGGTGTCGCGATGTCCCCTGCTCCTGCTCGCCGCGTTGATCCGGGCCCGGCGAACCGCCGGGCTCGAACGATCCGCTGCCCGCGACCGATCTCGACGACGACCTGATCCCCGTCATCTGAAGCCGTGTGAGCCGTCGTGCTCAGCCGCCTGTGGTCGTCTGTGAGTTACCTGGTCCAGGATCGTCCGGTCCGGAATCTGGCGTACCTGGGACCTCGTCCGACGAGGGGACCAGGTTGGTGCCAGGCTCGACCGCGCCGGTGCCGCCGGACGGCGTTCCTGTTGGGACCGTGGTGACCGATCCGTCGGACTCGGTGCCGGGCGTCTCGGTCGGCGTGTCCGACGGCGGCCCGTCGTCGTCGCACGCGACCGACATCGTGGCAACGGCAAGCACAACTACACCGCGGAGCATGTGACGAGCTGACCTACGAGGCATGGACCGCCTTGATACCCGACACCCCGCCCCGCGAAACCGGCGTCCGCCTGACTCATCCGAACGGGTGAAGCCGCGGCGAGACACCCTACGATCGTGATGAGTAAGCGTTGCTCCGGACCTCGGCGGCGCGTCACGAACTGACGTTGCTGATCAGGAGATGCCGATGACGCTCATCGCTGGCGGGCACGACGCGGGTACGACCTCGTCTCGGTCGAGGCGTTGGGCGAGAGCATCAGGATTGCTCGTAGATGAGTGGCTGTTCGAGCGCGCGCCGCCCCCGGATCTCTCCGAGCACTTGGTCTGCACGTGGCGTGGCGACATCGGTGAGATGTGGGCGCCGCTCCCGGACGAATGCGTTGACTTGTACTGGGTCGACGGGTCGGTGTGGGTGTCGGGGCCCGAGACACGATCATTTCGATCCGAGGCCAGGCGTGTTCGACCACCCGCCAACGCCGTTGGTGTTCGATTTCATCCTGGGGTGGCGCCATCGTTCCTTGGCGTGTCTGCGTCGGACCTGCGTGATGTGCGGATTCCGCTCGAGGCGATGTGGGACGACAAGCGGTCACGCGAGCTGGCCGACCGGGTGGGCTGCCGGCAGGAGTACGACGCTCGGGCGGACGAGCTCGAGAACGCGATTCGAGACATGGCGGCGCGGGCGTGGAATCCTGATCCAGTCGCGCTGGAGGTTTCGGCCAGGTTGCGTGCGCAGAGAACCGCGTCGGTGCGGGACCTCGCACGCGCGACCAGCCTCTCCGAACGCCAGCTGAACCGACGGTGCACGATCGCGTTCGGGTACGGACCAGCATTTCTGGCGCGGATCATGCGCGTCCAGCGCTTCTTGCGGCTCGCCCGCGACCAGACGAGACCGCAGCGCATCGTCGACCTTGCTGTCGCATCCGGCTACGCAGATCAGTCGCATCTGACTCGCGAGGTGCGATCGGTGATGGGGATGACGCCGAAGGACCTCGTCCGGAGTGCGCCGACGTGTCCGATCGGTTCAAGACCGCAACCGGCGGTTGGGGTCAGTCTGGACGGGTGACGCTCGAACCGGTCAAGGCCAGTGGTCGCCTCGCGCGGCCTGGTCTGGTCCTCGGGTTGGTGTGCGGAACCCAGTTCATGGTGGTGCTCGATCTCGTCGTCGTGAACGTCGCCCTGCCGTCGATCCAGAGCGATCTGGGTCTCGGGCAGTCGCAACTGCAATGGATCGTGATCAGCTACGGATTGACACTTGGCGGCTTTCTGTTGCTTGGCGGACGAGCGGCTGATCTTCTGGGGCGTCGTAACGTGCTCATCGCCGGGCTCGTCACGTTCACCGTTGCGTCAGTGGGAGCCGGTGTGTCCGGATCGTTCGCGCAGCTCGTTGTGTCCCGCGCGGTGCAGGGGCTCGGCGCGGCGATGGCCGCGCCGGCGGCTCTTTCGATCCTGACGGGCACATTCGACGAGGGCCGCGCTCGCAACCGCGCACTCGGGATGTTCGGGGGTGTCGCGGGCAGTGCCGCCAGCGTCGGCTTGATCGTGAGCGGTGTCCTCACGGGTGGGCCGGGCTGGCGATGGATCTTCCTGATCAACCTGCCGATCGGAATCGCCCTGGGCGGCTTGGTCGTGATGTTCATTGCGAAGGAGAGGCCGATCGGGCGTGGATCGGCCGATGTGCTCGGCGCGGTCACGGTCACCGCCGGGATGTTGGTGATCGTGTACGCGGTCAACAAGAGCGTTGATCATGGCTGGACCTCGCCCGCGACGGTCGGCACCCTGCTGGCCGGCGTTGCGGTGCTCGGTGTGTTCGTCATCGTCGAGCGGCGCACCGCTCGGCCGCTCATACCGCTGTCGATCTTCCGCTTGAGGACGCTCACGACCGCCAACATCGTGGCTGCCCTCGTCATGGGCGCGTTCTTCGGGACGGCATTCCAGACCACGCTGTACATGCAGCAGGTACTGGACTACTCGCCGCTCCGCACCGGCGCCGCCAATCTCATCGGTGCCGCCTGCTCGGTCTTCGTTGCAGGCGCAATCACTTCCCGGGTCGTCGCACGTGTGGGTGCCGCGACGACGATCGTCATCGGACAGGGCTTCGCGCTCGGCGGACTACTTCATCTGTCACGCATTCCGGTAGAGGCCGCGTACTGGAGCGACCTGTTCCCCGCGTTCGTCGCACTTGGAATCGGCATCGGCCTGTCCGGGGTGGCCATCCAGGTCGCCGCATTCGTCGGTGTCGAGGACAAGTCTTCCGGACTTGTCGGCGGAATGATCTCCACCGCCCAGGAGGCGGGCGCCGCGCTCGGACTCGCGATCATCGCGACCGCTGCGATCGCCAGGTCCGCAGAGGTCGAGGGCGCGGCCCGCAGCGGACCCGCGGTTGGCGCCGTCGCGCTGACCGAAGGCTTTCAACGTGGCGCGCTCGTGGCCGCGATGCTCAGCATCGTCGCCGCACTCGCCAGCGGTGTGCTGATGGGACGGGCCGAACGGACCGCCGACATTGTGGACGACCCGACACCGCAGCCTGCGCTGAGCGCGACCTGACACTCCAAACAATCGCGCTACCGCGAGTCGACGACAAGGAGAACGAAGATGGCAGATCCGCAACCGACAACGACACTGAGCCGTTTCAGCACCGACGCCGCCGCGCCGACACCGTGGGCGCAGGGACGCAGCGAGCTGCGCGACGCTGAGGTGTACTGGCTGTCAACCGAGCGTCCCGATGGCCGCCCACACGTCACGCCGCTGTTGGCTGTCTGGCTGGACGGCGCGGTGTACTTCTGCACCGGTGCCGACGAACGCAAGGCCAAGAACCTCGCGCACAACCAGAGTTGTGTCCTCACGACAGGACGCAACAGCCTCGATGGTCTCGACGTCGTCGTGGAAGGTCAGGCGAGCGTCGTGAGCGACAGCGACGAGCTGCGACACGTTGCCGACACCTACGAATCGAAGTACGGCGCGCACTTCACGGCACCGGAGGGCACCTGGTTCGGTCTCGGTGACACCATCCGGGGCGGTGACGCACTCGTCTACCGCGTCGCGCCGTCGACGGTGTTCGGCTTCCACAAGGGCACGCCATTCAGTCAAACCAGGTGGCGGTTCACCGCCCTCGACCCCTTCGGGCCGGGTTGATGTGGCGATCACGACTCGAGCGGATGAGGGGAATCGAACCCCCGTATTCAGCTTGGGAAGCTGATGTTCTGCCATTGAACTACATCCGCGAAGGAGCGCCAGACTAGCGGTTTCACTAGGGTGCGCTGCCGTGATCGAGCCGTGATCCTGTCGGACCGCACGATGCGCGAACAGCTCGCCGCAGGGCGGATCGTGATCGATCCGCTCGACGAGTCGCTGATCCAGCCGTCGTCGATCGACGTGCGGATCGCCAACTTGTTCCGTGTCTTTCGCAACCACACGGCGGGCGTCATCGACGTCAAACTCGACCTCTCGGAACTGACCGAGTTGATCGAGATTCCGCTCGACGGCGTGTTCATGTTGCACCCGGGCGAGTTCGTGCTCGGCTCGACGTACGAGCGGATCGCGCTTCCCGACGACCTCGTGGCGCGGATCGAGGGCAAGTCGAGTCTCGGCCGCCTGGGGTTGCTGATCCACTCGACGGCGGGCTTCATCGACGCCGGGTTCGACGGTCACATCACGCTCGAGCTGGCGAACGTGGCGAGCCTCCCGATCACGCTCTACCCGGGGATGAAGATCGGCCAGGTGAGCTTCATGGAGATGACGTCGCCGGCCGACAACCCGTATGGGACCGGCGCCAGCGGTTCGAAGTACCAGGGCCAAAGAGGCCCAACACCGAGCCGCTACTTCGAGAACTTCCGCTAAGGAACCGGATCCTCGACGATCAGCGACGCCAGCGAGGCGTCGACTCGGCGCTCGCCCGCCTCGATCGCGTCGAGCAGGTGGATCGACAGGTCGGCGACCTTGACTTGATCCTCGTCGACGCCAGCTGCCTTGACCCCGTCGTCGAGCATGATGAAGCAGAACGGGCAGGCGGTGGCGACCCGGGTCGCGCCCGTCGACAGCGCTTCGCGGGCGCGCTCGTCGTTGACCTTGGTGCCGACCGACTCTTCCATCCACATCCGCGCCCCGCCGGCACCGCAGCACATGCCCTTGGTGCCGTTGCGTTGCATCTCGACGACCTCGATCCCTTTGATCGAGCCGACGACCTTGCGAGGCGCGAGGTACACGTCGTTGTGGCGACCGAGGTAGCACGAGTCGTGGTAGGTGAGGCGTTCCTCGAGCGTTGCCTGGCTGACATCCAGCCGGCCATCGGCGATCAACTGCTCGAGCAGCTGGGTGTGGTGGACCACCTCGTAGTTCCCACCGAGCTGCGGGTACTCGTTGAGGAGCGTGTTGAAGCAGTGCGGGCATTGCGTGATGATCTTCTTGACGCCCATCGCGTTGAGCATCTCGACGTTGGGCGTGGCGAGCATCTGGAAGAGGTACTCGTTGCCCGACCGCCGCGCCGGATCGCCGGTGCACATCTCGCTCGGCCCGAGGATCGCCACATCGATGCCGGCGCGCGACAGCAACTTCGCCATCGCCCGCGTCACCTTCTTGTTCTTGTCGTCGAAGCTGCCGGCACAGCCCACCCAATAGAGGTACTCGGACTGCAGCGGCTCGCCGGGATCGACAACGCTGACGTTGGCGAGGTCCTTCGCCCAGTCGCCACGCTCGGCCTGGTTGAGCGCCCACGGGTTCGACTGGTTCTCCATCGCCCGGTACGCATTGCCGAGCTCGGCCGGGAAGTTCGACTCCATCAGCGAGAGGTAGCGGCGCATGTCGAGGATCTTGTCGAGGATCTCGATGTTGACCGGGCAGATCTCGTCGCACGCCTTGCAACTCGTGCACGCCCAGATCTCGTCGGCGGTGATTCGTTCGAAGACCGAGTTGGCGCCGATGGTGATGTCGCGGTCGGTGCCGAGCGGCGGGGTCACGACGGGGTTGCCGGTCGCGGCCATCACCTCGCCGACCTTGAGCACGATCTCGCGTGGGTCGAGGGCTTTGCCGGTGGCGTGCGCCGGGCAGACGCTCGTGCAACGACCGCACATCGTGCAGGCGTCGGTGTCGAGCAGTTGCTTCCACGTGAAGTCCTCGACGACGGAGGCGCCGAACGACTCGAGCTCGGTCTCCATCAGGTTCGGCATCGGCTTCATCGCCCCCTTGGGGCGTTCGTGGTCGCGCAGGTACATGTTGAGCGGCGACGTGAACATGTGGCGCAACATCGTGGTGGGCAGGATCACGAGGAAGGCGATGAACGAGACGACGTGGCCGGCCCACCAGACGCGATGCCAGTCCTGCAGGGTGTCGAATGACGCACCGTCGACGAGTTGGCTCAACGGGTATCCGATGAAGCTCCACTCCTCGTAGTCAGGGGTTCCCTCGAGGGCGATGCGGAACATCTCGGCGCCGAAGCCGGTGAGCCCGATGGCGAGGAACGTGCCGAGGATGATGGCGTGCTCGGGTTTGGTCTTGATGCGAATCCGGTACGGCCGTTGCACGTAGCGGCGCACGATCGCCCACAGGACTCCGCCGACGAAGACGACGCCCGCGGCATCGCCGATCAACGCGTACGCCTGGTAGGTGCGGCCGTGAAGGAACTTGAGGTCCTCGGGGAGTTGGTGGTCGACCTCGAGCACGGTCGTGACGCCGAGGAGGATCAGGAACCCGAAGTAGATCATCGAGTGCATCGCGCCAGCGGCGGGATCGCGCAGCAGCGTGCGCATGTACACACCGGCGCGGAAGTCGCCGAAGCGGCGCTTCGCATTCTTGAGCTTGGTGCGGCGCGAGGGTGCCGGTCCGCCGCGTTCCCAGTTCTTCATGCGGTCGGCGAAGCGGAACGCCCCCCAGGCCAACAGCACCGGGATCAGTGTGTAGAACATCACCTGCAGCGGACCGGGCACGTTGACGAAGACGGCGCGTTGGACGTCGTTCTCGTTGTGCCAGTCGGTGACCTGGGGGACTATCCCGGACGCGATGGTGAACACGGCGATGCCGATCCCGAGTCCGATCGCCAACTGGTGCGGCTTGAAGCGCCTCGGCGTACGGGTGTCGCCGGGGTCGGTGCCGGGGGGTGCCGTGTGCGTGCTCATCGCGGCCGTGACGCTAGTTGACGACTCGGCCGTGACTCACGTCCGCTCATGCTCCCAGGCGATGAATCCCGCCGTGGAAGAACGCGGTCGCTGTGAACAACGGCGCTTCGGTGTCGACGATGTCGGCGTAGCCACGCACGGCGCCGAAAGGAGCGTTCCAGTATCCGTCGTCGCCGGGTCGTTCCTCACCCCACGGTCCGACGTAGAGGTACGGGGTCGGGTACCACTCGTCGCCCGGTGAGGCGCCGAGGTTGCAGCGCCGGCCGGGCGCCACTTCGATGTCGGTCGCGAGGTCGAAGTGCTCTGGCCAGACGCGCGCGACACTCGGCGCGCGGACAGTGAGGACGTCGATGGACCTGTCGATCGCCTGGGCTCCGAGGACATACCAGGCGGCGACAACGGCGACTGCCGATGGGTCGACGTCGAGCTCGCGATCCGGGTCGCCGAGCACGGGGCTTTCGTGGCCGGCAGAGAATTCGGCATCGAGATCGACACCGATCGCGTCGGCAACGGCAGCGATCGTGGTGCCGAACAGCGGGAGGTAACGCGCCGCCGCACCAGCCGCAGCGATCTGCTCATCGACGAGGTAAGCGCCGGCGCCCACCGTGATCCGCAGCCGCCGGAACGATCCGTCGGACGTGGTGAACGTCGGCGTCCCGAACCCCCCGGCGGTCGGCTCGAGGCTGAACCGACCGGACGCCGCGAAGCGCGCCCTGGCCAGGACGTGCGTGGCGATGCATCGAAGCGTCTCGCGTTGCTCTGGCCAATCGGCCGGGAGCGTCACGGGAGGCGCGGACGATCAGCCGTAGTACTGGCGGTCGAGGTCGCGGATACGACTCGACAGAACGCTCAGCAGCTTGATCGCCATGACCGGTACGTCTTCGAGGATCGCCCGGAAGTGGCGCTGATCGATGACGAGCAGGTCGCAATCGGTGTCGCAGACGGCAGTGGCCGTGCGTGGGCCGTGGTCGAGGAGCGACAGCTCGCCGACGACGCCGCCGGGACCGAGCGTGGTGATCTTGCGACCAGCTCGCTTCACGGTCACGTCGCCCGACAGGACGACGAATGCTTCGCGTCCAGTCTGACCTTGATCGACGACGACCGTCCCGGCGGTCATGGTGATCTCGTCGCTCGCCTTGGCGATTCGCTCGAGCTCTTTGCGGGAGCACGAGCTGAAGAGTGGGACGTTGGCGAGGTGGTCGATGTACGCCTTCTTGCTGGCCATGTCGGGGCACCATAGTCGCTCAAGGTGGCGCAGAGTTCAGGCCACCGAGTTGCCCGCACGAGCGACATGACCAGGGCACATCCGACACGAATTGAACGTGTCCCCGCTGCCGCTGACGCGCCGGCCTGGCGAACGCGCCGCACAGCGTGACCGCCCGTCCAGCGGTGTCACGTCGCCCGCCGACGAGCGCGTCGGGCTCGCGCACCGCGTGCGATCGTTCGCGACTCGTCGCCCGTCGCAACGGCGGCGTCGAAGCACCGCGATCGCGGTGCTCCTCACGTCGGCAGCGGTAGGCGCGCTGGCGACAGGCGTTCGAGCAGTAGACCTTCGGACGCCCGGGACGGGCGTATCGATGTGCAGCGCGACCGCAGACCGGACACCACCACAGCGCCACGATTCGGCCCGGGTCGTACGCCCGTGGAGTGCAACGTGATCGCCGTGGAGTCATGCCGCGAAGGTACGCGGCGGGTGTGACAACGAGATGGGGTCGATGGATCCCTCGTGCTGCCGAGTCGGGGTCGCCGCCGAGTGAGGATCCGAGGGCCCGGTGTCGTGGTTGGAGGTGTGCCGCGACCCCGTGTCGTAGGGCGTCGTGTCGCGACGCGTGGTGCAGCGCCATTGAGTCGCGGGCGCCGGTACCGCGGCCATCGACCGCCGAGCCATCTCGACCCCGTTGCGAATCGTCTCACCGGTCGGGTGTGGCGAGGTGGTGTCGTAGCGATTCGTCTCACGGACCGGGTGTGGCGATGTGCGCGACGTAGCGATTCGTCTCACGTCGCGCAGCGCCCGGTCCCGCAGCGCCCGGTCCCGCACCTCACGGCCCCGCCCACTACACGCCCCCGCACCCCGGGCGCGGCGATGGGCGCGGCCTCAACCTGAGACGATTCGGGACGGCGGCGTGGCGGTATGGCGGGTCGGTGAGACGAATCGCAACGGGTGGGTGTGGTGGGTCGGTGAGACGAATCGCAACGGTGGGTGTGGCGGGTCGGGGGGTCGGTGAGACGATTCGTGAGTTGGTCGGGTGGGGCACCCGGGGCCGGGCGGCGCGCATCCGGGCGGCGTACTCGGGCGGGGCCTGGGTGTCCGTCCTTGGCCGACCGCGTCGGGGTGGCGGTCCCGCTGCTGATCGCGGCCAGTTGCCGCACGCGCGCTGCACGCGCCGTTGGCGGGTCGGAAACGCGGGCTCAGGTGCCGGCTTGGCGGGCGACGGCTGCGGCTGCTGCTTCGACGGCGGCGGCGTCGCCGAGGTAGGCGGCCGACGTGACACCGAGTTGATCGTCGAACTCGTACTGGCGGGGGGCGCCGGTCGGGATGTTGACATCGGCGATGTCGGCGTCCGACACGTGCTCGAGGTGCTTGAGCAGCGCTCGCAACGAGTTGCCGTGGGCCGTGATCAAGACGTCCAACCCGGCGAGCAACTGCGGGGCGATGACGTCGTACCAGTACGGAAGCACTCGGGCGACCACGTCGCGCAAGCATTCGGTAGCCGGCAACACATCGGGCGGAAGGCGGCGATAGCGGGGGTCGTTGATCGGGTGCTCCGGGCTGTCGGTCGGCACCGGGGGTGGTGGCACGTCGTAGCTCCGGCGCCACAGGTGCGTCTGCTCGGCACCGTGCAACTCCGTCGTCGCCTTCTTGTCGAGCCCCTGCAGCGCGCCGTAGTGCCGCTCGTTCAGCCGCCAGTGCCGCTGCACCGGCAGCCAGACCTGATCCATCTCCAACAACGCCAAATGGTGCGTCGTCACGGCCCGGGTCTGCACCGACGTGTGCGAGACGTCGAACCGCAGGCCGGCCTCCGACATCGTGCGTCCGGCCGCCGACGCCTCCTTCTCGCCGGTCGGCGTCAACGGGACGTCGTGCCAACCCGTGAAGAGGTTCTCGAGGTTCCACGTCGATTGCCCGTGGCGGAGGATGACGAGCGTCCCGGTCATGCCCGGATGGTACGCGGGTTAGGTTCGTCGCCCATGACGACCGCGGACTACGCCTTCGATCGCTACCTCCGCTACGACGAGCTGACGTCGTGGCTCCATGGCGTGGCTGAAGCCAACCCCGACCTCGTCACGGTCGAGCAGTACGGCACGTCGTACGAGGGCCGGCCGCTGTGGCTCGTCACGATCACCGACCACGCGACCGGCGCCCACGACACGAAGCCCGCGCACTGGGTCGACGCCAGCATCCACGCCGTCGAGCTCACGGCGACCGTGTCGGCGTGCCACCTCATCCGCTACCTCGTCACGGGTCATGCGACCTCCGACCCGACGATCGTCGAAGCGCTCGAGACCCGCACGTTCTACGTCGTCCCGCGCGTCAACCCCGACGGTGCCGAATGGGCCCTCGCCGACCGCCCGAAGTTCCGCCGTTCCAGTGTCCGACCTTGGCCGTGGGCCGACGGCGTCCGCTTGCCGGGGCTCCATGTCGCTGACATCGACGGTGACGGCCGGATCCTCGACATGCGGATCGCCGACGTCGACGGCGCGTGGATGCCACACCCCGACGACGCGCGGTTGATGATCCCGGTTCCCGCCGAAGGACCACCCACCGGCACGAGTCGGTACCGCTTGCTCGTCGAAGGAACTGTCGACGACTACGACAACTTCACGATCCCGAAGCCGCGTCCGCCCGAGGCGCTCGACCTCAATCGCAACTTCCCGGCCGGGTGGGCCCCCGGGGTAACGGGCAGCGGCGATCATCCGCTCAGCGAGCCGGAGATCGACGCCCTTGTCCGAGCCATCGTCGCCCGTCCCAACATCTGCGGCTACAACGCGTACCACACGTCGGGAGGGGTGATCCTGAGGCCCTCGTCGATGGTCGCCGACGCGAAG
>Ga0190265_10001492_pt1 | contig 15418 bp, 14 predicted proteins | sample Popmic124T_FD_133135 | JGI IMG/M metagenome (GOLD analysis project Ga0190265, IMG submission 133135) | Populus adjacent soil microbial communities from riparian zone of Indian Creek, Utah, USA - 124 T | ecosystem: Environmental > Terrestrial > Soil > Riparian zone | place: USA: Utah | collected...
AAACGGCCGCCCTCGAGGTGGCGATCGACCACTTGCCCACCGCTGCGCGGCGCACCATTGCGGCGGGGCGTCAGTTCGCGGACATGGCCGGAGAATCGGGCGATTATCAGAAGCTGCTCGGCGTCGGGGCGTCGCCCGAGGCCGGAGTGCTGTTGCTGCGAGGCCTCCTGGTGGACGGCGAAGTGGCCGCGGTGCTGGCGCTGTCGGAGACCAGGACCCGTTTCGGCCAGCGCCTCTCGGACAAGCTTGCGCCCGCCATCGACCTGTTTGCGCTGGCATTCGCGCGTCTGGCCGAGCGCCGCGCGCGGGAGGAGGCGGTGAAGGCGCTCGAGGATCTGACGCAGAAGCTTCACGAGCAACATTCGACGACCGTCGCCGTCCTCGAGCGAAAGCTCAACGAGGCTCAGGCGATCCTGCAGGGGAAGGGCACGGGCGACACGGAGCGCGTGACAAAGCTGAAGCGCGCGATAGAGGCGGCCGCCGCCGAAGCGCGCGTCACGGCGCAACGCCTGTCAGCAGTCGAGGAACAGGTTCAGGTCGCGGTGCGGAAGCTGGAGAAGGCGCACGTCCAGCTCCATGCCCAGGGAGAGGCGCTCCAGCAGCAGAGCGACCTGCTCTTCAGGATCGAGAGCATGCTGAAGGAGGCCGCGTCGGGTCAGGACTCCAGGAAAGTGATCGAGGGCGTTCTGGAGTTGGTCACGCTCCGAGGGGACCAGGCGGCGCTCTAGTTTCGCGCTGGTGCAGGGACCAATAACGACGAACGAATGACTACCGGCCGGGGGCGGTGGGCATATTGGCTAAGGGCTACGCGCTTTAGCTCGCAGCCCACAGCGGGAAAGCCGGGCGCCCCCGGCCGGTAGTCATTATTTCGTAGTTCAAAACCTTCTAAGCACCCCAACGACGATGCCCTGAATCGAGATGTCGTTCTCGTGCACGTATATCGGGTTCATCGACTCGTTCGCCGGCTGAAGCCGAATGCGGCCGTCGCGCTCCCTGTAGAATTTCTTCACGGTCGCGGAAGCACCATCGATCAGCGCGATCACCATTTCGCCGTTGTCGGCGTTCTGCTTCTCGTTGACGATGACGAAGTCTCCGTCGCGGATCTGCTCGTCGATCATCGAGTTGCCGCGCACGCGCAGGACGTAGTGGTTGCCCCCGCGACGGACGAAATCTTCAGGAACCCCGATCGATTCGGGCATCTGAATCGCTTCGATCGGGAGGCCGGCCGCGACGGTGCCCAGCAGCGGGAGTGAGAGTGCCCTCGGGGTTACCTTCGAAGGCAGCACCTCGATGCCCCGGCTTTCATTGTAGGCGCGCTTGATGTAGCCCTTGCGCTCCAGGTTGGTGAGGTGCTCGTGGACCGTCGCAAGAGAGTTATAGTTAAACCGCGTTGCGATCTCCTCGAAGCTCGGTGCATAACCGTGCTCACCAGAGTAGGTGTCCAGGTATGTCAGAATCTCGCGCTGGCGTTTTGTGAGCGACATTTACGGGCCCGGAATGGCTTGAAGGAACCTCTACTCCCACCGAACATTTGCCGAAATACTACGATAGCCGAAGATTGACCGAAGCGCAAGCGTTTTCGGGAGGGAATCGGGGGACCGGTTCGGGGGCGCTTTTCCGGGCCTTAAGCCGTCACAGGCCGTCGGCTGAGTCGTCAAAGCAAGGATGAGGCTTTACCCCCCATGACAACCCCGGTCCCGAAGATCGCGGAAGACGAGCTCGACGAGCCTTCTTTCCCGATCCTCTACGTCAGCGACTTGCTCAAGACGTTCGTCAAGGCAATGCGGGCGCACCAGCTGTACATGGCGAACAACCCCATGCATGCCCGCTCTCTGGAGGCCGTAAACCACGCTTTCGCGGCGATCTGGAATCAGGCGCCCAAGATCGAGCTCCAGGTGACCGAAAACGACATCAAGTGGGAAGGGCGTGTCGTGCTCCACGAAGCGGAGCGGACGAGCGACAACCTGGCCTGGCTGTTCTACAAGGACGGCATCCGCGAGCTGACTTTTCTCCAGGGGTTCGAGAACGAAGACCTTGCCGACCTCTTCGACATCCTGCAGAAGGTCCGAAAGGCGGGAGCCGACGACGATGACCTCCTCACGCTCATGTGGGAGAGGGAGTTCAGCACGCTGCAATACAAGTACGTCGACCTGCTGGCGGAGAACGCGCTCAGCATCGATGCGCTGGACAAGACCTCGCCGACGGAGAAGATGCTTTCTCCGGAGCAGGCGGAGTCAGGTGGAGCGGAGACGACCAAATCCTCGATCACCCAGATCGGCGATTTCGATTCGGCCCTCTATTTCCTCGACGATCGGGAAATCGAATACCTGCAGGGCGAGATCGCCCGGGAGTTTTCCACCGATCTGCGGCCGGCCGTCATCGCCGCGCTGCTCGACACCTTCGAGACTCAAAAGGATCCGACCGTGCGGGAGGAAGTCTGCGGCCTTCTCGACTACTTCCTCCTGATTCTCCTCTCGACGGCTCAGTATCGAAACGCGGCGTACCTGCTGCGCGAGGCGACAGTGACGGCCAATCGCGCGCCGGACATCCTGGAGCCCCAGAAGCAGAGGCTCACGCAGCTGGGTGAGCTGATGAGCGATCCCAAGCCGCTCGGACAACTGCTCCAGGCGCTCGAGGACACGCAGCTTCGCGCCCCTCAGATGGAGCTCGACGAGCTGTTCGCGGTTCTCCAGCCACGCGCGCTCGAGACGGTGCTAAGCTGGATTGCGCGCAGCAACAACACCGAGCTGCGAATGCTGCTCGAGCTCGCCGCGACGCGACTCGCGTCGGCGAACAGCGCCGAGCTCATTCGGCTCATCGGGTCGGACGATGAAGCGGTTGTGATCGAGGCCATCCGCCGGGCGGCGGCGCTCAAATCGCCCGCGGCCGTTCCCGCCCTCGGAAAGATGCTGACGGTCGGCGAGCCGGAGATGCGGGTGGCGGCCGTGAACGCGCTGACCGAGATCGGATCTCCCGGCGCGATGCAGATGCTGGAGCGCGCAATCATCGACGAGGACAGGGAAGTCAGAATCGTCGCCGTCCGCGCGCTGGGAGCTCGCTCCGCACGAAGCGCCCTGCCGCGCATCGAGGCCGCGATCAAGGGGAAGGACCTTCGCGAGAGCAATCTCACCGAGAAGATGGCGTTCTTCGAGGCGTACGGCCTTTTGTGTGGCGAGGCGGGAGTGACGCTGCTCGATGGGCTGCTGCACGCGAAGGGATTCATGGGGAAGCGGGACGACTCGGAGATCAGGGCGTGCGCGGCCATGGCGCTGGGCAAGATCAACTCGCCGAAGGCCCAGGAATCGCTCAATCGCGCGGCCAGTGAGAAGGACGTGATCGTTCGGAACGCCGTCAGCCGCGCCATTCGCGGAGGTGCATCGTGACGGGCGGAGGACGCGCGACAGATACGGCCGAGGAAAAGAAGTCGGGTGCAGGCGTGCGCCGCGGAGGGCGAAACTTCATGGTCGCCTTCTACGCAGCGCTGCGGTCGATCAAGCTCTATCCGCTCGAGCATAGCACCGTCCAGAAGACGCTCGGGGAGCTGGCACAGGTCGCTGAGCTCATGCGGTCTGAAGAGGGAGAGCTGGAATTCCGCATCTCGGGCGAGTTCATCTTCATCAATTCGACCCGGCTGCGGCTCGACCTCAGCAACTACGCGACCTTCGGCCACATTCTCAGTCTCTGCAAGGCGGCCGGGATCGGCACGATTCACGTCGGTGCGCGCGGGACGGTCCGCGAATGGTCGCTGCTGCTCACACTTCTCGGCGGCGAGACCAAAGTCTCACCCGACGAGAGGTTGGCCGAGATCATCTCTCGTCTCAAGCAGGCGGCGATCGAGCTCTTTCAGCTGGACCCGCCGATGCAGGCCGGCACCGATCAGGAGTTCAACGAGGAAGCGAAGGCGGCGGCGAACCGCACCTACTCGCAGTCCGTGGCGGTGACGAAGGACGTCATCAACTCCGTCCGCATCGGGAAGACGCCAAACATCAGGAAGATCAAGCGTGTCGTGCAGGGCATCGTGGACCAGGTCCTGAACGAGGAGACTTCGCTCATCGGCCTCACGGCGCTCCGCGATTACGACGAGTACACGTTCACGCACTCCGTCAACGTGTGCATTTTCTCGGTGGCGCTCGGCCGCCGCCTTGGAATGACGAAGCTCCAGCTCTACGAGCTGGGACTCGCGGCGCTCATGCACGACATCGGCAAGTCACGCGTGCCGCTCGATCTCCTCCAGAAAACCGGCGATCTCACGGAGGAGGAGTGGAAGTGGATGGCGGCGCACCCCTGGCTCGGCGTCCTGGTGCTGTTCCAGTTCCGCCGGCAGCAGGAAGAGCTGTCGTACCGCGCCATGACCGTGTGCCACGAGCACCACATGAAAGTCGATCTCACCGGCTACCCCAAGCCGATCCGTCCGCGACAGGTCAGCGTGCTCAGCAAGATCGTCACGATCGCGGATGGGTACGACGCGGCGACTTCGCGGCGGGTTTACCGCACGGAGATTCTCACGCCGGCGTCGGTGCTCGAGGAGATGCGCGACAATCCGCGTCGGGGTCTCGATCCGGTGCTCGTAAAGGCGTTCATCAACTTGCTCGGCATCTATCCGACCGGCACCCTGGTCGTCCTCGACACCTTCGAGCTCGGAGTGGTGAGCGCCGCCAACCCCAATCCCGATGCGCTTTCACGGCCGATCATCAAGATCATCAGCGACGCGCAGGGGAATGTCACCAGCCCGCCGCTCGTAGTCGATCTCGGCATTCCCGAGGCGAACGGAGAGTTTGCCCGAACGATCATCAAGACGGCGGATCCCGAGCGCTATGGCGTCAGGGTGAGCGACTTTCTCTGACCTGAGCCCATAACGCTCACTCGCTTCAAGGGGCTATGTTGGAGGGGTAATCAAACCTACCCCCGCCCGCGGGAGGCCTTCGATGCCTCAAGTACGTCCTCCGATCAGTGACGTAGTCACTCTCAAGGCGATGAGATTCCACGCTCGTATCGGCGTCCTGCCGCACGAGGCGGAGATCGCGCAGTCGATCGAGGTCGATGCATCGCTCTGGGTTCGTCGGGGGGACACGCACCTCACGGCGCGCGACATCGTCGACTACCGGCGGGTCTACGACCTGGTCGCCGACGTGGTCACCGGCGGGCACATCAACTTTCTCGAGGAAGTGGGCGAGCGTATCGCCGAGCGCGCGCTCGACCTGCCTCTGGTCGAGCGGGTGGCGATCGCGGTGCGGAAGCCGCACGTCGCGCTCCCGGGACCGCTCGCGTACGCCGAGATCGCCATCGAGCGAGAGCGTGTGTGAAGGACGTGGCATACATAGCGCTCGGCTCCAATCTGGGCCGGCGCGAGGTATTTTTGGCGGAAGCGCGGGCTGCGATCGCAGCGCTGAGCAAAACCAGCGTGCTTGCCGAGACCGAAATAGTGGAAACAGCGCCGATTGGTCCGGTCGAGCAGGGTCCATTCCTGAACCAGATGATCGCCGTACACACAGAGCTTTCCCCGACGCAGCTTCTCGCGTCACTCCAGGAGATAGAGCGGAAGGCCGGGCGTACGCGATCCAAGAGATGGGGTCCGCGCACGCTGGACCTCGACATCGTTCTCTTCGAGAACCAGAGCGCTTCCGCGCCCGATCTGACCGTACCACACCCCGAGCTTCCGAACCGGTCCTTCTGGCAGACGGAGCTCGCCCAGCTGCGGGCGGCGGCATTTGACTAGGGACGACACTCCAGCGCGGGCAGCCACACTCGGAGATTTCGCGGCGCTCAAGGCTAATGGAACGAAGATCGTGATGGTGACCGCCTACGACGCGCTCTTCGGCCGCCTGGTAGACGAAGCCGGAGTCGACGCCGTGCTCGTCGGAGACTCGGTGGCGACAGCGGTGTTCGGGCATCAGTCCACGCTGCCCGTGACGCTCGACCAGATGATCTACCATGCCGCCGCCGTGCGCCGCGGCGTCAAGCGGGCAGTCATCGTCATCGACATGCCCTTTCTCACCTACCAGGCAAGCATCGAGCTGGCCATCCTGAATTGCGGCCGCGCGGTTCAGGAGACGGGCGCAGCTGCAGTGAAGGTCGAGGGAGGCGGGCCGGAGATGATCGAGACGGTGCGCGCCCTCATCCGCACCGGCATACCCGTCATGGGGCACATCGGCTTCACGCCGCAGTCGGTGAAAACGATCGGCGGCGCCAGAGTGCAGGGTCGGCAGCCCGCGGACGCGGAGAGACTCATCGACGAGGCGAAAGGCCTGGAAGAGGCAGGCGCTTTCGCGGTGGTGCTCGAGCTCGTACCTGCCCAGGTATCGGCGCGGATTACCAGCGCACTCAGGATCCCGACGATCGGCATCGGAGCGGGACCGGACTGTGATGGCCAGGTCCTGGTCCTGCCCGACCTGCTGGGTCTCAACGACACCTTCACGCCGAAGTTCCTCAAGCGATACGCGGAGCTGGCGCGGGACGTGAGAAAGGCGGTGGAAACGTTCGGCGGCGAAGTCAGGGCGGGCGCATATCCCGGATCGGAGCACAGCTTCTAGAATGCGGACGATCGAAAGCGTCGCCAAGATGATTTCCGCCGCCGCCAAGATCCGGAAGGACGGCGAGCGAATCGCGTACGTCCCGACGATGGGCGCGCTCCATGAAGGGCATCTCACGCTGCTCGATGAAGCGGCACGCCGCGGTGACAAGGTCGTGCTCAGCGTTTTCGTGAACTCGCTTCAGTTCGGGCCGGGCGAGGACTATCAGCGCTATCCGCGCACGCTCGAGGAGGATGTGAAGCTGGCAAAATCGCGCGGGGCCGACATCGTGTTCGCGCCGACGAGCGAGGAGATGTATTCGTTGACTCCAATGGTGACCGTGAACCCGGGCGTGCTCGCCAAGGAATGGGAGGGAAGCGCGCGGCCCAACCACTTCCAGGGTGTGCTCACGGTCGTCGCGAAGCTGTTCCACATCGTCCAGCCGGCAGTCGCGGTGTTCGGCCAGAAGGATCTCCAGCAGGCGGCGATCGTGCGGGCGATGGTGAGAGATCTCAATTTCCCGGTCGAGATCGTTTCGTGCCCTATCGTGAGAGAGCCCGACGGGCTCGCGATGTCGAGCCGGAATCGGTTTCTTGCGCCGAAGGAGCGCGAGGTCGCTCTCATGCTCTCGAAGGCGCTGTTCGCGTTGCGGGATGCGTTCACGAAAGGCGAGCGGCGCGCGAGCGCGCTCGAGGCGATCGGCTGGCGCATGCTCGAGCGCGTCCAGGGCCTCACACCGCGATACCTGGCCGTGGTCAACGCGAATACTTTTCTGCGCGTGAACCTGGTCAGTCCCGGCGACGCGGCGATCGGCGCGATCCGCGTCGGCGAGACTCGATTGATCGACAACATCATCTTCTGAGATGGTTCAGCTCCTCGAGTCCGGTCTTCCGGTCTGGGCGCAGGTCGGCGAAAAGCGGGTCGCACACATACAGCGCGTGACTTCGCTGTTGCGCGCGTGGGGGGCCGCGATGCGACTGCCCCCCGATGAAGCGAACGCCTGGATCGATGTCGGAACCTGGCACGACGCGCTGCGCGATGCCCCCGAGACCGAGCTACGCAAGATCACCGGTGACCGGACTTCCCCAGCCGGACTGCTTCATGGACCGGCGATGGCCACCAGGCTCGAGGCCGACGGCGAGCGGCGAAGGAACGTGCTCGACGCCATTCGCTATCACACCGTCGGGTGGGCGAAATGGGACAGCACCGGCAAGGCGCTCTACATGGCGGACTACCTCGAGCCCGGGCGCAAGTTTCTCGCTGAGGACCGCGGTTTCCTGGCCAGTCAGGTGCCGCACAACTTCGACGGAGTGTTCCGGCAGGTCGTGCGGTTCCGGCTCGAATGGTCGGTGAGAGAAGGCAATCACATATTTCCTGAAACCGTCGCCCTCTGGAATAGCCTCAGGTGAAGCTGACGGGACGGCGCTACGGCAGACTCATCGTCGCTGCGCTGATACTCGGAGCTCTGGCATGGGCCGGCTGGCGTCAATGGGCGGCTCGGCGCGCCGATGAAGCGCGATACGGAGCATCCGATGCGAGAGCCCCCGAAGGTGTTCGCATCAAGGTCGAAGTGCTGAACGCGACACGCACGCGCGGCCTCGCTCGGCGCGCAACGCTTTACCTACGGGATCGAGGATTCGATGTCGTCGGGTCCGGTACCTCGACCGAGCAGCGCGACAGCACGGTCGTCCTCGACCGGTCGGCGCACCCCGAGTGGGCATTTCTGGTCGGCCGCGCCATGAATGCGAAAGTCGTCGCCGAACCGGACAGCTCACGCTACCTGGACGTTACCGTCATCCTCGGAGCCGACTGGCGCCCGCCGGCCAAGCCGTTCTACCCGTAGCTGGCCGCACGCCGCGGCTATGTCCATGCCGCGGCTCTTCCTGATCGCGACTTCAACGCCGACGGCGCGCAGCCGCCGCGCGAACCAGTGAGTCTGCTGCGGCGAGCTCGGCGTGAAGTCGCCGGCGCCACCGGGATGCAGCGGTATCAGGTTCACGAACGCGCGGCACTCTCGGGCGAGCGCGGCGAGCTGTGACGCGTGCTCCGCCGCATCGTTTACGCCGCCGAGCATGACGTACTCGAAGGTGACGCGCCGGTCGAACACCTTGGCCGCCTCGATCACGCTCGCGAGCGGATACTTGGTGTTGATCGGCATCAGAGTCTGTCGCAGCTCGTCGTTGGGGGCGTGGATCGAGAGCGCGAGACGAAACTGCTCGGGCCGCTCGCCGAGAGCGACGATTCCCGGCAGCACCCCGACGGTGGACACCGTGATGTGGCGTGCGCCGATGCCGAGTCCGGCCGGGGAGTTGAGGACGGTGAGCACACGATCTACCGGCTTCCAGTTCATGAGAGGCTCACCCATTCCCATGAACACGATGTTCGTCGGATGAAGGGCCGGAGTCAGCAGCTTCATCTCGCGCACCTGGAGCGCGATCTCGAACATCCGCAGGTTGCGGGTGAAGCCCATCGCCCCGGTCGCGCAGAAGGCGCACTGAAGCGCACAGCCGGCCTGTGAAGAAATACACAGCGTGAGACGCGACCCCTCGGGAATGGCGACGGTCTCTATTAACTCGCCGTCATCGAGCCTGAAGAGAAATTTCTCGGTGCCGTCGCTCGATTTCTGGCGCATCACAAGCGTGAGGTGCGGCAGGACGAACCGTTCCGCGAGCATGTCGCGAAAGGCGACCGGAAGGTCCGTCATGTCGGCAAAGCTCGCCGCCGGATTCTGCCAGAGGTGTCGGAGGATCTGCGAGCCGCGAAACGGCTTTTCTCCGGCGGAAACCGCGAACTCCCTGACCAGGGTTTCCGCGTCCGAGGGGAGCATGTCCAGCAGATTCCGGCCGTCGTCCCGGACCTCCCGCCGTGTGTTTTTTTGGGTCATGCTCCTTCCACCAAGTATATGCAACTACTAAATTTAACCCCTCTTGATGCCTTATTCGACCCGCCCGACTTGGCGCTGAACTCCACGCCTTCCGCATCCGGTTTCGCCACATCCCGACGTTCTCACCTTTGTGGTGAGCTGAGGCCTCTGCACGCCGGCTCCGAAGTTTCCCTCGGCGGTTGGGTGCACCGGACGCGAAACCTGGGCGGCATCGTCTTTCTGGACCTCCGCGACCGCGCCGGATTGGTCCAGGTCTCTTTCAACCCCGATTGGACGCCGGCTGATGTGATCGATGCGGCCGGCCGGCTCGGTCTCGAATCCGTGGTCGAGATCAAGGGCGAAGTCGCGGCGCGGCCGGCGGAGATGCGCAACGCGGACATGACCACCGGTGAGATCGAGGTCCGCGCGAAGAGCGTAACGGTCGTCGGTCCCGCCGAGACGCCGTCGATTCCTGTCGCCCGCGGTCGGGGAGAAAAACTGCCGGCCGAGGAGCTTCGCCTGGAGCACCGCCATCTCGACCTGCGACGCCCCGAGCTGCAGCAGAATTTCGTCCTCCGCCACCGGCTGCAGCAGGCCACACGCCGGTATCTCGACGAGCACGGCTTTCTGGAGATCGAGACGCCGATCCTGACAAAGCCCACTCCCGAGGGCGCACGCGATTATCTCGTGCCGAGCCGGGTGCATCGGGGAGAGTTCTACGCGCTGCCGCAGTCGCCGCAGCTGTACAAGCAGCTGCTGATGATCTCGGGCTTCGACCGCTATTTCCAGATCGCGCGGTGTTTCCGCGACGAAGACCTTCGTGCCGACCGTCAGCCGGAGTTCACTCAGATCGACATCGAGGCTGCCTTCATCGGGCGCGAGGACATCGTCGCGCTCACCGAAGGAATGCTGAAGCGCTTGTTCGGGGAGGCGGGCCTCCTGATCCCACCGCGCTTCGATCGCCTCACCTACGCCGAAGCGATGGAGCGGTTCGGCTCGGACCGCCCCGACACCCGTTATGCGCTTGAGATCTTCGATGCGACTGAAGTATTTCGCGGATCCGAATTCGGAATCGCGACATCCGCCATTGCGGCGGGGGGGCGCATTCGCGGACTCAGGATTCCCGGAGGCGTCTCGCTTTCGCGCAAGCAGGTCGATGAGATCGAGGCGATCGCGAAGTCGGCGGGCGCCGGCGGACTAATTCGCCTGAAGCGAGGCGCCGGTGGACTCGAGGGTCCGGCCGCGAAATTTCTGAATGCGGCTGCCGCTGAGCGGATTGGCTTGACCGAGGGAGACCTGGCCCTTCTCGTGGCGGGCGCCGACGTCGTGAGCAACCCCGCGCTCGATCGAGTCAGGCAGGACGTTGCCGCGCGGCTGGATCTGATTCCGGCGGCGAGCTGGTCGTTTCTGTGGGTGACGGATTTTCCGTTGTTTCTCCGGGAGCAGAACGGGACGCTCAGCTCGGTTCACCACCCCTTCACGGCGCCCAACCCCGACGACGCTCATCTGCTCGATGCGGCGCCCGAGAAAGTTCGCGCGCTGGCCTACGACGTGGTGCTGAACGGAACCGAGCTCGGAGGAGGAAGCATTCGCATCAACGACCCGGCGCTGCAGCGGCGTGTTCTCGCCATGCTCGGCGTCGACGAGCAGGCGGCGCGGAAGCGCTTCGGATTCCTCCTCAAGGCACTGAGCGCGGGGGCGCCGCCTCACGGCGGGATCGCGCTCGGAATGGACAGAATCGCGATGATGCTCTCGGGCGCGACTTCCCTGCGGGATGTGATCGCATTCCCGAAGACCACCGCGGCGCGCGCGCTGTTCGAGGACGCTCCGTCGGCGATTCCCGCCGACGATCTGCGCGACCTGCACTTACAGACAACGGCAACCTGATGTGACTGAAGAGACCACGATTCAGCGCCTCTCGACCGAAGGGGCCGACATGCTGACGCTGGCCGGCGTGAACGACGAGAATCTAGTCGAGCTCGCGCGCCAGACCGGTGCAAAGGTCGCTCTGCGGGGCGAGACGCTCGCCGTCAGCGGCAACGTGGATGCAGTCGCGCGGGCAGTGCCGATCGCTCAGCGGATGATCGACACCGCCAAGCAGCAGCTTCCACTCACCGCCGACGATGTTCTGCGCATGAGCATCGAAGGTCCGCGCGACGGCAACGGAAGCGCGACGGACAGCGACACCCGGATCGTTCTTCCCGGCGTCCGGAAGATCATTCAGGCCAAGACGAGCGGCCAGGCCGAGTACATGAAGCTGATGGCGGAGAACGACATCGTCGTCGGTATTGGACCGGCCGGAACGGGGAAGACCTATCTCGCTGTCGCTGCCGCGGTCGAGTCCCTCGCCCGGAAGCGGGTTCGGCGGATAGTCCTCGCGCGCCCGGCGGTCGAGGCGGGCGAGAGTCTCGGATTCCTCCCCGGCGACATGCAGGCCAAGGTCGATCCTTATCTGCGGCCACTCTACGACGCCCTCGAGGACATGATGCCGCACGAGAGGGTGCAGAAGGCTCTGGAAACGCGCACGATCGAGATTGCCCCGCTCGCCTACATGCGCGGCCGCACCCTCGCAGACGCGTTCGTCATCCTTGACGAAGCCCAGAATGCCACCAACGCGCAGATGAAGATGTTCCTCACCCGGCTCGGCGTTAACTCGAAGGCGGTGATCACCGGTGACAAGACGCAGATCGACCTGCCCAAGCGCGAGGATTCGGGCCTGGTGCAGATCGAGCGGATTCTCCCCGGCATCGATGGCATCGGGTTCTACTACCTCACCGATGCAGACGTCGTCCGCCACCGACTGGTGAGGGAGATCATCAAGGCGTACGCAGAGGACGCGGGCACCTGATCGACGGGCTGCGACCCCCGACGTGAGGAGCTCGCGCCTGAATCACGCGATCGACATCTCGTCGCGGGTGCGCCGGCTTCAGATCTCCCGCCAGCGGGTCCGCGATGCGGCAGTCGCGACGCTCGAGGCCGAGCGCGTGAAGGATGCGATGATCTCGATAGCGTTCGTGGGGCGGGCGGCGATCTCGGCGCTCAATCACCGCTATCTCGGTCACCACGGCCCGACCGATGTCATCTCTTTCGGGCTCGACCGCACCGGCGGGAGCGGCGCGGTGGTCGGCGACATTTACGTCTGTCCCGATGTCGCGCGCTCAAACGCCCGGATTCAGCACATCAGCGCGGGCGAAGAGCTGCTCCGTCTCGTCGTGCACGGCACGCTGCACGTGCTCGGGTACGAGCACGGCGAGGGCGGCGGACGAATGAAGTCCGCAATGTGGCGCAAACAGGAAAGGATTCTAGCGCGTGTACTCTGAGCGGCTGATGGCCGACTTCGATGCGGGCAAGCCCGCGGCGCTGGCGCGCGTCGTGAGCATTGTCGAGAACCACCGCGACGGCTTCGAGCAGCTCCTCGGCTCGCTTCATTCGCGGACCGGACGCGCGCGTAGAATCGGCTTGACCGGACCGCCCGGAGCTGGCAAGAGCACGATCACGGCGCTCCTGGTGCAGAGTTACAGGGATGCCGGGCTCACGGTCGGCGTCATCGCCGTGGATCCAACGTCACCGTTCACCGGAGGCGCGCTCCTCGGCGACAGGGTGAGAATGGAGAGTGTCGCGCTCGATCCCGGGGTGTTCATCCGCTCGATGGCGACGCGGGGATCGCTTGGTGGTCTTGCCGCGGCGACGCGTGAGGTAGCCGACGTGCTGGATGCCTTCGGCTTCGACAGGCTCTTGATCGAGACCGTTGGCGTCGGCCAATCGGAGCTCGACGTGGCGCGCACCGCGGATTCGACTCTGCTCGTACTGGTGCCCGAATCGGGCGACTCGATCCAGACGCTCAAGGCCGGAGTGATGGAAGTCGCGGACGTGTTCGTCGTGAACAAGGCGGACCGCCCCGGCGCCGACCGCCTGCGCAACGATGTGGAGCTGATGCTGGGGCTCAGAAAGGGAGTGAGCTTCGGCAACGTGCCCGCGCACCACGGAGTCGATCTTAAGAAGGTGAATCCCGCGAGAGTCGCGCGGGCCGCGGCGGCAGAGGAAAACCCGTCCGAGTGGACGCCGCCGGTCTTGAGCGCCGTCGCGGTAAAGCAGGAGGGAATCGAGTCGCTGCTGGCCGCGCTCGACAGGCACTTCGCTTATCTTGAGCGCAGCGGAACACTGCGCGAGCGCCGGCGGGAAAGGCTGCGGGAGCGCGTGATCGATGTGGTCGAGCAGAAGGTGAGAAACCGGTTGTGGAAGGATAAGCGCACGATGGATTGGCTCGACCAGCAGCTCCCATCGGTGGAAGCGGGAAATGCGACACCGTTCACGGTGGCCGACCGCTTGCTCGAGAAGAGTGGTGATCTCGTACGTGGAAGAGGGGACGGGAATACATGACCAAGCTCAGAAGCCCGCGTTCCGAGGCGGCACCAGACAGCGAGCTCATCGCGACAGTTGAAGAGCAGAGCGCCGAGCTGAAGCTGTTGCGCAAGGAAGTCGAGGAGTGGCGTCGCAAGTACGACAAAGGTGAGCTGCGCGACATCGCCTTCACCAACTCGGCGAAGGAAGTGCAGCCGATCTACACGCCTCTCGACGCCGCGGAGACGGACGCCGAAGCGCTGGGGATGCCGGGATTTTTTCCGTATACCCGCGGCGTTCACCCGACCGGGTACCGCGGACGGCTGTGGACGATGCGCCAGTTCGCCGGCTTCGGGAGCGCGCGCGACACCAACGAGCGCTACAAGTTTCTGCTTGCCCACGGACAGACCGGACTTTCGGTGGCGTTCGATTTCCCGACGCTGATGGGATATGACTCCGATCATCCCCGGTCGGAGGGCGAGGTCGGCAAGTGCGGCGTCGCGATCTCGAGTCTCGCCGACATGGAGACGCTGTTCGACGGCATACCGCTCGATAAGGTCTCGACGTCGATGACGATCAACGGGCCGGCGGTAATTCTGTACTGCTTCTACATCGCCGCCGCGGAAAAACAGGGCGTCGATTCGACGAAGCTCCGCGGAACGATTCAGAACGACATCCTGAAGGAGTACATGGCGCAGCACGCATGGGTCTATCCCATCGAGCCGGCGCTGAGGTTGATCGTTGACTGCTTCGAGTGGTCGGCCGAGCACGTTCCGCAGTGGAATACGATCTCGATCTCCGGATACCACATCAGAGAGGCGGGAGCAACCGCCGCGCAGGAGCTCGCGTTCACTCTGGCGGATGGCTTCACCTATGTCGAGCGCGGGATCGCCCGCGGGCTCGATGTGGACAGCTTCGCGCCGAGGCTCTCGTTCTTCTGGGACATCCACAACGACTTCTTCGAGGAGATCGCCAAGCTGCGGGCCGCCCGGCGCATATGGGCGCGTCACATGAAGGATCGGTACGGCGCCAAGGACCCCCGGTCGCTGGTGATGCGGTTTCACTCGCAGACGGCCGGCGTGACTCTGACCGCACAGCAGCCGATGAACAACGTCGTGCGCGTTGCCTACCAGGCGATGGCCGCCGTGCTCGGCGGAACGCAGTCGCTGCACACGAACTCGATGGACGAGACTCTCGCGCTGCCGACCGAGGAATCCGTCCAGCTCGCTCTGCGCACCCAGCAGGTGCTCGCGTTCGAGACCGGCGTCCCCAACGTCATCGACCCTCTCGGCGGATCGTATTACGTCGAGACGCTGACGACCGAGCTCGAGCGCGAAGCCGAGTCGCTGTTCCGGCAAATCGAGGACGTCGGGGGCGTGGTTCGCGGCCTGGAGACGGGCTGGCTCCAGCGGAAGATCAACGAGTCGGCGGCGCGCCAGCAGTGGGAGATCGAGCAGCATCGCCGCGTAATCGTCGGGGTCAACGATTTCGTGACCGACGAGCCGGGGCTCGACATCGAGCTGCTGAAGATCTCGGAAGAGACCGAGCGTGAGCAGCGCGACCGGATGGCGAAGATGCGCTCGACGCGGGACAACGCGCTGGTGGAGCGCCGGTTGGCCGACCTGAAGAGGGCCGCCGGCACCAGCGAGAACCTGATGCCGTTCATACTCGACTGCGCGCGCGCCTACTGCACGCTCTACGAGAT
>Ga0190265_10001493_pt1 | contig 15417 bp, 10 predicted proteins | sample Popmic124T_FD_133135 | JGI IMG/M metagenome (GOLD analysis project Ga0190265, IMG submission 133135) | Populus adjacent soil microbial communities from riparian zone of Indian Creek, Utah, USA - 124 T | ecosystem: Environmental > Terrestrial > Soil > Riparian zone | place: USA: Utah | collected...
CGCGATTCCGGATCCGGGCGCGGCCGGCGGCTCTCTCTGCCCCGCGTCCTTCTGATTCGAAAAAACAACGACCGGCGGCGACGCTCTCGCCAAGCTCACCGCCGTGCGTTGCCAGCCCCCGCGGCCTGCCCGAGGCCGCGGGGGCTGCGTCTTTGGGTCCGAAGCGCCGTCCTCGCCCGCAACATCCGTGGGCTAGAGACTGCCGTCTGATGCGTCGGAGACGAAACGATCATCCCGCGCGCGGACTAAAGAAGGCGTGTCGACCATGCGGCGACAGCGGCGTGGTACGTTGGCGTGACCATGAACGAAATCGAGACGGTTCGCGCTTTTCTCCGGAGCCTCGAAGACCGAAACCTCGATGCGGCGCTCGCTTTGACGAGCGCCGACGTCGTTTATCAGAACATACCGCTTTCACCCGCTCGAGGAGCGCGCGAGTTCGAAAAACAGATGCGCTTCTTCGAAAAGCTGGTCGATCACTTCGAGGCCCGCCTCCATCACATTGCGGCCGACGGGCCCTTCGTCCTCACCGAGCGCACCGATGTGCTCGGGCGCGGCGGTATGCGGCTCTCCTTCTGGGTGTGCGGTACGTTCGAGGTGCGCGATGGGCGCATCACGCTCTGGCGTGACTATTTCGACTGGGCGGCGGTTTCGGTCGCGTTCCTACGCGGACTGCCGCGTATGGCGATCCATCCCATCACCACACGTCTGCGGCCCTCCAAGGGCGAGGCGCCGGTCGCGCGATCCTGATCAGCGTCTCGCTGCTCGCGCGAGCTCTGCTTCCAGAATCCGCACCGTCGATCGAATGTCGTCTGACCGATCGCGGAGCGATCGACCATCGTCGTTCGCTTGACGGACTCGCTCGATCTCTCGTCGCACGAATTCGACGCTCGGCTGGGCTTGAACGGCGTCGCCCGCCTCGACGGCGCGCACCGCGCGCGCCAGCTCGACAAAAGCGCCTTGCAATCGCACCACCTCGGAGACGAGCAGGTCGTCGCTGGGCGCTCTGCGCTCACCTTGCAAAAGCTTCGCTTCGGCCTCGTCGATCTTGCCCAGCATGGCGAGCGCGGCCGACAGGCGACCGAAGCAGAGCGCCTCCGATCGCTTGTCGCCGCTGCCCGAAAGCAGGGCCAGACATCGCTCGTGGAGCCCGAGAGCGACGTCCGGTCGCTCCATCTCGAGCTCGAGGACGCCGAAGTTGCCGAGCGTGATCGCCAAGAGGCGCGCATCGCCGACGGTTTCCAAGAGCTCCACCGCACGCTGATAGAGCTCACGGGCATCTTGGCAATGACCCAGTTCCGCCTCGAGGATGGCAAGGTTGCCGATGCAGTTGGCGCGCTGCCGCGCGTCGCCCGCGCCTTCGAAGAGCGCGATGGCTCGGCGGTAGCAGCGGGCGGCCTCGGCGAAGTCACCCTCGTCGTGACAAAGCGCGCCCATGTTGCCGATGCAGCGCCCTTCCGCTCGCGCGTCGTCCGCCGTACGGAGGAGCTCCAGCGCCGTGTCGTAGCAGCGGCGCGCTGCCTGAAGCTCGCGCTGAAGATGGTGCACGACGCCGAGATCGAGCTCGAGCCCGCCGCGCCAGTGAGCGTCGCCTTCGCGCTTGGCGCAGACAAGGCCGATCGCGATGTCTTGCTTGGCGCGCTCGGCCCGACCTCGCGGGGCGTCCAGTCTCGCGCGGATTTGACGAATGCGGGCCCCGAGCACCTGCGTACGAGGGGGTGCGCCCGCGGTCGCCGCCTGCACGGCACGATCGAGAAGCTCGCGGTAGCTTCCGATCGCGCCGCGCGCGAGCATAGCGGGCTCGAGCGCCGCCAGCGCCAACATGCCGGCCTCGAGGTCGGCGCCCTCGTCGGACAGTGAAAATTCCGCGGCGGCGAAGAGGTTGTCGGCCTCGCGCTCCACCAGTGTAATCGCCTCGACCGGGACTCCCTTGGGACCCGGAGCGAGCGCATTCGCATAGTGCGCGGCGTGCCGGCGCAATACATCGCCGATGTCGGGCGCGCTTTTCAGCATGCGCCAGGCAAACTCGCGCACCGACGCGAACATCGTCAGACGCACTTCGTTTGCCGAATCGACGGCCCAAGACGACAGGAGCGACTTGTCGCGGAGCGACTGGACGAGATCGATCGGGCGTTCCCCCTCCCCCGCCCGCACGACCTGCTCCGCGGCTTCGATGGTGAAGCCTCCGCGAAACACGGCGCATTGGGCAAACGCGCGCTGCTCGGCGGGCGCAAGGAGATGCCACGACCAGGCTATGGCCCTTGCCATGGCTCCCTCGCTCGCATCGAGGGTCGTCTCGCTGTCCGCCCTGCCGGGGACGCGCGCCAAGAGGGCGTCCATGCCGAGCACCTGCATGCGCGCCGCATACAGCTCGATAGCGAGCGGGATCCCATCGAGCGCCTCGACGAGCCGCTCCGCGCGCTCGACGAGCGACGCATCCGCAGCCTGTGTTCGATCGATGGAAGGTTGGTGCTGGCGTGCCCTGTCGAGGAACAGGCTGGCGGCCGGGGAAAGCCCGCCGGCGGCGCTTCTCAGCCCGAGCGGTCCCACTTCGATCGCGACCGCACCGGCCGGCCGCCATCGGCTTCGCGAAGCGGCGATGACCTGCAAACCGGGCGCGGCCCGACTCCACGCCAAGAGCGCCGCGTTGAGCGGCGTCGCGATGTGGTCGCTCGGATCTACCACGAGCAGCACCCGACCGAGCTTGGCGAGTGAATTGCCGAGCGCCACTTCGGGAGGCACGGAGGACTCCAGGGCGACGCCGGCATCGCGCGCGAGAATACGGGCGACGTCGTCCGCGTCGCGGGCGTCGGCAAGATCGCCGAAGACGACGGCGTCCCATGGCGGATCGGGCTCGCTGCCGATACGCCGCACCGCTTCCAGAATGAGCCGCGACTTGCCGATACCAGGCCCACCCCAAATCGTCACGACGCGCGTTCCGGCACGCAGCAGAGCCATCACGTGGCGGCATTCCTCCTCGCGCCCCACGAACGCGCCGGCGGCGGCGGGGAGCCTGCGCCGGAGCGCGTCGGCGACGTGACGACGGCCCGCGAGTTGCCGCGGGACCACTACGGTAGGCTGGCGCAGCGATTCGGCGGCCGAGGTGTGGTCGAGCTCCGCTCCCGCGCGCGAACCGTCGACCGGCGCGGCACCGAGCGCGCGCACCTTCGCCACGCCAACGGATGCCTCGGCCATGCGCACGAGCTCCGTCAACGCGCCGGAGAACGGACGCCGATCGAGCTCGCGGGCCAGCATTTCGAGCACGAGACGATCGAACGAATGGGGCAGCTCCGCGCGCACGGCGCTGGGGATGGGGAGCGGCTCGAAAAGGATGCGCGCCAGCACGATGACCGGGTCGATTCCTTCGAAGGCCGGTCGCCCCGTAAACGCCTCGAACAAGATGCACCCGAGCGCGAACACGTCGGCCCTTCCGTCGACCGTGCGCGCGTTGCGGATCTGTTCGGGGGCCATGTAGCGCGCAGTGCCGAGATGCCCGCCGTGTTCTCCGCCCGAGCTCGGATCACCGAGGCTTGCCACCCGCGCCACGCCGAAGTCGACGATGATGGCGCTCTCGACCTCCCCGCCGGCGAGCATGACATTGCTCGGCTTGAGATCACGATGGACGACGCCGGCCGCGTGCATGGCGGCGAGACCGCCGGCGAGTCTTTCCACGAGGCGCAGCGCTTCCGCGGGAAGGAGCCCGCGGGCCTGTAGACGGTCGGCCAGCGTTTCGCCGGAGATCCAGGCCATCGCCAAAAAAGGCCCGTGCTCGGCAGTCATCCCGTGATCCACGTAGCGGACGACGGCGGGGTGTCGGATGTCGGCGAGGGCCTGTGCTTCGCGGCGCAGACGCGAGCGCGCGCGCGGCTCGGTATCGGGTGCGGCCCGCCACATTTTCAAAGCAACGGGCACGCCCTCGCGGGTATCGAAGGCTTCGTAGACCGTGCCCATCCCCCCCGCCCCCGCGTGACGGCGGATGCGATAGCGGTCGGCGACGACGTCCCCTTCGCGCATCGGTATCGCTTGCACCACTACCACGGGAGGGGCACTGAAAGCCTGTTCGGCGAGACCGAGGTTCCCCCTGCGAGGGGGCGAAGCGCTCCCGCAGCCATTGAAAATCGAATTGCCACGTCTGGCCTCGGATTTGCTACTACCTCGGCCATGGACAGGGGACATCGTTCGACGACACTTATTCGATATTTTACGGTAGCGGCCGCGCTGGCGGCGCTCGCCTGTAGCGACGAGCGCGAGCAACCTTTCGCACGCGTTTATACGGGAGAGCTGACGGGGACCGACGTCCGCGTCGGAATGATCGCTACCGAGCGCCGGGCGCGCGTTTTCTTCTGCGGCGGGGCTTCATCGTACGCGACGATGACGGCGTGGATCACGGCCGACATCGACGCTGCGCACCAGCTCCGGATACCGGCCGACGCAGCGCCGACCTGGGGACTCCAAGGAAACGTCGGAGACACCGAGGTCGTAGGCTCGATCGACATCGGCGACGCGATGCTGCGCCCATTCCGCGCAACCGTGGTGAGCGAAAGGACCATCGGCGGCCTCTATGAAGGGACCGCACCCTGCGGAAGGCTCGGTCTCATCGTCTTGCACGCCAACCCCGACATGACTCCAGCCGGCCAAGGCGCGTGCGTCGGTCCCACGCTCGAACAAGTGAACCCGCTCGAACCCATCGTGCGCGACCCTGACGGCACGATTCGCGTCAAGGTCGGCAGCTCGGATGCCGAACGCCAAGTAAGGCCTGCGGCCCCGCCCAACTGAGACGCCCGAACGCTACGATTCATCTGGCGGCGACGAATCGCTGCCGTCGTGCGCCACGCCAGGGTGTTTCTCGAGCCAGCGCCGGAGCTGGTTTCGATGCATGCCGAGCGCACGCGCCGTTCCCCGCACGTTGCCGCCGTTGTCAGAGAGCGCCTGCGCGATTTCTTCGTCGCTCCACGCGGCAGCCGATTTGGCCGGCGGCGCGCTCGACTGCGCAGCCCGCGCCCCCTCGCTATCGCCCGCCGGAGGAGGAGCCGAGGCGCTCGTTCCGAGCGGCGTGCCCGCTTCGGCGGCCAGGTGATCCGGCTGCACGACGGTCACGCCTTCTTCGAGCGCGCGATGCGCGGCGCGCCGTATCTCGCGCAGAAGCTCGCGAACGTTACCCGGCCAGGCACCGAGCGCACACGCTTCGATCAAAGTCACGGAAGCTGCCAGCTCGGCGTTGACGGCCGTGAGCTCACGCGCAATGAGCCACGGGATCTCGTCGAGTCTTTCGCGCAGCGGGGGCACGACCACCTCGGGGCGGCCGAGCCGGAAGTAAAGATCTTCGCGGAACCTACCGGCGCGAACCTCGTCGCGCAGGGCCTTGTGACTGGCGGCGCAGATGCGGATTTCGACTTTTCGCGGGCGCGCTGCGCCGAGCGGCAACACCTCGCGGCTCTCGAGCATGCGCAAGAGCTTGGCTTGCACTTGGGGATCGAGCTCGGCGATCTCGTCGAGAAAAAGCGTACCCCCGTGGGCGGCCTGCACATAGCCTTCGGCGTCGGCCGTGGCGCCCGAATAAGCTCCCTTGCGCGCACCGAAGAGCAGACGCTCGGCGAGGCCCTCCGGAATGGCCGCACAGTTGACGGCCACGAAAGGCGCGGTGGAATTCGCGCCGAAGTGCGCTTCGTGGAATGCGTGGGCGGCGAGCTCCTTGCCCGACCCGCTCTCTCCGCGCAGGTAAAGCGTATCCCCCGCTCGGCCGGCAAGCGCGATCTCGCCCCACACGCGACGCATGCGGCCGCCCAGGATGGGACCTTCCAGCCTGTTGCCACTGGGAGGCTCGCCGAAGAACGGCAGAACGTCGTCCACTGCCCAAAGGAGGCTTTTGCCCATCCGGACCAGAGCCGGCGAGGAAAAGACGCCGGCCATGGTGAGCTGTTGGCCCTCCACGAACGTGCCGTTGCGGCTTTCCAGATCCGTGATGGTCCAGCGCGCCCCGCTCCGGCGGATCGCGACGTGCTTGCGCGAAATCCGATCGTCGTCTTCGAGCGCGCCGGCGGGTGTGCCCCGCCCGATCTCGACCCCTTCGCCCCCGACTTTGAGCCCCATCGCGGCCGGACGGCCCGCCGCGAAGATGACGACGATTCCGGGCTCACTCGGCACGCGCCCGGCAGGCAAACGTAGGCTGTCTTCGCTCGTCTCGTCGTCACGGGGCATGGCCGGCGTAGGGTAGCGCTTTTTGAAGGCGCTTCGACCGAAGACGAGCCCACCTTTGGACGGAAGACTAGGAATGGCAATTGACCAGACTCACCCACACCGAGGGGTGGGTGCAAAGGGGCCCGAGGCCGGTCGCGGCCACGGGCGCGCTGATCATGGCCAGCGGGCCGCCGCGATGCTTCTTGCCGAACGCCGTCGGCTTGTCGGCGTCGAAGCCGCACGCGGCGACATCGGCCGGATCGCTGAACCACAAGCCCACGTGGAAAGTGCCGGTGGGCGCTAGACTGACCGCCGCGTCGAAGCCGAAGAACTGATCGAGTAGGACGGCGCGGATGTGCGCGCCGAGAATGCCATTTTCGTTCGTTTCGAGATCGCTCTGGTACCACGCCAAACCAAAATGGCTAAAAGACGGGTCGAGCGAGCCGTCGGCGCGAAGCCGGCTGTGTTCGACGCTCAACAGCTCGAACCCGAGGTTCGGCTTGATGTACTTACCGACGAGAAAGAGCTCATCGTCGAGCGAGCCGCGCACCACGGCCACGCGAACCGAAGGTCGGCGGGTCGGGTCGTTGGGGAATTGCGCCAAGCACTTCAGAAACTTGGGATTCGGCTCGAGCGCGAAGCTCACGATGTCCTGTCCGTGAGCGGGAATTGCGTCCGCCGCGAGCCCGCCAGGCGATGTCGCGACGAGCGCGCGCCGGACGGGCGCTGCGGTTGAGAAATTCGCCATGATGATTCGACCTTCCTTTTCGTTTCGGATGGCGCCGCATCTTGCCGACGCCGCACCGGCCTCTATCGCTGGAGCAACCGCCGTGCCGAGGCGCTCCCACTCGCGATCTCGACGACTTATCGCTTCGATGGCTCCCAAAGCGACCTCCCCCCGATTCTGCCGAACCATGACGCGTTTCCTTGGCGTAGAGAGCCCGGGCACGTGCCCGGCTATGTGCCCAGGAGGTCGACTTGAAAGCCGCGGGCCGATCGCCGATCTTGATCATGTGGATCTCGCGCAGCTCATCGACGGGCTCTCCCTACCGGCGGCTTACGAGCATGCGACCAACGCCGTGGAAGTCCGCCAAACGCATATTTCCGCCGTTTTTTTGGCCGGCGAATACGCCTACAAGATCAAAAAGCCCGTCAATTTCGGGTTCCTCGACTTCACCGACCTCCAGCGCCGCCATCAGGTCTGCCTCGACGAGGTGCGCCTCAACCGCCGATTGGCACCGAGCGTCTATCTCGGCGTCGTGCCCGTCGTACGGGGCGCACGAGGTTTGACCGTCGACCGAGAAGGCGAAGCGGTCGAGTGGGCCGTCAAAATGCGCAGGCTGCCCGATTACGCGACGCTCTTGTCGGCGATGCAACGCGGCGAGCTCACCCAAGAACGGCTCGAAGCCGTGGCCGAGCGCGTCGCCTCCTTTCACCGCACGGCCGATCGCGGTCCGCCTATCGCGGCCTTCGGCAAGTTCGATGTCGTCGCCGGCAATGCTCGAGAGAACTTCGTTCAGGCCGCCCCCGAAGTGGGCTTCACGGTGAGCGCTCCGGTTTTCGAAGAGCTCCGCAACCTCACCGAGGCCAAGCTCGCCGAGTCGAGACCGCTCATCGATGATCGCGCCGCGCGTGGCGTCCCTTGCGACGGCCACGGCGATCTGCGCCTCGAGCACATCTACCTCTTTCCCGGCGAGCCGCCCCCCGGCAACCTCGTCATCATCGATTGCCTCGAGTACACCGAGCGTTTTCGCTTCGCCGACCCGGTGAGCGACATCGCATTTGCGACCATGGAGCTCGAGTTCGCAGGTCGCGCCGATGCTGCCCGAACGCTGGCCGAAGTTTATTTTCGCTTTTCCGGCGATGACGAGGGGCGCCCTCTCTTACCTTTGTACGTCGCGTATCGATCCGTCGTGCGCGGGAAGGTCCGCGGCTTCGAGCTACGCGAAGCCGAGATCCCGGCCGAGCGCCGAACGAAATCGCTCGGCCGCGCCAAAGCGCATTTCCTTCTCGCCCTCGGTGTTCTCGCTCCGCCGCGGCGCCGGCCCCTCTTGGCCCTGGTGGCCGGCCTGCCAGGCACGGGGAAATCGACCCTCGCCCGCGCTCTCGGCGACAAAGCGGGATTCGAGGTGATCCGCTCCGATGTCGTTCGCAAGGAGGTCGCCGGTCTGGCGGCGCGCGAAAGCGCCGCCAATACCTGGAAGTCGGGACTCTATGCCGACGAGTGGACTCGCCGCACCTACGAGGAGGTTCGCAGCCGCGCGGAGAAGGCTCTTTTCGAAGGCAAGCGGGTCGTCGTCGACGCAAGCTTCGGACGCGAAACGTTGCGCATCGATCTGCTCGAAGCGGCGAGCGCTCTCGCGGTGCCGGCGGTGCTGTTCGTCTGCGACGCGCCCTCCGAACTGGTGCGCGCGCGACTCGACAATCGGCGTGACGATGCGTCCGACGCCGACGCCATGGTGTACGATGCGGCCCGCCGCGCGTGGGAACCTTTTGGGCCGAAGACGCAGAGCGCCGTCATCCGCGTGGACGCCGCGGATGCAGCCAGCGCGTGCGAACAGGCGCTCACGGCGCTCGAGGAGCGCCAGCTGGTGTGACGTCCCGCGCGCTAGGGTTGCTTCATCCCCCTAGCACCCCCAGCGCCACCAGCGCCGCGATGAGCACCGCCACGAGCGATTCTCCGGCGATGAGACCGGACGCGACGGCGATCGAATACCGCTCCGCCTTCGGGCGGCTCACGCGCGCAAAGGCCCACGCCAGGAGCGCGCCCAAGAACAAAGAGACGCTGTTGTAGCCGGGAATGATCCACGCGATGCCGACCGCGGCGGACGAGAGCGTGTACTTCTTCGAGGCCTTGGGAACCAGCTCCTCCACCAGGGCGATGACGACGCCCGCCGCGGCGCCGATGAGAATGCCATCGGCGGCGCCGGTGGGCAGCGCACCGAGCCCGCTCGTCAAAATCTTGGCGACGCCCGCCCATACTTGGGCCGCGGGAGCCGGCCACCGGTCGCTCCCGAGCTCGGCGGGGTCGACGAGCAAGAGGTAGGCAGGAACCGCAAAGATCGTTCCGGCGGCAACGCCGAACATCTGCGCGATGACTTGCTTCTTCGGGTTCGCACCGAGCAAATAGCCCGCTTTCAAATCGACGAGGAGATCGGCGGTGTGGATGGCGGCGCCCCCGGTGATGGACGCCGTCATCAAGTTGGTCGTCATGTTGCCGGGCGCGAGAAGGCCGTAGACGAGCTGCGTCACTTTGCCCATGGCCGCCACGGGGGTGAAGTCCGTTTCACCGGTCGCACGCGAGGCCACCAGCGCCAGAAAAAACGTCGCCCCGACGGCGATCACGCCCATCCACACCGAGATCTGAAAAAACATTGCCCCAAGCACAATACAAGCCAAGGCGGAGAGAGCAAAACCAACCATGAACCAGCTCGGCGGCGCTTCGATGTCGGCCAACGGAAATCGCTCGGCGGTCTTCGCCCCCTTGATCATTCGTCCCACGCCGGCCAGCGCACGCACGATGGTTCGCCATCGCCAGAGAAAAGCGGTGAGGCCCGAGCTGACGAGAAGCCCCACCCCGGGCCACAGCGCCCACTTCTGCCGGTAGACATCGAGTCCGACGAAGCCGTGGTTCAGGACGTAGGGACCGACGATGCCGTAGCAGACGAGGGCCGAGACGAGGAGCGACACGCCCGCGCGAATGCCGATGATCGCGCCTGCCCCGAGCAGGATGACGGAAGGCTCGATGCCGAGCGAAAGGCGACTGAGCGGCTGCCCCCCCAGCGTCACGGAAGGGATGAAAGGTTGCCCCGGTAAGTTGAAAGGCATCCACTTGGCGTGCGCGTCTCGAAACCAGCTCACGAACGCACCGAAAAAGCCCGCCCCGCCGAGCGCCCACGCCTTCTGCCCCGCCTCGGCGCCGCGTGCGTGCAGCGCCGTGAGCGTCTCGGCAGTGGCGATGCCGCTCGGAAACGGCAGCTGCTCGACATCGATTTGTTGCCGCTTCATGGGGATGGCCATGAAGACGCCGAGGAGCGAGACCGACACCGCCCACGCCGTGAGTATCGGCCACGACAACGTCTGCCCCGCTGCCAAATAGAGCGCGGGAATGGCGGTCGCGAATACCGAGGACGACATGAGGCCGGCGGCTGATGCGACCGACGACATCATGTTGTTCTCGAGAATCGTGAACTCGTGGTGCTGCAGCGGAGGAACGATGCGCGACAGCGCGGAAAAGAACGCGTACGCGAGGATGCACGCCGTAATGGTGACGCCGACGCTCCAGCCGATTTTGAGACCCACGTAAAGGTTGGAGAGCGACATGACCCCGCCGAGCACCATGCCGGTCAGAACTGCGCGCGGCGTCAGCTGCGGCATGTCGCCGCGATAGACTTCGGCACGCCACCTTCGCGCGCGCGCCGTGCCGTCGTCCGCGGTTGTCGCTCGCCTCGAAGGATCCGACGTGGCCATTCTCTCGAATTTCGAGGGCGGCCGCCGAAACGTCAAGCCTCGTCGTTGTTCTCTAGAACCGCTCGGAGCCGGCGTGAACGTTCGCCCGCTCCGCTCCTTTGGTGTACCCTTCCACTTCCCAAGAACTGGGTACACGGTGAGCGTAAAACGAAAGGAAAAACAGGCGAGGCGCGCCGCTCGAAAAGACGCTGCCAGCAGGAGGCAGGCGCGTGTTCACCGCGACGCGCACGGGAGAACGCATCTGGTGATTCTTCGCGACGCACTCGGAAGAACGCATGGAATTACGCTGTCGCGACCGTTATTCAACGACAGTTGGCAAAACGATGTCGCGATCGCTGCAGCCAACACCGTGCACGAGCTCTTGAATGACGGCCGCACTCCGGAGAAGGCAGCAGCGCTTGGCCGTAACGCGATGGCAGCCACCTCGAAAATCGCGGATGGCGTGGTAGCCCTCTCTCCCAACCTCTCGCCGGCGTGCCATTCGGGCTGTTCGCATTGCTGCTATCAGGCCGTGGGAGTTTCGGCGCCAGAGGTCTTCGCCATTTACGACCATCTCCGAGCAACACGCACATCCGGCGAGCTCGATGTTACGGTTGCGCGTATTCGCGATGCTGATGACAAGACCCGCGGGATGACTTCGGCCGAACGGCTCTCGCCGGACCTCCCCTGCCCATTCCTCGAGAGCGACCGGTGCTCGATCTACGAGTTTCGGCCGCTCGCTTGTCGGGGGACGAACTCGCTCGATGCTGCCATGTGCGAGCGTACCTTACGGGATCCGGAAGCGCGCGCACAACTTCTCGCCGGGTCACTGGCGGTGCCTTGCTTCCGGGAACCCATCCGAGCCTTCCACGCGGTGGCGGCTGGAATCGAGCTCGCACTTCATGAGCTTCACAGGCTGCAAGCGTTGCCCCTCGAGCTCACGGCAGCGATGCGCATCATGGTCGACGAACCGGAGACCGTGCCGCAAAAGTGGCTCATGGGGGAAGACCCGTTCGAGGGGGCGAGGGGCAGCGACAATACCAATAGCCCGCTCATCCGGGAATTGGTCGGTCGGAGGGCCGACAGCGCCTAGCACTACTGCCTGAGTCTTGGCATCGGCAGATCACGATCAGCAGAAAGTGGCGTCAGAACTGGCTGAAAAACGCCCAGATTCCTTGTCCCGAGAAACTCGGTATCGTGTGCGTTCCGGCAAACTCGCACCAGTGCACAGGGTAGCCGGTATCACAGCCACTGTACGCCACGCAGGGACTCGGCGTCGTCGCTGTCGAGGTCATCGTGCAGTGATTCAGATTGAGGAAATAGTCGCGGGCGGCGGCGCCGCCGGCAATGGGAACGACATTGTCCGACGTGCCGTGTGCAACCCAGGCGGCGATGTTGCGCTGGACGCAGTTGGCGGTCGAACCACCGTTGATCTGGAACCGGCCCGCCATCGGAGCGACGGCGCGGAAAACGTCGGGCATGGTGCAGCCGAGGAAATCGGAGAACATGCCTCCGTAGCTGAAGCCGGTGGAGAAGATCCGGCTCTGATCGATGCACAGATTGGCGTTGGCCCAATCGAGCAGGGCTCTGGCGAAGGCGAGATCCTCGCCGTTGTTATTGGGCCAGCCGAGCCCCGTCGTACCGTCTTGCGTACCGTCAGCGGCGATGAAGATGGCCTGTCCGCCCGATTGCGCCTCGATGCCGTAATAACCCTGGCTCGCGACTTGTTGAGCATTTCCGCCCCACCAATGCCACCCGAAGATCAGACGATAGGGTGTGTTCGCGTTGTAGATCGTCGGAAGCTTGAGAATGTACGTACGGTTCCTCGCACCGACCATGATCGAGAAGTTGCCGCTCTGGGTTGCCGTCGAGCGGCACCCCGCGCTCCCCCCGTCTCCTCCGCCCGAGTCCGTGGTGCGGGCGTCGGTTCGCGCGTCGACCGATGCATCGCGGGGCGCGTCGCCGACGCCGGTGTCGCGCGTTGTGCCGGCATCTCGACCGGCCGAACCGGCAGAGCCGCTTGCGCCGCTGGATCCCGACGATCCGGCTTTGCCGGCGGAACCCGATGTACCTCCGGATCCGCCGGTGCCGCCAGATCCGCTTTGGCCCGCGGCGCCACCCGTCCCACCGGTGCCACCCGTCGCCGAGCCGCCTGAACCACCGGCGCCGCTAGAACCGCCGGCGCCGCCGCTAGAACCGCCAGCGCCGCTAGAACCACCGGCGCCGCCGCTAGAACCGCCAGCGCCGCCGCTAGAACCGCCAGCGCCGCTAGAACCGCCGGCGCCGCCGCTAGAACCGCCAGCGCCGCTAGAACCACCGGCGCCGCTCGATCCGCCCGAACCGCCGAAGCCGGCCGTACCGTTGCCGCCGCACGCGATGCCGAGGCATGCGGACACAAGGAACAAACCAATACGGCTCGAGAGTCGAATCAAGGATCCGTGCACGACGGGTCTCCCGTCTGTCACGAAGGCATCCCGTGGTCTATCGAGACGTAGCGTCCACCCGACGTTCCGAATCAGGAGCGGTGAATGGTCGTCGGCCCTTATGCCTTCAGTGCAGTGAGCTCGCCCGGATTGGTGATACCCTTCGTCACGTCGCTGGTATCCATGGTGCCAAATTCCGTGATCGGTGCACCGTTGTTCGTGGCGCCGAGGGCGTTGAGCAGCGTCACGTAGAGCTTATTGAGAGGCACGACTCCGGTATTGGAGCCGGTGTTGAACCCGACCGATGTCATGCCATTGGAGCAGCTGGCTTCGCTATTTCCTGTTCCGAGCACTTTGGTGTCGAGATTCACCGAAACGCCTTGCTTGAGATACCCGCCCGAGCTCCCAGCGATCACGATGGGCAGATTGTTGTTGTTGTGGACGTTGCCGTCGGCAAGCTCTGGAAGCCACATGACCGCGGAATTATCGAGCATGGTGCGATCACCCTCTTTGATGCTGTTGATGAGGTTGACCAGCTTCGTATAGCGGCCCGCGTACCAGTTATCAATCTGCGCGATATTCTCGATGACATTGGCGGCGCAGGTACCACCCACCGCTACGCTCCCGTTTCGGTGCGAGATCCCGTGATGGTCAGCCGTATGGGCCATGCCGTCCCACGTGAATGTCGCAAAGCCAGGCCACTGGAGGATGATCATTCGATTGGAGTCGCACATCATCGTGAGGGCGATGAGATTGATCATCATGTCGCCGCCCAGCGTGAAGGCCTTCGCCATGTCCCTTCCGCCTGCCCCCGCCGCATTGACGGTAGCGTCCGTGATGCCGAGCCCCGCCGCGTTGGGGGCGTTACACGCTGCGGTGATCTTGATCTCGGTCTGTCGAAGCAGCGCTTGCCAGTCGTTGAGCTTCGCCTTGTCGGCGGCGCTCATGTTCATCGCCTTGAGCGTTTCGAGATCGCCCTTGACGAGATCCATGACGCTGTTGCCTTGCAGCACTTTGTAGTCCGCGGGCGTCGTGGTGCCGGTGCCGAAAAGCCCCGTGAGCGAGGTGTAGACGTTCTTGGGATTGGCCTCGGGCGAATAGGGCGTGTTCGGCGCCTGGTAGGAGACGATGCCTTTGACGTTGGCGCCGGTCGATCCAACCGAAAGCACCAGAGGGCTCTTGGCGCCCGGATTGACGAGCTTCGCAGCCACCCAATCGAGGGAAGTCGATGTGGCGTAGTGACTCCCCGCAGGATCGATGGGCGCGCACGTCAGCTTCGATCCCATGCCCTGATCGTGGGGATCGAAGTAACCGTTGATCGTCCCTTTGGGGTACATCGCGAGACCGCGTGGGAAGAGCAACTTCGACGCGAGGGGGCTGAGCGGCTCGAGGGTCGTTCCGGTGAGAGCGGCGGCGTCGATCGGTCCGTTCTCGACCTTGGGGAACCAGCGGTTGGTCAGACACCCGTTGTTGGTATAGAAGATCACCAGCCGTCGGACCGCGGCGGTCGCCTGCGCCCGAACGGCGCGCGGCATCAAGGAGCTCAGGAACGGCGCCGCAAGCGTTGCGCCGGCAACGCCCTTGAGAAAGAGTCGTCGATTCATGGCTGCACCTTCGCGCGGACGCGGAATGCCTGAGTTTGGGTGAGGTCCGTGATGAGATTGAGGAGGGTGTAACCGTTCTGGGCCATCTTGCCCGCCAGCGTCTGCACGGTGCAGGTGTCCTCGCTCTTGAGCTCGCGTTCGTATGCGTACGACATCAATCTCTGCGCATAACAACTCTGTCCCTCGGGGGAGGCTGCAATTTGCGCCATCAGGTCCACCGGACCGTTGACGCGCACCGTCTTCGATCCGATGGAGACGTCGGCCACGGTGTCGATGGGCGCGCCGGTGGTCCTTTCCTTCGTCTGGAAGCTGCCGATGCTGTCATACGCCTCCAGAGCGAAACCCGGCGGGTTGACGATCGTGCTGTGACAGGAGGCGCAAGCTGCGCCCGATGTTTGCGCCATGACTTGCTCGCGGTTGGTCATGCCCGTGGTGGGCAGCGGCGAGTTGAAGGCGTCGGGAGGTGGCGGCGGGATCTCTCGGCAGAGCACCTGCTTTTCGATGAACGCGCCACGCAGGATGGGAGACGACCGCTCGTACGACGAATACGATGCGAGAAAGCCGGCGTGGGTGAAGACGCCCGACCGCTGCGCCGGATCGAGGTTGGTCAGCTGAAGGTCCGGACCAAAGTTTGCGGCGTTGAGCCCGTAGATGGGCGCCAGGTCCCTGTTGACGAAGGCGACTGGCTTGGTGAGGAGGTCCTGGAACGACCCGCCAAGGTCGAACGTAACGTAGTCGAAGAATCGTTTGGCCTCTTCCGCCAAGAG
>Ga0190265_10001494_pt1 | contig 15415 bp, 6 predicted proteins | sample Popmic124T_FD_133135 | JGI IMG/M metagenome (GOLD analysis project Ga0190265, IMG submission 133135) | Populus adjacent soil microbial communities from riparian zone of Indian Creek, Utah, USA - 124 T | ecosystem: Environmental > Terrestrial > Soil > Riparian zone | place: USA: Utah | collected...
CCTCGCGAGTATCTTCGCCACCTGCCGGCAACACGGCCGTGACGCCCTCGATTACCTCTCCCGCCTTCTCCAACTTCACCCCGCCACCGCCGTGAATGGCCTTCCGCTACCCATGCCGTAAGATGTTGCCCGGCTAACGCGGTAAAGAGTTACTATTACGACAAGCTGTATTCGAGGAGGGATGCCAAATGCCGAGCCGATTGAGCGAATTCCGCGAATTCCGCAAGAAGATGAACAAACGCATCTTCGAGCTGGACAATCTCAACATCAACCGCTTCTTCACGCTCGACGGCAAGGCCTATGAGAAGGGATCCCTGCCGACGCTGACCAAGGAGTTCGCCGGACTGGCGGCGTCGATGGTCCTCCGCTGCGACGACTGCATCGCCTACCACACCATCCGCTGCAAGGAACTCGGCGCGACCAACGAGCAGATCATCGAAATCTTCAACGTCGGCCTCATCGTCGGCGGATCGATCGTGATCCCACACCTCCGCCGGGCCGTCGCGCTCCTCGATGAATTGAGCGCCGACAACGCCGCCAACGCCGAATGACTTCTAAAATTGCCTGCGTTTTATAAGCGCGCGCTCACCGCCCAATCCGTTATACTCTCTGCATCGAGCCGTTAGACGACTTCATGCGGATGTCAGATGATTGGGCGCATGACCATTCTTGTTGCGGTCGTGGCGGTCGCTAGCATCGCCGTCGGACTGCTTTTGTTGCTTCTCGCAACGCGCCGGCGAAGCAGGGTGAATCGCGCGATTCGCTCGGCGGACGGCGCGACGCCCCGGCAATGTCAGGAGTGCGGCCATGCAAATTCCATGGATGGTGAATTCTGCGGCCGATGCGGGCGCCCATTGAATTAACAGGCCGCAATGCGGCGGGAGCAAAACGATGTCGATCACCGACGAGATTCTTGGGAAAGTGGTGAAGAACCGCAGGATGGCATGGCTCGCGATCGGCCTCGCCGGGTTCATGGTCCTCTTGTTTTTCAGTTTTCTCATCTTCTGGTTCGTCATTCGCGTCGAGGTGGAGACGAACCGCCTGCTCGCATACGTGAACAAGACCGGCCGCGATCTGCCCAAGGAGCTGTACCACGACCACGGCGACCAGGTGGTGCTGTATCCGGAGCTGGTCGAGACGATCGCGAAGAAAACAGGCCTGAGCGCGTCGGAGGTTCGCGAGGGATTCAAGGGTATACAGTATGAAGTTCGCAAGGAGGGCCGGTACTTTCCGAATCCCTACACCCGCGAAGCCTACGTCGTCCCCAGCACGATCATCAAGCAAAACGAGATCGGCGTGCTGATTCGCAAGTTCGGCAAGCCCCTGCCCTATCCCAAGACGGTGGCGACCGAGCCCGACGAGCGCGGGCCTGTGGCGCAGGTGCTCGGCCCGGGGCGGCACGACGTGAACCTGCTGGCCTACGACGTCCAGATGTTCCCCGCCGTACAGATTCCCGAAGGCCATGTCGGGGTCGTGACACTGCTGAGCGGCGTCGAGCCGAAGGCCCAGAACACCTACGTCGTCGAGGCCGACGAAAAAGGCGTGCAGCGCGAAACCCTGCCGCCGGGCCTGGAGTATTACAATCCATATCTCAAGCGCATCGACATCGTCGACATCCGCAGCCACAAATACGATCTGGTCGGCGACGACGCCATTTTCTTTCCCTCCAGCGACAGCTTCACGATCACGATCGAGGGCACGGTGGAATGGGCCATCCGGCCGGACCGCGTCGCGGAAGTGACGGTCTCGTATGGCGACACCCGCGACATCCTCGACAAGGTGATTCTCCCGAACGCGCGCAGCGTCGCGCGGATTCAGGGATCGAAGTTGAGGGCTCGAGAATTCATCAGCGGGAAAACGCGCTCGGCATTTCAGACTCGGCTGCTGGTGGAGCTGAAGGACGACTGCTGGCAGCAGGGCATCGACATCCGTGCGGCCCTGGTGCGGGATATTCTGCCGCCGCAGGAGATCGCCAACCTGATCAGCCAGCGCGAGCAGGCCGATCAGGAGACCGATCGTTCGACCAACCAAATGCAGGAGGCGAAGTCCGAGGCGAAGCTCGTCGAGCAGCGCGAGTTGCAGGAGCAGAACAAGGCCATCGGCGACGCCCGTCGTCAGGTCGTCACGGTCACCAAGCTGGCCGAACAGGAAAAAGGCGTGGTGGTCACACAGGCCAACCGGCACTTTGAAGTGGCGAAGCTCCAATTGCAGGCCGCTGAAAAAGAAGCGGCGGCCATCCGGTCGCGCGGCGAGGCCGACGCCAACGTCGTCCTGTTCAGCTTCAAGGCGAAAGCCGAGCCATTGGCCAAGGCCGTCGCGGCGTTTGGCGACGGCACCGCCTATGCCCAGCATTTCTTCCTGCTGAAGACCGCGCCGGCGATTCAGTCGATTATCTCGGACACCGAGGGGACGTTCGCGGACATCTTCAAGGAATTTCAATCGTTCAAGATTCAGGCTCCGCTCGCGACGGCCTCCAAGGAGGGCAAGTAATGAAACGGCTGATCAGCATCATTGCGGGGTCGGTACTGCTTCTCACCGGACTCGTTCTGGCGATCGTCTGGACGACGTTTCGCATTTATGTGCCCGCCGGCAAGTGCGCGGTTCTCATCAAGAAGACCGGCGAAACGCTGCCGGAGGGTGAATCGGTCGCGACGGAATTGAATCAGCGCGGCATCCAGTTGGAGGTGCTCGGACCGGGCCGCCACTTCCGCGACCCGATTCGCTGGGATTGGAAGCTGGAAGATCTGACCGACATTCCCGCCGGCGATCCGACGACGTGGAAAATCGTCCACCACATGACGCCGGAGCAGCGCGAAAAGTTCAAGCGCGGCACCTTGAAGTTCGAGGGCGAGTTTCCGCAGATCGGCGTGGTCACGCGCCGCGTGGGAAAAAAGCAGCCAGCCGGCCAATACATCGTGAAACGCGACTCGGGCTATCAGGGCATTCTCGAAGAGGTGCTGACCCCGGGGACGTACAAGCTGAATCCGAACGTGTACTCGGTCGAACTCTATCCGGCGACGGTCATTCCCGCGGGGTTCGTCGGGGTGGTGACGAACATGTTCGACATGGGCGCGGGCGGCAGCGTGCCCTACGTCGGCGGGCAGACGCCCTCCTATGAGAAGGTCGAGCTACCCGCCCCGTCCGATGCCGCCGCGGCCGAGGAAATTCCGCCGGAGCTGGTGAGCCATGTGCGGCCGCTGGCGGAGCCGGGCCGGCGCGGCACGGTCCGCGACGTGCTGCAACCCGGGATTTACTTTATCAATCCGCGCGTCAGAAAAGTGACACTCGTCGAGATCGGGTTCAACGAATATTCGCAGTTGCACTCCGACGACGTGAACAACGAGGGGATTTCGTTTCCCTCCGATACGGGTTTCCTGATCAAGGTCGGCGTGACGGTCGTCTGGGGGATCGACCCGGCCCATGCGGCAGAAATCATCAACGAGTTCGGCAACGTTGATGGCGTGCTGGAGAAGGTAATCGCGCCTCAGTTGCGCTCGATCTGCCGCAACATCGGCTCGACCTATGCGGCCCGCGATTTCATCCAGGGCGAGAAGCGCGAGCTGTTTCAGCAGGACCTCACCGCCGAGCTGCAGCGCATCTGCCGGGCGAAGAACATCGAAGTTCTGCTGGCGCTGGTGCGCGAGATCGAGGTGCATGCGCCTCTGTCGGATCCCCAGGGCGGCGAAGTGACCGAGGACCTCAAGCGCACGATTCAGCAGAGCTACATCGCCATGGAAAGCCAGATCACCAAGGAAAAACAGCGCGAGGCCGCCACGGTGAAGGCGCAACTCGAAGAGGAGCGCAAGAAGATCGACATCGCCCGGGAGACCATCAGCGCCGACACGCGCGTGATCACGGCGGGAATTCTTGCGGAAGCCGAGAAGGAGGCGGCGCAGATCCACGCGCAGGCCGAACTTGAGATTGCGACCGTCCAGCAGAAGGTGGCGGAACTCGAAGCGCAGCGCGTACAGATTCTCGGCCAGGCGCGTGCCGATGTGGAGCGATCGAAGCAGGACGCCGAGGCGCAGGGATATAAGCTGCTGGTTGACGCTTTCGGCTCGCCGCAGGCATATAACCTGTTTACCTTCGCCGAGAATTTCCGGCCGCAGCAGATTCGACTTTTCTACGCCGGCGAGGGCACCTTCTGGACCGACCTTACCCGCTTCGAGGAACTCGGCGCGGCCAAACTCCTGAAGCCTGACGCCAAAGCCGACCGGTCCAGCGCCGACTAACGAATGGTCGCGTCCTGTGACCTTGCCATGAAAGTCGTCACTCAGCTTGCCCTCGTTGCTCTCATCGCCACCGGCGTTTGTTCCTATGTGATCGGTCGATACTTGGTGAAATACGGCGATCTGAGCGAATGGCGCGAAACAACCGCCCTCGTGCGCCGATCGTCGCTCATCGAGGCATCCCGTTGGCGTCGATTTGGCCGGGTTATTTCGCTGCGCTGCACTTACAAATATGAATGGAATGGCCGAGAGTACGAAGGTCACACAATAGCGCCCGTCTCTCTCGGCGATCAGAAGAAGCGCGATTGGCACGCGTTGCTGAGCGGCCATCAGCTTTCGTCAAGGCCGATCCCCTGTTACGTGAATCCCGCGCAGCCCTCCCGCACTGTCTTGAGTCGAGCGTATTCCATCGCCGATCTGGGATGGTACGTCGCTGCGTTGGTTCCGAGCGTCGCGTTCTTGATCGTCTATTTTCTTCGCTGGCCGCCGTGGAGATTTGACGCGACCGAGTCCGGTTAACAACGGCACTCACTCGACCGCTTCGATCACCGCGCTCATGGCGCCTTTGCATCGCGGAATACGCCAGTCCGCGCCATACGCATGAATTTGGTCGCGCTTCAATTCCGCGCGCTCCATCGTCGTGGTTTCCACGATGACGCGGCCGGCGGTGTCCACTTCCTTCGCCATGACGAAGGCGGTCATCTCCGGATGGCCGAAGAGTTTGCCGAGCATCTCGATCACATATTGGTAGGAGTGGTCGTCGTCGTTGAGAAGCACGACGTTGTAGGCCGGCTGCGGCTTCGGTTTGCGGGAGGGATCCGCTGGGGCGGCTTTCGGCGGATCGAGCGTCGGGGCGGCGCTGGACATGGGCACATCCGATGCGCATGAAAATGCGCAGTCACAAATAGAGATTATCCCTGACTTTCCATTGAGAATCGATGCCCAAAATGCTGAATGCGCTCGATTTTTTGCCTCGGAGGTAACAATCAGTTCATCACCTCGCTAGTGGCGTTTACCTTCAAAGTTCAGGCCGCAATGGACTTGCGAAGATGACGTAATTGTAACACCGCGATCGCGGGATTACATCATTTTCATCTCCGGCCGAGCCAATTTTGAGCGCAACTAAAATGGAGTCGATTTGTCGCAAGGCAAATCCAAGACGCGCCGTCCGAATCGCCTTTGGTCCGTCCCTCCCCCAGCCGCTCGGGGAAAACCTAAAGGAACCAGGTGTGTCCCAGCGGCCAAAAACATTTCTTCCTAATTCATCCTCGCTGTCATTTGTGGAGCGCATTTTGGGTATCGTGCATGCTCCCCGATCGATGCCGGTCCGCGCCAGAACCGGCGATTTCAGACTGGCCGGCTCCGCATTGAAAATCAAAAAGGAGAACACGTCATGTCGCGTCAAAGTCCGGCCATGCATCGCTCCTTGTCGTGCGGTTCAGTTTTCCTTGGGATTGTCTGTTTCTGCGTCTGTGAATTCGCGGTGACGGCTCCCGCCGCCGGAGATGCCTGCTGTCTACCCGACGGTAGCTGCCGTGACAATCTCGACGCCGCGACCTGCCCAGCCCTGGGCGGCACGTTACAGGGAGTCGGTAGCTCATGTACCTCGGCCGAATGCACCCAACCTACCGGTGCCTGCTGCGACGTCGCGTGCGCTTGTCAGGCAATGACACGTGACGATTGCGAGGAAGCCGGCGGCCATTGGGGCGGTTTCGGGTCGGACTGCGCCTCGTTCGACTGTGGGGTGCGGTTGTTCAACAGTGCCGAAAGCTTTGATGCCTTTGCATCTAATGTCGTTGTCGAGGACTTTGAATCTGCCGCGGTAGACGATGAAACCAGCCTGGATTGCGGAACGCCAGTTCTCGAGAGCGATACCGCAACGGCCTGCTTTCCAGACGGAGCCATCGCGGCGGGAATGCAGCTGCGAGCGGCCGGAGGTAACTTCGAAGCCGTCGGCAAAGGATTCCCCATTTCTCCAATCGCCACGACGTCCAAATCACTCGTCGCCGCGCCGAATAGTGCGGCGGTCGCGCTCGAAGTGGTCTTTCAGGAAACAAACATCCATGCCGTCGGCATGAAGATCTTTGCCGGCGAGCCCAGCCGCGTGGACATCACCGTTTTCAATACCGAAAGCGTCAAGATCGCATCGTACGCGGCGATCACCGACAGCGTCGGCTTCTTCTATGGCATCGCCTCTGATTCGGCCCTCTTCAGTATCTCATTTGCAGTCACCGGATCTGATTTTGAAACCGAGTTTGTAGACGACATCCGCTTCGGCGGCCTGCCCGATGTCGACGGCGACGGCATCGCCAATGACTTCGTCTGCTTTGGTGGTTGCGCCGACGGCCAAACTGAGGACTGTTCCGACAACTGCCGAGATGTGGAAAATCCTGATCAGGCCAATGGCGATGACGACGCCTTCGGCGACGCCTGCGACAACTGCCCCGACGTCGCAAACGACGAACAGGAGGATGCCGACGGCGACGGCCTCGGCGATGCCTGCGACGACGAGACCGGCCCGCCGCCTGCGCCGTGCGGCGAGTGCGGCAACGGAATGCCGATGGGACTTGCCATTGCCGCGTTCACGGCACTATGCGTACGCCGAAGATCGAATCGGTTCCGTGGCGTCGCCGCGATCGTTCTGCTGGTCATGTTGAATACGGACTACCGAGCGGCTGCCCAGTGCAATGACTGGACGCAGCGCACCTCCGCCGCCTCGCCCTCAACCCGCGCCGGCCACGCCATGGTCTATGACAGTGCCCGCGTTAGAACACTGCTTTTTGGTGGGGTTGATGACGACGGTGAGGCAGACAACCAGACCTGGACTTGGGATGGAAATAACTGGTCGCAGATGGACCCGGCCAACGAGCCGTCGGCTCGCGCCGCTCATGCCATGGCATACGACCGTAATCGAGGTGTCGCTGTCTTGTACGGCGGACTTGCGGAATTCATCGCTGATCCGTCCGCAAGCGAGACATGGACATGGGACGGCGGCAACTGGACACAGGTCATACCAGCCGCCTCGCCGGGGGCGCGAGTGGGTCATGCGATGGCCTATGACACCGTGCGCGATGTCATCGTGCTCTTCGGAGGTTTCTCCGAACCCGAACATCGAGAAGAGACCTGGGAATGGGATGGCGCCGCCGCCAACTGGACATTGAAGCCGACCGACAGCGCGCCTTCCGCGCGGCTCAATCCCGCCATGGCGTACGACGGTGCCCGCGGGGTTGTGCTTCTGTTCGGCGGCGAAGTCGGGGGTGAGCCGAACCGCGAGACGTGGACCTGGGATGGCGGCGCGTGGACGCAGCTTTCTCCCGTCAATTCGCCCTCCGCGCGTTTTAGTCATGCCATGATCTACGACCCGAATCGCCGCGTGATCCTGCTCTTCGGTGGCGGCGATATTCAGGCCGACGTCGCCACGGATGAGATGTGGGAATGGGATGGGACGAATTGGTCGCAGATTTCCGGCGGCACTCGCCCTGGGGCGCGAAATAACTTCGCCATGGTGTACGACACGGGCCGCGAAGTCACGACCCTGTTTGGCGGCCGCCTCGAAGACGACAATCTCAGCTCGGAGACCTGGGAGCTGGACTGCACCTGCGGCCTGTGCGGCGGCGGATTGGCACTGATGATGCCGATGATGCTGCTCGCGTTGACTGGAGCGAAGCGCCGCTGGAGTGGGTCCTTGCGAACGGCTCGCAACGGTTCGTTGATTCTCGTTGTGGCGCTTTGCATGACCGCCTCCGCGACCGCGGAGGTCGTCAACGAAATCGAGCCCAACGACATGATATCCGCCGCCACGCCGTTGGACCCCGGCGACATCGGACTCGGCGCCATCACCTTTGGGGACGTTGACACCTGGTCGGTCATGAACGCCTCGGTGGCCCAATTAATTTTCGCCTACGTGGATACGACCGGCGCCGTGAATAGCACCAACTCGATACTCAATATTTACGGTCAAGACGGCATGTTGATCACGTCCGACGACGACAGCGGTCCGGCAGACTCTTCCGCCGTGGCCGGCGCGGCGGTAGCGGTTTCCGGCGGCGTTTTTTTCGAGGTGAAGCCCTTTGACGCGGGCTTGCAGCAATTCGATCACTATCACCTCCATCAGCTCGTGGTCACGCCCAATGATGTTGCGAGCGAGTCCGAAGACAACGACACCGCCGCCAAGGCCGATCCTCTTGACGGTCCCGCGACGGCCGGAGACGCGCCCGACAGCGACGTCGACTTCTACTCATTCGTTGCCGAGGAAGGACAGGCCATCGTATTGATCGTCGATGACGATTCCAACAAAAACTCCTCGCCGACACACACCCTCATTTCGATTCTCGATTCCGACGGCCAGACGGTTCTCGCGGCGGGCGACAATTTCATCGATAACCACGCAAATGCCGCTGGCGCAGTGAATGCGCCAAGGACCGGAACCTTCTACGCCCGAATCGAAGGTGAAGCCGGCGCAGTCGACACGGCTTACCGCTTCGTCGTGCTCGTCGATGGCGCTCCTGCCGAAGGCCCGGTGTGCACCGACGATGACGATGACGGCGTCGCATGCGGCGACAACTGCCCCAACGTCGCCAATAACGATCAGGCGGATGCCGACGCCGACGGCGTCGGCGATGTATGCGAAGGTATAGGCGGCCAACCCTGCGGCGCATGCGGTGCCGGCGCTCCGACGATTATGATAAGTGCCGCAATAGTGACGCTCATCACAAGAGGCGCGAGACGACGACGTTATTCACTAGATGATGGGGCGAAGAGACTAAACCACCCCGCATTGCCCATCCTCGCTGCCACCGCTGCCCTGTGCATCAGCTCGCTCGCTTTCGCGGCCGAGGTCGAAGAAGTAGAGCCCAACGATACTGGTCCGACCGGCACCGTCTTGGTTGCCGGCGACATCGGTGTGGGGGGAATCGATCCGATCGCCGAATCCGACTTCTGGCTTATAAGCGGTGTGGCTGCTTCCAATGTGGTATTCGCCTATCTCGACACAAGTGAGTCCGACAGCAGCGTTGATTCCGACCTCGCTGTTGTTGATAACGATTTCACAACTGTGCTCGAACGGGATGATGACGACGGCCCGGGAACGTCCTCCGCCATCGGTGGCGCCGTTCTGACGACCGCCGGAAACACATTCTTCGAAGTCAGGGAAATCGGGTCGAACGAAACGATGACACCCTATCGGCTTTACCAGGCCATCGTGCGGTTTGACGCATCGATCGAAGAATCCGAAGGCAACAATTCATTTGTTGAGGCGAATCCGATCGCCGCACCCATGATGACGGGGGTGGTTCCCGACTTCGACACCGATTTCTTTTCTTTCAACGCGAGCGCGGGACAGACCATCGTGCTCATCGTGGATGAGGACGTTGACAAGGATGACCTCGACACGGACACGATTGCTTCGATCATCGGCCCTGATGGGACCACGATCCTTGCGAGTGCGCATGAAGGCCCCGGCGACGCCGCCGCCGTCGGCCCCGTGACCGCCGACGAATCCGGTGAGTATTTTGTCAGTATCGCACAAGGCTTCGGCGGCAACGACACGGATTACCGGTTCGTTGTGCTATTGAATGGCGCCCTCGCGATCGACCGCGACGGCGACGGGATCGTCAACGACGACGACAACTGTCCGGATGTCGCGAATACCGATCAGGCCGATGAAAACGGCGATGGCGTCGGCGATGTCTGCGAGCCGACACCCGACGACGCGGATGGCGACCAGGTGCCGGACGCGGAAGACAACTGTCCAAACGACTCGAATCCCGGCCAGGAAGACGCGAACGATGACGGTGTCGGCGACGCATGTGAAGGAAGCGGGCCGGGGCCGCAACCGGTGCCGTGCGGCGTGTGCGGGGATGGAATGCCCGCCGCGCTGGTGATGGCTGTCGCGGGCATGGCACTAATTGCCGGTCGCTCGAAGCGATCGCCGCGTTCGAAACACTGGCACAGAAATACTCTTCGGGCCAGGGGTGCGCCCTTCGCTGTGGCAGGGCTGCTCCTGATCAGTGGCTGGGTGGGCTGCGAAATGATGCCGGATGAGGATCCGGAGGGTGTATTGTTCACCGAAGGCAATCGCATCATGATCGATGACGGCGCGGGTGGATCGCGCCCATTTCGCGGACGGGGCGCGAATTTGCACGACACGCGCGGGTGCGGCGCTTGCCTGTACGAGGACAGCAATCCGGATGAGGTCAAACGCCGGGCAGCCGTGCTGATTGATGACTGGGGCGCCAACTTCGTGCGGTTGACACTGGAAAGTCGGCCAATCCCGCCGGACCCGTTTGCAGTACCGGCGCTGGGCCTGTTGGATGACCCCGACTATCGGGCCGAGATTCTCGACATCGTTTCATTTATGACCGCGAGACCCGGTGTTTATGTGCTGGTCTCGCTCTGGATCGAGCCGACGGTCAATGCACAAGAGTGGCCGACGCCGGAGACGGACGAGGTCTGGAGATCGCTCACCGAACTCCTGGTCGACGACAAAAAGGTGCTGTTCGGCATCACGAACGAGCCGCAGGAGAATTTAGATGGCGCGCAGGACGCGGAAGTCTGGGAGGCGATGAATCGCGCCGCCACGGCCATTCGCGAAGTCGAGGATGCGCACGGTGCCATACATCACGTCATTCTTGCACAAGGTACCGGATGGTGGGCGCGGCGGCTCGACTACTACGTCGAGCATCCGCTTACCGCCGGCGGCGGCGAGAACATCGCCTACGAGATTCACTTCTATAAGCCGGCCTCCCACATCGACACGCTGCTTGCAAGCCCCGCGGCATCCCTTCCGGTAGTCATCGGCGAGTTCGGCCCGATCACGGCCGGCGCCGAAGACAGCATGACAATGGACGACTGCCGCGCGCTCATCCAGTTCGCGAGAGAGAACGACATTCCGCACCTGGCTTGGACATTTCACCAGAACTGTCCGCCAAATCTAATACAGGATTTCGCGAACGAACTGTGCGGCATCGGCATGGATCTCCTGCCGACCGAGTGGGGTCAACTGATCAAGGACGAACTGGCGACTCCCTGGTAGCCCCTGAGAGGATTTCGTCATGTGCCTTGCGCCTAGAAAATCAACTCAGTGCGGATTTGGCGCCGTGGCGATGATCACTGTCGAGGTCTCGTTTCATTCCAAGACCTTTTGCCGCAGTAATCAGCGGCATTCGGCGAAAGGAGCTGTTTATGTGCTGTGAACATCAACGCTTGAATCGTGTCCGTTGCTTGATTGCGACTTCGGCATTTCTCGCGGCGGCGATTTGCGGAATCGTAGACGCCGTGGCTCAATGCGCGGGAACCTGGTCGCTGCTTCCACAGGATCCCGTCGCATGGCCGGGGCCACGGCGACTGCACGCAATGGCGTTCGACATCCAGCGGGGCGTAACGGTGCTTTTCGGCGGCATCGACGATCCCCCGACTGGATCGCTTGTTCTTCCCGACACCTGGGAATGGAATGGCACAAACTGGTCGGAGAAGTTCATCACGGGCACATCGCCTCCAGCCCGCCACTCTCATGCCATGGCATACGACAGCGAGCGAGAAGTGATCGTCCTCTATGGCGGGGCCGATATCAACAACAACATCTTCGGTGACACATGGGAATGGGACGGCACGGATTGGTCGGAAAAATCGCCGGCTTCCCGGCCTTCGCCGCTGACGGGTCATGCGATGGCCTACGACAGTGCGCGCGGAGTGACCGTGCTGTTCGCCGGAATCGGAGACAACGTCCCCGCCAACAATCAAACCTGGGAGTGGGACGGCACGAACTGGTCGCTGAAGACCACGGCCAACTCGCCTTCGCCGCGGGCTGCGCATGCCATGGCCTACGACTCTGCCCGGGGCGTGGTCGTGCTGTTTGGCGGCGGAAGCGGTGAGCCCGAGTCGGCGGAGACATGGGAGTGGGATGGTACGAACTGGACCAACCGGGCGCCGACCGGAGACGTACCGGCGGGTCGCTCCGAACACCAAATGATCTTTGACAGCCCTCGCGGACTGACCGTGCTCTTTGGCGGGAGAGTCGACAATTCACCAAATGGCGAGCCCTGGAGATGGAATGGAACGAATTGGTCCCTGAAGGCCCCATCGCCCTCCCCGCCTGACCGCATTCAATTTGCGATGGCCTATGACAGCGCCCGCGACATGACCGTGCTTTTCGGCGGTGGCGGCGACTTCGGCAACACCAACGATACGTGGGAGTATCAGTCGCCGGAGCCGGGCATTAAGGACCAGCCTGTTCCGCAATCGGTGAGCACCGGCGATCAGGCGAATTTCTCGGTTGCAACCACCGGGCAGGGAACGATCACGTATCAGTGGCGGCGCAATGGGAACGCGCTGAGCGACGCCGACCGGTTCTTTGGCACGTCGGCGGCAACGCTCACGATCAACTCGGTGACCACCGAGGATGCGGGCGAGTATGACTGTCAGGTCGGCAACGATTGTGGCGAGTTGCTGAGCGAGACGGCCGACCTCTCCGTCGACGGCATAGGCCCCCAACCGGATCCGTGCGGCGAGTGTGGCACTGGCGCGCCGGCAATGATGGTCATCGCCGCTGTCATGGCACTTATCAGCAAACCGGCGAGACGCCGTAGAGTAGGATGGGTCGGCCTTTTGACCCATTCTCGGCGGCATTGTACCTCAAGAGGTAGGTCGATAAGGCTGACCCACCCTATTGGTACAGGCCGACGAAGATGGATTCCGTCTGCGCAGACAACATTCGTCATCGCGGCTATCTCGGCCACGTGTCTGGTTTCCGGCACCGCCCTTTCCCAAACCATCGACCCGTTCTACGCGGACGACTACACGATCAGTGATCTCGGCGCGGTCTCCGGCCTGCCACTTCCTTATGGTCCACTCGTCTTCAAAGCGGGCGACGACCAGACGATCCTCATCGGGGGCGCCGCCGAGTCCCTGGGGTCCGCGATCTACGAAATCAGTGTCGAGCGCGACGCCAATGACCACATCACCGGCTTCACAGGCATGGCGACGAAAGTCGCCGAGGCGAATGCTGCGATCCAGGGCGAGGGTCTGTCGGGTGGACTCGCCTACGGCCCCGAGGGTGTTCTGTTCTATACCACTCACCAGGACAACCATTGCGGCCAAATCAAACCCGGAAGCATGATGGAGGACAAACTCATTGATTTGACTCCGCTCGGGGTCGCGATCTCGACCGGCGGCGTCGGATTCGTTCCAGGAGGCTTCGCCGCGGCCGGGAGAATCAAATTCGTCACCTACGAAACCAGTCAGTGGTATGACGCATCCATTACGGCAGATGGCGCCGGGACTTTCGACATCTCTGGCGTCACCGAGAAGGCGACGCTCCCGGATAACGGGGCGGAGGGCTTTGCCTATCTCAAGGCGGGTTCGCCGCTATTTACCATCGATAGTCTGATCCAGACCGAGTATGACGCGCTCGCCGTCGTCACTTATGAGATCAATGCTGATGGTGATCCCATCGCGGCCTCGCGAAGGGTCCTCGCGAACATGGGCACAGGCCCAATCGGCTGCGCCTTCGACCCCGTGACGGGCGATCTGCTCATCTCGAATTTCGATGCGGCGACGGTCGCGCGGATTGAGGGATTCGTGCCGCTCACGCCCGTCGATGCCGATGGCGACCAGGTGCCCGACGCTGACGACAACTGTCCGAACATCTCGAACTCCGCACAGGAAGACACAGACGGCGATGGCATCGGCGATGCTTGCGAAGAAAGCAACGGCCAGCCTGACCCTTGCGGCATTTGTGGCCCGGGCATGCCGGCATTGCTGGCGCTTGCCGCGACGGTGTCACTGCTCATCAGGCTCACAAGGCCGATTCAACGCAGGAGGGAATGGAAGCGTCGACGGATGATCACAGCTCTCGCAACCAAAAGGAGAATTGCCATGAGTCGTCAAATGTCCCTTTGGATCATTGCCTTGTTGTTCCTGGTCGCGTCCGCGGCGAGTCCCGCGGCAGAGGTCACGGCGCCCGTGCGCACCGTCGCGCTCACCGGCCAGCAGGCCCCGGGCACGGATGACGGAGTCACCTTCGAACAAATTGCGCCCGGCAGCATCGACGCCGCCGGCCGGGTGTCGATTTCCTCCACTCTCGTCGGACCCGGGGTGAACGACGACAACCAACTGGGAATCTGGACCGAAGCATCGGGCGACTTGCAACTGCTGGCGCGGTTTGGAAATCCCGCGCCCGATACGGACCCCGGTGTGATCTTTGCGAACTTCGTCAATCTGCAGACCAACAGCGAAGGGCGCGTCTCGTTCGAGGGCGAGCTGGCCGGCACCGACGTGGACGACACGAACAATGCAGGCATCTGGTCGAATGGATCGGGAACGCTGGTCCTGATTGCACGAAGCGACGATGAGGCCCCGGGCCTCGCGCCTACCACTTTCAGCGACGTTTCCGATCCGGTCATCAATAACCTGGGATTCGTGGCATTTGCCGCAGACCTGGATACCGCGGACGACCAGAGTATCTGGTCGCAAGCAGGTGGGACGCTGCACCTCGTGGCCCGCACCGGTGAGCAGGCTCCCGGCGCGCCGGCGGGCGCACTCTTTGATACTTTCAACGGCCCTGCATTCAACGAAGCTGGGCAAACCGCCTTCTTTGTAACTACGTCGAATGGCGGCTATGGCGTATGGATGGAGGTGTCCGGTTCGGTGGCGCCGGTGGCGCTGCAGGGCGATGTCGCGCCGGGCGCGGGCGCCAATGTGTTTTTCGATCAGCCGAGCAATCCCACGATTAATTCCGCGAGCCAGGTGGCATTACGAATCAGTCTGAACCCCGCGGGGACTGGAATATGGTCCGGCGCGCCCGGGGCATTGTCGCTCGTGGCCTTGGAGGGAGCCGCCGCTCCTGGCACGGATAACGGGGTGAACTTTGGAAGCTTCGAGGATGCGCTTCCGCTCATTAACGCCGCGGGCCGGACCGCGTTCATTGGCACGCTGGCGGGAACCGGCGTCGGCGCCGGCAACAACATCGGCATCTGGTCGGAAGGTCAAGGTGACCTGGCGCTCGTGGCCCGCACCGGAAGCGCCGCGCCCGGCACGGGAGAGGGCGTGACGTTTGCCGACCTTGGAGTAGCGGTCAGCGCGCCTGGCCTAATCTCTCTCAACATGAACGCGGAGGGACAAATCGCGTTCACCGCGTTATTGACCGGCGAAGGCGTGAATGACACCAACAATCAGGGCCTCTGGCTGAG
>Ga0190265_10001495_pt1 | contig 15405 bp, 17 predicted proteins | sample Popmic124T_FD_133135 | JGI IMG/M metagenome (GOLD analysis project Ga0190265, IMG submission 133135) | Populus adjacent soil microbial communities from riparian zone of Indian Creek, Utah, USA - 124 T | ecosystem: Environmental > Terrestrial > Soil > Riparian zone | place: USA: Utah | collected...
ACCCAACGGGTAGACCCCCCTACCCAACGGGTAGACCCCCCTACCCAACGGGTAGACCCCCCTGCCCAACGGGTAGACCCCCCTACCCAACGGGTAGACCCCCCTACCCAACGGATTTCTTAGAGCCAGCACTTTAGCGTATGGTAGAGTATGGCAAGGCCCCGTTCCGGGTTCAACAGAGAAGTCCTGTCGGTTCAGACAAAGGAGAACAGATGTCTCATCGCGCTGGAAAAGGTCACCTCCTCCTCAGTGCAACTCTTCTCTTCCTGGGCCTCCTCACACGAAGCTCCGCCGCTTCCGCGAGGCAGCCAGTGCCCTCCGACTTCAATGGAGACGGCAAAACCGACATTGCCGTGTTCCGCCGCGCAGAAGGAACGCCTGGTGTGGCTTATTGGAAGTATCTTACCTCCTGCGACGACACCTCTGAGGACAGCATCCAGTGGGGTGTGAGCACGGACACACCGGTGCCCGGCGACTACGATGGGAGTAGCGCCACCGAACCGGCCATTGCGCGTCCGGGTACCAGCCAAAGCCAACTCGAGTGGTGGGTTTATCCAGGCCCGGGAGTCGAAGCGTTTTTCAGCCTCAACACCGACATCCCACTGCCGAGGGACTACGTCGGCGCCGACGGCGAGACCGAAATCGCCACGGTCCGTCCTGGGTCGGGCGATCTCCTCTGGTTGGTCCGCAACGAAGGCACTGGAGCCTACTACGCACCCAGGTCCTGGGGCCTCAGCTCCGACAAGCTGGTCCCCGAGGATTACGACGGCGACGGCAAAGCCGATCCCGCTGTCTTCCGGCCCAGCGATGGGTACTGGTATATCCAATATTGGAGTCCCGTTCCTTCAGGTCCAGAATGGTTGTCTGTACAGTTTGGTTACAGCACCGATCGCCCGGTGCCGGGCGATTACGATGGCGACGGCAAGGCCGATCTGGCCGTCTTTCGGCCGAGCAATGGAACCTGGTATATCCTCCAGAGCTCGACCACCCCCAACACCGACGTGGTGCAGTGGGGGGTCAGCACTGACATCCCGGTTCCTGGCGATTACAATGGCGACGGCAAGTTCGACCCAGCCGTCTTCCGACCGAGCACCGCCACCTGGCACATCCTGTACAGCAACTGGGGCGGGGAATGCCACAAACAGTTCGGTGTGGGTACTGACACGCCGGTTCCGGCGCTCTACACCCCCTACTATCAGTAGCCTCCGGCGACAGGCTGTTCGCCCCTCTCCCGCTCGCGGGAGAGGGGCGCTAAGAAAGTGACCGGCGTTTCGAGAAGAAAAGGGCGTAAGGTCGGCGGCAGGCTCGGAAAAGCGGGTCCCGGAATAGGTGCCTCGCGCCAGGCCAAGCCTGGGAAGGGAGGACGGAACATGCATTAGACAGAACCAGCGGCGAGACAGGTGCCACGCGAATGTTACTGGAACTTATTTGGCGGTGGCCAGGGCCGGGCCCGCGGCGAGCAGGGGATAGGGGTTGAGAGTGCCGCCCGAGGACGGATAGATGCCGTAGTGGAGGTGAGGCGACGTGGTCGCGGCGTTGCCGGAAGTTCCGACATAGCCGATCACCGTGCCAGCCTCGACCCACTGCCCTCGGCGCACATCGCTCCAGCGCTCCAGGTGCGCGTAGTAGTGCCGCCATCCGGCCGGCCCCGTCACCCACACCGTAATACCGCCCAAGCCGTTCGTCCCCAGGCCGGAGACATACCCTTCCGTCGCCGACAGGACCGGAGTGTTCCTCTTCGCGAAGATGTCGATCCCCTCATGCTGCCGCCCTCCGTTGCGCGGATCGCCGTAGCTGTCCCACAACCGCCCCTTCGCCACGCCCTCCACCGGCACCGGCAACGACTGCGGTGCCGGCTGTGAGAGCAGGTCGTAGTAGCGGGGATCCAGGAGGGGCATCGTGATGCAGGCGCCGGCAAGGAGGAGCAGAGGGAGGAAACCGAGGGCGGCGGAGTGCTTCAAACGTCTCATGACACTGGGATAACAGCCCCTCCGCGCCCGCTCTTCCCGGCGGGGCCGTTGACACCTCTCACCAGGAGCCACAGGGCAAGCGACAGCTCTGCGATAAAGGCCGGAACCAGAACGGCGATGTTCACGAGTGTGGGCGCCAATAGCAGCGCAAAGCTGTTCGTCAAATAGCTCACGCCCGCAATTTGCATCAAGATGCCCAGAATCCTGGGCAGAAATTGGGACTTGAAGATTAGATACCCAAGCAGAAGGCACTCGAATCCGAAAAAGATGAGGCTGATATTGAACCCGTACGTGTGCAACCTGTTAGAGAGATACGCAAGGACGTGAAGCTGTTCTGGCGTGAAGGCTTGCAGATAGGACGCGTTACCCAAGACGAACAAGGATGGAAGGAGGAACAGCTTGCTGGCGGACTCGAGAGTAATTGCGACCAAATTGAACAGCACGGCCAGTAGCGCAAGATCCCGACTGACAGGCCTCAGCAGCACATAGAAGATGAGCCCGAGTGCAACCGAGCACGCCAGATGAAACAGGTTCGCCGCGATACCAAGGCGCCAGAGAAACTCAAAGGACCTGATGTTGTCGAGGGTGGCCGTTGCGTCGCCGGGCACGACGAGCTTACCTCTGACGAGCAGCTCACCCAGCACGCCGGAAACAATGATGATCAAATAAAGCGCCCCGCCTATCCGCGCACAGGTTTGCGGCGATATCTCGATCCCACGATCTGTCATTTTGTCCTCCTCGTCGTCGCCCATTCGGCTTGCCTGGCCAGCCAAGGTTTGTGGCCGTCATTGTGGCGGGGCTTTGCTGAACGTACGCTGAACGGCCTGTTCAGCCGCCGTTCAACTGGTGCGGTTGCACGCTCTTCAGGGCTTCCGTGCCGGCCGGATCTCTTCCATCATCCGGCCCAGGTAGAACCCCGACCACAGGAGCAGCGGCAGCCCGAGCTTGAACGGCAGGTCGAGCAGGTGCCGGACGAGCCCGTAGGCGTTGCGGGCGAAGGGGCCGTAGTGCGCGAGGCTCCAGGCGCCGAGCTTGGTGGCGTAGGCTGCCTTGACCACGAAGAAGCAGAGGAAGAGGTCGAAGAAGATCGTCACCAGCACGGCCCAGCCCAGGTTCTCCAACTTTTTCATCCAGGCGACGCCCGGCACCCCCAGGAAGAGCGCGCCGAGCAGCACCAGGTGGAAGTGCAGGTCGGTCACCCGGAACGTATGGACCAAGCTCTTGGCGGGCGGGAGGTCGCGGCGCTGGACATAGGCGTCTTGGCCCCGCAGGTGAAGGTCGGTCACGTTCGGGCTCTCCGAGATCTGCAGGAGGTTCTCGCCCGCGACTATCAGGAACCGGTTGTAGAAGGGAGTGAGCAGCGTCCACGCGGCCCAGGCCGGGATCGTCCAGAGCAGGATGTTGCGTACCAGCCGTCCAGCCCAGCTCATCGGGGCGCGGGCTCGCTCGGGGCTCCCAGCCGGTTCGCCCAGAGGATCCAGAGCATGACGCTGAACAGGATCACCACCGTCTGCCAGACCACGGTATGAGAGGCGTCGAACCAGGACGGGAGGTAGGCCCCGGTCAGGTAGAGCGCCACGACGCGCACCAGGTTCACCGCCTGGATCGCCACCGCGCCGATCGCGAGCCCCAGGAGCCGCGCCCGCCACGGAGCGGGGAAGGCGAGCACGGCCGCGAGGAAGATCAGCATGGCCTCGACTCCGTTGCAGCCGTTGCGGATGTTCACGGCGAACCGGCTGCCGCGGATGATCGTCCCCTGCATGCGGACGTCCTGCCCCAGGAGGTCCAGCGTCGCGCCGCTCACCCGGGCGATTCCGCCGGTGAACGGCTCGATGACGTGGTCGTTGACCCAGTTCACCGAGATCAGGGTGAAGCTCCCCCCGAGCAGCACCGCGAACAGAATGAGGAACGTCAGCTCCCGCCGGTTCTTCTGCCAGAAGGGGGGCTCGGGAGGAGCCGGAGTGTTTGGTCGTTTTTGGGCCATTACGAGAAGATCTGCCTCAGAGCGCCACGAGCCTCATCCAAGACCCGGGCGGACAGCCAGAGAGAGGTGTGCGAGAGCGCCTCTAGCGCGTCCTCCGCTTTGCTGGAGAGGGACGGTCTCGATCCATTCCGGCTTGTCACGACTCCACGCGACATCCAGAGCAGCGATCTCGGTTTCGACGGCAAGAGGGATGAACACTTGCCCTGCGGCCCGCAGAGTGTCGAGCGTCCCGGCTTCCCGAAGATGCAGGAGGGGGCCCGTGTCCGAGACGATCCGTCTAACGTCGGGCATCCTTGAGGCTCAGAGCCCAGCGGATGTCTTCCCTTTGAAACTGCTCCTGGAGCTGGAAGCGATGGCGGTGGACGAACTCGGTCAAAGCCTGGCGGACGAGCTCGGACTCGTCAGCAAACCAACCTTCCCGCACGAGCCCCTCTACCGCTTCGGCGAGCCGTTCCGGAACCTCGAGCTTGAGCGTTTTCATAGGCATCGATCCTACCAGATCTACTCTCTCTCAGCTTCCTGAGCGGCCCGCCAGATTTCCCGATACTTCTCTCGGACATAGGGGTGGAGGTCTTCTACCGTTTCTTCGGGCAGGTCCAGGATACGGACGAGCTCGAGCACGTCGGCGAGATCCTTCAGCCGGTGCGCTGCCGAGATCCCGGAAGCCAGCTTGAGCTCGATCAGCGTCAGCAGAGGGAGCAGTGCGACCCGGTCGCCCCGCACGGCGGCAACGGCAGGGTCGGGAAAAACGACGGGCTTGGGACGGCCGTCGCCGGGATACTCGCCAGTCAGGAACACGTCGATCGGGACTTCGTTTTCCGTGTCGCGAAGGCTCTTGCTGCCCGGGAACTTCGGGAGGTTAGCCCAATCCCAGGTGCTTCGCCTTGAACTCGTCGAGGCCTGCCGGCGTCAGGAGGATGTCCACGTCGACGGTGAGGCGGCGGTAGCCGTAGGCGTTCAGCGCCATGGCCCCGATGATGGCGTAGGGGATGCCGTCCTCTTCCAGCAGCCGCGCGATCTTCTCCAAGGCATGCTGCACATTGGAAGTACCCATGAAGAACCTGGTCGCCTCCTCAGCCCCCTGAAAGAGCCGGTCTTCCTCCTCCCGGCTGAGCCGTCGAGCTCCTGCGCGTGGCATGGCTTCAGGGTAGCACGCCTCTCTTCATTGACAACCCCGGCCCGCCGGCCATACGATCCCCCGGACCCGGAGCACCCCTAAAACATGCACAAGAACCTGACGCCGAAGAGCACGATCCTCGACGCCCAAGAGATGGCTCGGATCATTCGGCGGATGGCGGTCGAGATCGTCGAGCGCAACGGTGGCGTTGCCGGACTGATGCTCGCCGGCATCCGCACCCGCGGCGTGCCGCTCGCCGAGCGCATCGCCGTCGAGATCGAGCGCATGGAGGGGCAGAAGGTCCCCCTGGGCGCCCTCGACATCACCCTCTACCGCGACGACCTCTCGACCATCGCGGCCCAGCCCCAGGTCAAGGGCACCCACCTCCCGCTCCCCATCGATGACATCGTGGTGGTGCTCTGCGACGACGTGCTCTACACCGGACGCACCGTGCGCGCCGCCCTGGACGAGCTCATCGACTTCGGACGCCCCAAGGCCGTTCAGCTCGCCGTGCTGGTGGATCGCGGCCACCGGGAGCTGCCCATCCAGGCCGACTTCGTGGGCAAGATGGTCCCGACCTCCCGGTACGAGGTCATCGAGGTCTCCTTCCACTCCACCGATGACACCGAGCAGGTGCGCATCCTGGAGCGCCCGAACCGCTGATGGCCGACCCGCAGGTGCGGTGGGACCGCAAGGACCTCCTGGGGATCGCCGAGCTTTCCCCGGACGAGATCTCCCTGATCCTGGACACCGCCGAGTCGTTTGCCGAGGTCGGCGAGCGCTCCATCAAGAAGGTTCCGACCCTGCGCGGCAAGACGGTCATGAACCTCTTCTTCGAGGCTTCGACCCGCACGCGCTCCAGCTTCGAGATCGCCGAGAAGCGCCTGTCCGCCGACAACCTGAACTTCTCGACCTCCGGCTCCGCCCTGGAAAAGGGGGAGAGCCTAATCGACACCGCCATGAACCTGCAGGCCATGGCGCCCGATCTCGTGGTCATCCGCCACGCCTACCCGGGCACGCCCCACATGCTCTCGAAGCGGCTCAAGGCGGGGGTCATCAACGCCGGCGACGGCGCCCACGAGCACCCCACCCAGGCGTTGCTCGACGCCTTCACGATCCGCCGCCACAAGGGGGGGAAGCTCGCCGGCCTGCGCATCGCGATCATCGGCGACATCGAGCACAGCCGCGTCGTCCGCTCCAACATCCACCTGCTGACCAAGATGGGCGCCACCGTGGTCGTCGGCGGCCCGCGCACCATGATGCCGGCCGAGATCGAGAAGATGGGGGTCGAGGTCGCCCACACGCTCCAGGACGCCATCCGCGACGCCGACGTGATCATGATGCTGCGCATCCAGCTCGAGCGGCAGGGCAAGCTGGCTTTCCCCTCGGTGCGGGAGTACTTCCAGCTCTTCGGCCTCACCACCGAGCGCCTCGAAGGGGCCAAGGAGGACGTCATCATCATGCACCCGGGGCCGATGAACCGCGGGGTCGAGATCGCGAGCGAGCTCGCCGACGGACCCTACTCGGTCATCCTGGAGCAGGTCACCCACGGCGTCTCGGTTCGCATGGCCGTCCTCTACCTCTGCTCGATGGTGCACCGGGAGGGCGTTTGAGTCGCATTCTTATTCAAGGCGGCCGGGTGATCGATCCGAGCCAGGACCTCGACGGGACGCTCGACGTCCTGATCGAGGACGGCTCGGTCGCGAAGATCGACGGCCGGATCGACAGTAAAGATGCCGAGGTGATCGATGCCGCCGGCCTGATCGTGGCTCCGGGGCTGATCGACATCCACGTCCACCTGCGCGAGCCGGGCCAGGAGTACAAGGAGACGGTGCGCACCGGCACCCTGGCCGCGGCGGCCGGCGGCTTCACGGGCGTGGCCTGCATGGCCAACACCGAGCCGGTCAACGACACCCGCTCAGTCACCGAGCACATTCTCCTGGAAGCCCGGCGCCACGGCTTCGCGCGGGTCCATCCGATCGGTGCCATCAGCAAGGGGTTGAAAGGAGAGGAGCTGGCCGAGATCGGCGAGATGATCCGCGCCGGCGCCGTGGCCGTGTCGGACGACGGCCGGCCGGTCATGAACGCGGAGCTGATGCGCCGCGCCCTGCTCTACGCTCAGCACTTCGACGTCGCGGTCATCCAGCACGCCGAGGACCTGAACCTCACCGGCAAGGGCGTGATGCACGAGGGCGAGTGGTCCACCCGGCTCGGCCTGCCCGGCATCCCCGGCTCGGCCGAGGACGTGATGATCGCGCGCGACATCATCCTCACCGAGGACACGGGCGGCCGCTATCACGTCGCCCACCTCTCGACCGCGCGCGGGCTCGACATGGTCCGCCGCGCCCGTGCGCAGGAGCTGCGGGTCACCTGCGAAGTGGCGCCGCACCACCTGATCCTCACCGACGAGGAGGTGGCGAAGAGCGGCTTCTCGACCAACACCAAGATGAAGCCGCCCCTGCGTTCCGAGCGCGACCGGGACGCCCTGGTCAACGGCCTCGCGGACGGCGCGGTCGATTGCATCGCGAGCGACCACGCGCCTCATCATCCGGACGAGAAGGACGTGGAGTTCAACCTCGCCCCGTTCGGCATCCTGGGATTGGAGACCACCCTCTCCCTCTGCCTGGACCGCCTCGTCCATCCCGGCATCATCAGCCTGAAGCGTCTGATCGAATTGCTCTCCACCGGTCCGGCCCGCGTCCTGGGCCTTCCCGGCGGAACTTTAAGGCCCGGTGGTCCGGCGGACGTCACCCTCTTTCACCCCGACGAAGAGGTGACGATCCGGGCCGCGGCTTTCCGGAGCAAGTCGCGGAACACCCCCTTCGACGGCTGGAAGCTCCGCGGCCGTCCTGCCGGCACGATCGTGGACGGGCGCCGGATCGTGCTGTCCAAGCGGTGATCGTTACCAGATACTGCGTGCATCAGCGCGCTCGTGCGGGGCGCGCAAGGAGGGATTTGCAGCATGTCGTCGGACATCGAAATCGCACAAAAGGCGAAGATCGAGCGCATCCCGCGCATCGCGGAAAAGCTTGGCATTCCCGAGGAGCAGCTCGAGCCCTACGGCCATACCAAGGCAAAAATCGCGCTCGATTATCTCGCCGGCCTGGAGGGCCGGCCCGAGGGCAAGCTGATCCTGGTGACGGCCATGACGCCCACGCCTGCCGGCGAGGGCAAGACCACGACCACGGTAGGTTTGGGAGACGCGCTCAACCTCTTGGGGAAAAAAGCCGCGATCTGCCTGCGCGAGCCGTCGCTCGGACCCGTGTTCGGGATGAAGGGCGGCGCCGCGGGCGGCGGCTATGCTCAGGTCGTGCCCATGGAGGACATCAACCTCCACTTTACCGGCGACTTCAACGCCATCGCCCTGGCCAACAACCTGCTGTCCGCGCTGCTCGACAACCATGTCCATTGGGGGATGGAGCCCGCGGTGGACGTGCGGCGCATCACGTGGCGCCGGGTCATGGACATGAACGACCGGGCGTTGCGCGAGATCATGGTCGGTCTCGGTGGCCCTGGCAACGGCTTCCCGCGCCTGGATGGCTTCGACATCATCGCGGCCTCCGAGATCATGGCCATCCTCTGCCTCGCCACCTCGCTCCGCGACCTCAAGGAGCGCCTGGGCAACATCGTCGTGGCCTCGACCCGCGACCGCAAGCCGATCACGGCCCGCGACCTCGGCGATCAGGGCGCGATGGCCGTCCTGCTCAAGGACGCGATCAAGCCCAACCTGGTGCAGACGCTGGAGAACAACCCGGCGTTCGTCCATGGCGGTCCGTTCGCCAACATCGCGCACGGCTGCAACTCGGTGATCGCCACGCGCACCGCGCTGAGGCTCGCCGACTACGTGGTCACCGAGGCCGGCTTCGGCGCCGACCTGGGGGCCGAGAAGTTCGTCGACATCAAGTGCCGCAAGGCGGGGCTGAAGCCGGCCGCGGCCGTGGTCGTCGCCACGGTCCGCGCTCTCAAGTACCACGGCGGCGCCGACCTGAAGACCATCACCCGCGAGGATCTCGGGGCGCTGGAGAAGGGTCTCGCCAACCTGGAGCGCCACGTCGAGAACGTACAGAAACATTATGGTCTATCGTGCGTGGTCGCGATCAATCGCTTTACCTCCGACACCCCCGCGGAGCTGGAGCTGATCGAATCGCGGATGCGCGAGATCGGTGTGCCCGCCGTCCAGGCCTCGCACTGGGCCGATGGCGGCAAAGGCGCACTGGATCTTGCCAAAGCCGTGGTCGAGCTCTGCGAGCAACCGTCGAACTTCCAGCTCGTTTACGAGGACGGCGATCCCCTCTGGGACAAGATCGAAAAGATTTCCAGGAAGATCTATCGCGCCTCGCACGTCAACGCGGATGCCAAGGTCAGAGAGCAGATCGCGCGGCTGCAGGAGGGCGGCTACGGGCACTTCCCCGTGTGCGTGGCCAAGACGCAATATTCGTTCTCGACCGACGCGCACCTCCGGGGCGCGCCCTCCGACCATACGATCAACGTGCGCGAGGTGCGCCTGTCCGCGGGCGCCGAGTTCGTGGTCATGATCTGCGGCGACATCATGACGATGCCGGGCCTGCCCAAGACGCCCGCGGCCCAGAAGATCGACATCGGTGACGATGGCAGGGTGGTCGGCCTCTTCTGAGGACAACTCTGAGATGCCGTTCCTGGACCGTTCGACCGGAGATCTCCTCGACCTTTTCGCTGCCGGAAAGAACGTCCCCGGCGCAGGGAGCGCCGCGGCCCTGCAGGGAGCCCTCGCCGGCAGCCTGCTCCAGGCCGTAGCCCGATACTCGCGGGACGAAGGGCTTCTGAACGAGGCGCGCGAGAGGAGCGAGCGCCTGCGCAAGGCCGTGGACGAGGATGCCGCGGCCTTCCAGGAGTTCTGGCGGAGCCGCACGAGCGAGGCGCTTGCAAAGGCGACCGAGATTCCGCTCGCGATCGCCAGGGATTGCGCCGCCCTCGCGGCGATGGGCCTCGAGCTTCATGAAAAGGGTTTCAAGAACGCCCGCGGCGAATCCGCCGCCGCGGCCTGGGGAGCGCTCGCGGCCGCTGAGGCGGCGCTGTATGTTGCCCGCGTCAATCAGGGCCCAGAGCAAGGCTCACGGGCCGAGGAGATCCGTTCTCTCGCCTGGGATCTGCGCGAGCTTCGGAAGCGGCTCGAGGACGCGACCGGATGATCTCGCGCCGCCGGCTCGCCACGGCCGCCGTTCTGGCTTTTCTGGGCGTCGCCGCGCTCTCGGTCCGCCTCGCCCACCCGCCGCTGCACACGGACGAGATCACCTACATGAGCGGCGTCCTGGAGTCGATGGCCCAGGGCACCGTGTTCCCCGTGTACGGCAACGGCACGTTTTTCGTCAACAAGCCGCCGCTCTCCCTGTGGATGATGCGGCTGTCCTCCGAAGTCCTGGGTCCGAGCCCCTTCGCGGCCCGCCTGCCGAGCGTGCTGGCCGCCGCCGCGACCGCGGTCGTGCTCTACCTCTTCGGAGCGGCCGTCTTCGGCGAGGTTGCGGGCATCCTGGCCGCGCTGATCTTCCTGTTCACTCCCAACCCCCTGGTTCTGCACGGCATCCGCAGCGCCACTCCCGACTCGCTGGAGATCCTGCTCGTCACGTCGGCGATCGTCTCTCTCGAGCTCTGGCGGCGCCGCCGCCGTCCCTGGATGCTCGCCTGCCTGGTGGCGTTCGTGGGCGCGGTTGCCTGGGTGAAGTCGCCGTTCGCCCTGGTCGTGGTCCTGGTCTATCTGCTCGCGACCGAGCTGCCCGCCCGGCGCGCGGGCCGGGGCACCCCCCGGCTCGCCCTCACGCTGGGGCTGACCGTCGGCGTCTGGACGGCGGCTTGGCTCCTTTGGCTCGGCGTGCTCAGCACCGAGTCCTCGCCGCGCCAGGTGGCGAGAACGCTCCTGCTGCAGCAGTATGCGAAGCGGATCGAGGGGAAGATGGGCAAGTTGGGAGGGCCGGGCTACTACCTGGAGACCACGGTGCGCGATTTCGGCCCGCTGCTGCTGTTGCCGGTCGCGGCCGGTGCGCTTGCGTTCCGAAAGGGCTGGCGGTCCTCTCGTTATGACGTCGCCAATATTGCCTGCCTTGCCGTCTGGGCGCTGGCCGCGCCGGTACTGGCCACGGCCTCGGCCAGCAAGCTCCCCTGGTATACCTACCTGAGCTATCCCGGAATCGCACTGCTCCTGGCGGTGAGCGCGCAGTCTCTCTCGGAGCGGAAGTCCGTCCAGGCGGCGATGCTGGCAGCCTGCGTCCTGGCGCTCGCGTGGCGGATTCCGGCCGGAGAGGTGTGGCCCGCGGAGGCTAGGTTCCGCGGCCTCACGGGGCGGCTCTGGGAGCTCGCCAGCCGGGATCCCGAGATCGTGGTGGTCCCCGGGCCCAAATTCGAGCTCCCTCGCGGGCGCGACGATGCCTATCGCGAAGCGCGGCTCTTCATCAGGACCCTCTTCTGGAAGCAAACCCAGGTCTCTCCGAGCCCGGACCCGTGCCGCGCGACGCTGGTCAACCGGCTCAGGGACATGCCGGGGGCGGAGGAGTGGGACGTTCTGGAGCTGCACCGGCCGGAGAACCGGCGCCGCGGCTCCGGGCTCTGGATGATCGACGGCTGCAACGGCTGGCTGCGCGAACAGCTCGCCCAGCCCTAGCTAGTTCAACGCCGGATCGGCACGACAAGCCAGTCCACCGGCGTCGGCGGCTCTCCCCACTGGAGCGTCAGGTTGATCTTGGACTCTCCGGGGTTCGCGATGCGGCCACGGGGATCGAGCTTGATCAGTAGGACTTGCTTTCCACGGGAAAGGCGGCCGTTCCACCCGGAGATCGCCAACGTCTTCCCCGAGGACGACAGCCCAGCCTGGAGCAGGACCTCCCCGGGTTCTTTCACCAGGACCGTCACCTCCAGGTTGAATACCGCGCCCTCGCCTTGCACGTCGGGCTGGCCGTCGAAGCGTGCCGGGCGTTCTCCCAGCGTGTCGAACTGTTCAGGCGGGAGCTGCAACAGCGGGATCTCCCGGGCCTCGACGAGCCCCTTTTCGCTCGCCAGCCAGGCGTGCAGCGTCAAAGGCGCCCTACCGTTCCTGCGCACCTTCTCGCCGGAGAAGAGGAGGCGCACCGCGTGCCGGCCCGGAGTCTCCGCAACGAAGGTCTCAATGGTCCGGACCTGAATCGATTCCAGGGGTCTTTGGGCGACCAGCCTGCCCTCCGAGTGCAGGGAGGCTCCGACGAAATAGGTGCCGGCGGTCAGGGCCTCGACTTCCACAGTCACACCCAGCACCACCGGCTGCTCCTCGCTCTCCAGGGTGACCGTCTCGACCGCGCCCGCGAGGAGATGAACCTCCCTGGGGACGTAGGAGTTGCCGGGAGGGCCAGATCGAGCGAACGGAACGGCGGCTTGGTCGTGAAGCCGGGGCCTTCTTCGGGAATCTGGAGGGTGGGGCCCACCATCACCCCCATCAGTCCGGCCAGGTTCTGGAGGACTGCGGTGAAGGTAAAGCAGTCGCCGGAGTTGCAGGCGGGCTGGTCTGCGAGGAGGGCCGACCACGAGCAGGTGCATGCGCACGGGCAGGGAGCGCCGCCCTTGCTCGGGCAGAAGAGGCACGACCCGTTGCAGGAATTTCCTGCCGACCTGTTGCCGTATCCGTATCGCCAGTGACGCTGCCCGTACGCGTAGAGTCCGTCCAGCATCTGCTCCAGGACCTCGGGTTCCGTCGCCTCGGCGGCAGGCCCGGGCCGACGCCCTGCGGGTCGAGCGCGAGTCGGAGGAGATGCGCGCCGCTCTCGTCCGTGCCCGGCGGCGCCGGCGGCTGCTCGCGGGCTTCACCTCCCTGGTCCTCCTCTTCTCCGCGGCCATGGGGCTGCAGATGCGGCGCACCGCACGCGAGGCCGCGCGCGCCAACCGCGAAGCCGAGACCGCCCGCCGGGTCTCCGAGTTCCTCGTCGGGCTCTTCGAGGTGGCGGACCCCGATGTCGCGCTCGGCAACTCCGTCACCGCCCGCGAGCTCCTCGACCAGGGAGCCGGCCGGATCGAGGCCGAGCTGCGCGACCAGCCGGAGGTCCAGGCGGCGCTGATGCACACGATGGGGCGTGCCTACCTCAAGCTCGGGCTCTACGAGCCGGCGGCCGGCCTGCTCCGCCAGGCCCTTGCCGTGCGGCAGCGACTCGACGGCGGCGAGCATCTCGCCGTGGCCGACACCCTCACGGACCTCGCGAGCTCGCTCGTGCTCCAGGGCAGGTACGACGAAGCCGAGCCCCTGCTGGACAAGGCCCTGGCCCTGCGCCGCAAGATCCTCGGCAAGGACGACGGCGGCGTGGCCCAGACGCTGCGCCAGCTTGCCGCGCTCAAGCTCGAGCGGGGGGACTACTCCCGCGCGGAGTCCCTCTACCGGGAGGTCCTCGCGATCCAGGACGCCAACGGGATCCAGATCAGCCCAGATCGCGGCGAGACGCTCAACGACCTCGCGGTGCTGCTCGAGTACCAGGGAAAGAACGAGGGTATCGAGGAGACCTATGACGAGGCCCTCGCTCTCTGGCGCCGCATCGGGGGCGCCGAGCACACCTCGGTCGCCGTGGTCCTCAGCAACAAGGGCAAGTGGCTGACCGACCAGGGCCGCTACGCCGAGGCGGCCGCCTGCTTCGAGCAGGGTCTGGCGATCCGCCGCAAGCGCCTTGGGGACCGGCACCCTCTCGTCGCCGTCCTCCTGTACAAGCTGGCGAGCCTGTACAACCTCCAGGGTCATCACGCGCGGGCCGAGGCGCTCGCCCGCGAGTCCGCCGGCATCCTGGAGCAGCGGCTGCCTCCAGGGCACTGGCGCAAGGCGTACGCCGACAGCATCCTCGGCGCGGCTCTGGCCGGCCAGGGGCGTTACGCCGAAGCCGAGCCGTTCCTGGCCGGGAGCTATCCCGTCGTCGCGGCCAGCCGGGGCGCGCAGGCCAAGCCGACGCAGGAGATCGCTACCAGCCTGGTGAGCCTCTACGAGGAGTGGGGCAAGCCCGAGAAGGCGAGCCGTTACCGGTCCAAGCCCTGAAAGCGGATATAGTCGTCTCCATGCAAACCCAGACGATGGTCGACCTCACGGAGCTTGCGCGAGAGGCCGGACCGGAGCCCCTGCGCCGGGTGTCGGAAATGTCGGCCGGGCTCGTCGGCTCGGAAATCCTCCGGATCGCGGGTGAGATCCGCGCCCTCAAGGCCGAGGGCAGGACCATCTGCGACCTCACCGTCGGCGACTTCGACCCGCGCTATTTCCCCATCCCGGAGCTGCTCGCGGACGGCGTCAAAAAGGCCCTGGAGCGCGGCGAGACCAACTACCCGCCATCATCAGGCATCCTGAGGCTGCGCGAGGCCGTGATGCGCTTCTACGAGCGCGAGCTCGGGCTCAAGTACCCGCTCGAATCCGTGCTCATCGCCGGCGGCGCGCGGCCGGTCATCTACTGCATCTTCCGTACGCTCTGCGATCCCGGCGACCGTGTGATCTATCCGGTGCCGAGCTGGAACAACAACCATTACGTCCACCTCGTGGGCGGCGTGAACGTGCCGGTGGTCTGCCGGGTGGAGGACCGCTTCCTGCCCACACGCGAGGCGCTGGTCCCGCTGCTCCCCAAAGCGCGGCTGCTCTGCCTCAACTCTCCCCTGAATCCCGCCGGCACCGCGTTCGAGCGCGGCGCGCTCCTGGCTGTCTGCGAGGCCATCCTGGAAGAAAACGGGGCGCGGGAGCGCCGCGGCGAGCGCCCGCTCTACCTGATGTACGACCACATCTACTGGATGCTCTGCTTCGGCGAAACCCGGCACTACACACCGGTCGAGCTGCTGCCCGAGATGGCGCGCTACACGCTCTTCGTCGACGGCATCAGCAAGGCGTTCGCGGCCACGGGCCTGCGCGTCGGCTGGGGCATCGGTCCCGTGGACGTCATCACGCGCATGTCGGCCGTGCTCGGCCACATCGGCGCCTGGGCGCCGCGCGCCGAGCAGGTCGCCACGGTCGAGCTGCTCGACGACACGGACGGCATCCGGGAGTACCAGACCGAGCTCAAGCGCGGATTGCAGATGCGTCTGGACCGGCTGCACGAGGGATTCCAGGCGATGAAGGGGCGCGGCCTCCCGGTCGAGAGCATCCCGCCGATGGGCGCCATCTATCTCACGGCGCGCATCCACCCCTTCGGCCGCCGCACGCCTGCCGGCTTGGAGCTGCGCACCAACAGCGAGGTGCGCAAGTACGTGCTGGAAGCGGCGGGCATCGGCCTCGTCCACTTCCACGCCTTCAGCTCCGAGGAGGACGAGGGCTGGTTCCGGCTGAGCGTGGGCGCGGTCTCCATGGAGGAGATCGAAGCCGCGCTGCCGCGGCTCGAAGAGGCGCT
>Ga0190265_10001496_pt1 | contig 15401 bp, 13 predicted proteins | sample Popmic124T_FD_133135 | JGI IMG/M metagenome (GOLD analysis project Ga0190265, IMG submission 133135) | Populus adjacent soil microbial communities from riparian zone of Indian Creek, Utah, USA - 124 T | ecosystem: Environmental > Terrestrial > Soil > Riparian zone | place: USA: Utah | collected...
GCGGATGCTGCCGAGAGTCCAGAGCCGCCAGTCATAGCTGAAAGCGCGCTTCATCATCGTGCCATCGGGGAATTTGAAGTGAATGTGGCAGGTCGTGCTGTCGTCGGTGGGGTCGTACGCGGCCTGGTCCCAGACGTAGGTGAAGCCCTCGCAACGGCGCTTGTCCTGCATGACTTTTTGCGAGTCCCATCCGCCGTAGGCGTCGGTGACGAAAATGCCCTTGGGGAGCAGCGACGCGCGCACTTTTTTGAAATAGGCGACGAGCTGGTCGCGGTCCTTGAAAATGAAGAAGCTGAAGTTGAACGCCCCGGCGATGTGGACCTTCGGCTCGGTCACGTCGAGAACGTTCTTGTTCAGCAGATGGACGCGCGTTTGGGCGCTGGGATTCAGTTTCGATAGATTGTGCGCGCGGCCCCAGTCCAGGGTCTCGCGATGCAGGTCGATGCCCCAGGCGTAATGCCGCGGCGATTTCTTCACCCAGGCGCAACTGATCAGAAACGTGCCGCAGAAATCCTCGCGGAAGAGCGTGGCGTCAACGCCGTAGTGCTTCTGATAGACCCGGCGACAGAAGGCCACTTCGGCCTCGGGCGCCTGCACTGATTCCTGATAGAGTACGTGCTTGTCGGCCGTGCGGGCGGTGTATCTGGGGTGCTTTTTGCGCTTGCGACCGGTCATTCAATCCTCCGTGAAATTCATGAGAGAGCGGAGAATCTAGCACAATCCAGCGCGTAGTAGAATGCCCAAAATCGGCTTGCCGTCTGGCAACAATATGCACCCACGTCGAGCGATCGCCGCGAGTTTTTGGCTATATCGGCTTCACGAAGATGGTCGCCTCATGCTCTTCAATACTCGCGTTCACTCCTTCGATGCCCGGGATCGGCTGATTCAGGATCGACTGCGCGAGCGTTTCGTTGCAGATGTACGACGCATGGGCGTTGACCACGCGGGCGATGTCGGCGTCGCCGGTGATAGCGAGGTCGATTCGCTGCTCGTAGCGCAGATTCAGGTTCTTGCGGATCTGCTGAATCTGGTTCACCAGGTCGCGAGCCATGCCCTCGTCGCGCAGCTCGGGGGTGATGTGCGTATCAAGCACGATGATGCCCTGCCCCGGCACGCGCTCGGCCGCGTAGCCCTCGCGGGCGTGCAGCTCGATGAACAACTCGTCGGGCGTCAATTCCACGTCCTGGCCGTCGATGGACATGTGATAGACGCCCTCGAGTTCGATCTGCTTGACGATCTCGTCAGGCGTGGGATGCTTGGCGAGCGCCGCCTTGATCTTCGGCGCCAGCGGGCCGTGCTTGGGGCCGATGATCTGGAAATTGGGCTTGACTCCGTAGTGAACGTACTTGTCCACCTCCGCGTTGGTGACGTGCTCAACGTGCTTGACGTTCAGTTCGTCCTTGATGATCTCCTCATAGCGCTTGATGACATCGGCGCGGCGATGAAACAGTTCGACCGCTACCAGTGGTTGCCGCACGCGCAGCTTCGACGCCGATCGCGCGGCGCGCCCGCAGGAGACGAGTTGGCGGACCATTTCGATTTCTTCGTTCAATTTGGCGTCGACGTGGCTCGCGACGGCGGATTTTGTTTCGGCCGTAACCGGGTAGTCGCAGAGATGGACGCTGATCGGGGCGGCATCGTCGTGTGAGCGCACCAGGTTCTGGTACATCGAATCCGAGATGAAGGGGGTGAACGGTGCGATGAGTTTGGTCGTTGTGACGAGGCAACCGTGCAGCGTTTCATAGGCCGCGCGCTTGTCGCCATCCATTTCGGGCTTCCAGAACCGGTCCCGGCTGCGGCGGACGTACCAGTTGGAGAGGGCGTCGACGAAGGCGATGAGGGCTTTGGCGGCGTTGAAATTGTCGTACTGCTCCATGGCGTCAAAGACGCGGAGGCAGGTGCTGGCCAGCTCGCTGCGGATCCAGCGATCGAGGGGATTGTCCTGCGCGCGCCTCAGCGGCTCCCTCGCTAGCGCTTCGGGCTCGGAAATCGGGGACCACTTGTCGATGTTGGCGTAGATGACGACAAAGCTGTAGCAGTTGTACAGGCGGATGAGGAATTCGCGCTGGGCCTCGGCGATGGCGGATTCCTGGAACCGAATGCTGGTCCACGGCGTCTGGCCGCTGAAGAAGAGCCAGCGCATGGCGTCAGCGCCCTCGTGGTCGAAGATGTAGGTCGGCTCCTTGTAGTTCTTTTTGCTCTTGGACATCTTGAGGCCGTCTTCGCCCATGAGCAGGCCGAGGACGATGCAGGAATGGAAGGGGTGGGGGTACGGAAGGACTTGGTGATTGGGTGATTTGGTGATTTGGCGATTTTGTTCTGCCGCACCCGTGTTCCCTGCATTTGCAAGTCCAGCCCGCGCGACGCCGTTTTTGCCAAAGAGCATGACACTGATGGCGGTGAGGGAATAGAACCAGCCGCGGGTCTGATCGAGGGCCTCGGAGATGAAGTCGGCCGGAAACTGGTTTTGGAAGCGATCGACGCTGCCCGCTCCATGCGGGAAGCCCCATTGAGCGAAGGGCATGGCTCCGGAGTCGTACCAGCAGTCGATGACCTCGGGCACGCGGCGCATCGCGCTTCGTTTCGAGCACTTCGCGCAATCGAACGTGATCGCGTCGATGTAAGGCTTGTGGATCCGGAGATGATCCGAAAGCGACGGCTCCTTCTTTTTCGCGTTTTCCCAGACGTCAAAGCCGGCCGCAGCCGGCATCTTCCGCAGCGCGTCGTACGAATCGACCGCCGCCATGTGGCCGCAGCTCTCGCACACCCAGATCGGCAGCGGCGTGCCCCAGTAGCGCTCGCGGGAGAGCGACCAGTCCACGTTGGATTCGAGGAACTTGCCGAAGCGGCCTTCCTTGATGTGGTCGGGCAGCCAGTTGATGTGCTGGTTGTTTTCCAGCATGGCCTCTTTGAACTGGGTAGTGCGGTTGAACCAGCTCTTGCGCGGATACTGAATGAGCGGATCCTGCTCGGCCCGCCAGCAGAAGGGGTAGTCGTGGCGATACTGCTCCTGGTGCAGGAGCACTGGGATGTCACTCGCCGCGCCGTAAGCTTTTTTCTCCCTTAGTTCGCGGACAATGTCCTTGTCGCAATCCTTCACCCAGCGGCCTTTGTAGGGCGGGGCGTCGTCGGTGAACGTGCCGTTGGGGGCCACGGCGCAGAGCAACGGCACACTTTCGGGGTTCTTGAAGCGGAGTCGCTCCTGTTGAAGCAGCTCGTAGTCGACTTCTCCAAAGGCCGGCGCTTCGTGGACCAGCCCCGTGCCGCTCTCGAGTGTCACGAAGTCGGCATGTAGAATGCGCCAGCAGGAATAAACGCCTTCGCCTTCGACGCGTAGGGCCTTGAAATCGCCGAGCGGAATGCCCGGTTCGGCCTGGGGAATCAGATCGCGCGCCGGCCGCTTGCGATAATAGTCAAACGGCGGGCGATAGCTCAGACCCACGAGATCGGCGCCTTTGACGGTGCATTCGATCTTCCAGGATTTCTTCTTCACCTTCTTCGCGATCTGCTCGACCAGGGCGGCGGCGAAGATGAGGCGTTCGTTGTTTTCTTCATCGTGGACGATGGCGTAGTCGAAGTCTTTGTGGACGGCGGCGAAAGTGTTACTTGGAAGGGTCCACGGCGTCGTAGTCCAAACAAGTAGGCTGACATTCTTCCCGTCGGATAAAACTGACTCAATTTCGGCGTTTCGGTGTTTCGACTTTTCGGCGTTTGGAGACACGATGGGGAAGCGCACGTACACGCTGGGATCGTCCACTTCGCGATAGCCCTGGCCAACTTCGCCGGCCGACAGCGCCGTGCCGCCCTGCGCCCACCACCACACGATCTTGTGCCCCTGGTATAGCATCTCCGCGTCGAACAGTTTCTTCAGGCTCCACCACACGCTCTCGATGTAGCTCTGGTGATAGGTGACATATGCCTCCTCCAGGTTGACCCAGAAGCCTAGCCGCCGCGTGAGCGCTTCCCACTCCTTCGTATAGCGAAAGACGCTTTCGAGGCACTTGCGGTTGAACGGCTCCACGCCGTATTTCTCGATCTCCTCCTTCGAGTGGATGCCAAGCTCCTTGCACACCTCCACCTCCACCGGCAGGCCGTGCGTGTCCCACCCGCCCTTGCGCAGGCAATAATGGCCGGTCATGGTCTTGTAGCGCGGAAATAGGTCCTTGATCGCCCGCGTCAAGCAGTGCCCCGGGTGCGGCAGCCCGTTGGCCGTGGGGGGGCCTTCAAAAAAGACGAAGGGCTTGCCGCCCTTGCGCTGCTCAAGGGATCGCTCGTAGATGCGATTTTCATCCCAGAAGCGAAGAATGTCCTTCTCAATGGACGGAAAATCGACGTGTTGCGGAAGTTCGTTGAACATTTTTTGAGTTGCGGGTATCTGGTTTCCAGTTGATGGTTTCTGGTTATCGTCTTCGTCATCTGTTCATTCTGCGACAAGGCAGACGTGCACTCTTCGCTCCGAAGGAGCGACGGGCTGTAGCCACGGGTGGAGCGAAGCGGAACCCGTGGATCGTGAGCGCGCACATCTGTCCGCTCCGAAGGAGCGGCGGAGTCTTGGCGCGCGTACAACCCTACTCCCAGATATATCGTTCATCATACTCAATGTCATGCACCTCCAGCAGCCGAATGAACTCCTCCTTGAACGACCGTCCCCGATGATGCTCCTCCTGATTCTCGATGTAGTGTTTCACGGTTTCAACCTGCGAGTGGCTCACCGAAAAGACGCCGTATCCTTCCTGCCAGGCGAAGTCGCCGAACGCCGGAAACGTGTCCTTAATCCACCGCGACGAATTGCTCTTGAGGTTTCGAAGCAGCGTAGCCACGGTTTCATCGGTCCGCCAACGAATGAGCAAATGCACATGATCGGGCGTGCCGCCAATCGCGTACGTCGTGCCTTTTTCCGCTCTGATGATGCCGCCCATATATTCGTATAGTCGAAGTTGGATTTCCGGTTTGATGAGATTGGCGCGGTTCTTTGTGCTGAACACCACGTGCAGGAGAATCTCTGAATAGGTGCCTGCCATGTGGCATCGCTCCGCCGCTCCTTCGGAGCGGACTGATTGAGGGCTAATCCACGGGTTGCGCTTCGCTTCACCGTGGCTACATCCTGTCGCCCCTTCCGGGGCTATTTCGTCCACCGCTCGACAATGCAGTTCTCAACTTGATCATCTTGTTCCAAACACGAATTCTCTCCGCAGTTCATACTGAACAACGCCTTCTTCGCCGCCGTGGCCTGTGGTTTCTTCCGCAATCAGGGTGAAGCCGCATTTTTCGAGGACGCGCTTTGACGCGGTCAGCTCCGGCAGCGTTTCGCTCACTATCCGCTGCACGCGCGGGTCCATAAACGCGAAGTGCGAGAGCGCCTGCACCGCCTCGGTCGCCAGGCCCTTGCCGTGTTGCGAATCGACGATGGCGTAGCCGATGTCGATGCGGCCGTCCTTCGGCGGGCTTTTGAATCCCACGAAACCGACGAGCATGTGCTTGTCGCGCAGCACCAGATACCAGGCGAGACCGGCCAGCCAGGTCGCCGATTGCAACTGCTTGACCAGGTTTTCCTGCGCGTCCGTCATGATCGGCGGGGGCCAGTCGGGCGGCACATGGGCGTCGAGGTGCTGGGATAGTGCCGCATGGTCGCTCTCGGCGGCCGCGCGGGCCATGTCCACGGAAGCCGAAACGAGTGAGAGTCGCGGTGTTTTGATAGTCTGGCGTTGTGACATGGTGTTGTCTCGCGATATCCGATAATGCAGGGCGACGCGACCCGTTTAGCCCAGCCTCGAAGAGGCAGAGCGGGCGCAAGCTGGATCGAGCCTCACGCGCAAAGCCGCAGCGCGGAGCCAGGCGAATTCAACTTAATTCCATCCGTGCAACGCATATACGATCCCTTCTGACCTCGCCAGGGTCCTTCGGACCTGGGCTAAACAACCTCCGCTGTTGCACTGAGGGGAGCGGCGACCGGCTGTGTTTCCAACGCAACCTGCGGCAGTGCTTCGGATTCGCCCGGGCGCTTCCTGAACAAATCGATTTTCCGCCATTTTCCGCCGACGAAACGCCGCCAGAGGACCACCGCGAGGATGGTAATGTACAGGGTACACATCATCCAGGGTCCATGGTGGCGCAGCTCTGGATAAAAACGCGCGAAGCCGTAGCCACCAAACAGGAACACGCCCCAGACGAGCGACACCAGCGCGATCGCCGGCCAGCGAGTGTCGCCCGCGCCGCGCAGTGCGTAGATGTAAATGATGCACACCGCGTCGGAAACCTGAAACAGGGCCGCCCACACCAGCACGGTGATTGCGACGCGGATGACCTCCGGATCATTCGAGACGAATGAGATCAGAAAGCGCGGAATCAGCAGAAACACCACGCCGATCGCGCCCATGTACACCATGCTCACCAGCAGCGCCGCGCGGGTCTTGCGGATCGCGAGGTCGATCCTGCCCTCGCCGATTGCGTGGCCCACCACCGAGCAGAGCGCGATGCCCACGCCGATGGCCGGCATGAAGGCAACGTGCATGTACTGGATGCCGATGTTTGACGCGGCAAGCGTTTCCTTGCCGAAGCCCTGAATGATCACCGCCAGGAAAATAAACCACGCGCCGATGTCCAGCAGCCACTGAATCGAAGTTGGCCCGCCGAGGGCAACGATGCCGCGGAATTTCTTCTTGTCGAAGCGCCACGCAGAGGCCGTGGAATAGTCCTTCCGAAATTCATGCGAGAAAAACACAATGGCGAGGATTAGCGCGCGGATGCCCCACGCCATCACCGTCGCGATGGCCGATCCGCGAATGCCCATCGCCGGAAAGCCGAACTTGCCGAAGACGAGGATGTAGTTCCCGACGATGTTGAAGATCAAGGCGATGATGATCGCCTTCAGCGCCACGCTCGGCTTCTGGATGCCGTTGAAAAAGCACTCCAGCGCGCAGCACGCAGCCGCGAAAGGCACCGACCAGAAGCAGATCCGGCAATAAGCAATTTCGAGGGCGACCACTTCGGGCGGGGCGCCGGTCGAATGCCAGACGAAATCCGTCCACTGGCTGCACCCGTACGCAAGCACGCACGATGCGAGCGCAAGATACAAGCCCTGCCAGACATAGCCGGCCGCCTCATGCCGATCGCCGCGACCCATGGCCTGCGCCGTAAAGGTCTGCACGCTGGTGACCGCGCCCATCGCGAGGCAGATTCCCGTGAACACGAAAAAGCTCGACGGGCTGATGGCGGCCGTCGCGTCGGTGCCCATGAACGAAACGATCACGAAGTCGCTGAAGCCCATCAGCATGCGCGACAGGGTGATGCCGATGATCGGCGCTGCCAGCTTGAGCAGCGACTTGATGTCGGCCCAGAGAACCTCCCGCGGGCTGAGGGAAAGTTCGGTCGAGATGTGCAAAAGCGATTGCATGTTCTTGAACTAGTTCTAATGAAAAAGCCCCGAAAACTCGCGGTTTCCGGGGCCTCGTGGATCATTCAATGACCGATCACACTTCAGACCGAGGAAACCTCCGGCGCGCGCGTCGCAATAACGCGGTCGTTCGTCTGCTTGTTGGGATAGGCGGTTTCCATGGAAGCTCTCTTGTGCGAAACGTTGCGAAGTAAGCTATATCAGCGGCGCAAATTCGTCAATCGCAAAAAACCGGACGATCGTACCGGCCGCCGACGTATTCAGGGTCTGCGTCAAACGCAGATCACCTGGGTAATCTCCGGCACGTTGTCCCGAAGGGATTGCTCGACGCCCATTTTCAGCGTGACCTCTGCGGAAGGGCAGCCAATGCAGGCGCCGTGTAGGCGAACCTTCACCACGCCCGTTTCTGCAACGTCGATCAACTCCAGGTCGCCGCCATCGCCCTGTACGGCGGGGCGAAGTTGACGAATGATATCGACCACGTCCTTGCGGATTTCGTCGATGGTTCGTGCGATGTTGGCCATAGGATTCCCGCGAAGTATTTCAGCGTCGCTCATGCAAGTATAGCCCCGGAATTTATTTGCGTGCAACGAGGGCTTGGGAAGATTCCGAGGCCAGGTTCGATATGTGCTATCGACCGAATTCCGGCTCGCTTTGAGACCAGGTTCGCTCGCGGGTCGGGGGATCGGCCGTGAAATTCAAGACGTTCAGATTCGATCGCGGCACGATGGCGATGCAATAAGGGCTGGCCGGCGCGAGCGGCGACACGCCCGGCGGCTTTTCCACGATTGCGTCGACCCGCAGAGCGCCGCCGTCGCGATACACCCGGTCGATGCGAACTTGGTACGCATCGGAAGGGGTGCGGCCGAGGGTGACGACCAGCATCATCTCGTGTTCAAAATCGACGGGGATGCGTTCAAGTGGGACTTTGGCGAGGGCGGCTTCGTCTCGAATGACCAATTGCATGGGCCGAGTTTCGTGGGAGTGGACCTTGCTGATCTGCCGGAGGATCGGCAACTCCTCGCCGTCGGCGACGGTTTCTTCGATCGCCGGGCTGTCGGTGCATCCGATGGGGGACCACAGAAGCAGAACGGCGAACAAGAACATTCCTGCATGGGCGCGTGCTCTCGTGACGAACGGAGCCATGCGCTCCGCTCGGAACATATTTTGAAGTTGATGCATGAAGAAAAATGGTAGGGTTGATCGCGCTGACACGCCAATCAGATTTTTGACCATGCAGGCGGGAACAGATAACATAAAATGAATCCATGATTTAGGAGTAGCTCCTTGCAAGGCCGCCCGAAAATCAAAGCTCAATGGCCAAGGCCGTGGCGATCGACCGTGCTGTGCGGCGCGGTGGTATGCGCGCTTTGCCTGGGCAGCGAGAACGCGGGCGGCGATGAACCGAAGACGAATGCGGCCGGGAAACAACCGGCGCGCGTGTCTGGTAAGAAGACCAACACGTCGGCCAGTTCCAATGAGGCGCTGAAACACGCGAGGGCGGCGATTCGGTCGGGTGACCTTGACACGGCCCGGGCGCTCATCGACGCGGCCTATCGTTCCACGCGGAGCTCGTCGATCAGGGATGTCTGGCGAATCGTCGAATCGGAACTGGAGCTGGAGCGGAACGAGCCGGAGAAATCGGCGTTGATTGCGATGCGCATCGTCATCCTGCGGCCGGAGAGCGAGCAGGTGGGCGCCGCGCTTTATCGCGCGGGCAGGGCGTACGAGAAAATCGGCAGGGCGTCGAAAGCGCTCGAACTCTATCGCGCGTGCGGCGGTCACAAGAGCACGAGCGCGGCAGTGAAGAAGCGGGCCGAAAAGCGAGTCGGGGTTTTGTCGGAGTCGGCGAAGAAAAAATGACGAACGATGGAACCATCTATCTGGAGACCATGGGGTGTCAGATGAACGCCCTGGACAGCGAGCTGGCGCTGGGAGCGCTGCTGGCGCGCGGGTATCGCGTGACGGCCGACATGCAGGGCGCCTCGCTGGTGGTGCTGAATACCTGCTCGGTCCGGCAGCATGCCGAGGACAAGGTCTATTCGAGGCTGGGGCAATTGAAGCGCAGCCGGGTACGGCATCCGGAACAGGTCGTGGCGGTGATCGGCTGCATGGCCGAGCGCGACGGAGACGGTTTGCTGGCGAAAATGCCGCACGTGGACATTCTCTGCGGGCCGAGCGACCTTGGTAAATTGCCGGGACTGATCGATGACGTGCAACGAACGCGGCGGCCGGCGGTGGCGCTGTCTGGCCGGCTGCGCGACCACTCGACGCCGGTTCGTGATGGCAGCGGCGGCGACGACCTTGAGACGCTCGATTCCGGCCGCATGTTCGGGCTGAACGCCCATGCCGAAGTGCCGAAGGTCTTCGGCCGGCATCAGGCCTACGTGCGGATCACGCGCGGCTGCAACAAGTACTGCACGTTTTGCGTGGTGCCCTATACGCGCGGGCCGGAGCAGCATCGCCCGCCGGGGCAGATCGTCGATGAGGTCCGCCGGCTGGCGAATGCGGGTGTCATGGAAGTGACGCTTCTGGGCCAGACGGTCAACCATTACGAGTTTGAAGGCGAAGGCCCGGACGGCCGCACCACGTTCGCGCAGCTCCTCAAGCGCGTGCATGACGAAGTGCCCGAGCTGCCGAGGCTCCGCTTCGTGACCAGCTTCCCGCGCGATTTCACCGACGAGGCGCTGGAAGTCATGGCCGCCTCGCCGCGCATCTGCAAGTATCTGCACGTTCCCGCGCAAAGCGGCAGCAACGAGGTCCTCAAGCGAATGAACCGCGGCTACACCGTCGAGCAATACATGTCGCTGCTCGACCGGGCGCGGAAGCTGATGCCGGACCTCGCCATCGCCGGCGACATGATCGTCGGCTTTTGCGGCGAAACAGAGGCGGACTTTCAAAAGAGCCTCGATCTGCTTCGATACGCGCGCTACAAGAACTGCTTCATTTTCAAATACTCGCCGCGGCCGGGAACGGCGGCGGATGGGCGATTCCCCGACGACGTGCCGGAAGACGAGAAGCGGCGGCGGAATAACGACATGCTGGCGGTGCAGGCGCAGATCAACGTCGCCAACCACCAGTCGATGATGGGCAGCGTCGTCGAGGTGCTGGTCGAAGGGCCGAGCAAGGCGCAGATGAAGCGGCAGGAATCTGAGCAGGAGCGCGGTTGCGAGGTTGAAAACGCCGAATCGCCGAATCGCCAAAACGCCGAAACTCGACGGGGCCCGTTTAGCCCCGGTCCGAAGGACCAGGGCGAGCGGGCAGCGATGATCCAACTGGTCGGCCGCACCAGCGGCGACCAGATCGTCGTCTTCGACGGAAATCGCGACATGATCGGCGGCTTCGCCAGCGTGCGAGTCATCGCCGCGACACCCTATACGCTTCACGGGGAGTGTGTAACTGCTGCCGGTTTCGCGCTGCCGAGGACCGCCCAGCGCGACACTCCGGCGTCAAACGTTGTCTCGCTCCCGGTGCTGTGCGGAACTGTCTGACTTTATTGTATTAATTGAGTTCAGCGCTCCGGCTTGATATGATGAAAGTACGTGACGTGCTCAAGCGGCTTCGCGAAGATGGCTGGATTGTCGTCAGGACGCGTGGCAGCCACCGGCAGTTGCAGCATCCGAAGAAGCGCGGGACGGTCACGGTGTCGGGACATCCCGGCGACGATGTTCATCCGAAGACGCTCCAGAGTGTCTGGCGGCAGGCGACATTGGAAGAATGACCAACAAGAAAACGTATGCTGTGATCTACGAACACGGTAAACGTAACTGGTCCGCCTACGCGCCGGACCTGCCGGGCTGCATTGCCACGGGAAAGACCAGAAAAGACGTGGAACGTCGCATGCGCGAAGCAATGGAATTTCATATCGAAGGTCTCCGCGAGCAGGGCGAGCCGGTTCCCAAGCCCACGACCGAAGTCGGCGCGGTTTCGATTCGCGCGTAGCCAGGCGATTATCATTTCCTCATGGAACTCGACGGCATATTCCTCGACCTCTACGGCACCATCACCGCCGGCGACCGCGATGCGGTGGAGGCGGTGTGCGAGGACGTGGTGCGCGACACGGGCATCGGCGTCTCCGCCCACGATCTGAGCATCACCTGGGGCGAGCGGTTCTTTCACTTCCTCGATTTCTGCAACGAGGAGCGCTTCAAGACGCTCTTCGAGGTCGAGCAGCAGACGCTGCGGGAGACGATGGCCATGCTCGGCGTCGCGATCGATCCCGATCCGTACTGCCGCAAGCTGCAGTGCTACTGGCAGGACGCGCCGCTGCAGGATGACGTGAAGGCGTTCTTCGACGCGGTGAAGTACCCCATCTGCATCGTCTCCAACGCCGACGACGCCGATGCCCACGCGGTCATCCGCCGCCACGCCCTCCCGGTCGATCACGTCGTCACCTCCGAGACCGCCCGCTCCTACAAGCCGCACCCGCGCATCTTCGAGACCGCCCTGGCCCTCACCGGCTGGCGGCGCGATCGCGTCCTGCACGCCGGCGACTCGCTGCACAGCGACGTCGGCGGCGCGATCGTCACCGGCCTGCGCAGCGCCTGGATCAACCGCGCGCGGCGGATCCACGACATCGGGACGCATACGGCGGATGTTGAGTTCGCGGGACTGAGCGGCCTTGCGACGTGGCGAAGTAAAACAGAGCCGCGACCATAAGGGAGTGGTGGCGGCCGGGCGACGGTAGAACCTGGCGATTTGGTGCCTTGCTGATTGGGGGGAACATTCCAAGCCCGACGCGCGAGCACGGGCGTTTCGAATTTGGCGGCGATGGCCGGGCCTTCGGGGATTGCTTCCAGAATCGGCACGACGCGGCTCAGGTCTGTGCGATACCCGCCAAAACCGAGAATCTCGTTTTCGAGCTTGGTGACGTAGGCTTGGCGCACCCAGTCCGCCGGCCGGACGGCCGCCACGCGGTTCAGCACGTCCCAGAGTTCCCCGTAGGGTGGGTCAGCCTTATCGACCCACCTTTTCGCGCGTGCGATGTTCCGCGCCAATGGTGGGTCAAAAAGGCGGACCCACCCTACGCCGTTGCGATCGCTTCACTTTCGCGGCGCTGCCCCATCCGCCAAGGCGCCGAGTCGCTGGGCGTATTCGCGCTCGCCTGCGTTGGCCGCTTGCTCGTCCCTCAGCCCGTACGTCGAAACAAACTTCGACGCGATCTCGGGCCCTTCTGGAATCGCTTCCAGAATCGGAACAAGTTGACTAAAGGCGATTCGACGACTCCATATTCCCATGATTTCGTTTTCGAACTTGCTGAGATAGATTTCGCGCACCCAGTCTGCCGGGGGAATCGCGGCCACGCGCGCCATGACATCAAGAATGTCCGGCAAGTTCTGGCCCGTCCAGTTCCGCGGTCGCGCGTCGAAGTGCGGCGGGAAGTCGCCGGGGGCGTGGGCGGACATGAAGTGCAGCGCTTCGTCGATCCGCCCGGATGCCATCAGGGTGTCGGCCTCCCAGCCGCGGCGCTGCTCGGGCTGGGTGAAGGGCAGCGGAACCAGCCAGAGCAGCAGGATGACGATGACGAAGCGCAGCGGGAGGAATTTCGCGGGAAGTTCGGTAGGGTGGGTCAGCCGTATCGATCCACCACTTTGCACAAGTGTGGTTTCGCGCTTTGGTGGGTCCAAAAGGCCGACCCACCACCGCTAGACCCTTCGTCGCTGCTGCTCCTCAGGGTGACGGCGGCGGCGTTACTTGCGCCAGCGAAGACGGTCTTGAGCCGCGCCACGATGATTGAGCCGACGAACCAAACGGGAAAGGTGAACACGCATCCCATCGTCGTGAAGATCGTCACCGTTTGGATAAGTGCATCGGCCGGCAACACGCGCGTGCCGCCCATGAAATGAACGATCGGCCCCGGCGCCACGCCGGTCGCCACCACGAGCGAGACGCCGGCGAAGAGCATCACCGGAAAGAGCGCGACCATGCATATCACGCCGGCCAGCACCGACACGACCCGCGTCATCAGCACGACGCGCCAGACCGCCACCAGGCCCAGTGTCCACAGATTCGCCAGCGTCGCGTCGTATTCCGAGAGGAATCGCTCGTAGGGATTCCATACAGCCACGCCAGCGGGGCGGTGGCCCAGAAGCGCGTCAGGAAGGTGGCATAGCCGGTCCAGAACGGCTCGCGATCCGCGCGCCGCCGCAGGAATACGACGAAGGCCAGCGCGTACAGAAAAAGGGCCGCGACGATCGACGCGATGACCGGCATCAGGTCGCGCCGAGCGTGCTGAACCCGGCGAGCATTTTTGCAGGCGTGGGTGCAAAGTGCGCGGATTAGCGGCCGAACCAGCATCCCGTCAGTGATTCAACAGGCGATGCCTCGGCATCGCCCTTTTTCATTTTTTAAAAAAAAAACATTTGGCCCCCCTGCCAGCGGGGGTTAATATGTTCCAAATGGGCCGGAGGATTTTCTGCCCATGACGCGTTCGGCATCTTTCGGGCTTGGCGGCCAGCGCGAGAAATTCAGCACCCGCGAACCGGAGTGGGGCATTGAACGATCATTTTCTCTACAGCATCACCGATGCGCTGCCTGCGGCGATCTACAAGATCCGCATCGGCGGTAGCCCCTGGAGAGTCTTTGAATTCGTCAGTCACGGGTTCGAGGATCTGTTCGAAATTCCGCGCGAAATCGTGCTGCGCGACTTCGACTCGTTCTGGGCAATGGTAAACGCCGAAGATCGCATGCGAATCGATGAAAGCTCAAAAGTTTCGATGCAGTCCCGGACCAGGTGGTCCCAGGATTTTCGGGTGCTGACGCAGTCGAACAAGTCAAAGTGGGTGCGCGGCACCTCGTTTCCGGAACAGCCGTCGGAAGATGGAACGATCGCCTGGAACGGTGTCTTCGTCGACATCACCGAGCAGAAGCGCGCCGAAATGGCGCTTCGCCAGAGCATCGAGCGATTCCAACGCGTCGTAGACGGCGCCATCGACGGCCTATGGGACGCGGTGGTCGAGCCGGGCATGCCGTGGCAGTCTCCGCAGACGCAGATTTATTATTCGCCGCGCCTCAAAGCGCTTCTCGGTTTCCAGGAGCACGAATTCGAGAACAACCTCGGGGCATGGGCCCACCGCCTGCATCCCGACGATCGTGCCCGCGTCATGAAGGCGCTCGGAGACCACATCGAGCGGCGCGTTCCCTATGGGATCGAATATCGCCTGTTGACCAAGGCCGGGGAATATCGCTGGTTCCAAGCTCGCGGGCAGGCGGTTTGGGATCAAAATGGAAACGTCACTCGCATGGCCGGCTCGCTCAATGATATTCACCGGCGAAAAGAGGCCGAGGAGCAGTTGCGCCAATCGCAAAAGCTCGAGGCCATCGGCACGCTGGCGAGCGGAATTGCTCACGAGTTTGACAATCTGCTGGCCGCCATCTCCATCCACGTGAACCTGGCCAAAACGACCCTGCCGGCGTCGCATCCCGCGGTGCGCTCGCTCGAGCGGGTGGAAATGACCGCTCGCCATGCACGGGGCGTGACCAACGGCCTGCTGACCTTCAGCCATCGCGCCAGTCCGCAGCGGTCGGTGATCGATCTGCCGAGAGTCATTCGCACGACGCTGGACATGCTCGGGCGCATCCTCCCACCGGGGATCAAAATAGACGCGCAACTGCCAGGCGATCGGAGCATCTGGGTTCACGCCAGCGCTTCGCTGCTGGAGCAAATCTGTTTGAACCTCGCGATCAACGCGCAGGACGCGATGCCGGCCGGCGGACGCATCCGCGTCGTCGTCGAAGCGGTCCCGGCCGACGGTTGCGACGGCGCAGGCGACTTCGCTGGAAAAGCCCGGGTCGTCTTCTCTGACAATGGCGCCGGGATTCCACCGGGAGATCTTCCCCGTATTTTTGAGCCTTTCTTCACGACCAAAGCGCGCGGGAAGGGAACAGGGCTGGGCCTTTCGATCGTGATGGAAATCGTGCGGGATTTGCAGGGCGATATCGAGGTTCGATCAGAGCCTGGCGCGGGCACGACCTTTACCATGCACTTCGATTGTTGCCGGCCCCCGCC
>Ga0190265_10001497_pt1 | contig 15398 bp, 15 predicted proteins | sample Popmic124T_FD_133135 | JGI IMG/M metagenome (GOLD analysis project Ga0190265, IMG submission 133135) | Populus adjacent soil microbial communities from riparian zone of Indian Creek, Utah, USA - 124 T | ecosystem: Environmental > Terrestrial > Soil > Riparian zone | place: USA: Utah | collected...
CGACCCGGTCGTGGAGTACCAGCGCGAGGGCTACGACATGTTCAACGCGATGCTCGACGGCATCAAGGAGGAGTCCGTCGGCTTCCTGTTCAACCTCGAGGTGAAGACCAAGGAGGAGCAGGACGCTGAGACGAAGGCGAAGCAGGACGAGGCCGAGGCAAAGGCGCTGGCCGCCGCGCAGGAGGGCACCGCCCGCGTGCTCGCCCGCCAGGCCGCCGAGGCCAGGCTCGCCGCCCAGGGGCAGACGGCGGCCGCGCCGTCGGCTCCCACCGCTCCGTCCGCGCCGACCCCCGCTCCGGCGGCGGCGAACGGGACGGCGGGCAACGGGGCCGCGACGCCCGCGACGCCCACGGCCCGCCGGACGGCGAAGCCGTCGGCCGGTGCCGCGGCGGCTGCCGCCGCGCCTGCCCCGGTGGCGCCGAAGCCCACCGGCACGGGCCCGGCGCTGGACGTCAAGGGCCTCGAGGCGCCACGGCGGAGTGCGGACCAGCTGACCTACTCCGCCCCCACGCTCGACGGGTCCCCGGCGGAGTCGGGCAAGGCGAAGGCGGCCAAGTCGGCGACGGTCTCCGGCACCAAGGAGACCCCGCGCAACGCGCCCTGCCCGTGCGGTTCGGGCAAGAAGTACAAGCAGTGCCACGGCGCAGCCGGCCGCTGATCCGCTGACGCGCCGCGCCCCCGCCGAGAACCTCGGCGGGGGCGCGGTCGTCTCCAGGCCTCAGCCGATCTGCAAGGCGGTGCACCGCCAGCGGCCGTCGATGCCTTCCAGGCGGGCGGCGACAGCATGAGCGCGCCCGCCGCGCCGCGCCACGGTGCTGATCTCGGCGACGCCGTCGACCGGCTCGCAGACGTGGACGTGGCCGACGAGGATCGGTCCCGTTCCCTCGGCGCACCAGCGCGGGCGGCGGCCCTGGGTCAGCGACGTGAAGACGCCGAGCGACGTCATGCCCTGGACCTGCACGCGCGGGCGGCGGCCGCCGAGGCCCTGGAGGGTGCAGGTGACCAGGCGGCGGCCGGCATCCTGGGCGGCGGGGAGCTCCGCCCGGACCGACCACGAGGGACCGAAGTCGTCGTCCGGCCGGCCGGTGGCCCGCAGCGTCCGTGGCCGCGGTCCTGGACGGTGCGCGGGCCGCGGGGCGGCGACACCCGGGAGGACCAGCCGGAGTGGCCGGCGCTCGTCCTCCAGAGGTGGCTGCGGGGTGGGCACCACGACCAGCCGGAGGGCCGGGCGCGCGGCGGGCGCGACGGTCTCGGGGGCGCTGGGTGGGGCGGTCATCAGGGGCTCCTCGGATCGGTGCGACAGGGGTGGGTGGAGGCGGGCCGGATCACGGGGGAACCGGCGGCCGGAGGACCTGACCGGGCAGCAGCCGGTCGGGGTCGGGGCCGATGACGTCGGCGTTCGCCGCCCACCAGGCCTGGACGGCTCGGGCGATCTCGCCGTCCGTGGGGGGCGGTCCACGGTCGAGCAGGCGGTCCTCGGCGATGTGCCACAGGCAGTCCCCGCGGACGACCACGTGCGAGCCGTCCGCCGGAGCGGGGGCGCCGGGCCAGTCGGGAACGCCGGCGCGGTCGGAGGCGGCCGTCGACGGCGCCGGGGTGGCGGTCGGGCCGTCAGGCCAGTCGGGTACGCCGCCGGCCGGCGCGGCCGCCGCGGCGGGGACGGACAGGGTGGTGGTCGCGATGCCGGCCAGCGGGGCCGCGACTCCCAGGCCCAGTCCCAGCAGCACCGCCGCGCCGCGCCGCGCGCCTGCCGGCAGCACGACCTGCGAGCCCAGCCTCGCGACGGCACCCAGGAGCCCCGGCAGCGTCGCGGCGGCGGTCAGGACCAGGCCGAGACAACCCCACGCCCAGACCAGCCAGGAGAGCAGCCCGGCGGCGGCCACGACCAGGGCGTCGGGACCGGCGGTGTCGACGGTCCGCTGAGCAGTGGCCAGCGCACCTGTCATCTCGTGGAACGACGGCGTGACGGCGGCGAGCAGCACGGCGATCAGCCCCATCGCGGTGCCGGTGAGCACCAGACGACGCACGGACATGCGATGCCTCCTGTCGTTGACCGGGCATCACTAAAGCAACCAAACGCAAGCAAATGCAAGAGAAGGACAGCATCTAGGGTTTGGGGCGGAGGTGCGGATGCGCTGGCAACAGTTGTTCGACGACCTGCAGTCGCAGTTCGAGGCGGAGGAGGCGGCTGCCGAGAGGGCCGAGTCGGCCTCGCGGACGCGAGCCGAGCTGGGCGGCGTCCGCCTGGCCGAACGGCTGGCGGGCGCCCTCGGGTCGCCCGTCGCGCTGGACGTCCGGGGGGCCGGACGGGTCGCCGGGGTCCTCGTCGATCGAGGCCCGGACTGGCTACTGCTCGCCGACGACCTGGGGCGTGACCAGCTCGTGGCGCTGGCGGCGGTCCGGAGCGTGGCAGGACTGGGCCGTCGCACGGCATTGCCCGAGCCGGCCGACGGCGTGCGGGCCCGGCTCGACCTGCGACGTGCGCTGCGCGGTCTGGTGCGGGACCGGGCTTCGGTCCAGCTGGTGCTCGACGACGGCGCGACGATGACCGGCACGTTGGACCGGGTCGGCGCCGACTACGTCGAGCTGGCCGAGCACCCGGCGGACGCGCAACGCCGGAGCGAGGCGGTGCAGGGGGTGCGCGCCGTCGTCATCGGCGCCGTGGCGTTGGTGCGGACGGTGCCGCCCGTCCTGGGCTGACGGCACCTGAGCCGGTCACGCGCGGGTGGTGCCCCCGCTGGAGACCTCGGGCTCGGCGGCCGTCTCTGCGGCGGGAGCCGTGCCGGCCCGCGCCTCGGCGTACTTCTGCTGGATGAAGCGTTCGAGCTCGTCGACCTCGACGCGCCACTGCCCCCGGCCGCCGATCTGGATGGCGATCAATTCCTTGCGGCGCACCAGGGCGTACGCCTGCGACCACGAGACGTTCAGGATCTCGGCGACGTCGTCGAGGGTCAGGAAGCGGGGCGTGGGCATCGGTCTCTCCGTCCGGTCCCGGTCAGTCTGTCAGCCCTCCGGGGACACCTGACCGTTCTCCACACCCGAACGTGTGGATGACGAGTGCGCGCGAATGCGTGCATGACGCATCATCTGCACTCGAACGCCGTCATGCCGGTCCTCCGGTGCGCGACACGCCCTGTCGCCGGTGTCTGTGCGCCGCTGAGCGCTGGAAGAGGTGACCTCGCTGTGACCGCCGTCCGGCCCGCGACAGTCCCGCCTGCGCCGGGGGAGGCGGCCGCCGGACCGACGCCGCGGCGTCTCCGCCCGCCCCGCTGGCTGGACCTGCGGCTGGTGCTCGGGGTCCTGCTCGTCCTCGGCTCCGTCCTGCTGGGCGCGCGCGTGGTCGGCGCCGCGGACGCCACCGTGCCGGTGTGGGCGGTCACCGCAGACCTGGCCGCGGGCACCGAGCTGAGCGCCGACGACCTGACCGCCGTCGACGTCCGGTTGGACGACGCGGCCGATGCCTACCTCTCCACGGGCACGCGTCCGGAGGGCCGCACGCTGGCCCGTGCCGTGCGCGCGGGCGAGCTCCTGCCGCGGTCGGTGCTCGAGGCGGCCGACGAGCTGGTGCAGCTCGCGCTCCCGGTCCAGTCGGGGTACGTGCCGCCGGGGCTGCGGCGCGGTCAGCTGGTGGACGTCTACGCGGTGGCCGATCCGGCCGCCGGCGCCATGGCGGTGGCCGACGGCAGCGTGGGTCTCGTGGTCCGGCGGGCGCCGGTCCAGGCACTGTCCGGGCGGTCGGAGGGGGTCCTCTCCACGCCGACGACCGCGGTGCAGGTCGTCGTGGCCGTCGCCGCCGACGACGCGGACGACGTCCTCGCCGCCATCGCCGGACGACCGCTGGCCGTGGTGGTCCACGCGTCGGTCGACGGCGAGGAGGTCGAGGCGGGGACCGTCGGATCGCGGGCGAGCGCCGCCACCTCCGCTCCGGCCGGTCCGTCGGCGGATGCCGCCGCGCCGGCGACCGCGGAGCCGGCCGGCTGATGGCGCTGCAGGTCTTCACCGCGGTCACCGGGGCGGCGTGGGAGTCGGAGCTGGTCGGGGCCCTCGACCGCGCCGACCACGGGGTCACGGTCGTCCGCCGGTGCGTGGACGTCTCCGAGCTGCTGGCGGCGGCGGCGACCGGGACCGGGCAGGCGGCCCTGCTCTCGGCCGAGCTGCGCCGCCTCGACGGTGACGCCGTGGCCCGGCTGGAGGCGGCGGGTGTGGCCGTCGTCGGCCTGGTGGAGCCCGGTGACGAGCGGGCCGCCGACCGGCTGCGCCAGCTGGGCGTGCGGCAGGTGCTCCCGGCGGACGCCGATCCGGAGGCCATCGCGCAGGCCCTGCGGGAGGCGGTCGCCGGGACGTCCGCCGCGGGCAGGGACGTCGCCGACCCGCTGAGCGCGCTGCCGCTGCTGGGGGCACCCGCCCAGCCGGAGGAGAGGCCCGAGGGGCGGGGTCGGGTGGTGGCCGTGTGGGGTCCGACCGGGGCGCCCGGCCGGACGACCGTGGCCGTGGGGATCGCCGACGAGTTGTCCCGGCTCGGGACGTCGACGCTGCTCGTGGATGCCGACGTGTACGGCGGGGTGATCGCCCAGATGCTCGGCCTGCTCGACGAGTCGCCAGGGCTGGCGGGGGCCGCTCGGCTCGCCGCGGTGGGCAACCTCGACGCCGCCGGCCTGGTACGGCTGGCCTGGGCGGTCCGACCGCACTTCCTTGTCCTCACCGGGCTGGCGCGTGCCGACCGGTGGCCCGAGCTGCGGCCGCGCTCGGTGGCCGCCGTGCTGGAGGAGGCCCGCCGGCTGGCCGGGACGACGGTGGTGGACTGCGGGTTCAACCTGGAGGACGACGAGGAGCTGTCCTTCGACACGGCTGCGCCCCGACGCAACGGCGCGACGCTGGCGGTGCTCGAGGAGGCCGACACGGTGCTGTGCGTCAGCGGGGCCGACCCGGTCGCCCTGCAGCGGAGCATCCGCGCGCTGGGCGAGCTGCGCGACGTCCTGCCCGACGTCGATCCGGTGCTGGTCGTCAACCAGGTGCGCCGCGGCCCGGTGCCCGGGGATGCGCGCCGGGAGATCGGCGAGGCGCTGGAGCGGTTCGCGGGCCGGCCCGTCGGCTTCTTCCTGTCCGCCGACCGCCGGGCCACCGACGCCGCCCTGGCGTCCGGGCGCACGCTGGCCGAGGTCGCCGGTGGATCCGCGCTCCGCCTGGAGCTGCGTGCGCTCGCTGCCTCCGTCGCCGACGTCCCCCTCCCGGCGGGGCGCCGACGGGGGCTGCGCCGTGACCCGGTGGCGGGATGACCGAGGTGTGCGGTGCCGCGAGCGCGTCGTAGCGTGAGCCCCCGATCCCGAGGAGACCGATGGTCGAGCGGCTGACGAGCCTGGACGCGTCCTTCCTCTATCTCGAGGAACCGGACACCCCGATGCACGTCGGCGGCGTGCTCATCCTCGAGCGACCCGCCGGGGGCGTGGAGGCGCTGGCCGACCTCGTGCAGGCGCGGTTGCCGCTGGTGCCCCGGTACCGCCAGCGGGTCGCCGAGGTTCCCGGGCATCTCGCCAACCCGGTGTGGGTGGACGACCCGGACTTCGACATCAACTACCACGTCCGCCGTTCCGGGCTGCCCCGCCCGGGCACCGAGGCGCAGCTGCTGGACCTGGTGTCCCGGCTGAACTCGCGGCCCCTCGACCGCCGGCGCCCGCTGTGGGAGGCGTACCTCGTCGAGGGACTGTCGGACGACCGGGTCGCGGTGGTCACCAAGACGCACCCCGCGTTGGTCGACGGCCTCAGCGCGCTCGACATCGGGCAGGTGCTGCTGGACGTCTACCCGGACGCGCCGGTACCCGCGCCCGAGGAGTGGCGTCCGCTGCACCCGCCGAACGGCGCGACGCTCGTCTGGGAGGCGTTGGACGAGTACGCGCGGCGGCCCTCGGCGGTGGTGGACACGGTGCGGGGGGCGGTCACCGACGTCCGGTCGACGGCGGCCCGCCTGACCGGCGTCGTGGGCGGCCTGATGCGCACGGCGCGGAAGGCCGTCATGCCCGCGCCGAACAGCCCGCTCAACGCATCGGCCGGCCGGCAGCGCCGGGTCGCGGTGGCGCGGGCGGAGCTCGACGACCTGAAGGCGATCCGCAAGGCGCACGGCGGCACGGTGAACGACGTCCTGCTGACGGTCGTGACCGGTGCCCTCCGCGAGTGGCTGCTGTCCCGCGGGGAGCCGGTCGTGGCGGGCACCTCCGTGCGCGCGCTGGTGCCGGTGTCGATGCAGGACGAGGACGCGTCCCCGGGCAACCGGGTGTCCTCCTACCTCGTCGACCTGCCGGTGGGGGAGCCCAATCCCCGGGTCCGCCTGGCCCGGCTCAGCTACGCCATGCGGGGGATCGCCCTGCACGGTCAGTCCGTCGGGGCCGACAGCCTGATCGCGCTGACCGGGTTCGCTCCGCCGACGTTGCACGCGCTGGGCGCCCGGGCGGCCCGCGGCCTGTCCCGGCGGCTGTTCAACGTGGTCGTCACGAATGTTCCCGGCCCGCAGATGCCGCTCTACGCGGCCGGCAGCCGGATGCTGGAGGTCTTCCCGGTCGTCCCGCTCGCCCGCGGGCAGGGTCTCTCCATCGGGATGACCAGCTACGACGGCCGCGTGTACTTCGGTTTCAACGCCGACCGCGACGGGGTCGGCGACGTCGACGTGCTGGCCGACATGGTCGAGCAGGAGGTCGCCGAGCTGGTCGAGACCGCGGGCTGACAGCGCGCCCGGGATACGGTTCCGCTTTCGACGAAGGGAGCGACCCGGGTGCGCGTGTACCTGCCGGCCACCACCACGGTCCTTCGGACCCTGCTCGACGAGGGCACCCTGCCCGGGCCGCACACGGCGTTCGCAGTCACGCCCGAGCTGCGGCAGTTCTACGAGCTCAGCGATGCCCGGACCGACGTCGAGGAGCTCGAGTACGCCGCGCTGCTCGGCGCGGCCCGCGCCAGCCTGCGGCTCATCGACGGTGATCTCACAGCGGCCCGACGGCGCGTGGTGGTCGCGGCGGACGTGGCAGACGACTCCGTCGAGCCGATCGACGACCCGGACACCGACCGGGGCGCCGTCCGCGTGAAGACCGACATCCGGGTGGGCGACGTCGCCAGCGCCCACATCGACGGCACGGACGCGGAGGACGACGTCCGGGCGGCGGTGAACGTCGTGATCGAGGCCGACCTCGGGAGCGAGGACGCGCAGTTCGTCGTCGACCAGGCCGAGGGTCACGAGCTGGCCTGGTACGCCAGCCAGGAGATGGGGTCGGCGCTCGAACTGCTCTGATGGCCGAGTGCCACGCGACTCGACGCGGGTTCGCGGCGGGCCACCTGGACGCGCTGCAGGGTGGCGCCGGTGACCAGCCAGCCGCTGCCCGGGCGGTGGGGGACCGGCGTCCGGGGCAGCCGGACACCCAGGACGTCCGCGTCGCCGGGACCGGGGCACAGCAGCAGCCCCGCGCGGCTCCGGCGCAGCGCCGCCACCGCCCCCTGGTAGTGCGCCGACAGCTGGCCGGCATGCGCCGCGGCGACGAGAGCCACACCCGAGGAACGGCCCACCGCGGTGAGGCGGGTGAGAGCGGGGATGTCCGCGGGGGAACCGACGTCATCGGCGAAGACGACGCCTCGGCGCCCGGCGAGGCTCTCGAGCCAGGCCGTCGTCCCGGCCTCGTCGGCCGGGTCCACGCAGTGGTGGTCGGGGAGCGGGCCGATCGCGCCGTCGGCCTCCCAGGACGGCCGGCCGACGACGAGGACCGCCGCCCCCACGGAGTGGACGTGCTGGGCGAAAGCGGTCAGCGCTGCGGAGCGGCCGCTGCCAGGAGGCCCGGTGATCAGCAGCCCCCCGGTGCGGAGCAGATCGGCGCCGAGCGGGGTCCCCTCGTCGCCCCCGGGACCGACGGGGAGGAGGAGGCTGCCTCCAGCGGACGGGGCCGCCGTCGAGCCGCTCGCGGGCAGGGGCAGTCGGGGATCAGCGGGCAGCTCGGCGATGCGCATTGGCGCCTGCAGCCGTGCGCCCGCCGCCGGCGCGGCCGCGATCGGCCGGGGCAGCGCGATCTGGCACTCCCAGGCGTCCTCCCCGACCAGTGCACGGCCGGGGGGCCGGTGGCCCGGGACGTTCCGCGGAGGGATGCCAGCGACGGCGTAGTCCGCACGGTCGGGCAGGGGCAGGACCAGCCGGTGACGTGCGACGGCCGCGAGGCGTCCGCCCGGGACGGCGCGGTCCGCAGTGGCCACGCAGGTGAGCCCGGCGGCGGCGCCGTCCCGCAGGAGCCGGAGCAGGTTGGCCGATCCCCGGCCGGGGTCGCTCTCGTCCAGGAGCGTGCTGACCGCCTCCACCCCGTCGACCAGGAGCAGGATCCTCGGCCCGTCACCCGGCCCCCCTCCGGACCGCCGGGCGGCGATCTCCTGCGCGAGCCGGTCCACCAGCCGGACGGTCCGCAGCGCGTCCTCGCTGCCGACCACCGTCCCACTGTGCGGCAGCCGGGCCGCCTCCGTGCCCAGCGGCCCCGCGCCGGCCTCGAGGACGTGGACGTGCAGGTCGTCCGGCCCGAACCGGTCGACCGCCTCCCCGAGCACCGTCCGGAGCAGGGTCGACCGTCCGCTGCGCGGTCCGCCGATCGCCAGCCACGTGCCCCCTGCCTCGAGGTCCAGCTCGAGCGGTTCCTGCGCCTGCTGATCCGGGCGGTCGACGAGGCCGATGGTCAGGACGCCACGCCCGCCCGGCGATCCGGGCGCGTGCTCGCCGAGCCGGCCGGCGGGCAGCCGGTCGGGCAGCGGGGGACACCATGGCCGGTGCGGCGGCGAGGTGCCGGTGGCGCGGGATCGCCGGGTGAGCGCACGGCACAGCCCGGCGAGGTCGCTGTCGCCACCGGCGACCGGGTCGGGGGCGGGGGATGCGGTCGCCGGCCACGGCCACGGCCGGACGGTGGGCCTGGTGGTCGTGCTCGACCGGGCGGGGGCGCTGACCCGTGCCACCTGGAGCGCCGTGGGTGCTCCGCTGCCGGACCGGAACCAGGCGCGGCCGGGTACGTCGATCGGAAGATGCGTGGCGTGCGCGGTACCCAGGACGTCACGGGACTCGGCCTCGTCCGTCGTGCGGAGGCAGATCCGCAGGCTGCAGTTGGCGCGGATCTCCGGCGACACCACCCCGCTGGGGCGTTGGGTGGCGAGCACGAGGTGCACGCCCAGGGACCGCCCGCGCTGGGCGATGGCCACCAGCCCGGGCACGAACTCGGGCAGTTCCTCCGACAGGCCGGCGAACTCGTCGACGACGATCACGAGACGGGCGAGGTCCACGGGCGCGGGGAGGGACGCGATGTCGGCCACGCCGTGGGTGGCCAGGATCCCCTCGCGACGGGTCAGCTCGGCGGCCAGTGAGCGCAGCGCCCGGGCGGTCGTCTGCCCGTCGAGGTCGGTGACCAGGCCGACGGTGTGGGGGAGTGCGGCGGCCTCGGCGAAGGCCGCGCCCCCCTTGTAGTCCACGAGCAGGAACGAGCAGCGGTCGGGCGGGTGGTTGGCGGCCAGCCCGGCGATCAGGGTCTGCAGGAGCTCGGACTTGCCCGAGCCCGTGGTGCCGGCGATCAGCGCGTGCGGGCCCTGACGGCACAGGTCGACGACCAGGGGACCGTGCGCCGTCCGCCCGAGCGGAGCCAGGAGGCGGTCCCTGTCCCGCGTCCAGGCTCCCGTTCCGGCGTCCGGGTCGTTCCCCTCGACGTCCGCAGGGGTCAGGTCGAGCAGGCGGACCTGGCGGGGCAGGCCGCTCCGCGTGGTCACCGGCTCGAGCCCGGCGAGGTCGCGGGCGAACCGTGCCGCCATCTCCCTCGGCAGCCGGTCGACGGTCACCGCATCCCGGTCCGGCAGCCCCTGCCGGCTGAGCACCCCGGAGTCGCCGGTCTCCCCGGAGAGCCGCAGGAGGGCATCGACGTCGGCCGCGACGTCGTCGGGGCTGTCGGCGAGCGTGACGGTCAGGACGCCGACGTCACGCGCGCCGCGCAGACCGGCCGACACCCGAGGGTCCAGCCGTCCGTCCACCACGACCACCAGCCACCCGGGCCGTCCGCCGCCGGGGGAGCCGCCTGCCGTCGCCCGCCGCTGAGCGGTCACCGCGGCCAGACGGGCATGGAGGTCGTCGTCGGGGTCGACCTCGTCGTCCGGTCCGGAGGGCACGATGTGCACCGCGCCGGGGGCCAGGTGCGGCAGCCATCGGGCCCACGCCCAGTCGCCGAGCCGGTCGGCGGCCGTCAGCAGGAGCAGGTCGACCTCGCCGGGAGCGTGCAGCGAGCAGAGCTGGGCGAGCACGGCGCGGAGCGAGCCGAGGGTCCGTTCCCGCGGGCCGGTCACCGCCAGCCCGCCCGTCCCGCGGAGGTCCACCGCGACCGGCAGGTGTGGGGCCGTCTCGTGGATGCGGGCCCCGTCGCCGTCGATCCGGCTGACCCGGGTGTGGCCGGGGCCGGTGCCGAGGCGGACGACCAGCGCGTCCGCGACGGTGCCCGTCCGGCTCCAGAGCAGGGACGTGCGCCGGCGGGCGGCCCCGGCCAGCGTCGCGAGGTCGGGATGCGCCTTCTCGGCCAGCCCGACATCCACCCGCACGGCGTCGGCGAGCCGGCGCTCCGCGGTCTGCACCTCCAGCGCGTGTGCGGCCGCCGCCCGGCGGCCGCTGCGGCGGCCCGTCCACCGCTCCGAGAGCCAGGTGCCCAGCGCGACGACGGGGCTCAGCAGAGCGAAGAACAGGAAGGTGGGCGCACCCAGCAGCCAGGCCATGCCCACGCCGCCGACCGCGGGGAGGGCGATGGCGATCCACGCGAGACGACGGCGGGGATCCGGCGCCGGCGGTCGGGGGAACCGCACCTCCACCTCCGGCGCGGGCGCACTGAGGCGGGGGACGGGTCGGACCCGCCGTCGCCCGCCCGGCCCGGCGTCCAGGGGCACGGTCGGCTCCACGGTCCCGGCGAGGGTCAGTGCGCTCGCGCCGAGACGGAGCACGGCTCCGGTCGGCCATTCGCGGGCCGTGCCGGCGAGCTCGTCGCCGTCGAGCCGGCTCCCGTTGCTCGATCCCAGGTCGCCGATCCGGACCGCCCCACCCCCCACGTGCACGGCCGCGTGCCGGCGGGAGACGTCCGGATCGTCCAGCCGGATCTGCGCCTCGCTGCTGCGACCGATGGTGTGCCTTCCCTGGCCGAGGGGAAAGGTCCGGCCGGCGTCGGGGCCGCCCACGACGTGCAGTGCCAGGGCGCTGTGCGCGGTACCCGACCGGTCGTGCCGAGCCGGCCGGCCCAGGCCGAGAACAGCTCCGTGATCGAGGGCGGGCGAGTCGAGGGGCGTGTCGTCGGGCAGCGGCGCTGAACCGGCCCACAGGCCGTCGACCGGTCGGCCGACGAGGGCCGCGACATCCGGCAGCACGTCGGCGAGCCGGTGCTCGGCGGCACCGGTGACCTCGACGTCGAACGTGCCGGACTCCCCGGTGAGGGTCCAGCAGCGGGCCACCGGTGCGCCGGGGACGGCGCCGTTCGGGAAGTCGGTCACGGTCGCGATCGTGACCTGGCAGCCGGACCGGCGGGGTCCGTGCGTGAGATCTGTGGACAACGGCAGGCCTGTGGACGGTCCGACGGGCGCGGGCCCCGGACGACCTACCGTTCGCCGCTACCGGGACGGGCCCGGCACCGAGGAGGAACCATGAAGGTCGACATCGCCACCCTGCAGTCCATGGCCGGCCAGTGCCGCAACGAGGCGGCCGACACCGCAGGCCGGCACGCCACCCTCTCCAGCAGCATCAACACCTCCGTGCTGGACGGCTGGACCGACAGCCAGGCAGCCGTGCAGTTCAGCGAGCTCTACGAGCAGTGGCGGATGTCCGCGCAGGGCGTCAGCGACGCGCTCACCGGCATGGGCTCGCTGCTCACGAGCGTCGCCTCGTCGTACCAGCAGCACGAGGCCGACATGGCCGCCCGGATCGGCGCGATGCTCTGACGGGCGGGCACGGGGATCGGCACCTGCCGCTCCGGAGGCGGCCCGGAGCGCCGTCCGTAAGATCAACGCCCGTCCAGGCGGGTCATCGGCGCTTCGCGGTGGGCAGCCGGCCTACCGTTCCCGGTGGGTCTGCCGCTCCGGCGCCCGACGCCGTCGCATGTCGTCCAGGTCGGGAGCGAGCAGATGCAGTTCGGTCGGTACTACGAGGAGTTCGAGGTCGGGGCCGTCTACAAGCACTGGCCCGGGAAGACCGTCACCGAGTACGACGACCACCTGTTCTGCCTGCTCACGATGAACCACCACCCGCTGCACATGGACGTCAACTACGCGGAGAAGACGACCGACTTCGGCAAGAACGTCGTCGTGGGCAACTACATCTACTCGCTGCTGCTGGGCATGAGCGTCCCGGACGTGTCCGGCAAGGCGATCGCCAACCTGGAGATCGAGTCGCTGCGGCACGTCGCCCCGACGTTCCACGGCGACACGATCTACGGCGAGACGACCGTCCTCGACAAGACGCCGTCCAAGTCCAAGGACGACCGCGGCATCGTCCACGTCGAGACGATCGGCTACAAGCAGGACGGCACGATCGTCTGCATCTTCCGCCGCAAGGTCATGGTGCCCAAGCAGTCCTACGGCGAGGCCCGTGGTGGGGAGCAGCCCGGTCGTCCGGAGCCCACGCCGCGCTGACGGGGCCGGTCGATGAGGTCGCGACGGCGTCAGCCGGGCAGCGCGCCCCAGCCGCGGAGGGTCTCGACCAGCCGCGGGGTGCAGGGCAGCCGGTCCAGGGCGGTCGCGTGGGCGAGCACGACGTCGCTGGCGTCGTCGCCCGCCACCGGCTCCTGGCCGGGCGGGTCGAGCGTGCACACCAGGTCGACGACGTCGTACACGACGTCCCCGGCGGGGATCCGGACCTGCCCGACCACGTCCCCGACGGTCACCGTCAGGCCGGTCTCCTCGAGCACCTCCCGGCGGACCGCCTGCTCGAGGGTCTCGCCGTCCTCGACCCGCCCGCCGGGCAGCGACCACAGCCCCGCGTGGGGGTCCTGGCCGCGCCGGACGAGCAGCAGCCGGCCGTCGTCGTCCAGCACCACGGCACCCACGCACGCCACGAGCGGTGGGCCGACGTCACGAGGTCCGGCCTCTGCTGGCTGCTCGGCTCCCACGCCCGGAACGCTACGCAGCCGCCGTCACCACGGCCTCCGCGTCGGGCAGCGGTGTGGCACACCGCTTGACGATTGCGTGCGCGGCCGCGACCGTGATGCCCGATGAGCGTCTCGCCGGTCTGCCCCCGATGCGGCGAGACGTTGGTGGTCCGGCCGGGCTCGACGGCGCAGGCCTGGTGCCACCTCCACGGCGCCGTCACGCCGCTGCACCACACCGTCCTGGTCGCCCACGACGCCATCTCCGCCGTCACCGCCGACGCGCGGGTGCCGGCCTGGGTGCCCGACCCCATTCCCGCCGGCTGGACGGTCACCGGCCTGGCCTGGGGAGGCGAGCCTGGAGCCCGCGCGATCGTCGTCGACTGCGCGGGCCCCGCCCCGCTGGGCGGCTCGGCAGAGCTGGTGCTGGTGGCCGAGGAGCCCGGGACCGGCGTCGGCTGCGGGTACGCCGGCCTGCCCGGGCTCGATCCGGGCGACGTCATCGAGGGGCCGTCCTCGGTCGACGTGAAGGCGGCCGGGCAGCGGGCCCCGCTGTGGGCCGTCCCGACGTCGGACGACCGCGCCGCCTTCGTCGGCGAGGCGTACGGCGTCTGGCTGTGGCTGGTCATGTGGCCGATGAACGCCGCCTGGCTGCTGGCGGAGCAGCTGGAGCTCATCGACCTGCGCGACCGCATCTACCCCGACCTCCCGCTGGGCCCGCCGAGCGAGCACCTGCTCCCGGGCAGCTGACGCAGAACTCGACCGGTCCGATTGATCACCGGCGCGCCGCCCGTGCGACCGCTGAGGCATCTGTTACCCATGGGACGAAGCAGTCCGCCGCAACCGGGTGGACCCTGTACCCCGCAGGTTCGAAGCACCCGAGCCCGCCCGAGCGCACCCGTGGAGGTGACGGTGAACCTCAAGAAGGTCGTCACCTGGTTGGTCGTCGCATTCATCGTCTTCTACGTCATCCAGGCCCCCGAGCAGTCCGCCGAACTGGTGCGCAGCGCCGGTCAGGCACTCGGGGACGCCGCCTCCTCCCTGGCCCAGTTCGTCGGGTCCCTGGTCTGATCCCCTGACGGCGTGAGCGGACCCGCGCCCCTGGAGCTCCCTCCCCGGGCCAGCAAGGACGTCCAGAAGTACCTGCTGCCCGACGAGAAGGCGGTGGTCGCCACCCGCCGGCACTGGGCGGTGCTGATCGAGCCGACCGTGAAGTTCCTCCCCGCCTTCGTCGCCGGCGGCTGGCTGCTGCTGCTCGACCCGGACAACCGGGTCACCAGCTCCGCCGGGCTGCTGGTCCTCCTCGCCTCGCTGGTCTACTACGGCCTGCGCGTCGCCGAGTGGTGGATGCGCCACTTCATCGTCAGCACCCGTCGCGTCCTGCTGACCTCGGGAATCGTCGCGCGGACGGTGACCCTGCTCCCGCTGCGGCGGATCACCGACCTCACCTGGAAGGAGACCGTGCTGGGCCAGGTCCTCGGGTACGGAACCTTCCGGTTCGAGTCCGCAGGCCAGCAGCAGGCGCTCTCGGAGATCACGTTCCTGCCCGGGGCCGACGTCCTCTACCGCCGGGTCAGTGGCCTGCTCTTCAGCAGCGACTGGGGCAGCAGTGGCGGCGGCGCCGCGGCGGTCGGCGACGACGAGGGCAACCCGGAGCCGCCGGCGCAGCCGCCGCGGCCGCCGTCCCAGGGCGGCCGGCACGACACCGAGCCCATCCCGCGCCTGCCGTGATCGTGCGGCAGGCTCCAGGAGTGATGCGGATCGACCTGCACACCCATTCCTCGGTGTCCGACGGCACCGAGAGCCCTGCCGAGCTGCTCGCGACCGCCCGCGGCGCGGGGCTCGACGTCGTCGCGCTGACCGATCACGACACGACGGCGGGCTGGTCGGCCGCCGCGGCCGCCCGGCCCACGGGCCTCACCGTGGTGCCGGGCATGGAGCTGTCCTGCCGGTGGTTTCCCGACGACCAGCCGCCGATCAGCGTCCACCTGCTGGCCTACCTCTTCGACCCCGCCCATCCCGGCTTCGCCGCCGAGCGGGCGCGGCTGCGCGACGAGCGGCTGGAGCGCGGGGAACGCATCGTGACCGCGCTCGCGGGCGCCGGCTACCCGGTGTCCTGGGAGCGGATCGTGGAGAAGTCCGGGGGCGGGGTCGTCGGGCGGCCGCACATCGCCCGCGCGCTGGTCGACGTCGGCGCCGCGGACTCCGTCGACCACGCCTTCGCCACCCTGCTGCACCACCGCAGCCCGTACTACGTGACGAAGGCCGACACCGACGTCCGCGAGGGCATCGCGCTGGTCC
>Ga0190265_10001498_pt1 | contig 15390 bp, 12 predicted proteins | sample Popmic124T_FD_133135 | JGI IMG/M metagenome (GOLD analysis project Ga0190265, IMG submission 133135) | Populus adjacent soil microbial communities from riparian zone of Indian Creek, Utah, USA - 124 T | ecosystem: Environmental > Terrestrial > Soil > Riparian zone | place: USA: Utah | collected...
CTGCGGCGCCGCCGCGAGCGCGCATTGCGGCGAACGACGACGCACCTTCCATCGGGGGCTTGATCTTCGCTCTTCAGCAGAAGCCGTCCAATCGCGCCTTCATGCTGGCTGCCGCAGGATCAGGGGGATGGTTCGCCATCGGCGGGTTGCTGGCATGGGCCATGCTCGCACCCGAGATCTCGCGCACAAGTTTCCTGGAAGCTGCCGCCAGCCCGATCATGATCATCGTGGCAGCGACCATCTTCCTTCCGATCGCCCTGTTCTGGTTCCTGGCACTGCTGGCGTGGCGCGCTCAGGAACTGAAATTGATGTCTTCGGCGATGACCGAGGTCGCTGTTCGCCTGGCCGAACCGGATCGATCGGCAGAGCAATCGGCGGCTTCGCTCGGCCAGGCGGTTCGGCGCCAAGTCTCGTTCATGAACGAAGCCATCTCCCGCGCGCTCGGCCGCGCTGGCGAACTTGAGGGCCTTGTCCACAACGAAGTGGCCTCGCTCGAGAAGTCCTACCACGAGAATGAGCACAAGATCCGCGGCCTGATCCAGGAATTGGCAAGCGAGCGGCACGCCCTGGTCAGCACGACCGACAAAGTGTCGGACACCCTGAAGGCGATGGGCGGCGAAGTGCCGATGCTCATCGACAAGCTGTCAACCCAGCAGATCAAACTGGCGAAAATCATCGAAGGGGCAGGCCAGAACCTGATCGCGCTCGAGAATCAGCTCAGCACGGCCAGCGGCGGGTTGGAGACCACGCTGGCCAACCGCACGCAGCAGCTTCAAGCCGTGCTCGACGACTACACGGTCGCTCTCGATGCCACCCTTGCCAATCGCGCAGAGGCCCTGGATATCCAGCTTGTCGAACGCACCCGCGCGCTAGACGCCGCCTTCGCCGAGCGGCTGTCGCGGTTCGACGATGCCATGATGCAGTCAAGCGTGGCGATCGATAGCGCGGTCAGCGAAAAGGCCCGAGCGCTCACCTACGCGATGGAAAACCACGTGCGGGCACTGTCGGACACTCTGGGCCAACAGGCCAACAATCTCGACGAATCAATGATGCATGGCCTCGACGCCGTACGTCGGTCGAGCGACAACATCTCGCGTCAATCGCTGCACGCCATCGAAGGGCTCTCCGGCCAGGCCGACCTGCTCAAGAAGGTATCGGAGAACCTTCTCCAACAAATGTCCGGTGTCGCGAACCGCTTCGACAACCAGGGGCAGACCATCGTTCATGCCGCCAACGCGCTCGAGTCCGCCAACATGCGCATCGACTCGACACTTCAGCGGCGCCACGGGGAGTTGTCAGAAACCCTGCAAAAGATGGCCGGCAAGGCCGATCAGCTTGACCAGGTGATGCGCGGCTATTCGCAGGCAGTGGAAGGCTCGATCGCGGAAACCGAAAACCGTGCCCGCACCGTCACCCAGCAACTCGCCGCAGAGGCGGCGGCAAACTCCAAGGCAGCAGCCCTGGAGATCGAGCGCCTGCGAAGCCAAACCGATCTACACGCCACTCGGGCCTTGGAGGACATGCGCTCCAAGGTGTCGGGCGTCTCGCAGGAGGTCTCGCAGCACCTGGGCTCCATCGCGAGCCGATTCAGCGAGACTTCAGAGGACCTGAAGGCACGCGCGGCTCGCGCCGCCGCCGATCTGCAGATCGAGCAGGAACGCATCAGGACGGAGGCGGAACGCCTCCCCCTCGTGGCACGGGAGAGCGCAGAGAGCATGCGTCATGCCCTCAGTGATCAGCTGCGCGCGCTGGAGCAGCTCTCAAGCCTGTCCGCACGCGAGCGGCGCGAGGTGACGCCGCCCGGACCATTGCCACCGGCCGCGCCTGTCTCCCTCACGGCCGCCTTCGCTGCGCAACGAGGAGAACGGGCAACGCCCGTGGCGTTGGACAATGGCGACCGTTGGACACTGGGCGACCTGCTGGCCCGCGCCTCGCGAGAGGACAGCGCCATCAACATCGCCAGCATCGCCAAGGCGCTTGATCCGACGACGGCATCGGCGATCTGGTCGCGGTTCCGCGCCGGCCAACGCGGCATCATGGTGCGCAGCATCTACACGACCGAGGGCCGGTCGCTCTTCGACGACATCAGTTCGCGTTACAAGACCGACGTGGATTTCCGCCGGGTTGTCGACCGCTTCCTCATGGATTTCGAATGGTTGATCCGCGACGTGGAGCAGAAGGACCCGGCCGGCAGATCGGTCCACAATCATCTCATTTCGGATAGCGGGCGGGTGTATCTTTTCCTGGCCCACGCCAGCGGCCGGCTGCGCTAGGCGTCCCTAAGTCACATGAAGCAACTCTCTGTTCGCGCCGCCATAGAAAGGTGGCCGATCGCCGGCGCCTTCACAATCTCGCGTGGTACGAAACGCGAGGCCGTGACAGTCGTCGCCGAGATCAGCGATGGCACGCATGTCGGGCGAGGAGAGTGCGTCCCCTACGGTCGCTACGGCGAAACTGCAGAGGGCGTGCGCGACGTGATAGCATCGGTCGGCGACGTTACGGATCACAAGGAATTACAGGCGCTTTTGCCTGCGGGTGCGGCGCGAAACGCGCTCGATTGCGCCTTCTGGGACCTGGAGGCGAAATCTTCACGCAAGACTGTTGCCGAACTCGCGGGCTTGCCTGTTCCGAGACAGATGGTCACAGCCTACACGATCAGCCTCGGTGCGCCGGGCGCAATGGCGAGCAGAGCGGCTGCCGCGGCAAAAAATATGCCGCTGCTGAAGATCAAGCTTGGGGGCGAGGATGACGAGGACCGCATGCGTCAGATCAGGCGTGCTTGCCCTGATGCCCGGCTGATCGCGGATGCCAACGAAGCCTGGACGCCGGCCCTGCTGGAAAGGCTGATGCAAGTGGCAGCCGAAGCGGGCTTCGAACTGGTGGAGCAGCCATTGCCAGCCGGGGCCGACGATGCCCTCTCCAGGCTTGCGCGTCCCGTGCCCGTCTGCGCCGACGAGGCGCTGCACACGCGAGGCGACCTCCGCAATCTCACGGGTCGCTACGATGCGGTCAACGTCAAGCTCGACAAGACGGGTGGGCTGACGGCAGCGCTCGATCTCATGGCGGAAGCGCGCAGGATGGAGTTCAGGATCATGGTGGGCTGCATGGTCGCGACTTCCCTGTCGATGGCACCGGCAATGCTGCTTGCCCAGCAGGCTGACTGGGTCGACCTCGATGGCCCCCTACTCCTGGAGCGCGATCGCGAACCCGGTCTCCGCTATGAGGGCGCCCTCATCCATCCTCCTTTGCCTCAGCTTTGGGGCTGAGCGAAGGGCCCTGCTCGGCTCGTTAGCCATACCGCCGCGGCGAAGCCGATGGCGGCAATGAGGGCCATCGCCCAATAGGCGCCACCACCCCACGTCGCATACAGAGGTCCCGAAATGAGCATTGCGCCGCCCAGCGCTATGCCACCCGTGACGGAGGCATAGAGTGCCTGCGCCGTGCCTCCCTGGCTGTCTGGCACCGCCCGGCCCATGTAGTGAATGGCACCGATGTGCGTCGCCCCGAATGTCAGGCTGTGCAGCGCCTGCAAGGGCAGTAGCCACCCGAGCGGCGGATCAAAACCCATGAAAAACCATCGGATGATCGCGGCAGCGCCGCCAAGCGCGATCAAACGGGCCGGTTCGACGCGGGCTAGGATCCGGCCCGAATAGGTGAACAGAACAATTTCCGCGATGACGGCGATCGCCCATAGCGATCCTGCCCAGCCGGCAGATATGCCTTGGGAGGCCCAGTGCACGGTACCGAAAGTATAGAAGGTGCCGTGTGCTCCTTGCACCGCGCCCGCCGCCAGCAAGAAGACGATAAACGTCGGCGAACGCAGTAGCCCAGCCGCCTCGGCAAGGCGTAGGCGCGGCGGTGTGGTCGCGGCCTTGAGCCGCCCCCAGCCGATCGGTCGCGCCAGGGTGTGCGCGGCTGCAGTCACCAGGATGCCGCCCGCCACAAGGAGCCAAACTGCCGAGGCAGCCCCCAGGCTACCTACGACCCACCCACCTACAAGCGTCGCAGCGATGAAGCTCAGCGAGCCCCACAATCGCATACGTCCATAGTCGAGCCCCGCGACCTTCACACCCCTAAGCGCGATGGTCTCGGTGAGTGGCATGATCGTCGTCCACGCCAGTGCAAATGCCACGGAGCAGAAAAGGATCGGCCAGAACCCGCTCGACAGCGACAGCGCAATGAGCGCCCCGAGCCCGACCCAGGAGAGCACGATCAGAAACAGGCGGTGATCGTTTGCCTGGTCTGCCGCAAAGGCGATGACAGGCGTGACCACAACGCGCACGAACAAGGGCACCGCGGTTATGATGGCGATTTCGCGCGGTCCAAGACCTTGCCAATCCAACCACACAGGAAGAAACGGCAGGTTGATGCCGGCCACAACGAAGATGGCCGCGAAAAGGATGGAAACCCGGATCCCAAAAATTCGGCTTTCGCGGCCGGGATTCGGCTCGCTCATGCCGCCTTGCGCTGATCGAGGATGATCTCGGCAAACAACGCGGGATCAATGTTGCCGCCTGACAGCACGACCGCGACGGTCTTGCCTTCGAAGGGCAGCTTCTTGCTCAACACGGCCGCCAGAGAAACCGCGCCCCCCGGCTCGAGGACAAGCTTCAACTCGCGAAATGCGAAGCGGACGGCTGCGAGAGCTTCCTCATCCGTCACCACCAGCCCACCGGCAAGATTGCGCTTGCCCATCTCGAACGTCATCTCACCTGGTGTTGCAGAGAGCAGAGCGTCACAGATAGACCCGGCAAGCTTGCTGTTGCGCTGGCGTGTACCGTGCTGCAGGGAGCGTGCGAAATCATCGAAGCCGGCGGGCTCAACCGTATAGATTGCCGTCGCCGGATTCGCCTGCTTGACCGCTATCGAAACCCCACTGACCAGGCCTCCACCGGACGCGCCCACAAGGACGATGTCCGGTGTCACCTCCAGTGCAGCCGCCTGCTCCATGATTTCCAGACCGACCGTGCCCTGGCCAGCGATCACGTCAGGATCGTCGAAGGGGTGTACGTAGGCAGCATTGCGCTTGGCGCAAAGCTCGCGGGCAATCGCTTCGCGATCTTCGGTCACGCGATCGTACGCCACGACCTCGCCCCCGAACGCCCGCGTGCGCTCCACCTTGAGGCGCGGAGCATCCGACGGCATGACGATCGCCGATTTCAGGCCCCGCAACGTCGCAGCCGCCGCCACGCCCTGCGCATGATTGCCGGATGAGCACGCGACGACACCTCCCGGGTAAACGTCCTTCTCCAGCTGGGCTATCTTGTTGTAGGCGCCGCGGAACTTGAATGCGCCGACCCTTTGCAGATTCTCCGCTTTGAGGAGGACTCGACCGCCGACGATCGCGTTGAGCGCGGGATGCTCGATGAGCGGCGTCCGGCAGACCAACGATCCGAGCCGCTGGCGCGCTGCCAGGACATCCCCGTAGGTCGGCATCGTTCGGGCCATGGCGGCACCTCTCGCAAGCCTGCAATCGGATAGGCCGTCACAAGGGCTCCCGCGACGCGCGGTGTCAAGCCATCCGCTCCGGATTTGCAAAGCAGTTCACGGAAGTGAGGTCTTAGAACGCAAGAAACCGGTCCGATGACCGGACCGGTTTCCTCCGGAGCAAAACCTGTCCCTGGATTTCCAGGTTCTGCACCCCCGAGCGGCGCTCTGCAGTTTGCTGGGAACTCCCCCGAATCCCCAACAGGCTAGCGCCTGCTCCCCGCACTTTGTCCCAAACTTGGCAGGGCTCGGCAACGGGTGTTGCGCAAACGATTTCTTTGAGTGTCTCAGTTGCCACAGCGCTCTTTGGCGAGCGCGATCGCGACTTTTGAGACCTCAAGTCCCTGGGGTGAGATGCTGATCGACTGCTTGCAGTTGGAGAGGGCGACATTCATGGCAGCGGAGAAGTTGCCGCCTTGGATCGTGAGGATGAAGCCCTCGCCACCGAAGCGGCCGGATACCGCCCCCTTGGCGGCATAGGTCTTCTCTTCCCAACTCCCATTCACCTGTCCGCCCTTCACGCGCAGCTCGGCGAGCGAATTGATGCTGTAGTCCGCACTCGCACAGCGCATTGTCTGGCGGATGCTGCCTTCTCCAGTCTTGTAAAACACTTGGCATTTGACGCGCTCTGTCTTGCCATTCGTCAACACGACGGAACCGCTTCCGCTCCAGAAGCCGGCGAGTTCCTCGATGGGATCTGCGGAGACAGTCTGCGCCATCGCGAGGACGGCGATCGCCGCCATCGCGGTGCAAAGAGGTTTCCTCATTTCCTGCGACCCTTCCGGTCCTTCGGGACTTCGCTCTGTACAAAGTTCAGGCACGCTTGAAGCAAATTATGGCCGGGCCAGCAAAGGAATTATGCCAACTCGCCTAGTAGAGCATCAATCCGTGTCTCCGCCACGCTAGGCAACTGAGTACCTCACTCTAGGCCCCGCCAATCTGGCCTCGAATCCCAAACAAGTGATCGACAGGACCGCGGCCGGTGCCAACGCCCAGCTTGGGACCATGTTCCAGGGCGTGCCAAACATACTGTTTGGCACGCTGCACCGCCTGCTCAAGACCTAGTCCCTGCGCAAGGAGCGCCGCTATGGCCGCCGACAGCGTGCATCCGGTCCCATGGGTATGTGGAGTAGCGATTCGCTCCAATTCAAAGCGTGTAACGCCCCGGTCACCGACCAGAATATCGACGGCCTTTCCTGAGGAGCCATGCCCGCCCTTCAGCAGAACCGCATGCGCACCTGCAGCCCGCAGAGCTTTGGCCTGAGCGATCATCTCCGCGTCCGTCTCGGCGGGAGAGCAGCCAAGGAGAATGGCAGCCTCGGGTACATTCGGAGTGATGAGGGTTGCCGCTGGTAGAAGCAGGCGCTTCACGGCATCTACCGCTTCCGGCGCAAGCAGGATATCGCCGCTTGTTGCGACCATGACGGGATCGACGACCAGGGGCCGCAGCGGTCTCGCCTGCAATCCGGCCACGACTGTCTCCACGATGTCGGTGGTGGCAAGCATTCCCGTTTTGACGGCGCCGACGTCGAGGTCGGAAAGCACCGACTTCATCTGCTCGGCAACAAACGCCGGTGGGATCGGGTAGACGCCCTGAACGCCGTGGGTGTTCTGAGCCGTCAGAGCCACGATAACAGACGCGCCATAGACACCAAGTGCCGAGAACGTCTTGAGGTCGGCTTGGATGCCCGCGCCGCCCGAGCTGTCGGAGCCGGCAATTGTAAGGGCGATTGCCGTCCTTCCCGCGCGCAGAGTTGCGCTCATCGTGCGCCCTCTTTGAGGATCTCAGTCTGAAGGCTCTTCGGCGTGAAGAATTCCTCGATGCGGCCAAGCACAGGGACATTCTCGATCATCCACGTCCCGAACCAGTTGAGGCCACCGGTCAGCACCAACACACCCGTCAACACGAGCAGCAAGCCCATCGCCATCTCAACCCGCCCCAGGTGCCGCTTGAAGCGCTGCATGAAGCCGAGGAAGGGCCCGATCGCGACCGCGGCCAGAATGAACGGAATACCGAGACCCAGCGAGTAGACGAAGAGCAACCGCACACCGGCGCCCAGGCTTGCTTCATTCGCCGCCACGGTAAGCACCGTCGCCAACACGGGGCCGATGCACGGCGTCCACCCGAAGGCGAAGGCGAGGCCCATGACATAAGCACCTGCGAAGCTTGCACCGCGATTCACTGTATGCATGCGCGCCTCCCGATAGAGGAGCGGCACGCGCAAGATGCCGAGGAAATGCAGGCCGAACAGGATGATGATGATGCCGGCGACGATCGAAAGCTCGTTTTTGTGCGATTGAACCCATTGACCGAAAGCGGACGCGCCGGCTCCGAAGCCTACGAATACGGTTGTGAAACCAAGGACGAAAAATACGGAGGCCAAAACCACGCGCCGCCACAGTCTTGGGTCGAACTCGCCCCGGTTGTTGATCTGATCGAGGGTCGTGCCGCCAAGGTAGCTGAGGTAGGGCGGGACAAGAGGAAGCACGCAAGGCGATAGGAAGCTGACAAGGCCCGCAATCGCCACGCCGACGTGAATGTAGACTTGGGTCAGCATCGTTCCGATGAGATAGGGCAGCGTGGGCGCGACGGCAAGCTGCGGCCCACGGGGCGGGTTGGCGGCCGCTAGCTAATTGCCTGCGCGCGTGAACTTTACAGTGCGCCCTGCCGGCATGGCCGCCACCGTTTTCCCCTTCAGATGCGCAGCAACGACGTCCCAGATTGGTGGCCCCTCGGTGTCTTCATTGACCGAAGCCCAGCCGGCCACGGTGTAGTCCTTCCCCGCTTCGATCGCGGCGCCTGAACCCAGTAACTGCATGTTGGAGATACGTTCGCCGAGGCGGCCGTCGACATTCACGGTGAAAGCCATGCCGCCCACCCGAACCATATCGCCCCCCTGCTGTAGATAGGGGTCGGGATAGAACAGGTTGTCGGCGACGCCTTCAAGGGCCGCCTTTATCGCCTCGCCTTTCATGGTCATTCGATAGACGGCCGGATACGTAATGGCGGTCGCGCCATAGACATCTTCCCATGTGATCGGCTGCCCAGCGATCAATGTAGGACCCCATCGGAAGCCCGGCGAAAGGGCAATCTCGGCGTCGCGCTGAGCACGCACGGCGTCACAGATAAGATCATCGAGCGTGCCGGCAAACGTGCCGCGCCGGTAAAGCAGGCCGTCTGTGCGCGCCAGTTCGGTGCGAAGCATCGCTTCATGCGGTGCGCGGGTGTCAGAGATCAACTTCGCCATCAGTGGATCGGGCGCAATGGCGTCCGAGAGCACGGGGATGAGGCGGTAGGAGAAATTCGCCACACGTCCATTGCCAATCTCGAGGTCGAGGCGCGACAGAAACTTGCCGTGGGAACCGGACGCAATCAGCAGCGTCCGGCCAATCTGGGTAGGCTGCGGGAGTGCATCGTGCGTGTGCGCCGTGAAGACAACGTCGATGCCGTCGACCCGCCCGGCGAGCTTGCGATCTACGTCGAAACCGTTGTGAGACAGCAGCACAACGATCTCGGCACCACGCGCACGTGCCCAGTCAACAGACTTGCGCAGTTCATCCTCGCGGATGCCAAAGGACCAAGCCGGGATCATCCAGCGCGGATTGGCTATGGGCGTATACGGAAACGCTTGGCCGATCACCGCAATACTGACGCCACCCTTCTCGAAGAAGCGGGTGGATTGGAAAACCGGATCCCCGAAGTCGTTGTCGCGGACATTGCCGGCGAGGAAAGGTATGGAAGAAGAGCCCACCTTATGGAAGTCACCGAACAGCTCTTCCACTCGCTCCCAGCCGAGCGTGAACTCCCAGTGACCAGTGGTTGCCTCGACACCGAGCGCCTGCATGACCGCGATCATGTCGGCGCCGCGCGATTGGAGAGCGGTGTATGACCCCTGCAGGCCGTCGCCGCCGTCGAGGAGCAAAACGCGGTCGGAGCCGCGGTCCCCGCGAATTGCGCTGACGAGCGTGGCGATACGATCCATCCCGCCGACCCGCCCATAGGTCTTGGCGAGGGCTTCGAAGTCAGCCGCCGTCAACATGTAGGCATCGAGCGAAGATGGAGGAATGCCGAACGAGGCAAGAAAATCCTGGCCCACGATATGAGGCATCTGCCATCGCGCCTCGCCGACCCCGAGATTGAGCGAGGGCTCCCGGAAGTAGATCGGCTTCAACTGCGCATGGCAGTCCGCCATGTGGAGCAGCGTGACCTGGCCCTTCGGCTGAAAGCGAAGCAGGTCTTCTTGGCGCACGCCACCCTGCGCCAACGCGCGGCCTGAGCGTCCGCCCAGCCCGGTTACGGCCCCTGCTGCAGCAGCGACCTGAAGGAAATCGCGTCGCGAAATCATATGGCGTTCATTGCAGCCTGGATCGCCGGTGCGCACGCCGGCAACGCAAAGCCTGGCACGGGTTTCACTTGTTTACCGGGCTTTCCGGCGACATGACATACGCGACCAGATCTTTGATCTGTTCGATCGTCAGAAAGTTGTTCGCGCCCATGCGGGGCATGTTTGCGCATGGTATTACCGCGTGCGGGTTGTAGATCCGCTCGTATGCGGACTTGACCTCATCGTCCTTGAACCTTCGGTCCTTGCCGTACTCGAGCAAACTGGGACCAAGCGTCCCGAAGCTCAACTCTTTGCGCGAGAGCTGATGGCAAGCGTAGCAGTTGCCGCCGTTCTCCGCCCGCGGGGGATAATCCGTGAACCGCCCGCCATAACCGCTTTGCGCCAGTTTCTCGCCTTTCTTCCAGTCGCCCATCAATTTCCCGTCAGCGGGGTATTTGATGGTCGTCTTCTCGCGAGCAATGATTTTATCAGCGACTTTTCTAGGTGGTGCGTTACGGTACTGACTGCAAGCCTTCTGCGTCTCGTCCTGTAGGAGGCGTGCCTGCCAGTCGGGCGACGCGGCCGTCCAGCTTCCCTTGATGGCTTGCTCGACGACCGCAGGTGACTGCGCGCCGGCCTCTTCCCGCACGGCGGCTAGCGCAAGCAGGGCGGCAATGACAATAAAAGCGGATCGCATGGCTGCCACCTAACGCTTGATCTGCGGGGCGGTGATGTCGCTGCCCTTGGCCAAGTTGACGAGGTACATGGTCAGAGCGATCACCACATCGGAAGCGTAGTCGATCTGAGGCAGCCGCATTTGCCAATAGCAGTCGGTTATGCGGTGCTGCATCGTCATGACCGTACCCTGCGAAACGCGGTACGCAGGCCATTCTCCCATGACCTTGCGTGCTTCCTCCGGCTTGCTGAGGAACGGCAAGCCCTGCAGGCGGATGCGTTTGCCAGAATCGGCATGGCAGGTGGAGCAGGAAAAATCCATCGGCCCCTGCCGCCGGAAGAACAGGGTTTCCCCCAACGCGAGCGCCTCTTGCTCCTTGCGATACTTCAGGCTCGGCTTGAATTTGTAGCCGTTCGACCTGTTGGCGACGTAGGTGGCAAGCGCTTCAAGCTCCGTGCCCGACTGGTTCGCTTTCGAGTAGGGACGTTTGATGATGTCGGCGCGGGCGAACCCCTGCAGCTTTTCCATGCACCAGACAATGCGCGTCTCAACGTCCATGACCCGCTTGACGTCCTTGAAGTAGCGCGGGAGTTCGGCAAAAGCGCCATCGACCTTGCCCGGGCCCTTTCCGAGATCGCAGCCCTCGAGAGACGCATTCTTAGGACCGCGCTTCTCATTCCAGAGCGCCTCGCCCCGGTCCACATCGAGCAGCCCCGGATTGGACCAAGGGTCGGCTTTCAGCATCTGCCGATAGCGCTCGACTTCGCGCTCGGTGTCCTCCTGCGCTGCCAAGCCCCCCAGCGCCAGCAGCACGGAAGTTATGACCGAAGCGAATTTCCGGAAAGCGCGCATAATTTCCCCTCTGTGACAACGCGGCATAAGTAAAGCGCGCACGTGGGCTGTCAAACAAGAAGCCGGCGAGCGGAATGCCGTTCTCTCGCAGGCGCTTCTAGAAGTACAAGATACTATACCCCCGAGGCGACCAGCGCCGCTATTCCAGGGAGGGTGCGCCCTTCCAGCCATTCGAGAAAGGCGCCACCGGCAGTGGACACGTAGGTGAACTCATCCGTGACACCTGCCGCGTTGAGCGCAGCAACCGTATCACCCCCCCCGGCAACGGAGACCAACTTCCCGCTTGTTGTGGCTGCGGCCGCCGCGCGCGCCACTTGGAAAGTACCTTCGCCAAAGGGCACGACTTCGAACGCCCCGAGCGGCCCGTTCCAAAGCAATGTTTTGCAGCGGCTGAGTACGTCCGTGTAGTGGGCAACAGCCTTCGGACCGATGTCGAGGATCATCTGATCGGCGGGCGTCGCAAGTATAGGGCACACCCGATGCGCCGCGCCGGCCTCGAACTTCGGAGCGACGACGACATCAGCGGGAAGGATGACTTCACAGCTTCGCGCCTTGGCAGCATGCATGATCTCCAACACGGTCCCGGCAAAGTCAGGTTCCGCAAGCGACGTCCCAATGTTCACGCCCTGGGCGAGGAAGAACGTGTTGGCCATGCCGCCGCCAATGATGAGCTTGTCGACCTTTGCAACAAGGTTGGTGAGAACCGGGATCTTGGTCGACACTTTCGCACCGCCGATCACGGCAGCGGTCGGCCGCTCGGGATTGTCCAGGACCCTACGGAGCGCTTCAATTTCTTCCATCAACAGCGGCCCGGCATAGGCGGGCAAGAGACGAGCAATTGCGTCCGTGGAGGCATGCGCCCGGTGTGCGGCGGAGAACGCATCATTAACGAAGATATCGCCTAGTGCCGCGAGGCGCTTGGCGAAAGCTGGTTCGTTCTTTTCCTCGCCAGCGTGGAAGCGCAGGTTCTCCAGAACGGCGACGTGACCCGGAAGCAGCGCCGCAACCGTACGTTCCGCGGGCTCACCCACGCAATCCTCTGCGAACGCCACCGGGCGATTTAGGAGCTTGCTCAGCGCGTCCGCGACCGGACGCAAGCTGTACTGTGGATCAGGCCCGCCTTTCGGCCGACCAAAATGGGAAATGACGACCGCTCGCGCACCCCTCGCGATGAGATCGGCCAGACCCGGGACCAGCCGTTCGAGACGAGTTATGTCGCTTACCTTGCCGTCCCTGACAGGCACGTTGAGGTCCGCGCGGATCAGGACGCGCTTTGCATTGACGTCGAGGCCAGCGGTCGTCTTGAGCTTGTCGAGATTCATCAACGCTTCACAAGGTTCCTTGCGGCTTCGGCAACGCTCGCTGGCGTGATGCCGAAATGCTCGTAAAGTTTCGGCGCGGGCGCCGACGCACCGAAGCCTGTCATGCCGACGAAGGCGCCCTTGTCGCCGAGCCAGCGCTCCCAACCGAAGCTTACGCCCGCCTCAACGGCAACGCGCGGGGCATTGCCCAGCACCGCGCTGCGGTAGGGAACGGGCTGCCGCTCGAACAGTTCCCAGCAGGGCATCGACACGACAGCCGCCTTGATGCCCTCCTTGCAGAGGAGCACTTGCGCGTCCAGCGCGATACCGACTTCCGAGCCTGTGGCCAGAATTGTAACGTCGCGCTTGCCGCCCTCCGCATCAACGAGAACGTAGGCACCCTTCGCTGAACGGTTCTCGCCCTCGGCCTCGGTTCGAACAGCCGGCACAGCCTGACGCGTGAGGGTCAGGATGGAAGGCGTCGTGGCGGCTTCAAGGGCAAGCTGCCAGCACTCCGCCGTCTCGACCGGATCTGCCGGACGGAACACGTTGAGGCCGGGCATCGTACGGAGGCTGGCGAGATGCTCAACGGGCTGGTGCGTCGGGCCATCCTCGCCAAGTCCGATCGAGTCATGGGTCATCACGTAGACCACGCGCAGACCCATCAGAGCGGAAAGGCGGATCGAGGGGCGGCAATAGTCCGTGAAAACAAGGAACGTCGCACCGTACGGGACAATGCCCCCATGCAGGGCCATGCCATTCATGGCGGCCGCCATGCCGTGCTCTCGCACGCCATAGTGGATGTAATTGTTCTGGAACTCGCCGGCCTTGACGGCGGTGTGGTGACCCGTGCGCGTGCCGTTCGAACCGGTGAGGTCGGCCGAGCCGCCGACAAGACACGGCAACGCCGGGATAAGCTTTTCAAGCACCTTTTGTGAGGCGACGCGTGTCGCGATCTTCGGCGGGCTGGCAACGAACTCTGCCTTCGCGGCCTCGATTGCTGCCGCCAGTGCCTTCACAGCGGCTGCATCGATCGGATCGGACAGCTGCGACGGCCCGCCCTCCAATTTGCCGGCGCGCCGCTCCCACTCCTGTCGGTGTGCGGCGCCTCGGGAGCCCGCGACACGCCAGGCAGTGAGTACGACCTCCGGCAGCTCGAAGGGCGCGTGCGTCCATCCGAGCTTTTCGCGGGCACCCTTGATCTCGTCGGCACCGAGAGGCTCCCCGTGCGTAGACGCCTTGCCCTGCTTCGTCGGAGCGCCGTAGCCAATCACGGTCTTGCAGGCAATGAGCGTGGGCTTGTCGGAGCGCCTGGCCCATTCGATCGCTCCGGTGATGGCCTCGGGGTCATAGCCGTCGATTTGCTTGGTGGCCCAGCCCGACGCGGCGAAGCGCCTTATTTGGTCGTCGGACACGGCAAGCGAGGTCGCACCGTCAATCGATATCGAGTTGTCGTCGAACAGCACGATCAGCTTGTTGAGCTTGAGGTGCCCCGCGAGCGAGATCGCTTCGTGGCTGATGCCTTCCATGAGGCAACCATCGCCAGCTATGACGTAAGTGAAGTGGTCGACGAGTTGATCGCCAAGCCTCGCGTTCAGAAGTCGTTCCGCCAGCGCCATGCCAACGGCGTTGCCGAGGCCTTGGCCCAGCGGACCTGTGGTCGTCTCGATACCGGGTGCGTGGCCATATTCGGGATGACCGGCGGTCTTGGAGCCAAGCTGACGGAAGCTGGAGAGTTCCTGCATCGTCATGCCGGCGAAGCCGGTGAGATGCAGGACAGCGTAGAGAAGCATGGAGCCGTGGCCGGCCGAGAGCACGAAGCGGTCGCGGTCCGGCCAATCGGGCGCGGCGGCATCGAACTTCAGGAACCGGGTGAAAAGGACCGTTGCCACATCGGCCATACCCATCGGCATGCCGGGGTGACCCGACTTGGCCTTTTCCACCGCATCCATGGCAAGCGCACGGATGGCGTTCGCCATATCGCGGTGCGCCGCCGCTGTATCGGGCTCGTGCTTCACCGCCGGTTTTCCCATTCTGCCCCACTCTGCCTTGCCCGCCCGGACCATTAACGGGGCTCATGGGGCGCGTCTACCCACAAGGCCTGGGCAAGAAGGGGCCTATGCACAGGCCCGCCGCTCGGCACGGGCTGCCGCGGAACCAATCAGCGGTATAGGCCGTTATCCCGTTGGAACGAGCTTGAGCGAGGCCAAAACCGTGACCGAGAGAAAAACCGGCAAAGACAAGAACGTCGACCGGGCTAGCGAGATGAGCTTTCCGGCCAGTGACGCCCCCGCGCATGGCAGGACGACCGCCACCGAGCCGCCTGGCAGACCGGTCGATAGGAAGGCGCCCGTCGTTACAAAGGATGAGATCGAGCGGGCCAAGCGCGGCGAGGGCCACAAGAAGTAGACCGCTCACCGTAGGCGCAGGCTACCTGTTTTGCCGGACGGGTTCGTAGGCAGTCCAGTCGAAGGTGCCCTGGTCCCGTTCGTCGACGGCATGTTTCCAGCCCTTCTCCTCGGCACGACGCTTGAAGTTCAGGCCTTCGGGCGAGTGGCGGGTGATGCCGTCGAAGATCGTCGCGATCATCTGCGTGGTGTGCAGCCCCATATTGGTGAGAGCCTGATTCACCATCAGCTTCTGCATCATGAGCTGGTTCTGCGGCACGCTTGCCATGCGATGAGCTAGGTCCTCAACCTCTTCGTCGAGCTTGTCAGGCGGCACCGCCTTCAGCACGAGACCCAGCCGC
>Ga0190265_10001499_pt1 | contig 15389 bp, 12 predicted proteins | sample Popmic124T_FD_133135 | JGI IMG/M metagenome (GOLD analysis project Ga0190265, IMG submission 133135) | Populus adjacent soil microbial communities from riparian zone of Indian Creek, Utah, USA - 124 T | ecosystem: Environmental > Terrestrial > Soil > Riparian zone | place: USA: Utah | collected...
CAGCGGGTTGTCCGCGCCGTCGGCCATGTGCAGCAGCAACTCGAACTGCGGCTGGTCGGGGTGGCGCGTGGCGAGGTAGCGGATGCCGCTGGGGCGGGCTTCTCCGATGGCGCTGAACAGCTCGGTGATGGCGCTCTCGACCGCGGCTACCTGCTCTGGATGGGTGGTGAAGCGGACGATCTGTAGGGTCATGGTGCTGACTTCCCGCGTGAGACAGCGATGGTCTGGTTGGTCGCCCCCATGACGCTGGGCAAGCGGGAAAGGTGACCGATGAACGTCGATGAGGCCCTGATCGGGCGCTTCGAGGCCGAACGCGAGCATCTGCGTGGTGTCGCGTTCCGCATCCTCGGCTCGCTCGAGGACGCCGAGGACGCGGTACAGCAGACGTGGCTCAAGGTCAGCCAGACGGAGTTGCGGGGGGTTCAGAACCTGACCGGATGGCTGACGACCGTGACCGCCCGGGAGTGTCTCGACGCGTTACGAGCCAGGAAGCGGCGCGGTGAGGTGGCGCTGCCGGACGACAAGGCCATCGCCGAGGGGGCCTCGGTGCCGCAGGCCGTCGAGGACGAAGTAGTCCTGGCCGAGTCGGTCGGCCGCGCACTGCTCGTCGTGCTGGACCGGCTCACACCGACCGAGCGCGTCGCCCTGGTCCTGCACGACATGTTCGCCGTCCCCTTCGACGAGGTGGGAGACATCGTCGACCGCTCCCCGGTCGCGGCGAAGAAGCTGGCCAGCCGAGCCCGGCAGAAGGTGCAGGGCGACACCACGCAGCCGCGTGCGCGGCTGGGTCAGCAGCGACGGCTGGCACAGGCGTTCCTGTCCGCCGCCCGCGGCGGCGACGTCCACGGACTGCTTGCCGTCCTCGCGCCCGACGTGATCCGCCGGGCGGAGGCGGCAGCGCTACCGGTGGGCACGCCCACCGAGATCCGCGGCATCGACGCGGTGGTGGAGGAAACGATGGCCATCGGCCGGCGAGCCGCCGTCGCCGAGCTGGCGCTCATCGACGGCACCGTCGGCATCGTTGTCGCTCCGCGCGGCCGGCTGTTGCTCGCCCTCGTCCTCACCTTCGGCGACGGCCGGATCAGCGCCTACGACGTCATCGCCACCCCGGCGCGGCTCGACCAACTCGCCATCACGCTGCTCGATGACGGGCCCTCAGCGTCTTTCAGCGCACCAGGGCGCGACCGATGATCTCCTTCATGATCTCGGTGGTGCCGGCGTAGAGCGTGGCGGCGCGGGCGTCGACGAAGTCGCGGGCGATGCCGTACTCGCGCATGTAGCCGTAGCCGCCGTGCAGCTGGAGGCAGCGGGTGACCACCCGCTGCTGCAGCTCGGTGAGCCACCACTTGGCCATGGCCGCGTCGACGTCGGTGAGCTCGCCCGCGACGAGCGCGGCGATGCAGCGGTCGAGGAACACCTGCGCGACCTCGACCTCGGTGGCGAGCTCGGCAAGGGTGAAGCGGATCGTCTGCAGCGACGTGAGCGGGCCGCCGAACGCCTGCCGGGTGCGGACGTGGTCGAGCGCCGCGGTGAGCGACCGGCGCATGCCGGCGACGGCGGTGACCGCGACGCTCATCCGCTCCTGCGGCAGGTTCCCCGTCAGGTAGGTGAACCCGGCCTGCGGGTCGCCGAGCACGTGGGATGCCGGCACCCGCACGGCGTCGAAGAACAGCTCGGCGGTGTCCTGCGCGGCCAGACCGAGCTTGTCGAGCTTCGCGCCGCGGGTGAAGCCGGGCATGCCGCGCTCCACCACGAACAGCCCGAGGGTCGCGCGCCCGTCGCGGTCCCCGGTGCGGGCCGCCACGACAACCACGTCGGCGAGGATGCCGTTGCTGATGAACGTCTTCGCCCCGTCGAGCACGAAGTCCGCGTCGGGGCCGGCGCCGTCGCGGACCGCCGCCGTGCGGATGCCCCGCAGGTCGCTGCCCGTGCCTGGCTCGGTCATCGCGATGGCGGCGACCAGCTCGCCGGAACAGAGCCCGGGCAGCCACCGGGTCTTCTGCTCCGGCGTGCAGAGCGCGTGCAGGTACGGGGCGATGAGGTCGTTGAACCCGTTGAGGTTCATGGTGACCGCGGCGGCACCGACGCGGGTGAGCTCCTCGTTGAGCACGACGTTGTAGCGGAAGTCCGCCACCCCGCCACCGCCGTACGCCTCCTCGAGGTTCAGCCCGAGCAGGCCGAGCTTTCCGGCCTGGGTGAACAGGCCGCGGTCGACGATCCCGTCCCGCTCCCACCCGGGGAGCCGGGGCGCGATCTCCCGCTCACAGAACGCGCGGACCATGTCGCGGAAGTCGTCGTGCTCGGTCTCGAAGAGTTCGCGCTGCATCTCCCCGTCCTCGCGGTCAGCTGTTCCCGGGTGCGGCCGCGGCGACCTCCGGGTCGTTCGTCAGGTCGCCGGTCGAGGTCTCGCGCAGGGCGAGGATGCAGCCGATGCAGAGCACGCAACCGGCGGCAATGATGATCGCCACGGTTGTGGTGCTGCCTCCGCTGGCGAGGACCGACGCGAAGACGAGGGGGGCGATCCCGCCGCCGAGGCCGGCGATCTGGTAGCCGAGCGAGGCGCCGGTGTAGCGGGACCCGGTGGAGAACAGCTCGGTGTAGAGCGCGGCGAGCGGCCCGTACCACGCGGGGTGAATGACGCCCTGGCCCAGGATGATCGCGAGGGTGAGCAGCAGGGTCGAGCCGCTGTCGACCATCGGGAAGAGCAGGAAGGCGTAGCCGGCCATCGCGGTTGCGCCCGCGATGACGACCGGTTTGCGTCCCACGCGGTCGGACAGGGCGGAGTACCCGATGATGCCGAAGATCGCCACGAATGAGGACAGGGTGAGCGCGTTGAGCACGGTCGGCCGCGGGAAGCCGGCTTGCACCGCGTACGAGATGAGGAAGGTGGTGATGGTGCCCTGCGCGACGAAGGCGCCGAAGCCGACCCCGATCGACAGCAGGAGGTTGCGCGGGTGGTGCCGCAGCACCTCGAGCAGCGGCGGTGCGGTGGGCTTGTTGGCTGCGGCCTCGGTGAAGACGGGGGTCTCGGCGACGCGGGCGCGGACGAACAGGCCGATGGCGAGCAGCACGATGCTGAGCAGGAAGGGGATCCGCCAGCCCCAGGCGAGGAAGGCCTCTTCGCCGCTCAGGGACGCGGACGCGGCCAGGACCAGGGTCGAGAGCACCACGCCGCTGGGGGCACCGGCGTTGGTGAAGCTGGCCCACAGGCCCCGCCGCGATGACGCGTGCTCGGCGGACATCAGCACCGCGCCGCCCCACTCACCGCCGACGGCGATGCCCTGGACGACGCGCAGGAGCACGAGCAGGATCGGCGCCCACACGCCGATCTGGGCGTAGGTCGGCAGCACACCGATCAAGGTGCTGCCCACGCCCATCAGGGTCATGCTCAGCACGAGCATCTTCTTGCGGCCGATGCGGTCGCCGAAGTGGCCGAACACGATGCCGCCGAGCGGCCGGGCGAAGTACCCGGTGGCGAGGGTGCCGAAGGCGGCGACGGTGCCCACCAGCGGGTCGAGGTTCGAGAAGAACACCTTGTTGAACACGACCGCCGAGGCCGTCGCATAGAGCAGGAAGTCGTAGTACTCGATCACGCTGCCGAGGTAGCTCGACAGCACGGCACGGCGGAGCTGCGTGCGCGAATAGTGGGTCTGCGTCATCGCGGTTGCCCTGTCTGGTGGTTGGCTGGTCGGCGTCGTGGCCGCGGCGGAACGTGTCCTGCCTCGCTGGATCGATGGTAAGGAACTTGATATACCGAGTCAAGGGGTCGCCTCGTATCAAGTTCCTGGATATTCTGTGAGCATGACGCGGCTCGCGGCACGCCCCGCCGGTCAGCGCGGTCAGCGCCTGACATACCTGGTCAAGCGCTTGGAGATGGCCGAACGCGCGCGGATGGAGGAGGTGCTGCGGCCGCTCGGGGTGACGCTGCACCAGTACACGGCGCTGAGCATCCTCGAGCGCCGGGAGGGGTTGTCGTCCGCCCAGCTGGCCCGCCGGCACGTCGTGACCCCGCAGGCGATGCACCAGTTGATCGCGACGATGGAGCGTGATCAGCTGATCGAGCGGCGCCCGGACGACGCGAACCGCCGGATCCTGCGCGCGTGGTTGACGCGGCACGGCGCCGACGTGCTGCGCGCGTGCCACCGCGCGGTCGACGAGGTGGAGGAGCGGATGCTCTCCACGCTCACTCCCGACGAGGCGGTCGCGTTCGGGCGGGCGCTGGAGCGGTGCCTCGAGGCGCTGACCGAGCGCGGGCCGGCGGCCGACCAGGAGTCCGCGTGACCGGGAGCCTGCGGCGCCGGCACCCTTGACCGCGTATCAAGCTTCTTGCTATCAATGACGAGACGCGGGCCCTGGTTCCAGGTCTCCGCCCGCCACTCGACGAGGAGCTGCGATGGCCGTGAACCGGGTGGACCCATGACCCTTGACCTGACCGCCGGCCCGAACCCGGGCCTCGGCACCTGGCCCGCCCGCCGGGCCCGGATCTCGCCGGACCGCACTGCGCTGCTCGACCCGCAGCGGTCGCTCACCTACGCCGAACTGGCCGACCGCACGACCCGGTACGCCGGGGCGCTGCGCCGGCTCGGCGTGGGCCCGGGCGACCGGGTGGCGTACCTGGGCGTGAACGCCGTCGAGGTGTTCGAGACGTTCTTCGCCGCCTGGCTGCTCGGGGCTACCGCGGTGCCGCTGAACTACCGGCTGTCGGGCGCGGAGATCCGCTACATGCTCGACGACGCCGGCGTGTCGGTGCTGGTGCACAGCGCCGACACCGACGCGCTCGTCGCCGCGGCGGCCCCGCTGCGGGACGGGGTGCGGGTGCTGGCGGTGCACCCGGCGAACTGCCCGGCCCTCGGCCTCGACTATGAGGCCGAGATCGCGACCGGGCCGGCGCTCGACGCGGAGCCGCCGGTGGCGCTCGACGACCCCGCCCTGATCCTCTACACCTCCGGAACGACCGGCCGCCCCAAGGGCGCGGTGCTGACCCACGGCAATCTCACGTGGAACACCGTCAACTACCTCGCCCACGTCGACGTGCTGAGCACGGACCGCGCGCTGGGCATCGCGCCGCTGTTCCACTGCGTCGGCATCAGCCAGGTCACGCTGCCCACACTGTTCAAGGGCGGCAGCGTCGAGCTGATGCCGAAGGTCGACCCCGGGCTGGTGCTGGAGCGGGTGTCGGCGGCGCGGATCACCAGCTTCTCGGCGGTGCCGACGATGCTGCAGATGATGTGCGAGCACCCGTCGTGGGAGACCGCGGACCTGAGCTCGCTCACCCTCGTGCAGTACGGCGGGTCGCCCGTGCAGGAGCGGGTCGCGCGGGCGTGGCTGGACCGCGGCGTGCGGCTGCTGCAGGGCTACGGCATGACCGAGGCTGCGCCGGGGGTCTACATGGCCACCCACGACGGCACGGTCGCGCACCTGACGGCGGTGGGGGTACCGCACTTCTTCACCGACGTCGCGCTGCTGCGCGACGGCCGCCCGGAGCCGGTCGGCGGGGAGCCGGCCGAGCTGGTGGTGCGGGGCCCGCACGTGTTCGCCGGGTACTGGAACCGGCCGGAGGAGACGGTGACCGCCTTCGTCGAGGAGCAGTGGTTCCGTACCGGCGATGTGCTGCGGGTCGAGGACGACGGCTGGGCCCACGTCGTCGACCGGGTCAAGGACATGTACATCTCCGGCGGGGAGAACGTGTACCCCGCCGAGGTGGAGGCCGTCGCGGTGCAGCTGCCCGCGGTGGCCAACTGCGCGGTCGTCGGCGTGGCCGACCGGCGGTGGGGTGAGGTCGGCATCGCGTACGTGCAGGTGCGTGACGGGGCGACGCTCTCCGAGGCGGAGCTGCGCGCGCACCTGGAGGCGAATCTGGCCCGCTACAAGGTGCCCAGGTTCATCGAGTTCCTGCCCGACCTGCCGCGCAACGCCACTGGCAAGATCCGCCGGGTCGAGCTGCGCCACCGGGCCGCGGACGAACACCCCGTCCCTGAGAGCGACAACGACAAGACCGCGACGGCGTCGCGGGCGAAGGGAGCGTCATGACCAGCGCCGCGGAGCGGTCGGCGAACGGATCACCGGACGGATCGGCACCGGACCGGATCGAGGCCCTGCTGCCGCCGTCGCTGCAGGTGGAGCGGCACGGCGCGGACGGCGAGGTGGCCGTGCTGCGGCTCGCCCGCGCGGCCAAGCGCAACGCGCTGAACGACCCGACGGTGCTGGGGATCGAGGCGTTCTTCAGCGCGCCGCCGGCCGGCGTGAAGGCCGTGGTGCTCGACGCGGAGGGCCCGCATTTCTGCGCCGGCCTGGACCTGTCCGAGCTGACCGAGCGGGACGCGTTCGAGGGTCTGGAGCACTCGCGGATGTGGCATCGGGCGTTCGAGCGCCTGGAGAGCGGACGGCTGCCGGTCGTCGCGGTGCTCAAGGGCGCGGTCGTCGGTGGTGGGCTTGAGCTGGCGTCGGCGACCCACCTGCGGGTGGCCGAGCCGAGCACCTTCTACGCACTGCCCGAGGGGCAGCACGGGCTCTTCGTCGGCGGCGGCGGCTCGGTGCGGGTGCCGCGGCTGATCGGGGCGCACCGGATGGCGGACATGATGCTGACCGGGCGCGTCGTCGGCGCCGAGGAGGGGCAGGCGCTGGGGCTGTCGCACTACCTCGTCGGGCTGGGGGAGGGGCTGGCGCGGGCGCTGGAGCTCGCGCAGAAGATCGCCGCGAACTCGCCGGTCACCAACTTCGCCGTGCTGCAGGCGCTGCCGCGGATCGCGGCGGCCAACCCCGCCGAGGGCTACCTCATGGAGTCGCTGGTGGCTGCGCTGGCGGGCAGCAGCGAGCAGGCCCAGCAGCGGATGCAGGCCTTCCTGCAGGGTCGGGGCGGGAAGGTGCAGCGATGACGGATTCCGGGGCGAGCACGCCGGAGTTGCTGCGGCCGGTCGCCGCGGACGTCCGCGAGTCCACCGAGATCGGGCGGTTCCTCGGGTGGCTGGAGCGGGAGCGCGGGCTGCGCTTCGACGACTACGACGGGCTGCACCACTGGTCGGTGACCGACCTGGAGGGGTTCTGGTCGGCGGTCGCGGAGTTCTTCGGGGTGCGGTTCGGGACGGCGCCGGAGCGGGTGCTGGGGCGTCGGGAGATGCCGGACGCGGAGTGGTTTCCGGGCGCGACGGTGAACTACGCCGAGCACGCCGTCGGCCTCCTCGACGACCCGGACCGCGACGCCGCCGAGCTCGTGGTGCTGGCGTACTCGCAGACCCGCGACCGGCAGGAGCTGACGTGGGGGCAGCTGCGCGAGCAGGTGGCCCGGGCCCGGGCCGGGCTGGCGCGGCTGGGCGTCGGTCGGGGCGACCGGGTGGTGGCGTACCTGCCGAACATCCCGGAGACGCTGGTGGCGTTCCTCGCGACGGCGAGCCTGGGGGCGGTGTGGGCGAGCTGCGCGCCGGAGTTCGGCGCCCGCAGCGTCGTCGACCGGTTCGGCCAGATCGAGCCGACGGTGCTGCTGACGATCAGCGGGTACGGCTACGGCGCCAAGGACGTCGACCGCCGGGACCAGGTCGCGGAGATCCGCGCCGGCCTGCCCACCGTGCGGCACGTCGTGCACGTGCCCTACGGGCCGAACACGCTGCCCGACGCGCTGGCCTGGGACGATCTGCTCGCTGTTCCCGACGGCGGGCAGCCGGGCGACCTCGTGTTCGAGCCGGTGCCGTTCGCGCACCCGCTGTGCGTGCTGTTCTCCTCCGGCACCACCGGCAAGCCGAAGGCGATCGTGCACGGCCACGGCGGGATCCTGCTCGAGCACTACAAGAACCACGGCCTGAGCTGGGACCTGCGCGCGGGTGACCGCATCCTCTGGTTCTCCACCACGGCGTGGATGATGTGGAACGCGCTGGTGTCGTCGCTGCTGGTACGCGCCTCGATCGTGATGATCGACGGCAATCCGCTGCACCCGGACCTGCGCTGGCAGTGGCGGTTGGCGGCCGAGACCGGCGCGACGCTGATGGGCGCGAGCCCCGGGTTCCTCATGGCCTGCCGCAAGGAGGGCGTGCGGCCGGCGGAGGAGTTCGACCTGGCGCGGGTGCGGCAGATCGGCGCCGCGGGCAGCCCGCTGCCGCCGGAGGGTTACCGGTGGGTGGCCGAGCAGTTCGGGCCGAACGTGCTGCTGAACGTGGGCAGCGGCGGCACCGACGTCTGCTCCGGCATCGTGCAGGGCAGCCCGCTGCAGCCGGTGTGGACCGGTGAGATCTCCGGCGCGTGCCTGGGGGTCGACGCGCAGGCGTTCGACGAGAAGGGCAACCGGGTGGTCGGGGAGCTCGGCGAGCTCGTGATCACCGCCCCGATGCCGTCGATGCCGGTTGGCTTCTGGGGCGACCGTGACGGGAACCGCTACCGCGACACCTACTTCGACACCTACCCCGGCGTGTGGCGCCACGGCGACTGGGTGCGGTTCTCCGACGTGGGCAGCGCAGTGATCGCCGGCCGCTCCGATGCCACGCTCAACCGCGGCGGGGTGCGGCTGGGCACGGCGGAGTTCTACCGCGTGGTGGAGGAGCTTCCGGAGGTCGTGGACAGCTTGGTGGTGCACCTGGAGGACCCGGCGGGCGGGAACGGTGAGCTGCTGCTCTACGTGCAGCTCCGCGACGGTGTGGAGCTGGACGATGTGCTGCGGCGCCGGATCTCCACCGCGTTGCGCACCGAGCTGTCGCCTCGGCACATCCCGGACGGGATCGCGGCGGTGCCGGTGGTCCCGAAGAATCGGACGGGCAAGAAGCTGGAGCTGCCGGCGAAGCGGATCCTGCTCGGCGCGCGGCTGGACGATGTGGCCAGCCGCGACGTGCTCGCCGACCCGAGCGCGCTGGACCCGTTCGTTGCCCTTGCCGCCGCGCGCGCGGCCGCCGGGGGCCGGGCGTGACCGCCTCGGGAGTGCAGCGGGTGGCCGTGGTCGGAACCGGGGTGATCGGGGCCAGCTGGGCGGCACACTTCCTCGCCCATGGGCTCGACGTCGTCGCGACCGACCCGGCCCCGGGGGCGGACGAGCGACTGCGCGCTGACGTCGCCGCGATCTGGCCGACTCTCGCGCCGGTCGCCGGCGCGTCGCTCGAGCGGCTGTCGTTCAGCGCCGACGCCGGCGAAGCCGCAGCCCGCGCGGACTTCGTGCAGGAGAACGGCCCGGAGCGCGAACAGGTCAAGCACGACCTGTACCGCGTGCTGGACGAAGCGGCCCGACCGGAGGTGGTGCTGGCGTCGAGCTCGTCCGGGCTGCTGCCGAGCGCGATCGCCCGGGGCTGCCCCTGGCACCCCGAGCGGGTGGTGATCGGGCATCCGTTCAACCCGCCGCACCTCATCCCGCTGGTCGAGGTGGTGCCGGGGGAGAAGACCGCCGAGGGGACCGTCGAGCGGGCGCTGGCGTTCTACACGGCAATCGGCAAGAAGCCGATCCGGCTGCGCCAGGAGCTGCCCGGCCACGTGGCGAACCGGCTGCAGGCCGCACTGTGGCAGGAGGCGTACTCGCTGGTCGAGCGCGGTGTGGCCACGGTGGCCGACATCGACACCGCCATCGCCCACGGCCCCGGCCTGCGGTGGGCGGTGCTCGGGCCGTTCCTCAACCAGCACCTGTCCGGCGGCCCCGGCGGCATCGCGCACATCCTCGAGCACCTCGGCCCGCCCACCGAGGCATGGTGGCGCGACCTCGGGCAGGTCACCCTCACCCCGGAGCTCGTCGCGAAGCTCGTCGCCGGGGTGAACGACGAGCTGGCCGGGGTCGACCCCGCGGAGCTGGTCGCCCGCCGAGACACCGTCCTGAACGCACTGCTCGCCGCCAAGACCCGCGCCGACCTCCCTTAAGGACACCCATCATGGATCTCGACCAGCTGGACGCGATCGACGTCCACGTGCACGTCGAGCAGGACAGCCACGGCTGTTTCTCCGTCGACCAGGAGCTGCTCGACGCCTCGGCGAAGTACTTCCGCGCCGACCAGGACCGCACGCCGACCGTGGCGGACATCGCCGAGCACTACCGGTCCCGGAACACGGCCGCGGTGGTCTTCACCGTCGACGCTCCCGCCGGCACCGGGCACCCGCCGATCTCGAGCGAGGAGATCGCCGACGCGGCGGCCGAGCACGCCGACGTGCTCATCCCGTTCGGCTCGGTCGACCCGCATGCGGGCAAGGCTGCGGTTGCCCGCGCGCGGCGGCTGGTGACCGAGCACGGGGTCCGCGGGTTCAAGTTCCACCCCAGCCTGCAGGCCTTCGAACCCAACGATGCCCGCTTCTACCCGCTGTACGAGGCGCTGCAGGAACTCGGGGTGCCGGCGCTGTTCCACACCGGGCAGACCGGCATCGGCGCCGGGCTACCCGGCGGGCGGGGAATCAAGCTGCGCTACTCCGCACCGATGCTGCTGGACGACGTCGCCGCCGACTTCCCGCACCTGACGATCGTGCTCGCGCACCCGTCGGTGCCCTGGCAGGACGAGGCCATTTCGATCGCCACGCACAAGGCGAACGTCTACATCGACCTGTCCGGATGGTCGCCGAAGTATTTCCCGCCGCAGCTGGTCCGGGCCGCGAACTCGCTGCTCAAGCGCAAGGTGCTGTTCGGCTCCGACTTCCCCGTCCTCACCCCCGACCGGTGGCTCGCCGACTTCGCGAAGCTGGAGATCAAGGACGAGGTCCGGCCGCTGATCCTCAAGGACAACGCCGTGCGGATGCTGGGGCTGTAGGGACGCACCGCGCCGATAGGTGGACGAACGTTCCGATCGTCCAGGACATCTGGCTTTGCGCTGCGATATGCGGAAACGCTATTCTGAGGGGTGCGATCAGAAAATGAATTCGTGGCCCCGCAGTTCAATAGTAGCATGGGTGGGGAGAGCGTCGACAGACCCCCTTTCGCGCAGGAGTTGGCCGCGGAGACCGGGCGGATCCGCCGGCTGCACGCGCTGCTCGCCACCGAGATCATGGCCGCCACGGCCCGGGCGCGGGGCATGCTGGCCGCGCCGACGGGCGGGGAGCTCAGCGCCCGCTGGGAGCGCGACGTCTCCGTGCACCGCTGGTCGGAGCGGGTGGGCGCGCTGACCGCCGCCCGCTCGGGGTTGTGCTTCGGCCGGCTCGACCACACCCACGGGTCGACGAGCTACATCGGCCGCATCGGGCTCACCGATCCCGCGGACGGGGAAAGCGCGCTTCTCGACTGGCGGGCGCCCGCCGCCCGACCGTTCTACTGCGCAACGTTGGCCACGCCGCTCGGCGTGACCCGGCGACGGCATTTCCAGCTCACCGGAACGGCGCCCGACGAGCGGGTCGCCACTTTCCACGACGATGTGCTGGACCGGGCGGCGCTGCGCGAAACCGATTCCGAATCCGCTTCCGATCCGGCGCTGCTCGCCGCGCTGAGGGCGCCGCGCGGGTCGACGATGCGCGACATCGTGACGACGATCCAGACCGAGCAGGACGCGATCATCCGGCTGCCGCTCCCCGGCGTCGTCGTGATCGAGGGCGGCCCGGGGACCGGGAAGACCGCGGTTGCGCTGCACCGCGTCGCCTACCTGCTCTACACCCATCGCGAGCGGCTGGCCCGCAGCGGCGTGCTGGTCGTCGGGCCCAGCGCCGGGTTCATCCACTACGTCGGGGGCGTGCTCCCCGCACTGGGCGAGTCGGCGGTGGTGTTCACCACCCCCGGCCGGCTGGCGCACGGCGTCGTCGCGACGGCCGTCGACCCGGACGAGGTGGCCCGCACGAAGGGCGGGTTGGCGATGCTCGACGTGCTGCGCCGCGCCGTAGCCGACCGGCAGGTGCTGCCCGAGTCGCCGATCGCGATCGAGCTCGACGACGTCACCGTCGAGATCGACCGTGCGACGGCGGCAGAAGCCCGCAGGCGCGCCCGGGCCGCCGGCCTGCCCCACAACACTGCACGGGCGACGTTCCGCGACACGCTCGGCAGCCTGCTCGTCCAGCAGGGCGTCGAGCGGCTCGACCAGGACCTGGAGGACCCGCCCGAGCTCGCCGAGCTCCTCCGCGAGCTCGGCGAGCGCGACGACATTCCGGAGATCGCGCCGGCGGGCGCGGCGCAGCTGTCGGCGGAGCTACGCCAGGAGCTGCGCGACGACCTGCGCTCGGACCTCGGCTTCCACGCGGCGGTCGAGCGGCTCTGGCCGGTGCTGACCGCCGAGCAGCTCCTCGCCGAGCTCTTCGCGTCGCCGGACCGGCTGGCCTCGGCGGGCGGCGAGATCGACCTCTCCGGGCTGTACCGCTCTCCGGCCGGCCCCACCCGCCCCGCCTGGACGGTGGCGGACGCGCCGCTGCTCGACGAGCTGGCCGAGCTGCTCGGTCCCCCGCCCGGCCCGCCGGGTGGGCGGGGCGGGCCGGAGCGCGAGCCCGACAGCGCTGCTCAGCGGGCCTACGCCGCGGAGGTGCTGAGCATCCTGGAGGCGACCGACCGCCAGCTCGCCGGGGAGGATCCCGACGAGCTGCGCCCGACCGACTTCGTCACCGCGGACGTGCTCGCTGCCCGGCAGGTGCCCGAGCACCTCAGGAGCGTCGCCGAGCGGGCCGCCGCCGACCGGGACTGGCGGTTCGGGCATCTCGTCGTCGACGAGGCGCAGGAGCTCTCCGCCATGGACTGGCACGTCCTGCTGCGGCGCTGCCCTTCCCGTTCGATCACCGCGGTGGGCGACCTCGCGCAGCGCAGCGCCCCTGCGGGAGCGCATGCGTGGGCGGACGTGCTCGCCCCGCACCTCGGTTCGCGGTGGACCTACCGGACGCTCACGGTGAACTACCGGACGCCCGCCGAGATCATGGCGCTGGCCGCGGCCGTGCTGGCCGAGTTCGCGCCCGACCGGCAGCCGCCCGAATCGGTGCGGGCGACGGGCGAGGACCCGTGGCAGCGCACCGTGCCCGCGGCCGACCTCGTGGCCGAGGTGCGCACGGCCGTCCAGGCGGAGGTGGCGCAGCTGGGCCGCGGGACGCTGGCGGTGATCGCCGCGGACGTGGACGGCCTGGCCGGTCTTCCCGCGCAGCTGCACAGCCCGGTGTCGGCAAAGGGTCTCGAGTTCGACGCCGTCGTGATCGTCGACCCGGAGCGGATCCGGGCACACAACCCCGCCGACCTCTACGTCTCGATGACCCGCGCCACCCAGCGGCTCGGGCTGCTGCACGTCGAACGCTGACGCGGCGCGAAGGACAGCGGGAGGGCCGGATACCGCCACCGGAGTGCGGTGTCCGGTCCCTCCCGGTCCGGTTGCGGGCACCCGTAGTCAGACGGTCAGGAGGATGATTCACCCATCCCCATCGGCTCCGCACCGGAGCCAGGAGTCGCGGACGTGGAGCGTCGATGCCTGGTTGGCTGCAAGCGATCCTGATCGCCGCGGCTGTGGTGGTCGCATCGTGGCTGCTGCTGATCGTGCTGGCCCGGCGACTGCCGCCCGGGGTGGCCAAGGATCTCGCCGGGTTCCTGCCCGACTGCGTGACCGCCATGCGGGCGCTCCGCCGGGATCCACGCGTGCCGCGCCGCGCGAAGATCGCACTCCTGGTCGCGGTGCTGTGGGTGCTGTCCCCGATCGACCTGATCCCCGAGTTCCTGCCGGTCATCGGCCCGCTGGACGACGTCATCGCGGTCGCACTGCTGCTGCGGTACGCGGGCCGCACCGTTCCTCGGTCGGTCCTGCTCGAAGCCTGGCCCGGCGACCCGTACCTGATCGAGCGACTGCTCGGCCCATCCCGGACGACCACGGATTGATGGTGCCGCTCAGTCGGCTTCGACCGGGGCTTCCCCGAGCACGGTGAAGCTGACGACCCAGTAGGCGATGTACAGCGCCAGCAGGACGAACCCGTGCCAGCGGCGCAGCCGGCCGGTGTGGATGAAGTACGCCGAGAGGCCGGTCATGACGACCAGCACCGGAAGATGCCAGGACAGCACGTCGTCGTCGACGAGGATGCTGCCGCCGGCGAGCAGGATGATGCCGAGCTTGGCGGTGACCCCGAAGATGACGCTGCCGATGACGTTGCCGACCCCGATCTCCGGGGCGCCCCTGCGGGTGGGTTCGACGGTCAGGAAGACGTCCTCGATGGTCAGCACGAGGGTGGCGATGGTCGCGCCGAAGAGGGTGGCCCCGATCTCGTACTCCTCGAGGATGCCCTCGGTCCCGTAGCTCATGATCGCGGCGCCGGCCACCAGGCCGACGAGAGCGACCACCGCGAGCACGATACCGGCCCAGCCCGGAAGCGGCCGTGTCTTGTCGAAGGGCACGGTCACCGTGAAGGGGGGCTTGTCGGTGGGCCGGTCGGTACCGGCGGCGACCGGTGGCGCCCCGCCGCCGCCCACCTCGATCTTCTCCAGGATCTCGGCGTTCCGGAAGACCGGCGTGGTGCTCCTGAGCTCCCTGCTGGCGACGTAGCCGATGAACGCGACGAACAGCAGCACGAGCACCACGCCGCTCACCGCGGTCAGCGGTCCGAGCACGATGAACGGGATCATCACCAGCGGTGAGACGGCGAACAGCACGATGTAGCTGCGGGGGATGTTCACCCTGGTCGGACTGATGATCGCGGCCAGCGCGAGCACGATCCCGGTCATCGCGATCGCCGTCCCGAAGACGGTGCCGAGGGCGACCTCGCCGAGGTCCTCCATGTTCAGCACGACCCCGAACGCGACGTCGTCGAACTCGATCCCGGTGAAGATGATGGCCAGCAGGAACACCGATATGTGCAGGCCGCCGGCCGCACCGACGAGGTAGACGATCAGTTTCTCGGCGCTGTAGATCAGCAGCGCCGCGCCCGCCGCGAAGATCAGTATCGAGGTCATGGCGGAAGGTGCCTCCTTCGGCGGGCGAAAGCATCCATGGGTCAGGCCCGGTGCGGGCGGGGGACGAGCAGCAGGTCGGTCGGCCGGGCCCGCTCGTTGGCGGCCTGCACGGCCTCGGCCACGAGCGCGTGGTCCGGTGACAGGTGGCAGACCGGGTCGGTGCGGGCGGCGTCGCCGGTCAGCTGGAACGCCTGGCAGCGGCACCCGCCGAAGTCCAGCTCCCGTCGGTCGCAGCTCCGGCAGGGATCCGGCATCCAGTCCGTCCCGCGGAACGCGGCCATCACCGGGGACTCGGCCCAGATCCACTCCAGCGGGTTGTCGCGCACGCTGGCGCGCGGCAGCGGCAGGGACTGGGCCGCCGGGCAGGGCAGCACGTCGCCGTTCGGCGTCACGGTCAGCTGCCGCGAAGCCCAGCCGCCCATGCAGGGCTTCGGGTAGCGGCTGTAGTAGTCGGGGATGACGTAGATGACGTCCATGCGGTCCCGCAGCCGCTCGCGGGCGGCCCGCACGACGACCTCGGCCGCCTCGAGCTGGTCCCGGCTCGGCAGCAGCGCGTCCCGGTTGCGCCAGGCCCAGCCGTAGTACTGGGTGTTGGCCAGCTCCACCCGGTCGGCGCCCA
>Ga0190265_10001500_pt1 | contig 15379 bp, 8 predicted proteins | sample Popmic124T_FD_133135 | JGI IMG/M metagenome (GOLD analysis project Ga0190265, IMG submission 133135) | Populus adjacent soil microbial communities from riparian zone of Indian Creek, Utah, USA - 124 T | ecosystem: Environmental > Terrestrial > Soil > Riparian zone | place: USA: Utah | collected...
ACGTCGGACGGGATCCGCAGCTCCTCGTCGACGCCGTGGGCGTCGACGACGACCGGTGGGTGTCCGGATCCCAGCTCCTTGCGCAGCGCGCGCACCAGCCCGAGCTCGGCCAGCAGCGGCGACGACACCCCTTTCGCGGTCTCGGCCAGGATCGCCTCGGCCACGTCGATCTGCGCTGTGATCTGCTCCAGCCGGGACCGGGCCTGATCGAGCTGGCCGGTGGACACCTGGTGCTCCACCAGCCCCAGCGCCAGCCGCAGCGAGACCAGGTGGTGCTGGGCGCCGTCGTGCAGGTCGCGCTCGATGCGCCGCCGCTCCCAGTCCATCTCGGCGACCACGGCCCGCCGCGACACGGCGATGCCGCCGGCGTAGGCCAGCGCCGCCCGCAGCTGGCGCTCCAGCTCGATGCCGGCCCTGCTGGCCTGGAACACCGCGCCCAGGGCGTCGGCGATGTCCTCGAGCAGGTGCCGGCGCTGGCCGTGCAGGCCGGCGACCGCGCCCTGGTCCACCGCGATGGAGCCGATCTGCTCGCTGCCGTGCCAGACCGCGACCTCCACGACCGGGTCCGAGCCCACCCCGGGCTTGGACCAGCTGTAGACCCGGTCCCGCAGCCCCGGGCGCAGCACGGTGAGCCGGCAGGCCGTGGCGCCCACCCCCCGGCCCACCGCCTCGGCCACCCGGGCCAGGTCCGGGCCGTCGGTGCTGGTGCCGCGGGACAGCGCGGCGATGCCGGCGAGCACGCTGTACGGGGTCGGCCGGGTGCCGTAGAGCAGCCGGTCCACGGCCCGCTCGGCCCGCACGTAGAGCGGCAGGAAGGCCAGCGCCACCGGCACCGTGGACACCGCGGCCAGGGCCGCGGCGCCGCCGCCGGTGCTCGGGTTGATCACGAACTCGCCCAGCGTGCGCAGCACGATGTGCCCGCCGGCGACCATGGACCCGACCAGCGCGGCCACCAGGCCCCGGCTGAACAGGTGCTCGACGGTCCAGGATCCACTGCGCAGGGTGGCCACCAGCACCGCCCCGGCGATGGCGATGCAGGCCAGCCGGGCGAACCAGAACAGCAGCGCGATCGGCTGGCCCTGCCCCGCGCCCCCGCCGGACGCGGTCGGGTCGAACAGGTTCAGCCCGGTCCAGCCGACCGACCACAGCACCGCGGTGACGACGGCCAGCACGACGGCCACCGCGAACGCCCCGGCGAGCACGCTGAACAACAACCGGGACTGGGTGCGCTGCTCGGCCAGCGGGGCGTGCCGGACGTTGCCCGGCAGCGCCAGCAGGCCGGCCACCGGGACCAGGAACCCGAAGAACAGCACGCAGCTGGCGGCCTGCGGGAGCAGCGTCGTGCCCGAACCGACCAGCAGCAGCGTCCCGGCCCCGACCGCGAGCAGGGCCGTGCGGGCCAGCCCGGCCCGCGACGGATTCCCCGCGGTCGGGTACACGGTCAGCGCGAGGATGTAGGCGGCGCAGGCGACCCCGGGCAGCAGCACCTGGTGCAGCGCCCCGATGGACAGCCCACTGGCCGCCTCCACGGCGGTGGCCGCGGCGTGGGCCTGCAGGTTGAACGCGCCGGCGGACCCCATCATGGCCAGCGCGAACAGCAGGATCGACCAGGTCCGCTCGCGCAACGCGAGCAGCGCCACGGCCAGGCCGGTCGAGAGCAGCGAGAAGCCGTAGTCGAGGACGAGCTGGGCCGGCGGCTCGCTGGTCGGCACGGCCGCCAGCATCGCCGCCGACCAGCGGCTGCCGGCGTCCGCGGCGGCGCGCAGCTCGGCCGCCGCCGCCGGCAGCTGGGCGGCTGCCGCCACCACGGCACCGACCACCAGCCCGGCCACCGACAGCCCGGTGCACAGCACCAGCAGCAGCGCGTAGCCGATCCGGGCCGACCACCCCGCGAGGCGCCGCCCTCCCGACCGCCCGCTCGGCCTCACGACGCCCTCAGCTCCGCGCCGACGTTGGCCTCGACCACCGGCTCGAGGCGGTCCGGCAGCCAGGCCCGCAGCCGGATCACCTCCTCGGCCCCGGCGAGCGGGCCGGACAGCTCCAGATCGCCGCCGAGGGCGGCCAGCCGCTCGACCTCGTCGGCCAGCGCGGCCCGCAGCTGCTCGGCCGTGCCCGGATCCGCGGGGTCGTCGATGCGCACGTTCACCCGGCCGTCGGCGCGCTCCAGCCGCACCGTCAGCTCGGCCTCGGACCGCCTACCGGCGAGCAGGGTGATCGCCGCGGCCACCACGTAGTAGAGGCCGGACTCGATCTCCCAGTCCAGCCGGCCGCCGAGGTCCCCGGTCAGCCGCACCGGGCGCGGCAGGTCGGCCGCCACCTCGTCGAGCGCGGCGGCCGGACCCTGGTCGCGCAACACCGCCGGGTACACCCCGCGGGCGATCACCCGGAACCGGTCCAGCAGCTCGTCGAGCCCGACCCGGGCGCGCAGCAGCGCCTCTTGGGCGGGCTCGGTGTCCGGATCGCTGCCCTGTAGACCCTCCCGGGCCGCCGTGACACCGGCGCGCAACCCGGCCAGTCGGTCGGTGGTGGCGTTGCCCAGCTCCATCACCAGCCGGCGGCGCTCCACCTCCCGGGCCCGGGCCAGCCGTTGGCGGGAGGCCTGCATCTCGGTGGCCAGGTCGTCGGCCCGGCGCACCCGGTCGGCCAGCTCGGCGTTCAGCGCCACCCCGCGCAGCAGCAGGGCGGCGCCGTGCGCCACGTCCTCGACCAGCCGCTGGTCCGCCGGCGTGATCGGGACGCCCGGCTTGCCGATGGCCAGCGCCGCGCGGAGCAGGGTGCCGTCCAGCACCGGCACGACGTGGTCGGTGTCCGGCCGGGTGAGCAACACCGCCAGGTTGGGCACCTCCGCAGGCGGCGCGCCCGGCTCGCCGCCGGCCTCCGGCGGGTGGGTGGCCGCGGCGACCAGCCGGTCCCCCACGGCCAGCCACACCACGGCCCGCATCGCCCCGGTGCCGTCGGCCAGCACCTGGGCGAGTCCGGGCAGCGCCTCGTCCAGCGAGCCGGCCCGGATCCGGGCGGCCGCCGCCGCGAGCGCCGAGTACGGCGTGACGTGGCGGTGGTGGGTCAGCCTCTGCACCACGGCGTCGACCCGGGGCAGCACCAACGCCATCCCCAACGCCAGCAGGCCCATGGTCAGGAACGGCAACAGCACCACGATCGGCCCGTAGCCGAAGGCGAACACGCTGCCCTCGGCCACCACCAGCAACACCAGCGTGACCAGGCAGGCCACCACCAGCACCCGCACCAGCCTCGCCACGATCGTCCGGTTCATCGCGCACCAACGGTCTCGGCCCGGTCCGGGCCGCTACCGATGACGCTAGGTGCCGAACCCGGCGCCGCCAAGGCTCAGTCCTCGCCCCGCTGCGAGCGCAGGTACGTCAGCACCGCCAGCACCCTGCGGTGGTGCTCGGCGGTGTCGGCGTGCAGGTTGAGCTTGCCGAAGATGTTCGCGATGTGCTTCTCGACCGCTTTCGGCGTGACGAACAGCTGCGCGGCGATGCCGTTGTTGGAGCGCCCCTCGGCCATCAGCCGCAGCACGTCCAGCTCTCGCTCCGAGAGCGTCGCGATGATCCCCTTCTTGTCCCCGCGCGGGCGCTCGACCAGCCGCTTGGCCAGTACCGGCTCGATCACGATCTCGCCGTCCCCGATCCGGGCCAGGGTGTCGGACAGCACGTCGACGCTGCCGACCTTCTCCTTGAGCCGGTAGCCGATCGATTCGGTGCCGATCTGCAGGATGCGCATCAGGTAGTGCGACTCGGCGTAGTGCGACAGGAACAGCAGCCCCATCTGCGGGTGCGCGGCCCGCAGCCGCTCGGCGGTGACCAGGCCGCCGTCCGGCTCCGGGGGCATCCGGATGTCCAGGATCGCCGCGTCGGCCGGCTTCTCGGCCAGCAGCTCGACGAGCGCGTCGCCGTCGGCCGTGCTGCCGACCACCTCGTGGCCTGCGGCCTGCAACAGCATCTCCAGGCCCTCCCGGAAGAGGGCGCCGTCCTCGGCGAGCGCGACCCTCATCGGGCCACTCGCCGCGACCGGCTCTGACTAGGGTCTACTCGCATGGGATCCTCGCTGTGATCGTGCCGATGCCCGCTCCGCGGCTGATGTCGATCGTTGCACCCAACCGCCACACGTGTGCCAGCATCGCATCGGCGTGCCGCACATCCACGCCGCTGATCTGCATCACCAGCACCGGTTCGCCGTCGCCGGCGGGGACCCGGCCGGCTCGGACGGCCGGCTGCTGCCCGTCGGGGCCGGGCGCGGCATCCAGGGCGGCGAAGAGCTCCAGGACCGCGTAGTAGGCGGCGCCCTCAGCGGCCGGGCCGAACCGGTCGTCGTCAATGGTGGTGCGCACCGGCATCGAGCACCGCTCCGCGGCCTCGCGCACCGCCGGTCCCAGTCCGGCCTGGTCCAGCAGCGGCGGGAAGATCTGACCCGAGACGTCGCGCAGCTCTTGGAGGACGGCGTGCAGCTCGTCCTGCAGGGCATCCACCGCGGAGTCCAGCTCCGCGTCGGCCTGGGGTATGCGGTGCCGCATCAGGCCGATCTGCAGGGTCAGAGCCGAGATCCGCAGGGCCGCGCCGTCGTGCAGCTGCCGTTCCAGTCGCCGTCGACGCATCCATTCGGCCTGCTCCGCCCGCCGGCCCGCCGCGCTGCTCGGCGCGGCCAGCCGGATCGCCGGCACCCGGCCGCCGTCGGCCGACAACGGAACGGCAGCCTGCTCACAGGCCCGATGGGGAGCGTCGCCGGCGCGTTGCGCTGGCTCGAGCATCATTCATGTATTTTGCGGGGGCCCGCTGCCTCCTGGACATGGGGTGAACCCCACTGGCGGTAGGGCATTCCCCCGAAGGCCTGTTCGGTTCACCATTACGGGTAACACCGTGATCTCAGGTGCCGATCGTCGATCATATCGCGCAGCCAGGAGGGTATGTCGTGGGCTACCACCTCGGAGTCGACCTCGGGACCACGTTCGTCGCGGCAGCCATCGCCAACGAGTCCCGGGTCGAGATGTTCACCCTCGGTGACCGCACCGTGGTCACCCCGGCCGTGGTATTCCTCGGCGACGACGGCAACCTGGTCTCCGGGGATGCGGCCGGCCGGCGCGCGGTGGCCAGCCCGGACCGGATCGGGCGGGAGTTCAAGCGCCGCCTCGGCGACCCGACACCGGTGCTGCTGGGCACCACCTCGTACGCGGTGACCACGCTGCTCGGCACCCTGCTGCACGACGTGGTCAACCGGGTCACCGAGACCGAGGGCACCAAGCCGGAGAGCGTGGTGCTCACCCACCCGGCCAACTGGGGTCCGTTCCGTCGGGAGCTGTTCGAGGAGGTGCCGCAGGTCGCCGGCCTGACGGCGACGCGGATGGTCACCGAGCCGGAGGCCGCGGCGGCCCACTACGCGGCATCCCGGCACCTCGCCGACGGCGAGATCATCGCGGTGTACGACCTCGGCGGCGGAACCTTCGACGCCACCGTGCTGCGCCGGACCCGCAACGGCATCGAGATCCTCGGCGCCCCGGAGGGCATCGAACGGCTCGGCGGTGTCGACTTCGACGAGGCGATCCTGTCCTACGTCAACTACTCCTCCGGCGGCGCCCTGTCCGAACTGGACATGAGCGACCCGCAGACGGCCATCGCGATGGCCCGGCTGCGCCAGGACTGCGTGTTGGCGAAGGAGTCGCTGTCGGTCGACACCGAGACCGCCATCCCGGTGTTCCTGCCCAACCGCCACTTCGACGTGCAGCTGAACCGGGCCGACTTCGAGGACATGATCCGGGCGCCCGTCGAGTCCACGATCGGCACCCTGATCCGGACCCTGCGCTCGGCCAACGTCGATCCCGGGCAGCTGTCGGCGGTGTTGCTGGTCGGCGGCTCGTCGCGGATCCCGCTGGTGTCCCGGATGATCTCCGAGGAGCTGAGTCGGCCGACCGTGGTCGACGCGCACCCGAAGTACGCGGTGGCGCTGGGGGCGGCCACGCTGGCCCGCGCCGGCGCCGGCGGGCTCGACCACCCCGCGCCCGCCGGACCCGCCGGCAGCGACGGCAACGGCGACGGCAGCAACCGGGGCGGCGGCGACTGGCCGAGCCGGGCCGGCACCGGGCTGCTGACCGCCCCCGGCGGGCGCGAGGCGGAACCGGTCACCACCGCGATGGCCGCGGTCGGCCAGCCGGCTGGTGCGGCCGCCTCCGCGGCGCCGCACTCCCCCACCCGCGGCTATCCGCCGCCCCAGCCGGGCCCCGCCGGTTCCCGCCCGCCGTTCGCGGCCGGCTCCGCCGCGGCCGGCTATCCGGCGGCGGCCGAGTCCGGGTGGGGCCGGCCCGGCGGCACCGGCGGCCCGCCGGAGTCGCCGCGACCCCGCTACGGGGGCGGTGGCGGATCCAGCAAGCGGGCTTCGCTGATCGCGGCCGCCGTCGTCGTCGGGCTCGCGCTGCTGGCGTACACCGGCTACTTCGCCTGGAACACGCTGACCGGCCCGGGTACGACGACCGCGGCTGCGCCCGCCGGTTCGGGCCCGGCCGCACCGGTCGCGGTACCGCCGGTCGAGCAGGAGGTGGAGGCGGCCCCGCCGACGATCTCGGCGAGCGTGCCCATCCCGTCGCTCGGGGCGACGATCCCGGTGGGCCAGACGCCCGGCTACGTCGTGGTCTCGCCCAACGGGCGGCAGGCCTACATCGCCAACCGGGCCGCCGGCGTGGTCACCGTGCTCGACACCGCGGTCGACAAGGTGACCGCGACCATCCCGGTCCCGGCCGGCCCGCCGCAGTACCTGGCCTTCTCCCCGGACGGGCGGAAGGTCTACGTCAGCATCTGGAACGAGGCCCGCACGATCGCGGCGGTCGGCGTGCTGGACACCACCACGAACTCCATCGTGGCCACCATCCCGGTCCGGACCCGTCCGTTCCTGGCCGCGGTCACCCCGGACGGCAAGCTGCTCTACGTGCCGAACCACGACTCCGGCACCGTTTCGGTCATCGACACCATCAGCAACGCCGTGACCACCGAGATCAAGGTGGCGCCGAACCCGCACTGGGTGGAGTTCTCCACGGACGGCACCCGGGCCTACACCGCCAACCACGAGTCGAACCTGATCTCGGTGATCGACACGTCGAACAACACGGTGCAGGCCGAGGTGCCGGTGCAGACCAGCCCGCACAGCGTGGCGGTGCACCCGAGCAGGCCGCTGGTGGCCAACGTCAACTACGACTCGGCATCGGTGACGATGATCGACACCAACTCCGAGCAGGTGATCGCCACGATCGCGGTGGGCAAGAACCCGCAGGACGTCACCTGGGCACCCGACGGCCGGTTCGCGTACGTGGCCAACGTCAACGACGGCACCGTGTCGGTCATCAGTGCCGAGACGATGACGGTGACCGCGACCATCCCCACGGGCAAGTCGCCGACCTCGGTCGGGGTGTTGCCCAACGGCACCCGGGCCTACGTCACCAACCTCGAGGACGGCACCGTGACCGTGCTCAACATCGCGGGCTGAGGGGGATTTCCCTACCCGCAGGAGGCGGGTTCCGCCTCCGGATGCGGGGGTGGGCGATATGGGTCGGCCGCGCTGATCGGCGCATCCTTCAACGGTCGGAAGAACACGAAAAGACCGGGGAAGGAGAACGACGATGCCCACCACGACCGCCGCCCTCAACCACCGCGACCGCGCCGTTCTCCGGGCCGTGGCCGCCGGCCGCTGCCAGATCTCCGCCGGCTCCGGCGCCACCCTTGTCGTCGACGGCCTGTGCTTCGCCGACCAGTTCGCCGGCCCCCGGCTCACCGCCGCCGGCCTGATCGCCGCAGGTGACGGCCGTGCCCGGCTCACCGCGTCCGGCGCGGCCCTGCTGGCGGCGGCGTGAGCTCGCCGCCCCACCTCCGTATCCGCGCCCACCCGAGCCCGGTCGCCCACCGCGACCGGGCTCGTTCGTGTGCGGGCCAGGGTCCACCGGGACGCACCGCGAGCGCGCCCGGCGATCCCCGCCGGTGCCTCGGTACGGTGTCGGCCGAAGGGCTGATCACTGGTCCGCCGTCCGGCGGAGCGGGGTACGGGAAGGGGAAAGCGATGGCGGTGTCGGTCAACCTGTCCAAGGGTCTGGACAAGGCGTGGGAGGACAAGTCCCTGGAGGAGATTCTGGCCGCCCCGCCGTCGGCGCTGGCCGGGCTCACCGAGAAGCACGACGCGGCACTGAAGGACGCCCTGGGCATCAAGACGGTGCGCGACCTGGGCAGCAACAAGTACTTCGCCCTGGCCGGAGTCCTGGTGGCCCTGGACGGCAAGGCCGGCTGACGCCGGCGCTACCGACGTGATCGCGTCGAGCGCGACGTGCGGCCGGTCGGAACCGGGGCCCCGTCGCGTTCGGCGCGCTCACCGCGCTGCTCGTCGAGCGGGTCCGCCGGGCTCGGCGCCGCATGCACGGCAGCGAAACGCCGCTGCTGCCGGCGCCCGAGGGCGGCACTCAGCGCCGCCAGTGCCCCGCCGGCGGCCAGCAGCCCGGTGACCGTCCAACCGACCGCCGTGGGGCTCGCCGGCCGTGCGGCCGACGCGGCCGTGACCGCAGCGCTGCCCTCGCCGTGGTGGTCGCCGTGCGTCCCCGGCACCGGTGGCGGCAGCGGGTCACCCAGCCGCACCAGCAGCGCGTCGTGCGCCGGCGGGGCGGCGCCCTCGGCCCAGGTGTTCGACCACTCCTCGGTCCGCCCGTCCCGATCGGTCACGACGGCGCGGAAGCGAACCGGCCCGGCGCCACCCGGCATCAGTCCGACCTGCACGGGAAGGTCCACCGTGGACCCCGCATCCGGTGCGGGGTCGGCGTTCCACTCGATCGCGGTGACCACCTCGCGGACCGGTCCGTCCAGGCTGGGCGCCGGCTCCGCGAGCTCGTCGACCGATAGCCGGCTGGTCCACCCCGGGCGGGCCGGGGCGCTCACGCCCACCAGCGGCCGGCCGGTGGGCAGGAACACCTGCAGCCGCACCGGCCGCGTCGTCGGATCGGGGTCGCTCAGCCGGAACGTCAACGTGAGGTTCCGTGCGCCCGGGGCCACCTGCTCGGGCAGCACCACCACGTCGGCGGCGGCCACGCCGGCGCCGAGCGGCAGCACGGCCAGCGCCAGCAGCGCGGCCGTCCCCCACCGCCGGACCTCCGCCATCCGCCCAGTGTGGCCGGGCCGCGGCGGCATCGGAACCTCCCGCACGCCGAACGCCGGCCCCGCTGCGGCGGGACCGGCGTCCGGGGCTGCACTACTGGTCATGCGGCTTGCGGGTCATGCGGCTTGCGCGGCAGCCCGGTAGGCCCCGTCGATCGCCCGCAGCAGGATCGACATCGCGATGTCGACCACCTCGGCGGTGACGTTGAGTGGCGGCAGCATCCGCACCACGCAGTCGTCGCGCCCGCCCAGCTCCACGATCAGCCCGCTGCGCAGCGCCCGCGCCTGCACGTCCTCGGCCAGCTCGGCCACCGTGCGACCGTCGCCCGGAGCGACCAGCTCGATGCCCCACATCAGCCCCCGGCCGCGGACCTCCAGCACGCCCGGGTGCTGCGCCAGCCCGGACAGCAGGCTGGCGATCTGCTCCCCGCGGGCGCGGACGTTGCCCAGCACGTCGTCCCGCCGGATGATCTCGATCGTCCTGCTGCCGGCCGCGAAGGCCAGCTGGTTGCCGCGGAAGGTGCCGGTGTGCGCGCCGGGGGCCCAGGTGTCCAGCTCCTCTGCGTAGATCACGATCGCCACCGGCAGACCCATGCCGCTCAGCGCCTTGGAGGCGACGATCACGTCCGGCTCGATGTCGTACTGCTCGAAGGCGAACCAGCTGCCGGTGCGCCCGCAGCCGGTCTGCACCTCGTCGACGATCAGTGGGATGCCCAGCTCGCGGGTCAGCTGCCGGACCCGCTGCACGAACTCCTTGCGGGCCGGGATCACGCCGCCCTCCCCCTGCACCATCTCCATGATCACTGCGGCCGGCAGCTCGATGCCACCGTTCGGGTCGCGCAGCGCCCGCTCCAGGAAGCTGACGCAGTTGGTCTGGCAGGTCTCCGGATCCAGCGCCAGCGGGCAGCGGCTGCACGAGGAGAACGGGAAGAAGCTCACGCCGGGCATGCCGTTCGCGATCGGCCGCTTCTGGCCGACGTTCCCGGTGAGCGCCATCGCGGCGTGGCTGCTGCCGTGGAAGCCGCCCTGGAAGGAGACGATCCCGCCCCGGCCGGTCGCGGTCTTGCACAGCTTGATCGCGGCGTCCACCGCGTTGGCGCCGGTCGGGCCGCAGAACTGGATCTTCATCCGGTCCCGCATGGATTCCGGCAACATCGACAGCTGGGCGGAGGTGAACTCGTCCTTGGCCGGGGTGGGCATGTCCAGGCCGTGGGTGAACACGCTCATCTGCTCGGTGGCCGCGGCCACCAGCTCCGGGTGGTTGTGACCCAGCGACAGCACACCGGCGCCGGAGAGGAAGTCGATGAAGACGTTGCCGTCCAGGTCGCGGATGTGGGTGCCGGACGCCGCGGCGACCGCGAACGGGAAGTGCCGCGGGTAGGTGCGGGCGTTGGACTCGCGCTTCTCCTGGCGGGCGAGCAACTCGGCCGAGCGCGGGCCGGGCAGCGCGGTACCCACGTACGGGTGAGCGGTCGGCGCCGGGCCCGCGGTGCGGAGAGGCGTCACGGTGGCGGCGGCATTCATGGTTTCTCCTGGGTCAGGTTCTCGTTTCTGCTGGTCATCAGCCTGTCACCGGCGCCGGCGCCGAGCGATGGTGTGATCCCCCGATCGAGTGGAGTGCTCCCCCGCCCGGGGGTGGGGAGAACCCGCACGGTAAACGCCGAAACGCCGACCCCGGTGTCGGCGGGGTCGGCGTTTTCGGCGGGATGGAACGGGTGGTCACGCCACCTGGGACGCTCCGACGTAGGCACCCTCGATGGCGTGCAGCAGGATCGACAGCGCGATGTCGACGACCTCGGCGGTCACGTCCAGCGCCGGCAGCATCCGCAGCACGCGGTCATCGGGACCACCGAGCTCCACGACCAGCCCGCTGCGCAGCGCCCGGGACCGGACGTCCGCGGCCAGCTCGGTGACCGACCGGCCGTCGCCCGGCGCGTTGAGCTCGATGCCCCACATCAGGCCGGTGCCGCGGACCTGGTGCACGGCCGGGTGGTGGGCCAGCCCGGCCAACCGGTCGGCGATCTGCTCGCCGCGGGCCACCACGTTGTCCATCACGTCGTCGCGGCCCATCGCCGGGCTGGGCGCGGTCACGCCGGCCGCCCCGGACGACACGACGCCCGCCCCGGCCAGGAAGTCGAGGAACACGTTGCCGTCCAGGTCACGCAGGTAGCTGCCGGACGCCTCGGCCACCACGAAGGGGAACTGCCGTGCCGAGTGGGCGTTCGCACCACCGGACAGCCGCTCGGCCGAACGCGGTCCGGGCAGCGGCGTGCTCACCCGCGGGCGGGCCGGCCACCGGGCTGCGGACCCGGCCGGAGCCGGAGCGGCAACCACGGCGAACACCGGGCGCGGGGCCGGGCCGGGTGCCGCGGCCGGGCGCGGGGCCGGGGCCGGGCGCGGGGCCGGACGCGCAGCCGGAGCCGGACGCGCAGCCGGAACCGGACGCGGGGCCGGAGCCGGACGCGGGGCCGGAACCGGACGCGGGGCCGGAACCGGACGCACAGCCGGAGCCGGACGCGGGGCGGCAGCCGGGCGCGCAGCCGGAGCTGGACGCGAGACCGGACCCGGTGCCGGCACTGCGTTGGCCGGTGTGACCGGCAGCGCAGTGGTCGGGCCGGACAGGACGGCCTCCCGGGAGGCGGCCGGGGCGATCCGGGCGGTGGGGGCGGGGGCGGGCCGCGTGGCCGGCGCCGGCGCGGTCGGGAACGTGTAGCTGGCCGTGACCCACGGCTGGGCCGGGCCGGCGGGCAGCGCGCGGACGGGAGCCGGAGCCTGCAGCTGGGCCATGGCCTGCCGCCCGGGGGCGAGCTGGACCAGTCCGTGCTGTGCGACCGGCTGGTGCAGCGGCTCGGGCACGATGGCGACGGCCGCGACCGGGGCCGGGGCCGGGGCGACCGGGGCCGGGGCCGGAGTGGCGTGCCGGACCTCGGTGGCCGGGTTGCCCTGCCACACCGCGAACGGCGCGATCGTCTCGCCCTTCATCAGGAAGCTGTCGGCGTCCAGCACCGCACCGTCGCCCATCGTCACGCCGTAGTGCACGAACGCCGCAACGCCGATGACCGCGCCGGCGCCGATCTCGGACCGGTCGGACTTGAAGGTGCCGTCCTCCAGCGAGTGGCACTGGATGACGCTGGCCGCGTTGAGCACCGCGTCGTCGCCGATGGAGACCAGGGTGCGCTCCGGGATGTAGCAACCGTCGTCGAACACCCGGCGACCGACCCGCACGCCGAGCATCCGGTGGATCACGTTGCGGAACGGGGTGCCGGCCAGGGCCACGCCGGCGCCGAGCTTCCAGGTCCGCTCGTGCAGCCAGAAGTACGGGTCGTAGATCGACACCAGCCGCGGGACCAGCGAGCGGAAGCCGAGCACGGCCCGGTCGACCAGCACCGTGAACAGGATGCCGAACAGGCCCGTGGCGACGGCGGCGGCCGCGAGGCCGTAGGCGCCGAAGCGGTAGTACAGATCGACCGCGGTCACGAAGGCCAGGGTGCCGGCCAGCGCCACGATCCAGCGGACGGCCAGGAACACCAGCATGGTGCGCAGGTTGTGCCAGAACTTGCGGCGCAGCCGCCGGCGGAACTCGGCCGGGTCGTCCTTGCGGTAGTCGGGCACCTCGTGGTCCCGGGTGGTGCTGCGCGGGATCTCGAAGCAGGGCGAGCCGAGCAGGCCGACGTTCTCCCGGACCGGCCCGTCGATCGGGACCATGACCTTCGTGCCCAGCAGCACGTTCTCGCCGATCTTCGCGTCGGCCGGCAGCACGATGTTGTTGCCGATGAAGTTGTGCGCACCGATCGTGATCGGGGACAGCCGGAACGAGGTCGCCGAGAAGTCCGCGTTCATGATCACTAGACCGTCGGAGATCATGGTGCCGGTGCCGACCGAGGTCAGCAGGTTGGAGTCCTGCCGCAGCTCGGTGCCGATGTTGGAGCCGGTCTGCTCCATATCGGGCATCCGGTAGCCCAGGCCCATCAGGTAGCCGACCGCCGCGGAGCTGTCACCGAAGAGCCGGATGAAGAACGCCGAGTTGCTCATCGCGATGACGGCCTGGGCGATGATCCAGCGGATCCCGTAGAGCGGGTAGCTGCGGCCCGGGCGGAGGAACACGCTCAGCAGCCGCGGGCCGATGACCATGGTGGCCAGCGCGCCCAGGATGCCGAACACGAACGTCACGAAGGTGATCACGGTGACCCACAGGTAGAGCTGCGGGCTGCCGACCAGGTCGATCGTCGGCCCCACGACCTCGGTGGCCTGCGGCACCGCGGCGATGATCCCGACCAGGACCGAACCGAGGACCGGCGCCACGGCCAGCCCCAGCACCAGCTGCAGCAGGCTGTAGACGAACCGGCGCCACCCGGCGCCTGCGGCCGCGGGAATCACCCGGTAGTCGACGGTGGTCGGCTCGGCCGGCACGCCGTGCCAGCGCTCCCCCGCGGGGACCTGCTGTCCGGTGTGCAGCGACGAGGTGTGGCCCAGCTGGGCGCCGTCGCCGATCGAGGTGCCGATGTCCAGCACGGTCATCTCGCCGACGAACGCGTCGCGGCCGATGTCGACCCGGCCGGTCTCGATCGCACCGGCCACCGCGCGGTAACCGGTGAACGAGCAGTCCCGGCGGATGATCGTGCCCGCGCCGATCGTGATCAGGTCGGTGGCCACCGGGACGCTGCTGGACAGGATGGTGACGCCGCGCCCGATCCGGGCGCCCAGCGCCCGCAGGTACAGGTTGTAGAGCGGCGAGCCGGCGAACAGCACCAGCGGGTTGAGCCGGATTAGCGACTGCACGAACCAGAAGCGCAGGTGCCCGAGGCTCCACAGCCGGATCTGGCGCTGCTTCCAGCGCCCGACGAGCAGCCACTTGAGCAGGATCGGGGCCACGCAGCCGACCAGGTAGGCGGCCAGCCCGAACTCGGCCGCCCGGGCCATCACCGACACCGTGTCGGTGCCCTGGGCGAACGGGATCGCCGGCGACAGGTCGGTTCCGGTGAACGCGAACACGACCCCGGTCTGCAGGATCAGCGCGCCCAGGTAGACGGCGCCCAGCATGATCAGCAGTTGGGCGGTGCCGAAGGCCAGGTAGCCGACGGAGCTGCCGCGCACCACCGACCCGGTCGGAGCCGGCCCGCTCGAGGCCGGGGCGGCGTCCCCGAGGGCGGCCGCCAGCCGGCGGACGGTGGGGTTCTGGTAGATCTCGCGCATCGACAGCGCGGGCATTCCGCCCTGCTGGCGCACCAGCGCCGAGAACTTGGCCAGCAGCAGCGAGTTGGCGCCCAGGTCGTCGAAGAAGTGGCTGTCCACCGAGATCTCGTCCAGCCCCAGGGTGCGGGCCATCGCCTCGGCCAGGACGCGCTCGGTGTCGCTGCCCGCGGCCACGTGCGGCCCGGCCTGGCCACCGGCACGGCGGCCGCTGGGCCGGGGCAGCGCCCGGCGGTCCACCTTGTCCTGCGGGGTCATCGGGATCGCGTCCAGCTGCTCCAGGTAGGACGGCACCATGTAGGGCGGAAGCTGCTCGCGCAGGTGTGCGGTGATCGTGTCCGGGTCCAGCCCGGTGACGCCGGAGCGCAGGCTGTAGTAGCCCACCAGCTCCTTCTGGCCCTCGGTCGGCTCGAACGTGTCGACGACGGCGGCCGCGACACCCGGCACGCTCAGCAGCACGGACTCGATCTCGGTCAGCTCGATGCGGTACCCGCGGATCTTGACCTGCAGGTCGATCCGGCCGAGGTACTCGATCTCGCCGTCGGCGTTGACCCGACCCAGGTCGCCGGTGCGGTAGATGCGGCCGGACGGGTTGCCGGCGATGCCGAGGAAGTCCGGGATGAACGCCTTGTCGGTCAGGTCCTCCCGGTTCAGGTAGCCGTTGGCCAGCCCGATGCCGGCGATCCCGATCTCGCCGATCTCACCGTGCGGCAGCGCGTGGAAGGGGTTGTCCCGATCCAGGATGACGGTGGTGTACGTGGGCAGCGGCTGGCCGATGGTCACCGGCCGGTCCGGGTGCAGCTCGGTCCAGGTCGCGGTGACGGTGGCCTCGGTCGGGCCGTAGACGTTGAGGAAGCGCCGTCCCGGCCGGTGCCAGCGGGTGATCAGATCCTGCGGGCAGGCCTCGCCGGAGACCAGCAGGAAGCGCAGCTCCGGCAGGTCCTCCTCGATGGTGGCCAGCAGCGTGGGCACGCAGCACAGTGCGGTGATCCGGCGCTCGGCCAGGAACGCGTGCAGGTCCAGCCCGAGCAGGCTGGAGCCGGCCGGCTTGGGCACCA
>Ga0190265_10001501_pt1 | contig 15378 bp, 13 predicted proteins | sample Popmic124T_FD_133135 | JGI IMG/M metagenome (GOLD analysis project Ga0190265, IMG submission 133135) | Populus adjacent soil microbial communities from riparian zone of Indian Creek, Utah, USA - 124 T | ecosystem: Environmental > Terrestrial > Soil > Riparian zone | place: USA: Utah | collected...
GCTCATTGGTGCGCAGGCGCAGGATCGCGTCGTCGAGCTCGCGGGTGGTGGCCAGCAGCCAGGCCTGATCACCCTGCCCGTGCAGTTCCTCCACGTCGGCCGGGACGGCGGTCGGACCGAGCACCGTCACCGTGGCGGTGCCCGACGCGCGGTCGAGCACGACGCGCACGTGCTGGTAGCGGGTCGTGTCGCCGTCGACCTCGCGCTCCAGCGGCGTGAGTGCCACACCCTCCGCCCCCGCCCCGGGACGCGACGACGTGGCCGCGGCCTCGGCGGCGCGCCGCGCGATCTCGCCGGGGAAGTCCGTGGCCTTGCTGACAGCGTCGACGAGGCGCCAGTCGACGGCTCGGTCACCGCGGATGCCCTCGGAGGTCGTCGAGAAGATGTCGGCGCGGTCGCGCCGGACACCGCGCTTGTCGACGACGCGCGTCAGGCCGCCGGTGCCGGGCAGCACGCCCAGCAGCGGCACCTCGGGCAGCGAGACCGACGAGGAGTTGTCGTCCACGAGCACGATCTCGTCGCACGCGAGCGCCAACTCGTAGCCGCCACCCGCCGCGGTCCCGTTGACCGCGGCGATCGAGCGGAGACCGGAGTGCGCCGAGGCGTCCTCGATGCCGTTGCGGGTCTCGTTGGTGAACTTGCAGAAGTTCACCTTCCAGCTGTGCGGGGAAGCGGCCAGCATCCTGATGTTGGCGCCGGCACAGAACATGCGGTCCTTGCCGCTGGTGACGACGAGCGCCTTGGCCTCGGGGTGCTCGAAGCGGATACGCTGGACCGCGTCGTGCAGCTCGATGTCCACACCCAGGTCGTAGCTGTTCATCTTCAGCTCGTAGCCCGGCACGATCCCGCCGTCCTCCGCGACGTCCAGCGTCAGCGTGGCCACCTCGCCGTCGACCGACAGATTCCAGTGCTTGTACTGGGCGGGGGAGGTGTCGAAGGAGACCTCGGTGCGTGCGGGGGGCTGGCCCGGGTCGGGGGCCGTGGCCTCCGCGCCTCCGGCTTCCGGACGGTCGTCGAGGGTGGTCACGAGTCCTCCAAGGGAGTTGCTGACGCGGGTCCCGCGGGTGTGCAGGACCATCCTGACGTGCTACACGCAGATGCGCAAGCGGTAGTCACAGTGTAGACATGTGGCGCACGTCCCTATCGTGACAACCTACGGCCGCGTGCCCGCGACGGCCGACCGGACGACGGATGCCTCAGGGGGCCCCGATGAGCACCACGGACACCCGCACGACGAGCCTGCGCTGGGTCAAGGACCCGGATCCCCGCTGGGACGCCGACCGCGAGCGGGTGTTCGCGACCATCCCCGAGGGTGTCTTCCGGGTCGAGTCGCGGAACCCCGGCGAGCGGCTGACCAGCGACTGGTGGCGGGTGGAGGACGGGGGTCGGGTGATCGGCTACGGCTGGCTCGACGACGTCTGGGGTGACGCGGAGATCCTCCTCGCCGTGGACGAGAGCGCCCGCGGCACCGGAGCCGGCGCCTTCACCCTGGCGCGGTTGGAGGAGGAGGCGGCCGCCCGGGGGCTCAACTACGTCATGAACGTGGTGCGCGACACCCACCCGGACCGCGCGGCGGTCACGGAGTGGTTCCGTGCGCACGGCTTCGCCGGGACCGAGGACGGCCGGCTCATCAAGCAGGTGGGTGACCGGACGCGCGACATCGGGCAGCACCAGAGCGGCCGCCCCGGTACCGGCAGGGCCGAACTGCCCGACGAGGGGCGCCAGGCGCGCTACACCGAGCAGCGGGAGCGGGCCGCTGCTCGCCCGCGGCCCGAAGTGGAGCAGTCCTCCGGATCCGACCTGGGGCCGGGTGCCGAGGAGAGCGGCGCGTACGTCGACCAGGAGCAGCACCGCTTCTGAGCTGTGACGCCCGTTCGCTTCTTCTCAGGCAACCCCGAGCAGGCGGTGGGCCACGCTGCTGTCGCTGCGGAACTCGTGCGTCGTCGAGCGGTGCACGATGAGGCCCTTGTCCATGACCGCGATGTCATCGGCGACGGCGAACGCCAGGTGGAGGTCCTGCTCGACGACGACGAGGGTGACGCCCTCGGCCTTCATCCCCGCGACGGCCTCGCCGATCAGGTCCACGACGGCAGGCGCGAGGCCGTCAGAGGGCTCGTCCATGAGAACGAGGCGCGGGTTGGTGAGCAGGGCGCGGGCGATCGCGAGCATCTGCTGCTCGCCGCCCGAGAGCTGCCCCGCGCCGTGCCGGCGGCGTTCGCCGAGGCGGGGGAGCAGCTCCAGCACGCGGTCGATGTTCCAGGGGCCGCGTCCCTTCCCGCGGCGCGCAGCCAGGTCGAGGTGCTCGGTCACGGTGAGCGGGGCCCACACGCGCCGTCCCTGGGGAACCAGGGCGACGCCGGCCCGGGCGATCACGTCCGGACGGCGCCCGGCCAGCTCGACGCCGTCGAGCGTGACGGTGCCCCGGGAGGGGTGCACCAGTCCCATGAGCGTGTTGATCAGCGTGCTCTTGCCGACGCCGTTGCGCCCCAGGAGTCCGAGCACCTGCCCGGCCGCCACGTCGAGGTCGACCCCCTGCAGGACGGCGCTGCGCTTGTAGCCGGACTCCAGGTCGCGGACCTCGAGCATCAGTGCACCTCCAGATGTGCCGGCCCGGAGCCGTCGAGGAACAGGGACTCGCGGCCGGTTCCGAGGTAGGCCTCCTGCACGGCGGCGCTGGTCCGGACCTCGTCCGCTGATCCGGTCAGCAGCACTCGCCCGAGGTGCAGGACGGTGACCGAGGTGGCGAGGGCGAACACGACGTCGAGATCGTGCTCGACGATCACCAGCGTCACCGACTCCGGCAACGACTGGAGCAGCCCGACCAGGCGGGCGCTCTCCGCGGGGGACATGCCCGCGGCCGGCTCGTCGAGCAGGAGCAGGCGCGGTTCGCAGCCCAAGGCGACCGCCACCTCGACCTGACGCCGCTCTCCGTGGGACAGGGCCGCGACGGGGGTGTCGGCCCGTTGCTCGAGGCCGACGTCGGCGAGCAGGGCCCGCGCTCGGTTCCGCGCCGCCGCCTGCCGCCGCGGTACGAGCGAGTGGCGGGTCCCGTGCCGGCGCTGGGCGGCGAGCAGCACGTTCTGCAGCACCGTCTGGGTGAGGAAGAGGCTCGAGTGCTGGAGCGTCTGGCTGATCCCGCGCCGGGCCCGCTGGGGCTCCGACAACCGGGTGATGTCGGAGCCGGCCAGCGCGAGCCGACCCGAGGTGACCGGCATCCCGCCCGTGATCAGCTTGAACAGCGTGCTCTTGCCGGCCCCGTTGGGGCCGATCAGCGCGTGCCGGGCGCCGTCGGGGACGTGGAGCGTGACGTCGTCCACGGCTTTCAGAGCACCGAACGTGCGGCCGACGCCGGACAGCGACAGCAGCGGTTCACTCATGCGGCACCTCCCGGAGATCGCTGCCGGCGGGAGAACAGACCAGCGAGGCCGGCGAACCCGCGGGGCAGCACGTAGACGGCGACGACGAAGACCGCACCGAGCAGGAGCGGGCCATGTCCGTCGAGCTGGGGGCCGTAGGTGTCGCGGACGAGCACGACGACCGCGGCGCCGAGGACCGGCCCCCAGAGCGTCCCTGCCCCGCCCAGGACGACCGCCAGCAGGATCAGCGCGCTGGTGGTGAAGCCCGTGTCGGACGGATTGACGATGCGCACCAGGCTGGCGAGCAGTCCTCCCGCCAGGCCGGCGAAACCCCCGGCGATGACGAACGCGACGAACTTGTAGCGGAAGGGGGAGTAGCCCAGCGACCGCATCCGGGGCTCGTTGTCGCGGATCCCGCGCAGGGCTCCGCCGAAGGGCGAGTGCGCCACCAGCCACAAGCCGAGGAAACCGAGCAGCGCGACGACGAGGATGTACCAGTAGACGAGCCCGGCCAGCGTGAGCGGTTCGCCGCCGACCCGCACGCTCGGGATGCCGAACAGGCCGTTCGAACCACCCGTCACGTCGGTCAGGCGGACGGCGAGCTGGGCGACGAGTTCGCCGATCGCCAACGTCAGCATGAGGAAGTAGACGCCGCCGCTGCGGACGGCGAGCCAGCCGGTCGCCGCCGCAGCCACTGCCCCGGCCACCGCAGCCATCAGCACCGGCAGCGGTGCCTCGCTGGTCCAGTGGATCGACACCAGGCCCGCCGTGTAGGCGCCGATCCCGAAGTACGCCGCGTGACCCAGCGAGGGAAGTCCCGTTATCCCGACGAGCAGGTCGAGGCTGACCGCGAAGAGCCCGAAGACCAGGATCCGGGACAACGTGTTCGCGGTGAACGGATCGGCGAACAGCGGTACGGCGGCGAGCAGGAGCAGCAGGACGAGCACCGGGGCTCCGTACCGGAGCAGACCGGTGCGGCGGGACGATCCAGGAGCGACCGCGCCCGAGGAGGCGCCGGGCGACTCGGTCGAGCTGTCGGGTATGACGCTCATCAGGAGGTCACCTTCCCGGCGAAGAGCCCGCGCGGGCGGACGATGAGCACGAGCGCCAGCGTGCCGAACAGGATGAAGGACGCCAGGTCGGGGACCAGCGCCCGGCCCAGCGACTCGACCTGGCCGATGACCAGCGCACCCACCAGGGCACCGCGGATCGACCCGAGCCCGCCGATGACGACGACGACGAGCGCGAGCAGGAGGATCGTCTTGTCCAGGCCGGGACGCGCGCCGTAGACCGGGGCGGCGAGCACGCCGGCCACCGTGGCGAACAGCGAGCCGACGCCCAGGACGGCGAACTTCACCTTCCGGTTGTCGATACCCATCGCCGACACCATCTCGCGGTCGGCGACGCTGGCGCGCACCAGCGCACCGATCGACGTCTTCTCGACCACGAGCCATACCGCCAGGGCGAGCACGAGGCCGACGCCGATGAGCATGAGCCGGTAGGCGGGATAGGAACTGCCGGCGATGTCGACGCTGTCGGCCAGGCCCGGGGGCGGCGGCACGGAGAAGACGTCGTTGCCGTAGATGATCGACAGCACCTCGGCCACGATCAGCGAGATGCCCAGGGTCAGGAGTGCCTGGTCCAGGTGCGGACGACGGGCCAGCGGTTCGGTCAGCGCCGAGAGGGCTCCGCCGGCGAGCAGGCCGACGAGTGCGGCGACCCCCAGGGCGGTGAGGAATCCGGTCCACGACTCCCCGGCCACGAAGGTGACGGCCAGGTAGGAGCCGATCAGGAAGAAGGCGCCGTGGGCCAGGTTGAGCACGTCCATCATCCCGAAGACGATGGAGAGCCCCACGGCGAGGATGAAGAGCAACGAGCCGATCGCGAAGCCGTTGAGAATGCTGACCAGATTCGCGTCGAACCAGCCGGCCATCGAGGTCTCCTCTCCGCGCGGGTCGGGGTCGCGGGCCGGGGGAAACGTCCTCCGGCCCGCGACCGCCGCCGCGTCGTGGGCGGCTGGTTACGGCTGCGGCTGGACCCCGAGGTCCTCCACGACCGTGTTGAGCAGTGTGCCGTTCTCGTCGGCCACCTCGCGCAAGTAGATGCTCTGCTCGGGGGTCTGGTTGTTGAAGCTCCACGGACCGCGGGGGCTGTCGTCGATCTCGCCGAGTCCGTCGAGCGCCTCGGTGATCGCGGCGCCGGACAGCTCGTCGACCTCGCTGAGCGCCCGTCCCAGCACGTTGGCCGCGTCGTAGGCCTGCACCGCGTACGTCGTCGGCAGCTCGTCGTAGGCCGCCTGGTAGGCCTCGACGAACTCGGCGTTCGCCTCGTTGTCGATCTCGGTGGAGTAGTGCAGCGTCGTCTGGACGCCGACGGCGGACTCGCCCTGCGCGTCCAGGACGCTGCCCTCGGTGAGGAACCCCGAGCCGTACAGCGGGATGCTGTCCTTGAGGCCGAATTCGTCGTACTGCTGGACGAAGCTCACCGCCTCGCCGCCGGCGTAGAAGACGAACGTGCCCGCGGCGCCGGAGGACTGGATGCCTGACAGGAAGGGCTGGAAGTCCTGCGTCGTGCCGAACGGCGTGAGGGCCTGCCCGGCGACCGTCCCACCAGCGGCCTCGTACGCCTCGATGAAGCCGGCGACGACCTCCTGGCCGGCTGCGTAGTCCGGGGCCATGACGTAGACCGGTCCGACACCCTCCTCGCCGAGGTGCGTGCCCATCGCGGCCGCGATCTGCTGGTTGGTGAACGACGACCGCCACACGTACGGGCTGGCCGCGTCCTTCGTGATCGCCTCGGCGCCGGCATTGGCGACGATCAGCGGCACCTCCGCCTCGGTGACCTGCTCGGCCACGCCGAGGGCGGTCGCCGAGTTCACGATGCCGACCATCGCGTCGACGCTGTCCTCGGTCAGCAGCCGCTGCACGGCCGGGACACCGGTGTCGGGGCTCTCTCCCTCGTCGGCGATGACGGTCTCGACCTCGAAGTCGCCCATCTTCCCGTCGTTCTGCTCCAGCCACAGTTCCCAGCCCTGCTGCATGTCCTCGCCCAACGGCGTGTAGACGCCGGCCTGGGGGATGACCAGACCGACCCGGACGGTGCCGCCGCCCTCTGCGCCGCCGTCCGAACCTCCTTCGTCACCGCCGAGGCTGCCGCCGCCGCAGGCGGCGAGGGTGAGGGCCATGGCGCCCGCTCCCAGCGAGGTGAGGACACGACGGCGCAAGAGAACGGGGGGCGTCATTGCACACTCCAGAGGGATCACGACGTGCTACAAATGCACATCCGTTGCCGGTTGATGCTGTAGTACCACGACAATGTGTGTCAAGGCTCACAGCGGGGACGAGCAAGCTGTTACACATCGGTGATCTTCGCCTCGTGGCCGGACCGACCGGAGGGTGCCCTCCGCCGGTCATCGGGTGGGAGGTGCAACGATGTGTCCTGTGGAGGTCGTGGGCGGGCCGGTCGTCACCCGGCGCCAGGAGCTCGGCGCGGCCAGTGCCCGCAGCCTCCTGCTCACGGTCCTGGGCGAGTTCGTGCTGCCCGACGGCCGGCCGGTCTGGACGGCGACGCTCATCGACCTGCTCGCCGATCTCGACGTCGCCGAGAAGGCCGCGAGGCAGGCGATCATGCGGACCGCGGACAGCGGCTGGATCGAGGGGAGCCGGGTCGGTCGGGAGACCAGGTGGAGCCTGACGGCCGCTGGTACCCGGTTGCTGCGCGAGGGCACCGCCAGGATCTACGGCTTCGCCTCCGAAGAGCGGCCGTGGGACGGGCGCTGGCTGGTGCTGACCGTCGGTGTGCCGGAGAACAACCGGGCGCTCCGGCAGAGCCTGCGGACCAGGCTGGGCTGGACCGGCCTCGGTTCGGTGAACCCCACGACCTGGGTGACACCGCGTGTCGATCGCGAGGCCGAGGCGTGCCGCGTCCTCGATGAACTCGGCCTGGTCAGGGGCAGTTGGTCGTTCGTCGCGAGCGCCGGCAGACTCGGTGACGAGCGATCGCTCGCGCGCACCGCGTGGGACCTCGACGCGATCGAGCGGCGCTACGAGGCCTTCCTGGACCTGGTCGCCCGGCCCCGGCCGCGCACCGACCGGCAGGCTCTCGTGGCCCAGGTCCGGCTGGTCCAGGAGTGGCGCCGGTTCCCACTGCTCGACCCTGCACTGCCGCGGGAGCTGTTGCCACCGCGCTGGAGTGGCAACCGGGCCGCCGAGGTGTTCCGAGAGCGGCATGCTGCCTGGGCGCCACGGGCCGGTGCCGCGTGGACGGAGCTGTCGCGCCGCCACTGATCTGCCCACTCAGGCCGGAACCGGGTGCTGCTCGAGCCAGGCCCGCCCGGCGTCGGTGATCACCCGGGCGTCGCGCTCAGCCAGCAGGAGCGGTGGGTCCTGACGGTAGAGGCTGGCGACCAGGTGGCTGTCGGGGGTCAGCTGGCGGGCGATCTGGTGCGCCTCGAGCTTGTGCAGCCGTCCACCCGGAGACTCGGCGAAGCGCTTCAGCAGGGCCGCCTGCGCCTCAGCGGGATCGCGGCGCGGCGTGCCGGCGCTCGACGACGGCGACGGCTCCTCCTCGAGGAGCGCGGTGATCGCTCGGGAGAACGTCTGGACGAGGTCGCGGATCCGTTCGTCGCGCGAGGGAGCTCCCGGCGCGTCGCCCGAGCCCTGCCACGTGCGCTGGGGGTGCCGGCGCAGGTACTCCTGCTCCAGTTCGAGCATCCGCTCGGTGTGCGTGCGGAACTGTTCGGCCGTGCCGTGCAGGAACACCCAGTGCCGCATGGCGTGGGCATGCACGCCCTGGCGCTCGAGTTCCTCGTCGGTCAGCTCGCGGGCCGGGATCCCCGGTCGGTCGGTCATCGCCGCTCCTTGCTCGATTCGCTGGACACGCTCGACGGTGCTGACGTCATCGTGGTGCGTCGTCCCCGTGGTGTCACCCGGGCGGGTCGGTCCTGGGCCGCCAGCGGGCGTGGCGGGTCCGCGTCTCGCCCTGCCGGACGAGCTCCAGGCGCGGGCGCGGCCCCTCGCTGCGTCCGGTCTGGGGTCGACGGCTCCCCGCCGCGAACGGGTGCGGCCATGCTGCGCCAGGTCCGGTGTAGCCCTGGTCGGCAGCGGCATGGAGGGTCCACTGCGGGTCGTAGAGGTGCGGGCGGCCGAGTGCGCACAGGTCGGCCCGCCCGGCGAGCAGGATGGAGTTGACGTCGTCGTAGCTGGAGATCGCGCCTACCGCGATCACCGCGATGCCGTACTCCCGACCCACCTCGTTGCGGATGCGGTCGGCGTACGGCGTCTGGTAGCTGCGGCCGAACGCGGGGCGCTCGTCCTTGACGACCTGGCCGGTGGACACGTCGATCCCGTCGGCCCCGTGCTGGGCGAAGGCGCGGGCCACGCGGACCGCATCGTCGACGTCGGTGCCACCTTCGAACCAGTCGGTGGCCGAGATCCGCACTGTCATCGGCCGGTCGGCCGGCCACGCAGCGCGGACGGCGTCGAAGACCTCGAGCGGGAACCGGAGCCGGTTCTCGAGCGAGCCGCCGTACCGGTCGGTGCGCCGGTTGGAGAGGGGCGAGATGAACGAGGACAGCAGGTAGCCGTGGGCGCAGTGCAGTTCGAGCACGTCGAAACCCGCCCGGGCCGCGGCCTCCGCACTGCGCACGAACTCGTCGCGGATGTCCGCGAGCTCGGCGTCGGTCAGCTCGCGGGGCACCTGGTTGCCGGGGGAGTAGGGGAGGGCCGACGGGGCCACCACCTCCCAGTTGCCGGCGGGCAGCGGGTCGTCCATGCCCTCCCACATCAGCTTCGTGGAGCCCTTGCGGCCGGAGTGGCCGATCTGCACGCCGATCTTGGCGTCGGTGCCGCTGTGGACGAACTCGACGACGCGGGTCCAGGCCGCCTCCTGCTCCGGCGTGTACAGCCCGGTGCAGCCGGGGGTGATGCGGCCCTCGGGCGACGTGCAGACCATCTCGGTCATCACCAGCGCCGCACCGCCGAGCGCCTTGCTGCCCAGGTGGACCAGGTGGAAGTCGGTCGGTAGTCCGTCGACGCCGGAGTACATGTCCATCGCTGACACGATGATCCGGTTCTTCAGCTCCAACGACCCGAGCCGGAAGGAGTGGAACATCGGCGGTCGCGGCGGTACCGGCTCCGGCTGGGAGCGCGCGAACCACTCGTCGATGCCTGCGACGAACTCGGGATCCCGCAGCCGCAGGTTCTCGTGGGTGACCCGGCGGCTGCGGGTGACGATGTTGAAGGCGAACTGCTCGGGGGCCTGGTGCACGTAGTGCCCGATGTCCTCGAACCACTCCAGGCTGGCCTGGGCGGCGCGCTGCGTCGAGAGCACCACCGGCCGGCGCTCCTCCTCGTAGGCGTCGAGGGCGGTATCGAGATCGGCGTGCTCGTGCAGGCACGCGGCGAGGGCCAGCGCGTCCTCCATGGCGAGCTTCGTCCCCGACCCGATCGAGAAGTGTGCGGTGTGCGCCGCGTCGCCGATGAGCACCAGGTTGCCGTGCCGCCAGGTCTCGTTCCGCAGCGACAGGAAGTTGAGCCACTTCGAGTTGTTGGCGAACACCCGGTGCCCGCCGAGCACGCCCGCGAAGAGCTGCTCGACGAGCTCGATCGACTTGGTGTCGCTCTCGCCCGGGGGAAGGTCCATCGCAGCGATCTCGCCGAACGCTCGCTGCCACACGTCGTCGTGCATCTCCACGATGAACGTGCTGCCGGTGCGGTCGTAGGGGTAGCCGTGGATCTGCATGACGCCGTGCGGCGTCTCCTCGACGTAGAACTTGAAGGCCTCGAAGACGAGGTCGGTGCCGAGCCACATGTACTTGCTGTGCCGGGTCTCGAGGGTCGGCCGGAACACCTCCTCGTAGGCGGCGCGCACCTGGGACCGGGCGCCGTCGCCGGCGAGCACGAGGTCGTACTCGGCCCGCAGCCGCTCGACGTCGGGCGCCGGTGTCCGGAAGTGCACGGCCACGCCGAGGTCGGCGCAGCGCCGCTGCAGGATGGCGAGGAGCTCCTTGCGGCTCATGGCCGCGAAGCCGTGCCCGCCGGAGGTCGTCGTCGTCCCGCGGAAGTGGACGTCGATGTCGTCCCAGCGCGCGAAGTGGCGTTCCATCTCGGCGAACACGACCGGGTCCGCGTGCTCGATCCCCCCGAGCGTCTCGTCGGAGAAGACGACGCCGAAGCCGAACGTGTCGTCGGGGGCGTTGCGCTCCCACACGGTCACGTCGTGGGACGGGTCGAGCTGCTTCACCAGGGCCGAGAAATACAGGCCCCCGGGGCCTCCACCGACAACCGCGATCCGCATGCGCCGTCCTCCAGCTCTGGTGGGCCGTGCGAACACAGGCTATGCCGTTCCCGCGACGGTCGTCAACAGAACGAGAGAACCTGGAGCCTGGCGGCGGGGCTCTCGCGACCGGTGGCTCGGTCGGCGTCACCGTCGGAGGCGTTCCGCGGGCGCCGAACACGATCAGCGCAGCCGGAACCGCTGCAGCTTGCCGGTGCTGGTGCGCGGCAGTTCGTCCACGAACTCCACCACCCGTGGTCGCTTGTACGGCGCGATCGCCTCCTTGACGAAGTCCTGGAGCTCCTCGGCCGGAACGTCCCGGGTGCGTCCGGGGCGCAGGACGACGAACGCCTTGACGACCATGCCCCGCTCCGCGTCGGGGGCACCCACCACCGCGCAGTCGACGACCTCCGGGTGGCCGAGGAGTGCCAGCTCGACCTCCGGTCCGGCGATGTTGTACCCGGCGGACACGATCATGTCGTCGGTCCGGGCCTGGTAGACGAAGTAGCCGTCGGCGTCCCGCACGTAGGTGTCGCCAGTGACGTTCCAGCCGTCGCGGACGTAGACCTCCTGCCGGTCCCCGCGCAGGTACCGGCACCCGGTCGGCCCCCTGACCGCGAGGTGTCCCGGAGTCCCGTCCGGCACTGGTCGCCCGTCGTCGTCGAGGATGACGGCCGTGTAGCCGGGCACGGCTCGGCCGGTGGAGCCGGGGCGGATGTCGTCGTCGGCGGCCGAGATGAAGATGTGCAGCATCTCGGTCGCACCGATGCCGTCGATGATCCGGAGACCGGCTGCATCGTGGACGCCCTGCCAGACCGAGGCGGGCAACGCCTCGCCGGCGGACACCGCGCGGCGGACGCCTGCGAGTCGATCCGCGAGTCCGGCCGCCAGGATCGCCTTGTACGCGGTCGGCGCCGTGAACAGGACGGTGACCCCGTGGCCCGCCACGGCGTCGACGAGCACCTCCGGCGCCCCCCGTTCGAGCAGGAGCACGCTGGCGCCGGCGCGGAGCGGGAAGACCACCAGGCCGCCGAGGCCGAAGGTGAAGCCGATGGGTGGAGTGCCGGTGAACACGTCGTCCGGCTCGGGTCGCAACACGTGGGCGGAGAACGTGTCGGCGATCGCCAGCACGTCGCGGTGGAAGTGCATCGTCCCCTTGGGGCGGCCGGTGGTGCCGGAGGTGAAGGCGAGCAGCGCCACGTCGTCGGCGGCGGTGGCGACGTCGTCGAACGCCTCCGGCTTGCCGGCGGCACGCACGCACAGGTCGTCCGGCTCGGCCGCGCCGTAGCTCACCGTCGTGAGACCCGGGATCTCCGCGCGCCGGAGGTCGCCGGTCAGGCGGCGGTCGCAGAGCGCGATCGACGGGCGGCACAGCTCGGCCATGGTGGCGAGCTCGCCGGCGCGCAACAGCGGCATCGTGGTCACGGCGACGCCGCCGGCCTTGAGGACGGCGAACCAGCAGGCAACCAGCCAGGGCTCGTTGTAGCCGCGGAGCAGCACCCGGTTCCCCGGGACGAGCCCCAGGTCGTCGACGAGGACGGCGGCGATCCGGTTCGCGTGCGTGCGCAGCTGCCCGTAGGACCACACAGTGCCGTCGGGGGAGCGCAGACAGGGCCGGTCGGCGCCCAGGCGGTCGATCGTCTGGTCGAGCAGAGCGGTCGCGCAGTTGAGCCGGTCACCGTAGTCGAGCGCGCCCAGGTCGAGCACCGGCCACAGCCCGAGCGGCGGGAGGTTGTCCCGGCAGAACGTGTCCGCGTGGGCCGAGGGGCTCAGGGTGGGAGGACCCGGGGAGGCAGGGCTCTGCGAGGAGGAGTGCTGCGTCATCGAGGTACCTCTCCAGAGGGGCCGGAGTGCGGCGTCCATCGAAGTATGGCGTCTCCCTAACGAGAGTCAACAAGGCGCAATGCACGGCGCTGGGCGGGGTGGGTGATCGCTATCGTGTGACCGTGACCGCCGTCGAGGAGGCAACCGGTTCCCCAGCAGGTGCTGCCGGTCCCCTGCAGCCCCGGCAGCTCATCGTGACGCTGTACGGCCTGTACGCCCGGGAGCACGGCGGCTGGCTGTCGATCGCCGCCGTGGTCCGGCTGATGGCCGCACTCGGCGTCGAGGAGCCCGCCGTCCGCTCTTCCATCTCGCGACTCAAGCGACGGGGGCTGCTCGATGCCCGGCGGGTCGACGGCGTCGCGGGGTATGCACTCACCGAGGTGGCCCAGGAGATCCTCGCCGACGGCGACGCGCGCATCTTCAGGCGACGCCGGGCCGAGGAGTCCGACGGCTGGCTGCTCGTCGTCTTCTCCGTCCCCGAGTCGGAGCGGGACAAGCGACACCAGCTGCGGTCGCTGCTGACCCGGCTCGGGTTCGGCACCGTGGCGCCCGGCGTCTGGGTGGCGCCCGGTCACCTGGCCGACGAGGCTGCCGAGGTGCTCGACCGCCGGGGTCTGGCCGGTTACGTCGAGCTCTTCCGCGGCGCCTCCCTGGCTCCCGGCGGGGTCCGCGACAACGTCGCCCGCTGGTGGGACCTCGGCCAGCTGCAGGCCCGGTACGCGGAGTTCCTCGACCGCCAGGAGCCGGTGCGCGAACGGGTCCCGGCCGGTGGTGGTGCCGCTCCTGAGCAGGCGTTCGCCGATTACGTGCGACTGCTGACCGACTGGCGCCGCCTGCCCTACGCCGACCCCGGTCTACCACTGGACCTGTTGCCCGGGAACTGGAACGGTGCACGGGCCGCCGACCTCTTCGTCGAGCTGCACGGCCGCCTGGACGGTCCCGCCCACGCGCACGCCCGCCGCCTGATCGACACCTGATCCGCCGCCGCCGTCGCCGCCGTGTGCGTGCTGCAGCGCAGTCAGGCAGGAAGGGCCGCGATGCCCTGCACCTCGACGAGGGCCTCGACGTCCCAGAGGCGGGCGATGCCGATCCCTGCCATCGCCGGGTAGTCGGTGCCCACCAAGCGGCGCCACACGCCGCCGATGTCCCGGGCGTGGGCGCGGTAGTCCTCGATGTCGACGGCGTACACGGTCAGCGTGGCCAGGTGTACCGGCTCGCCCCCCGCCGCACGCAGCGCGGTCAGCAGGTTGCCGAGCGCCTGCTCGAACTGCGCGACGACCCCGTCACCGACGATCCGGCCGTCGGCATCCAGCGCGGTCTGGCCGGCCAGGAAGACGATCCGGTTGGTGTCGGCGAGCACCGCGTGCGAGAAGCCGGCTGGGCGGGCCAGCTCGGGTGGGTTGATCCGTTCGAGACCGCTCATGACTGCACCGTTCCTCCGTCGACGTTGATCCCCTGACCGGTGATCGCCGCACTGTCCACGCACAGCTGGACGACGTCGGCGACCTCCTCGGGGTCGATGAGCCGCCCGATGGGCTGGCGGCGGGCGAGCGTCTCGTGGGCGTCGTCCGCGGACCGGCCGGTGAGGGCGCTGATCGTCGCGACCGTTCCCGCGGTCATGGGGGTGTCGACGTAGCCGGGGCACACGGCGTTCACGGTGACGCCCTTCGACGCGACCTCGGCCGCTGCCGATCGCACCAGCCCGAGCAGGCCGTGCTTGCTCGCGGTGTACGCGCTGACGTAGGGATCGCCCCGCTTCGCGGCGATCGACGCGACGGCCACGACGCGTCCCCACCGCTGCTCGACCATGCCGGGCAGCGCACGGCGCAGCAGCCGGAACGGTGCGGTCAGGTTGAGGTCGAGCATGCGGGCCCAGTCCGCGTCGGTGGTCGCGGCGAGCGGTGCCGAGGTGCCGGCGCCGGCGTTGAGCACCAGCACCTCGATCGGGCCGCCCCACTCCTGCTCGACCTGCGAGATGACGGCGTCCGCGGCCGCGGGGTCGGTGAGATCGGCCGGGACGACCAGCGAGGGACCAGGCAGCCGCGTGGCGAGCGCGGCGAGCTCGTCGGAGCTGCGGGCGGTGAGCGCGACCGAGTGGCCGGCGGCGGACAGCCGGTGTGCGACTGCGGCGCCGATCCCTCGGCCTGCGCCCGTGACCAGGCAGCGACGGGCAGGCACGAGCGGAGACTGCCACCTCCCGTTGACGCCCGTCAACATGACGACATACTCGGTGGATCCCGGTCCGCCGGGCCGCACGGCCGGCACCGGCCACAGGGACGTCGACGAGAAGGGCGCGCAGATGAAGCTCGAGGAGTTCACCGACATCCGCTACGAGGTCGAGGAGGACAACCACGCGGTCATCACGATCGACCGGCCGGACCGGATGAACTCGTTCCGCGGCCGGACCGTCGACGAGCTGATCTCCGCGTTCAAGCACGCGTGGGCCGATCGTCGCGTCGCCGCGGTGATCCTCACGGCCACCGGCGAGCGGGCGTTCTGCACCGGCGGTGACGTGAAGGAGCGGGCCGAGACCGGCGGCTACGGCGAGACCGAGTGGGGCACCTTCGAGATCGAGCGGCTGCACCGGATCATCCGCGACATCCCCAAGCCGGTGATCGCCGCCGTGAACGGCATCGCGATCGGTGGCGGCCACGTCCTGCACGTCCTGTGCGATCTCACGGTCGCGGCGGAGAACGCCACCTTCGCCCAGGCGGGGCCGCGGGTCGGATCCTTCGACGCCGGGTTCGGCTCGGCCTACCTCGCCCGTGTTGTCGGCGAGAAGAAGGCCCGGGAGATGTGGTTCCTCTGCCGGCTGTACACCGCCGAGCAGGCCGAGCGGATGGGTCTGGTCAACGCCGTCGTCCCAGCGGACAAGCTGATGGACGAGGCGAAGGCCTGGGCGTTCGAGATCGCCGAGAAGAGC
>Ga0190265_10001502_pt1 | contig 15374 bp, 16 predicted proteins | sample Popmic124T_FD_133135 | JGI IMG/M metagenome (GOLD analysis project Ga0190265, IMG submission 133135) | Populus adjacent soil microbial communities from riparian zone of Indian Creek, Utah, USA - 124 T | ecosystem: Environmental > Terrestrial > Soil > Riparian zone | place: USA: Utah | collected...
CCGAGACGACGAGCCAGACGAAGAGGTTGAGCGACGCCGCCCACGTGCCCCAGGGGAAGCCGTCGCCCCCGGCGACCTGGGCGATCAGGAGACCTGTCTGCGCAAGCCAGCCGAGACGAACCCCCCAGGTTCCGAGCAGGCCGAGCCGTCCAGGGCGGCGCGCGTCGCCTGCGTAGGCCACGGCCGCCTCGCCGTAGGCGATCAGCGCCGGCCAGACGAGCAGCTCAACCACCGCGGCGCTCCCGCGCGAGCCGGGCCAAGTCGGCGAGCTCCTGCTCGAGGCGTCCGACTTTGAGCGCGATGATCACGAGGTAGGCGAGCACGGCCGCGAGAAAGACGAGGTAGGCGGCCAGGACGTACTTCTCGGCGCTCGTCATGCGAGCTGCTCCCGCAGTTCCTTGAGGGACGCGTCGATGCGCTTGCCGGCGAGCTCGACGCGGTAGAAGGTCGCGGCCAGGGCGAGCACGCCTCCGAGGCAGATGCAGAAGGCTAGGAACATCTCCCATGGCATCGCAACGCCGTCGTCGTGCGTGAAAACCGTCGGGTGCAGGATCGTCCCGGCGATCCGAACGGCGAGGAAGCTGACCGGGATCAGGGCGACTCCGAAGAGCGCGAAGACGGCGGAGTTCCGCTCGCGCCTCGGGCCTGGGTCAGTCGAGTAGCGGAGCATGAAGTACGCCGAATAGAAGAGAAACACGACTAGGAAGAGCACGAGCTGCCGCTCGCCCCAGCTCCACCACTGGCCCCACGAGGTCTTCGCCCAGATCGAGCCGGTGACCAGCGTGAGGAGCCCGAAGATGACGCCCATGTGCACCGCCGTGTAGCTCTCGAGGTCGTAGCGCGAGTCGCGGGTGGACAGGAGGCGAAGCGCCTTCCACGCCCCGAAGCCGAAGAACGCGTACGCGGTCAGGGCGACCGGTACGTGGATATAGAAGATCTTCTGGCTGAATCCCTGGTCGGCGTCCTCGGGCGCCCAGAAGATCGCGAGCGCAATGCCGCCCACGAGCAACCCGGCAGCGGCGGTCGCGAGCGCGGCGGCGGCGACTCTATTCGGTGACGACATACTCAAAGCTGGCCCACGCAAGAATCGCAAAAACAGCGTCGTACAGAGCGAGGAAACCGAGGAACGAAGCGGGATTCTCGGCCACCGAGGCGCCGACTCCGCCGATGACCGCTGGAATGGCGAGCGGCAAGAAGAGCAGTGGAAGGAGCAGCTCTCGAGACCGGCTGGCAGCCGCCATGGCGGCAAGCAACGCGCCGATCGAGGCGATCCCGACGTCAGCGAGCACCACAGCCGCAACGAGCTCCCAGCCGACCGGCTGGAAGAAAAGCGCGTAGGCGGGGAGTGCGACCGCCTCGGCGAGTGCCAGGAACACGACGACCGAGATCGCCTTCGCAGCCCAGATCGCGCTGCGGTCGACCGGAGCCAGCACGAGGCCGTCGAGCAGGCCCTGCTCACGTTCGGCGGCAAAGGCGCGAGTGAGGCCAAGGAGCGCGGTGAAGACCAATGCGATCCAGAAGAGGCCGATCTCGGCGCGGTCGGAGGCATCGGCCGGCAACGCGAAGTGGAAGACGACCAGCGCGGAGACGACGAAGAGGAGCATCGCTGGCAACGTGTCGCGCGACCGCAGCTCGAGCAGCACGTCCTTGCGCGCGAGCGTCGCGACGTCAGTCGCGTAGGCGCTCATGCCAGAGCCAGTCGCGCCGTGGCGAGGGTCGCGAGCCGGGCTGGGTCGTGAGCCGCCACGACCACCGTGCGACCCCCGGCCAGCTCGTCCTGCAGCAGGTCGGCGCCCTGGTCGTCGAGCGCCGCGAACGGCTCGTCGAGGAGCAGGAGGGCCGGATCGTGGAGGAATGTGCGGCAGAGCGCGAGCCGCTGCAGCATTCCCTGCGAGTACGTGCCCGCCCGCTCGTTGCGGGCCTCCCAGAGGCCGAAGCGCTCGAGCAGCATCCCTGTTCGCTCGCGGCGCTCGGGAACGCGGTAGAGCCGGCCGTAGAGATCGAGGTTCTCGAGGGCTGTCAGCTCGCGGTAGACGAGCGGCTCGTGGGCCAGGAACCCAACGTGGGCGCGTTCGACTGCAACCTCGAGCTCCCCCGCATTCGGCGCGGCCAGGCCCGCCAGGAGCCTGAGGAGAGTGGTCTTGCCGGCGCCGTTCGGCCCCGTCACCAGCAGGAACCCTCCCTCCGGCACGTCGAAGTCGAGGCCGCGGAGCACGCGCTTGTCCCCGAAGCGCTTCTCGATTTCCCTCCCCCGGATCATGTCTGGCGGTGCGCGGTCTCCTCGCCCGCGAGCAGGTGCAGCGCGTGCTCGAGGGCAGGCTGCAGGACGGCGAACCCGTCCCGCACGCCGCCGGTCGAGCCGGGCAGATTGACGACCAACGTCTGGCCGAGCACACCAGCCAGGCCACGCGAGAGCAGGCCGTGCGGGGTCTTCGCGATCGAGTCCGCGCGGATTGCCTCTGCGATCCCCGGGGCGGAGCGCTCGAGCACCGACGCAGTCGCCTCGGGGGTTACGTCACGCGGCCCGACGCCGGTGCCGCCGGTCGTCAGCACGACGTGGCTTGCGCGCGCGAGCTCCTCGATCGCTTCGGCGATCGCAGCCCGCTCGTCGGGCACGACTTTTCGGGAGACCTCGAATCCCTCCCCGGTGAGCAGCTCTTCGAGCAGATCGCCGCTCCGGTCCTCGCGCGTACCCATGTCCACGCCGTCGGAGACGGTGAGAACGGCCGCCTTCACGCGGGCTCCTTCGTCTTCTCCAGCAGTTGCACGGCCGTGATCGCCATCGAATCGTCGATCGCCTTCGCCATGTCGTAGACGGTCAGAGCGGCGACGGTCGCGGCGACGAGAGCCTCCATCTCGACCCCGGTCTGCGCTGTCGTCTCGACCGACGCCGTGATCTCGACAGCCGATTCGCCAACCTCCAGCGAGACGTCGACATGCGTGAGCGGCAAGGGATGGCAGAGGGGTATCAGCTCGCTCGTCCGCTTCGCGGCCATGATCCCCGCGACTTGCGCAGCGGCCAGGGCATCGCCCTTCGGCAGGTTCCGCAACCGGCTCGCCGTCTCCGGCTTGACCGTCAGGGTCGCGCGCGCGACCGCACGCCTGCGCGACACCTCCTTCGCGCCGACGTCGACCATCTGCAGGCGGCCCTCGGCGTCGACGTGAGAGAGCTCGTTCACGACCGTGCCGCGCGTGCAGACCAGCGGTCGAGGTCTGCGAGCTGGGTCTCGAGCCAGGCGCCGACGTCGTGCTCGCGCACGTAGTCGCGGATCCCAGCATGGCGCGCGCGCCGCTCCTCAGGTGCCATCTGAATCGCGGCGTGGATCGCCTCCGCCTGGGCCTCGACGTCGAACGGGTTGACCGACAGTGCCCACTCGCTGAGCTCCTCGTGCGCGCCCGCGTTCTCGGAGAGGATCAGCACGCCGTCGCGGTCATTGACCAGCGGGCCCTCCTTGGCGACGAGATTGAGCCCGTCGTAGATCGCATTCACGAGCAGCACGTCGTACTGCTTGTACGCGGCGACGGACATCTTGAAGTTGTCCTCGATCCGGAGGTCGATCGGCGTCCAGCCCTCGTGCTGAAAGCGATCGTTCACATGCCGCGCAGCGCGCTGGATCGCGCCGAGGTACTCCGCGTACTCGGGGATGTCCTGTCGGGACGGGTCGAGGAGCGCCAGCATCGAGACGCGCCCGTGCATCTCCGGGTGAGCGTCGAGGTAGTACTCGAAGGCCCTGAACCCACGAACGACATTCTTCGACGGGTCCGTGCGGTCGACGCGGAGCACCAGGAACTCCGGCCGCCTTTCGGCGAGCTCGGCCTCGAGGAGACGGACGTTGTCGCTCTCGGCGAGCTCCGCGAACTCGTGAGCGTCAACGGAGATCGGACGGGACACCGCATGCGTCCGGCCGCCGTCGAAGGTGCAGACGTTGGTCTCGAAATCGCACTCGCAGACCACGAGGTCCCTGCAGGAGCGCATGAAATTCAGCCGCCAGCGGTCGGCGTGGAAGCCCACGACGTCGTTCGCCAGCAGGCCTTCGTGAATGGCCCTCCTGATCGGAGCCGGCAGGACGCGCCAGAGGTCGGGCTCCGGCCAGGGGATGTGCACGAAGTGGGCGAGCGGCGTGTCAGGGCGCTGATCGCGGACGAGCCTAGGTGCGAGGTACAGGTGATAGTCGTGGAAGAACACCGCCGAGTCCGGCTCCGCCTCCAGCTCCGCGAGCACGGCGTCGGCGAAGGCGGCGTTCACGGGCACGTAGCCGTCGTCCCACGCGTGGTGGAGACCGCGGTCGATGTCGGGCGCGTAGGCCAGAGCCCAGAGGTAGTGCTGGAGGAACCAGAGGGTCGGGTTCGCGACGACGTTGTAGAACCAGTCATAGGCCGCCGGGTCGTGCGCGATCAGCCGGAGGCGGTACGCCGATCCGTCCCAGGCGACCTCGTCGATCGCCTCCCCCTCCGCTTCGCCGACCACTGCGCGGTCTTCGTCAGTCATCGCGCTCGCGATCCACGTCACGTCGTGATGGCTAACGAGGCTGCGGAGGGCCGTCACGAGGCCTCCGCCGCCCCTGCGCGCGACGCGCTTTCCTTCCTCGTCGCGCACGAACGAGGCCGGGCCACGGTTCGAGACGACGATCAGCTTGCGGCGGTCTGACACCGCCTAAGACCCTACTTAGGAGGCGGCCCCGGCGGTCACCAGCGCCGTTTCTCCCGTGTCGTTGCCCTCCATGCGGTTGAAGAGCGCGAGCCAGTCGCGCAGGAGACGGGTCATCAGGAAGTGCTTTCGCACGAACTCCTTGCCCGCCCGCCCCCTCTGGCTTGCCGCCACCGGGTCGGCCATGATCTCGAGACACGCCTGGGCGGCCTCCTCGGACGAGTCGACGAGCCACCCAGTGACACCGTCCTGGATCTGATCGACGATGCCGCCGGCACGGCCTCCGATCGTCGGGCGTGCCTTCCAGAGCGCCTCGGTGACGGTCAGCCCGAAGCCCTCCTTGATCGACTTCTGCAGCACGGCCGCCGAGTGCACCTGGAAGGCGTTGACCTCGACCGAGCCGATGTTGTTCAGGTTGGAGAGAATGAAGATGTCCGGATCGCCGTCGGCGTGCGCGACCGTGCGGTTGTAGAAGTCCCATCCCTCCGGGTCGTCGTGCGCCATGGAGCCGACGAGCGCGAGCTGGAGGGCGGGCTGCTGCTCCTTGACGATGCGATACGCGTCGATCACGCCCAGCGGGTCCTTCCAGGGGTCGAAACGGGAAATCTGGGTCAGGAGCGGTCGATCGATGTCGATCCCGAACTGGTCGACCACGTACGCGGCGTCGTCGGCCGACAGCGCCATGTTCTTGGGAGTCAGGGGGTCGATCGCGGGCGGCCAGATGAAGGCCTCCCGCAGGTCGACCTCGTCGGGCACGTACTCCCTGCGGTGGAAGATCGCTGCGTCGTAGTGCTCCAGCGACGGCGCCAGGAAGTCGATGACGTCGCGGTTCGGTGTCGACAGATCGATGTGACACCGCCAGATCCAACGCGCCTGCGACTCGGTGAGGTAGTCGATCATCGACGCGGGCTGCGGGTCGTGGATGATCACGAAGTCGTAGTCATCCTCGAATTCCTCCGCGTTCTCGGCGTTGTAGCGGCGGAAGATCTGCTTCTGGGCCTCGGTCAGGCCACGCTCGTCGCCCTGAAGGGCATTGTGGATCGTCTTCGTGACTCCGAAGAACTCGTCGGCGCCTTTGATGATCCGCCATTCGACATCGAGGCCGGCATCGACCATCAACGGGATGAGCGCATAGTTGATCTCGGCAACCCCGCCGCCGAAAGCCGTCGCCGAAAGATGCACGACACGCTTGCCGCGGAGCGGCTCGGCGAGGCGGTGAATTTCCTCCATCAGGCCGCGCGTCGCCAACGACGCATAGTCGGCGAGGGACTTGTGTCCGGCGTTGACGAGTTGGAGCATCAGAAGGCGTCCCGGGAGGGGTTTAGCGCAAGATAATCAGGAGGATCGGCTAGTTGCCGAGGAACTTGACGAAGCGAAGCCTGGAGCCGCCGCCTTCGGGACGCTCGCCGGCCTCGAACTCGTCTGCAACGGCCTTGATGATCGCGATGCCAAGGCCGCCCTCACTGAGGTCCGCGCCATGCCCGAGCGCGCGGTCCGGATCGAAACCGGGACCGTCGTCCAGGACCTCCACGACGAGCCTGTCTTCAAGCAGCTCATAGGAAACCTGCACGGTTCCCTCCTGTCCGTTTCCGTACCCGTGGCGGACCGAGTTCGAGCACGCCTCGGTGACGGCGAGCTTGAGATCCCCGAGCGTCTCCTCGTCGAGCGGCCGCAGGCGTGCGAGGCCGCTCAGTGCCAGACGCACGAGGGTGATGTACTCCGGCTTGGCGGGGATCCGAAGTTTCACGGACCGGCCGTCCCCACCGAGACCCGGATTCTGTTGGGCTAGCTCAGACATTGGCTCGGTCCAGTTTCCTTTGCCCAGGGTGACCGGGTTCTAACCGCTCACCGAGTGTCCGGTGTGGCCGGCCGCTCGCCGAGCTTCACCCGGAGCTGCATTCGCCGGCCGCCGCGCACGACGGACATGCGCACGACCTGCCCGGGCAGGCGGTAGGCGACCGAGCGGACGACGTCGTCGGCGCTACGCACCTCCTGGCCGTCGATGGCCACGATCACGTCGCCGCCCTTGCTAATCCGCTGTCCGTTGAAGGTTTCTTCATCGTCGCCTCCGCGCAGACCGGCGCGATCGCCCGGCGAACCGCCCCGGACCTCGGCGACGATGGCTCCCACCTCGACGTCGTAGCCGAGGTGGCGCGCAACGCTGGGCGTCAGGTCCTCGGTCGTCACGCCCACGTAGCCGTAGGCGACGCGGCCACTAGCGAGGAGCTGATGCATCGAACGCTTCACGGCGTTGATCGGGATCGCGAAGCCAACACCCTCCGAGTCGCCCGACATGCTCCGGATCTGAGCGTTGATGCCGATCACGCGCCCGCGCGCGTCGAACAGAGGACCGCCGGAGTTGCCGTGTGTGATCGGGGCGTCGGTCTGGATTGCGTCGGTCACGCGGTAGCGCGACGTCATGGCGTCGATGGTTCGCGCGTTAGCCGAGACGACACCTACAGCCAGTGAGTCCTCGTTGCCGAACGGGCTCCCCATGGCGGCAACCGGCTCACCGACGACCACGCTCGAGGAGTCGCCCAGCGGGACGGACGTCAGGGCATGCGCGGCGGGGTCGACCCGCAGCACGCCGACGTCGTCAAAGGTGTCCCAGCCGACGATCTGAGCGCGGACGCGGTCGCCGTCCTTGAAGCCGACGAAGACCCGGGCCGCGCCCTCCGGTCTCTTGTCCGCGCTCTCCCCAGCAGTCGTGATGACATGCGCACTCGTCAGGACGACTCCCTGCGGCGAGACAACGAACCCGGACCCCTGCGTCGTATGGCGGTCCTCTGCATTGCCGTCGAAGAAGGCATGGATGGTGACGACCCCGGCCGACCGTGCACCGTAGATGCGCGCCGGGTCGAACCCGTTGCCGGAGAGCGGCCTGGCCACGGGCTGGTTCCGCGACGCTCCGTCGAACGTGAGGTCCACCGTGTCCGTGGGGAGAAACACCGTCTCCGTGCCGTCGGTGTCGACGATGCCCGTCGCCGTTCCGATCAGGAGCACGACGACCGCGCCGACGACTGCCGAGACGAGGGAGATGGCCGCTATGACCCCTGGGCGCATGGGTCTCACTGTAGCGGCGGCGGCGTGCAGCCGGCCGGCCTGTCGTTGTCTATTGTGACAACGGTACGGTGGGCAACAAGACCCGGAACACGGTGCGACCGGGCCTCGACTCCAGATCGATCTCGCCTTCCATGACCTCGGCCAGCTCCCGGGCGATGGCCAGGCCGAGGCCACTTCCCGAGGCCAGCGTGCCATCCGAGCGGTAGAAGCGCTCGAAGACGTGCGACGCATGCTCCGCCGAAATGCCCGGTCCATTGTCCTCGACGGCGAGCGCGGCCTGGCCGTCGTTCTGCGCCGTTTGGATGCGGACCCGGGTTCCCGGCGGCGTGTGCCGCAAGGCGTTCTCCACTAGGGCGCGGCCGATTTGGAGAACCCGCTGCTCATCCCCGAGGGCCGGGGCCTCGCCGTTGCCGGAGAGCTCGAGGGTGTGCTCGCTGTTGCGGGCGACGGGCTCGAACTCCTCGAGCAGCAGCTCGGCGACCCGGCCGAGATCGACGGGGGCCCGCTCGAGATGCAGATGGCCGGCGTCGAGCCGGGAGAGATCGAGGAGCTCCTCGGCCAGTTTCGTCAGGCGCTCGACCTGCTCGCGCATGCGGACGAGAAACTCGTATCTCGTGGGCTCGTCGAGCTCCTCGTCGGTGAGGAGCTCCAGGTGTCCCCCCAGGGAGAAGAGCGGCGTGCGCAGCTCGTGCGACGCGTTGGCGATGAACTCGCGCCGAGCTCGCTCCAGCTGGGCCAGACGCTCGCGCATGCGGTCGAACGCACGGGCCAGCTGGCCGAGCTCGTCCTTGCCCGTGTCGACGACAGGCTCGTCGAAGCTCCCGCCCGCGATCCGGTCGGCGGCGCGCTCGAGCCGCCTGATGCGGCGGGCGAAGACAGACGCAGCGGCATACCCAACCAGCAACGCGGCGACGAGAGCGATGACCCCGGCGATGAGGATGCGCCGCTTGACCAGCTCGATGGTCGCCGCCGCGTCGTCTAGCGAGCTCGATACGAGGACCAGGACACTGGGTGCCACGGGAAGTGCTGCCTCCGCGTACTCGCGGTCACCGTGCTGCACAACTCGGCTCCCCCCGCTGAACGTGCGTGCCACGTCACGCGCAAGCGGATCGTCCGCCACGTCCTCGACGCTGCCTCCGGCTCCACCGTCGCCGAGCACGTTCAGGCTCAGCGGTGCGTCGTTGAGCGTCTCGAAGATCGTCACCCGCGTGTTCGTCGCGGACGCGTAGCCCAGCACGAGCTCGTCCATTGCCTCTTGGGTCTGTGGCGGCTCAAAGCGCCAGGCCCCCCTTACCTGGTCTGCAACGCGTTCCACGTGCGAGCGCCGCGCGTCGATCAACCGGTCCTCGAGCGAGGGGACGACGATCAGGTAGACGACCGCGAGAGCCCCCGCGACGAGCACGAGCAGCGCCAGGCTCAGCCGCGCACCGACACTCTGTAGGCGGAGCCGCCTCATGGCTCCCGGAAGCGGTACCCGGCCCCACGGACGGTCAGGATCAGGTCGGGGATGCTCGGGTCGCGCTCCAGCTTTTCCCGGAGGTGGCGGACGTGGACGTCGATCGTGCGTGGCTCACGGTAAGCGGCGTCCCCCCAAACGGCCTCGAGCAGCGCGCGCCGGCTGAACACCCGCCCCGGCGACGCCGCGAGCGTGCGCAGAAGCTCGAATTCCACGTACGTGACCTCGATCGGGCTCCCGTTCACGTGCACCGACCTGCGCTCGGGGTCGATCCGCAGGCCCGCAACTTCGACGGCGCCGTCCATCCCGTACGGCCGCTGCGACGTCCCCGCCCGCCTGAGCAGGGCGCGCACACGGCTTCTGAACTCACGGATCGAGAAGGGCTTGGTGATGTAGTCGTCGGCGCCGAGCTCGAGCCCCAGCACCTTGTCGAACTCGTCGTCGCGTGCCGTCAGCATGATGATCGGGACGGTGCTCTCGGCCCGGAGCCGCTTGCAGACCTCGATGCCGTCGAGCTTCGGCAGCATCACGTCGAGAACGACCAGATCGACCTTCTCCGCCGCGAAACGCCTGAGCGCCTCCTCACCGTCACGCGCAGGGATCACGCGAAACCCGTCCCGCTCTAGCGGATAGGTGAGGAGCTTCTGAATGGAGTCCTCGTCGTCTACGAGGAGAATGGTCGAGGAATCGGGCATCACAGTCGTCGGTCGCCCGGCGCGTTCGGCCGTACCTACTATAGCCAGGGCTTATGGCGACCCGCCCTCGCTTCGCAGAGCGGCACCGAGCGCGCCGTGGGTCGCTCGACCGTCCGATCAACGGGCGCATGTACCGCGGCACCTGGCTCCTCGTCGGAATCCCGCTGCTGATCGCCGCGTTCACGGTCTCGCGGCCGCAACCACTTCGGCCGCCCGCACTGCCACCTGCCTTCGAAGCGGCGGACGCGACCGCCGACGCGCAGGAGTTCGCGCGGGACTTCCCCGACCGGTCTCCGGAGGGCGCAAACGCGCCGGGAGCCGCCCGCTGGGTGGCGGATCGACTGGGTGGGCTCGGCTTACAGACTCAAACAGACCGGTTTCACGTGGAAATACCCGGTCGCGGAGACGTCGAGCTGCAAAACGTGATCGCGAGGCGCCCCGGCCAGTCGAGCGACGCGATCGTGATCATGGCGCACCGGGACAACACAGGCACGGGCCCAGGCGCCAACGACAACGCATCGGGCACGGCGGCTCTGCTCGAGCTTGCGCGCGCCTACGCGGCGCCTGCGGCGCCGCCCTTACCGCCGCGCCCCAATCACACGATCGTCTTTCTCTCGACCGACGGCGCGGCCTTCGGAGCCCTCGGAGCGGTCCGTTTCTCGCGTAGCAGGCCCTGGCACGACCGCGTCGTAGCCGTGGTCAACCTGGACGCGATAGCCGGCAACGGCTCTCCGCGGATCGAGATCGCCGGCGAGCGGTCACGCTCGCCCTCGGTCGCATTCGTGAGGACCGCTGCGACCCGGATCCTGGAGCAGAGCGGGCGAGAGCCCGCACGGGTGTCCGGGCTCGGACAGCTCATCGACCTTGCATTCCCTTTCAGCCTCTATGAGCACGCGCCGTTCGTCGGCCGCGGCACTCCGGCGCTGACGATCACTACGGCGGGCACGAGGCCGCCTTCGCCGTTCGGTGACACCCCGGATCGGCTCAACCGCCAGCGGCTGAGCGAGATCGGGCGCTCGGCCCAGACGCTCCTGGGCTCGCTGGACGCAGAGGTGGAGCTCGCGCAGGGCACCTCGAGCTACGTCTACCTGGGCGCGCGCTCGGTGCGGGGCTGGGCGATCGTGTTCACCCTCTGCGCCGCGCTCCTGCCTTGCCTGGCAGTGATCGTCGACCTGTTCGCCCGGCTGCGACGGCGCCGGATCGCGCTCGCACCGGCGCTGCGGAGCTTGCGCACCCGGCTGATCTTCTGGCTGTTCGCAGGCCTGCTCTTCGAGCTCTTCGCCCTGTTGGGAGTCTGGGGGGAAGGTGCTGCGAGGCCGCTCTCGCCCGAGGATTCGCCTGGAACCGACTGGCCGCTCCTCGGTCTGACCGTTTTCACGTGTTTTCTCGCCGCTGCGTGGTTCGTCATGCGTCCAGGGCTCGTTCCGCGCAGACCGGTGAGCGCCGAGGAGCAGCTGGCGGGGCACACTGCGGCCCTCCTCGCCCTCGGGATCGTCTCGCTGCTCGTCGTGGCGACGAACCCCTATGCGCTGATCTTCGTCCTACCGTCCCTCCACGCCTGGATCTGGCTTCCACAGCTGCGGGGAGCGCCCGGTCTCGTGCGGGCGGGGACGCTCGTCGCCGGCCTGGCGGGCCCAGCACTCCTGCTCGGATCGTTCGCAACACGCCTCGATCTGGGGCTCGACGCGCCCTGGTACGTCGCGGAGCTCGCCGCAGTGGGGTACGTACCACTCGCCTCGGTGCTCATCGTCTGCGCCTGGGTCGCAGTCGGAGCTCAGCTGACGGCGCTGGTCGGGGGCCGCTATGCGCCGTATCCCGATGTGTCGGAGCGGCCTCCGGTCGGCCCGCTGCGGACGATCTTCGGCCAGATCGCCGCTGTCGCTCGCGACCGTCGGCGCGACTGGGCCGACCGCCGCGCCGCCGGCGGCTGACTCAACTCAGGCGCAGGTAGCGCACCGAAGAAGCGGCCGCCAACTCGCCTTCGCCGCGCGGGACGAGCACGAGAGCGTTCGCACCCGCGGCCCTGGCGATCATGTGCGACTCCCTCCCGGCCAAGGGCTCGAGCGTGATTCCCTCGTCGTCGACCCGCGCTCGCGCCCGGATGAGCTCATCGCGCGCCGGATTGGCACGCACGCTCTCGGCCAAGCGGCCGCGCTCCCACTCGGGCCCAGGCTCCGCCGCGCCCTGCAGGGCACGCACTGCCGGCCTGACGAAGAGCTCGAAGCCGACGAGCGCGGACACCGGGTTCCCGGGCAACCCGAACAGGAGGCAGCCCTCGTGCACGCCGAACGAGATCGGCTTCCCGGGCTTGACCGAGACACCCCAGAAGACCTCGCGCACGCCCAGCTCTGCCTCGACCTGCCGGACGAGGTCGTGCACGCCCACGGAGACACCTCCCGTCGTCAGGAGCACATCGGCCTGCAGCCCATGCGCAATCGCCTCGCGGTGCGCATCCTCGTCGTCGGCGACCGAGGGCAGGCGTTCGACCTCGGCGCCCGCCGAGCGGAGCTGTGCATCGAGGATGGGCCCGTTCGCCTCGTAGATCTGTCCTGGGCGCAGCGGCTCGCCGGGTGCACGGAGCTCGCTGCCGGTGGCGAGCACTGCGGCCCGCGGGCGGCGCGCGCACGAGACCTGGGCGACCCCGGAAGCCGCCAGCGCCCCCACGTGCGCCGGGCCGAGCATCGTGCCGGCAGAGACGACCACCTGGTCACGGCGAAGGTCGCCGCCAACCGGCCGAACGTTTGCCCCGACAACGACGGGTTCCGGTATCTCCACTTTGTTGTCATTTTGGACAACATACTCGATCGGGATGACGGCATCGGCCCCAGGTGGTAGGGCGCCTCCCGTGCCGATGCCCATGGCCTCCCCCGGCCCGAGCGGCCGAGGCGCAGGCGAGCCGGCTGCGACATGGAAGGCGACCGGGAGCACGCCGGGCGTGTCCTCGGCCCGGACCGCGAACCCGTCCATCGCCGAGCTGTCGAACGGGGGCAGGTCAACCGCAGACCGGACGTCCTCCGCGGCCACCCGGCCGTAGGCCTCGGCAAGCGCCACGGGCGCTGCCGGCAAGGGGCTCACGTGCTCCCGGACGAGCCTCTGTGCTTCCTCGAAAGTGATCAGGTCGGCCACGCTGCCGGAATAATCCCCTGCCGATGATCTCCGTCGTCGTCCCGGTGCACGATGAAGAGCGCAGTGTGGCCCTCCTCTACGACGAGTTGCAGGCCGCGCTCGACCCGCTCGGCGAGCCCTGGGAGGTGGTGTTCGTCGACGACGGGTCGACCGACGGGACGTTCGCGGCGCTGACGCGACTGCACGCGCACACCGGCAACACCCGTGTCGTCCGCCTGCGCCGAAACTTCGGCAAGGCCGCCGCGCTCGCCGCCGGGTTCGCCCAGGCCCAGGGCGAAACGGTGGTGACGATCGACGGGGACCTCCAGGACGACCCATCCGAAATTCCGCGCTTGCTCGCCAAGCTCGACGAGGGGTTCGATCTCGTCTCCGGTTGGAAGGCAAAGCGGCGCGATCCGTTGCGACGCCGGATCCTGTCCCGGATCTTCAACGCCGTCAGCGGTCGCGTCTCCGGCCTGAAGCTGCACGACATGAACTGCGGACTGAAGGCCTACCGGGCTGAGGTCGTCGACGGCATGCGGATTTACGGCGAGCTGCACCGATTCCTACCCGTGCTCGCCCACTACCGCGGCTACCGGGTCGCTGAGCTGCCCGTCAACCACCGCCCGCGGCAGCACGGCCGCTCGCGCTACGGGCTCGAGCGCTACGTCCGCGGGTTCCTCGACCTGTTGACGGTCTCGTTCATGGGCCGGTACCGCCACCGGCCACTGCACCTCTTCGGCGGTCTCGGGCTCGTGCTCGGCCTCCTCGGCACGGCCCTCCTGGGCTACCTGACCGTGCTCAAGGCGACGGGCGAGGCGATCGGGCACCGCCCGCTGCTCACCCTGGGCGTGCTCCTCGTGGTCGTCGGCCTCCAGTTCTTCTCCCTCGGTCTGATCAGCGAGCTGATCACGAGCCACAACGAGGAGCGGGCGACCGAGCGCGAACACGAGCGCGAACACGTCGACGAAGTCCTCTCGTAACGCGTGCGCGTCCTCTACTTCGGGACGTACGAGCGCGACTACCCGCGGAACGCCCAGGTCATCTCGGCCCTCCGCGGAGCAGGGGTGGAGGTCATCGAGCGTCATGCGCCGGTCTGGGAGAAGAACCGGGACAACTGGGGCGCGCGCACCGGAGTCGGCCTGCGGCTGATGCTGGCCGAGGCGCGACTGTGGTGGCCGCCGCGAGACGAGTACGACATCGTGCTGGTCGGATATCCGGGCCACTTCGACATGCCGCGGGCTCGTCGGGCCGCCGGTGACCGGCCGCTCGTCTTCAATCCGCTCGTCTCGTTGCACGACACGATGGTCGGCGACCGCGAGCGCTACTCGTCCCGATCATTCGCCGCGCGGGCGCTCGCCGCAGTCGACAGGAAAGCCCTGGGGCTCGCGGATCTCGTCGTCGCGGACACGAGGGCCAACGGAGATTTTCTGGCCGAGGTCGGAGAGATTCCACGCTCGAAGGTCGAGGTCTGCTTCGTGGGAGCCGAGGACCGGCTGTTCCACGCCGGCTGGCGCCCGGACGACCCTTTCCGCGTCCTGTTCGTCGGCAAGCTGATCCCGCTGCACGGGCTGGACACGATCCTCGCGGCCGCGCGGCTGGCGCCCGAGATCCCGTTCCGGGTCGTCGGCAGCGGGCAGCTTGAGCATCTGCTCAACGACCGACCCGACAACGTCGAGTGGGTGCACTGGGTCAAGTACGAGGAGCTCCCACGCGAGCTGTGGGGCGCGGGGGCCACGCTCGGCATCTTCGGAACCTCCGACAAGACTCTGCGCGTAATCCCGAACAAGGCCTACCAGGCACTCGCCACGGGCGCACCCCTGATTACCGGCGACACGCCGGCCGCCCGTGAGCTCCTCGCCGACGAGCGGGACGCGCTGCTCGTTCCTCCCGGCGATCCAGCCGCGCTGGCCGGTGCGATACGACGCTTGGCAGCAGAACCGGAGCTCGCCCGCAGCCTCAGTGAGGGAGGCCGCAGGACCTACGAGGAACAGGCCAGCGAAGAGGTGCTCGGCGCCCGGTGGCGAGGGCTCCTCGAACCCCTGCTGCAATGAGCTCGGCCGAGCACGAGTGGGGAACAGAGCCGGAGTTCGTCGGCCCTCGTCACGATCTGCGCGAGCGCCTGCTGCTCGACCTCTTCCTGTCCGCGAACCCCGGGCCGAGCGTGCTCAACGCAGGAGCCGGCCAGGGAAGCTTTTCGCTTCGGCTTGCGCAGCTCGGATTCGAGGTGACGAGCGTTGACGACTCGCCGGCGGCAGTTGACGTCCTTCGACGGCGCCTGCACAAGCCGATCGAGCTCGCCGATGTGACGGCCATGCCGTTTGCCGACGAGAGCTTCGACGCGGCCGTCCTCGGCGAGGTGCTGGAGCATGTGCCCGATGACAGCGGCGCGTTGTCGGAGGTCGCA
>Ga0190265_10001503_pt1 | contig 15372 bp, 14 predicted proteins | sample Popmic124T_FD_133135 | JGI IMG/M metagenome (GOLD analysis project Ga0190265, IMG submission 133135) | Populus adjacent soil microbial communities from riparian zone of Indian Creek, Utah, USA - 124 T | ecosystem: Environmental > Terrestrial > Soil > Riparian zone | place: USA: Utah | collected...
CCGACAGCACTTCCATGCGCTCCCCGGCACCCTGGTCGCGGTTGTCGAGGTTGTAGCGCTGCGCCAGCGCGATGGCCGCGGGCCCGAGGAACTTCGGATCGAGCCCGTAGATGGGGCACGCCGAGTAGCACAGCATGCAGTTGATGCACATGCTGTACTGCTTGTACTCGTCCATCTCCTGCGGGGTCTGCCGATATTCCCCGGCCGACAGCGGACGCTCCTCGTCGCGCACGATCCACGGCTTCACGGTCACCAGCTTCCGCATGAAGTCGCCAATGTCGACGATCAGGTCACGGATGACGGGGAAATTGCGAAGCGGCTCCACGCGAATCGGCCCGGGCGCGTACTCGTGCAGGAAGGTCGCGCAGGTCAGCTTCGGCTCGCCGTTCACCGTCATGCCGCAGCTGCCGCAGATCCCCATGCGGCACGACCAGCGGTACGCGAGCGTGCCGTCGATCCGATCTTTGACGTGGTTCAGCCCGTCCAGGACCACCCAGTCCTTCGGACACGGAACCTCGAACTCGTCGAAGGTGACCTCAGACTCCTGCTCCGGGCGATATCGCGCGACCTGGAGCTTGATTCGATCCGCCATGCGGTGCCTTTTCTCCATAGACCCGTTCGGCCGGCGGCCAGCGGGTAATCGTGACCGGGATGTAATCCACGCGCGCCGAGCCGTCGGCGTTGCGATAGATCAGGGAATGTGCGAGGTAGCGCTGGTCGTCACGCTTGGGAAAGTCGGTGCGCTGGTGCGCGCCGCGCGACTCTTCCCGGCGCGTCGCCGCCGTGACGATCGACTCGGCGACGTCGAGCATGCACGCGAGCTCCAGCGCGGAAACGCGCTCGGTATTGAAGGTGCGGCTGTGGTCCTCGATCGCCAGGTCGGCGAACCGCTCCTGCAGCCGCCGGATCTCGTCCATCCCCTGCCTGAGCGACTCGCCGCTCCGGTAGATGCCGGAGCTCCGCTCCATCGACGTCTGCATCTCGTCGCGGATCGTGGCGATGCGTTCCTTTCCTTTCTTGTTCAGCAGGTCGTGCTCGAGCCGGCGATGCTCATCGGTCTTCTGGGCGATGATGCGCGGATTGATCTCGATCCCGAGCGAGGCGTACTCCGCCGCCGCCTTGCCGGCCCGCGCCCCGAACACCAGGAGCTCGGGCAGCGAGTTCGACCCGAGCCGGTTCGCGCCGTTGATGCTCACGCACGCCGTCTCGCCGGCCGCATAGAGGCCCGGGAGCGGGGTCGCGCCGTTGATGTCGGTGTGGACGCCGCCCATCATGTAGTGCACGACCGGCCGCACGGGAATCAGATCCTTCACCGGATCGAGGTTCTGATACTTCATGCACAGCTCGCGCACGAACGGGATCTTGGCGTTGATCTTCTTCTCGCCCAGGTGGCGCAGGTCGAGGTGCACGACGTGGCCGTACGGCGTCTCGATGGTGCGCCCTTTCGCGAGCTCCTGCATGAACGCCTGCGACAGCCGATCCCGCGGACCCAGCTCCATCGTCCGCAGCACGGGCTCCGGCTGCGGCGTCCCGAGGTTGTAGTCCTGGAGGTAGCGGTAGCCGTCCTTGTTGAGGAGCAGTCCACCCTCGGCGCGCGCCGCCTCGGTGATGAGGATGCCGGTGAACGGCAGCCCCGTCGGGTGGTACTGCATGAACTCCATGTCCTTGAGGGGCGCGCCGGCGCGGTACGCCAGCGCCATGCCGTCGCCGCTCTTGATTGCGGCGTTGGTCGTGAACGGGAACACCTTGCCGCAGCCGCCGGTGCACAGGATCACGGCACGCGCGGTGATCGCCTCGATCTTGCCCGACTTCAGATCGATCGCGATGACGCCCTGGACGCGGCCGTCGTCGACGAGGAGCCTGGTGACGAACCACTCGTCATAGCGGACGACGCTGGCGTATTTGAGGGAGGTCTGGAAGAGGGTGTGGAGCATGTGGAAGCCGGTCTTGTCGGCGGCAAACCACGTGCGCATCTTTTTCATGCCCCCGAAGGGGCGTACGGCAATCCGGCCGTCGGCCTCGCGGCTCCACGGACAGCCCCAGTGCTCCAGCCGCAACAGTTCCTCGGGCGCCTCCTTCACGAACGCCTCGACCGCGTCCTGGTCGCAGAGCCAGTCGCCGCCCGAGATCGTGTCGTAGCAGTGCTCGTCGAGGCTGTCGTCGGGCGCAATCGCGCCCGCGGCACCTCCCTCCGCGGAGACGGTGTGGCTCCGCATCGGGTACACCTTCGAGATAACCGCGATGTTGAGTCTGGGATTGGTTTCCGCGATGGCGATCGCCGCGCGCAGCCCCGCGCCGCCGCCGCCGACCAGCACCACATCATGAGAAGGGGTCACGCCTGAGGTCTCCTATCCGCCCGGGGTCGAACCAAGAAATTTGCGATTTGCGATTTGTGATTAGTGATTTGTGATTATTCCGCCGAGAGCATTTCGTCCACGAGCAGTTTCCCGTCGTGACGGACCACTTTTCTGCTGATGCTTCCGTCGTGGTACTCGTGCTGGATGGTCTGGCAGCCGCACGCGTAGAAGGTTTCCTGGGTGACCACGACCTCGTCGTCGTGGTCTTCGTAGGACTCGCCGTCAACAAGCTGCCCGCAGGGCGCCTGCTGACCCTTGAAACTGCCGTTTGCGTTCACGCCGCTGCCCTCCCCTCTGAAAAACGCGTTACCCACGGGGGACCGCCGCTTGTTCGTGGGGCACAGTCTCGCCCGCCACCCGCGCGCGGCGCAAGAGGAATTTTAGGAACGCCATGAAGGCGTTCCGGCAGACACCTAGGAACGCCGTGACGTCGTTCCGCTGTCAGACACTTAGGAGCCGGAAACGGGGGCCAAATATGCAGTTCTGGATATCAGGATCGCGTGCCAGGCGAACTGCGCGGCGAGCGCCGCCGCCAGCCCCCACCAGAGCCCGAGCGATTCGAGGCCGCGGGCCATCACGACGCAGAACAGCCCGAAGCCGACGATCGCCTGGAGGTACCCGTTGAGAAACGCGATTGCGGCGGCCGCTCCGCGCTGGGCGTGCGAAAAGACGGCGACGATGGTGGTGAGCACGGGAAACGCGCTCAGCAGCCCGCTCCAGGCGGGTCCGAGCCGGGACGCCAGGCCCGTGAGCACGAGAACGAGCGTAGCGGTAGCGACGAGACGGATGATCAGATCCCCCGGCGGGTCCGCCTTCGGCGGAACCCGCCCTACGTACGTCTCGGTGCGTAGGCCGGGTTCCGCGAAGCGGACCCGGCGCAGCGCTCGGCGGCCCAGCACGGTTGCCGCGACCAGCACCAGCAGACTCACGACGAGCCCGGGTTGGGTGAAATACAGAACGAGGATCGCCGCCGCGAACACCACCCAGCCGAGCGGCATGCAGAAGTACCACGGCAATCGCCTCGACGCCCGCGCATACGCCACCGCAAACGCCACCGTGGCAATGAGACCCGCGAGCGTCCCGTGCGCCGCCCGCGCCGCGAATACGTCGCCCTGCTCCAGCGCGTAGAACACCAGGACCGGGCCTGCGACGATTGGCAGCCCCGCCAGCCAGCCGCCGACGGCAGGACCCCAGCGGCGCACCGCGAGCGTGACGACGGCCACGAGACCGGGGACCAGGAACAGCTTCAGCAGCAGCATCAAAAGACGTAGAGCGGCCAGCGGTAGTCATCGCGCTCCGAGGGGCGGCGGTCCACGCCCGGCCGGGATGCCGCCTCCGCGCGCTGCTCGGCCGGCCAGCGGTGTGACGTGGCGCTCGCGTACGTCTGCGCGTCGAGCACCGGTGCGAAGAACTTCTCCAGGATCAGGTTCTCACGCCACGCGGTGGGGATGTCGTCGTTCTCCCATGCCCCGTTGCGGCGCTCCACGTGCCACAGGCCTTCGCTGAGATACTGGTCCTCGCGCGAGAGCCGGCGAATCACTACAGGCGGGCTCGCCCGCCATTCCACTTCGCGGTCGTTCGCCAGCGCCGCCAGCTGAGCCGGCGTAAAGCGTGACACGAACATCCCGATCTCCGGGTCGCGCACCTCGTATCCGACGTGGACCGTGAAAACAAAGAACGCGAAGAGCGCGAGCGCCGCCGTCGCGCTCAGGGCGACCCACGCCGCCGACCGCCGGGCGAGCCGCGGCGGCAGGGGCGGCGGCGAACGCAGGCTTATGGCGAACACGACCCCGCAGAGGCTCGCCACCGCGTCGAGCGCGATGTCGCGCATCTCACCCGCGCGTATCGGAATAAACCACTGGAACCACTCGTCCAGGGTGCCCGTGGCGATGCCCGCGATGAGCGGCAGCACGAGGATGGACCAATCGCCCGCAGGAGGCAGGGCGAAGTAGAACAAGCAGCCGAGCAGCCCGTACTCGACGAAGTGAAAGCTCTCCGTCGGCGTTAATGCATTGAGGCGGACGTACGCGACGCCGATCGCGACGCTGAGGACCAGCGCTGTAAACCTCAGCCGGCGCTGGTGGCGGATGCGCGCCGCCGCAACAAGGATCGCGGCCGCGATCGGCAGGACCGTCGCGGTCACGCCAATCGCGGGAAAGACGGTGTATGCCGCAGCGAATCCCTGCTGGACGAACGGCGCCGACAGGATGACGGCCGCCGCGGCGGCCACGGCCAGCGCGACCCGGACCATCAGGACGCGGATGTTACCTCTTCTTTGACGCCGCCTTCCGCTTCCGCGGCACCTTCGCACCCGCGTCGCGCGCCTCCGACAGACCTATAGCGATGGCCTGCTTGCGGCTCGTCACTTTCCTGCCGGAGCCGCTCCTGAGCGTGCCGCGCTTGCGTTCGTGCATCGCGCGTTCGACCTTCTTGCTCGCCTTGCGTCCGTACTTCGCCATGCTTCCTCCCGACACACAAAAGGCACGCGGGTTCAATTCGCGTGCCTTTGTGCCGGCTGAAGCCGGCCCCCGCGACCGAAACGAAAGCCAGTCCTGAATCAGTGAGCCTGGTGGTTGCGCTTCGAGATCGAGCCGACGCGCAGCGGACGTGCGCCCGGCCGCGTCCTTGATGACAACTGCCGCCGGGTCTTTCCTGCCGGGCTCGCCGGCATCGGTGGAGGTCCAGACCGCCGTCGCGGGTGCGCCGTAATAGCGGCCGGTGCCCTCGCTCCGGAGCCGGCCTCCCTCGACACGAACTATTTGAGGTGCTTGCTGACCAGCTTCGTCATCTCGAACATGTTGACGGTCGACTTACCGGCGAAGACCGCCTTCAATGTCGGGTCGGCCTTGATCATTCGCTTGTTCTTGGCGTCCTGCAGCTTGTTCTTCTTGATGTAGGCCCACAGCTTCTTCGTGACTTCGGTCCGCGGGATCGGCTTGGCGCCGACGACTTCCGCGAGGGCGGCGCTCGGGGTGACCGGTTTCATGAAGGCGGCGTTCGGCTTGCGGGCAGCTTTTTTTGCCATCGGTGTCGGTGTCCTTTCGAGACGTGACGAAATTCGTCAGTGACATAGTAACGCCGAAATCGGCCGCCGCAGCAGAAACTAGAAGCGGATTCCACCGGCGACCGCCATACGGAAGTCATGGCTGAAGAACGCCTCGTCGTGAACGTTGCGGTCGGTGTCGAACACGGGACCCGGATACTTCACGAGGCGATCGCCGCCGTCGATCCGGACGAAGGTTCGCTCGCCGACTGACACGTCCACGCCGCCGCCCAGATCGAGGGCGGTCAATGTATGCCCAGAGGCCAGCTCGCAGGCGAGCGGCGGCGGAAAAATCGCGATGCACGCCAGCGGCTCGGGGGCTTCCTGTACGCGCAGGAAGCCGGGGCGCACGCGCGCGAACGGCCGGACGCGGCCCAGGCGTGGTCCGACCGTGGCGCCGAACAGTCCTTCCAGGCGCGAACGGCTGAACGCGGGGTCGCCGGCAAAGTGACTGGGATAGTGCACGACTTCGGCCTCGAGCCCGACCAGCGGCGTCGCCTGCCACCCGATGCGGGCGCCGATGCCGGCGTCAGACGCGTCGAACTGGCTCGACAACGCAATCGCCAGGAGTACGGCAAGTTCGGTCATGAATATGGCAGGCTACGGTTCGTAGCGTCGCTCCAGGTTCGCCGCGATCTGCTCTTCCGTAAACCACACGGGCCGCAACTCATGATTAGCGAAGAGCCGAATCTGGTCGCGGCTGTGCGGCGAGTTGACGTCGGTTGTCTGGCCGTACGCCAGCACCGACCATGCCATGACCGGTCTCGTGAAATGGACCAGCAGCACCCAGGCGTCGCCGGAGCCGGCCAGCGGCTGGTCCGGACCCGCGCGACCCGCGATGCGCGTCCCGTCGGCGGCGGCGTCGAACCCAACGACTCGAACCGGTCCATGTCGTCCACTCGACCCATCGCCCGGGAGATCGATACTCCCCAACCGGAAGCGGTTGACGTCGCCCCAGGGCACGCGTTCGCTGCCGTACTGCTGCCTGAGGTCGAGCACGGCGCGCTCCAGCACCTCGAGCGCCGCCGCCGGATCGTCAAGGCCGCGCGGCGTAGTCACCGGTTCGAGCGGATCCCAGGGCGCGGCAAACGCCTCGTCCCGAAGGGTGTCGAGCATCGACCTGAAGCGGTCGAACAGCACCGCCCCGCGGCTGCCGGCGCCGGCGTGCCGATCCCACGCCACCAGCGCGTCGAGGCCCGCGCGCAATGGTTCGGACGGCTCGGAGACGGCCCGGGCGGCGCCGATGAGGTCCGGCAGCATCCGGTCGGCGGCGAGCATGCGCGTCGAGAATTTCAGCTCGCGGACGCTGTCCGGTGAAAAGCGCGGCGTCGCCTCCAATGCCTCGAGCATAGCCTGGGCGCGCAGCGACAGTTCGCCGCGCTCGATGTATGGCGGATACCGCGCGGGATCGAGCGGGTCGCGCAGCGACGTCCACCAGGGGGGATTGTTGGCGTTCTGGATGTACCCGGACGAGGGGTTGAGCAGCGACGGAAGATCGCGGGCGCGATGCATCCCCTTCCAGAAGAAGGTCTTGGTCTCCCCGGGCACGTCGAGGGCGTAATCGGCTGTCTCGGCACGCCTGGGCAACCTCGCATTCCACGCATACAGAATGTTGCCGTCGACATCCGCGTAGGTGTAGTTCGACGTCACGGTCAGCCCGCGCGCGAGTGTACCGCGGAAGTCATCGAGCGACCGGGCCTTGAGCAGCTCGAAGAACCCTTCGTACTGCCGCCACCACTCGACATTGACCGATCGGATGACGAAAAGGCGGTCCGTCGTACGGTGGATGACCGGACCAAGATCGGTCTCTTCGTAGTCACGCTGCACGGTGGCAATCGTGCCGTCCGCCTCGAGCACGTCTACGGCGACCTGCCGCCGGGCGATCCGCCGTTCGCGCCGGTCGTGCAGAAACAGATCGGGCCGTCCCGCGACCAGCGGCAGCGAGTAGATGTCGTCGAGGTCGGGCGCGTTGTTGGTCTGGACGTACCCGAGCCGATCGTTGAAGCCGGCGCGGAGCACGGGGATTCCGACCAGGGTCGAGCCGTAAAAGTTGATTCGTCCAGGAATGGCGACATGCGCCTCCCAGTAGAGCGACGACCAGCTGAGATGCGGGTTGCCGAGCAGAATAGGCCGGCCGGAGATGGTCTTTGTCCCCGCGAGCGCAAACGCATTGGATCCGACCTCGTCGCGTGCGGCCTTGTCCGCCGCATGGCCAGTGCGGCTGGCCGCGTCCGCGGTGAGCACGGGCGAGGGGTACTTCTCGAGTAAATCCCCCGGCGGCCGGACCGCCGCCAGAATCCCGAACATGCGTCCATACGCGAGCGGGTCCGACGGCTCGATCACCGGCATGAACGTGGGAACGGCGTCCCGATGCGTCGCCACATAACGGTTGACGCCTGCGGCAAACCCCGCGAGCCAGCGGCGGAACCCTCTGCCGGTCTCCTCGGCGAGCGCCCGGCGCGCCGCGCCGCGGTTGTCGAACCGGCGCATCGCCAGGTCGCTGTCGGCGAAGCCGGCCCCGAAGTGGCGCGCCGCCTCGCCTCGGGCCTGGAGGTATCGACGCCCGATCTCGGCGGCATGATCTTCGGCCATCGCATAGCCGAAGCCGAAGCCCGCGGCGTGCTCGTCCGCGGCAAGAATGTGCGGCACGCCGAAGGTGTCGCGACGGATCTCCACGCGGCCCGCGCGCTGGCCGTACACCGCAGGGCCGGAGGCGATCACGATGACTGCCGCGAACGCGGCGACGCCGGCGGACCAGCAGCGCGGTGCCGTCATCCTAACCGCGAGCATTTCCTGCAACGCGGCCAGTCTTTGTGGCCATATGCGATCACATTGTAGTCACGCCAGGACAATCGGACGAGGCGCCGCGACTACAGAATGAAACGGGCTCACCCCAAAATCGGTCGTACCCAAAACCGAGCTTGTCACGATAATCACGCGACGGCCTTATCGGTCATGGTCAGCGCGGAATCGATGATGGCGAACCCTTCGCGCAGTTCCTGCTCGGTGATCGACAGCGGCGGGTTGGTGAAGAAGTAGTTCCAGCGTACGAAGGTGTAGAGACCCTCCTGCCGGAAATACCTGCCGAGTTCCACCATCTCCGGCGACGTGCCGTTGAACGGTGCCATCGGCTCCCGTGTCTCGCGGTTGCGCACGAGCTCGACGATGCCGAAGAGGCCGATGGAGCGGACGGCGCCGACCGACGGGTGGCGCGCGGCAAGGCCGGCCAGCAGCTCCGCCATCACCGCGCCGGTCGTTCGGGCGCGCTCTACCAGTTTGTCCTCCTCCATCACCGCAATCGTCGCGAGCGCGGCGGCGCACGCCAGCGGGTGGCTGTTGTAGGTCAGGCCGCTCGGAAAGGGCGCCGCCTGGAAGTGGTCCGCGATCCGCCGCCGGACGCCCACCGCTCCGAGCTGCACATACGCGCTCGTCAGCCCCTTCGCCATCGTCATGATGTCGGGGACGACCTTCCAGTGGTCCACGGCGAACCAGGCGCCGGTACGCCCGAAGCCGCTCATGACTTCGTCCGCGATCATGAGGATGCCGTGGCGGTCGCACAACGCGCGCACACCCTGCAGGTAGCCGTCCGGCGGCACCAGGATGCCGTTGGTGCCGGTGACGGTCTCGAGAATGAATGCCGCGATCGTCTGTGGTCCCTCGAGCTGAATCACTTCCTCGAGATAGCGGAGCGCGGCGTCCGCCGAATCCCATCCACGCTCGACACCGTGGTACGGGTCGAGCACGTGCACGATGCCGGGCACGGGCGGCTGCGTCCACCGCCTCGGGTCGCCGGTCGCGCTGATGGCGGCCGCGGTGGCGCCATGGTACGACCGGTACCGCGCCAGGATCTTCTGCCGGCCGGTGACGGCGCGTGCGATTTTGAAGGCGTTTTCGTTCGCCTCGGCGCCGCCGTTGGTGAAGAAGAACACGTCGATGTCGCCAGGCGCGATCTCGGCGAGCTTGGCCGCCAGCCGCGCCCGCGGCTCGGTGGCCATGAACGGATTGGCGTACGGCAGAACGGCGGCCTGGTCCTGGATCGCCTTGACCACACGGACGTCGCCGTGGCCGATGTTCACGCACATCAATTGGCTGTTGAAATCGATGAAGCGCTTGCCCTCGGGCGTCCAGAAATACACACCCTTCGCCCGGGCGACGGGAATCGGATCGATCGCCTGCTGCGCCGACCACTCGAAGATGGTGTGCTTTTTTGAAAGTGCGACAATCTCCTCGCCGGTCATGGGCCGGCTGAAGCCGGCCCCTACGGTGGAAGATGTCATCGCGTGGCTCTCTTGAGGAACGACCCGGCGCCGGCGCGGCCCGTGAACTTCCCCTCGTCAATCACGACGCGTCCACGCGAGATCACCGTATCGGTGACACCGGTCACCTCGCGTCCCTCGTACGGGTTGTAGTCAACCTTCATGTGCAGCGTTTTCACAGAGAGGCGTTGCGTCCTGTTGGGATCGAAGACCACGATGTCCGCGTCCGAGCCTGGGGCGATGGTGCCCTTGCGCGGAAAGAGCCCGAAGATCTTCGCGGGCGCCGTCGAGGTCAGCTCGACGAACCGGTTCAGCGAAATGCGGCCCGGCCGCACACCGCCGTCGTAGACGAGGCTCATGCGCGTCTCGATGCCGGGAGCGCCGTTGGGGATCCTGGAAAAATCCCCTTCCCCCAGCGTCTTCTGCTCCTTCATGCAGAACGGGCAGTGGTCGGTCGAAATCGCCTGCAGATCGTTAAAGGCCAGGCCGCGCCACAGCCGATCCTGCGTGTCCTTCGGCCGCAGTGGCGGGCTCATCACGTACTTTGCCCCCTCGAACCCCGGTTCCTCGTAGTTGTCGTAGGAGAGGAACAGATACTGCGGGCACGTCTCGGCATACGCCGGCAGCCCGCGGTCGCGCGCTTCGGTCACCATCTCGAGCGCTTCGGCGGCCGACAGATGGACGATATAGATCGGGACCCCGGCGATTTCGGCGAGCGCGATCGCGCGATGCGTCGCCTCGGCTTCCGCCCGCGCCGGCCGCGTCAGCGCGTGGTACTTCGGCGCCGTCTTCCCTTCGGCCAGCGCCCTCTTCACCAGCACGTCGATCACGCCGCCGTTCTCAGCGTGCATGCAGATCGTGCCGCCGTTCTTCCCCGTCCGCAGCAGCGCCTTGAAAATGCTCGCGTCGTCGAGCATGAACACACCGGGGTAGGCCATGAAGAGCTTGAACGACGTCACGCCCTGGCGGACGAGCGCGTCCATCTCCTGCTCCACCTGGTCGGTGAGCTCCGTGATGATCATGTGGAAGCCGTAGTCGATGGCGGCTTTGCCCTCGGCCTTCTTCATCCAGGTTTCCCACGCGTGGTGCAGCGTCTGCCCGTGGTACTGGATGGCGAAATCCACGACCGTGGTGGTACCGCCGTGAGCGGCGGCGATAGTGCCAGACTCGAAGTCGTCTGCCGAGGTGGTGCCGCCGAACGGCATGTCGAGATGCGTGTGCACGTCGATACCGCCGGGAAGCACGTACTTCCCCGCGGCATCAATCACCCGATCGGCCGGCATGCTGAGCGTCGTCCCGATCGTGGCGATCTTCTCGCCATCGACAAACACGTCCCCGCGGTACTGATCGGTGGCGGTCACGATCGTGCCGCCCTTCACGAGCAGGCTCATGGGAGCTGCTCCGCCATCGCGCGGTAGCTGTCGGGACGCCGATCGCGATAGAACTGCCAGACGCGCCTGACTTCTTCGATCATGTCGAGGTCCATCTCGGCCACGACAAGCTCCGTCTTGTCCTCTGACCCGATCGCGAGAAAATTGCCGCGCGGATCGACGAAGTACGAGGAGCCGTAAAAGCGGCCGATCTTCCAGGGCGCTTCCTCCCCCACCCTGTTGCTGCACGCCATGAAGTAGCCGTTGGCAACCGCGTGCGCCGGCTGCTCCAGCTTCCAGAGGTACTGCGACAGCCCGGCCACCGTCGCCGACGGATTGAAGACAATCTCGGCGCCATTCAGCCCGAGAATGCGCGCGCCTTCCGGAAAATGGCGGTCGTAGCAGATGTAAACGCCGATGGTCGCGAAACGCGTCTTGAACACCGGATACCCGAGGTTGCCCGGCTTGAAGAAGTACTTCTCCCAGAACCCTGACGTATGAGGGATGTGGTTCTTGCGATATTTCCCGAGATACGTGCCGTCGTTGTCGTAGACCGCGGCCGTGTTGTAGTAGACGCCCGCCTGCTCACGCTCGTACACCGGCACGACGATAGCCATCCCGTATTTCTTCGCGTGCTGGGCCATCAGGTCGGTCGTCGGTCCGGGCACCGGCTCGGCAATGTCGTACCAATGCGCATCCTGCGAGGGGCAGAAGTACGGGCCGTTGAACACTTCCTGGAGGCCGAGGATCTGGACCCCGCGACGGCCGGCTTCCTCGACGAGCGGCAGGTGCACGTCGATGGCGGCCTGGCGGATCGTGTCGATGGGCGTCGCCGGGTCGGTCAGGGGAACGGCAGCCTGGATCAGGCCGCCAAGAACGCGTCGTGGCATGGGGTGCTCCGCCGCGGAGTGTACCCGAATCTGCGGCGGAATCACGGGGCGCGGTAGACAAGGCCCTCGGTCTCGTGGCTCGACCAGTGGTTCCCGAGAAACGCGCCGATCGACACACCGCCGGTCAACGCAAGCCAGGCGATGCCTTCTTGCGTTCCGCCTAGAGCCGTAGCCGCACCCACGGCGAATCCGAGCCAACCGCCGAGCACGGCACCGAGTATTGACCCGCGCGCGATGACAGGCCCCCGAATTTCGGTCACGTCGTTTCGCGCAATTCTCTCGACAACCTCATCGAGATCGGCGATTCGGCGATCAGCGACAAACAGGCCATCACGGCCGATGCGTACGTCGTCCTGGGCAAAGGTTCCGCTCTTTTGCAGAGCGGCAAAATATTCCGGGTGCTGGGACGCCATGTCACGCAATACACGCATCGATGTGCTTGGCAGCGCCGGGTGCGTGAGATTCAGCACGAGGAGGGTGAACTCGTCGGCCACAACGAAATGGCGGCTGCGTGGCTGTGAGCCCCTGGTCGTCACAACCAGTTCCGCAGCAGGGGCGAGCTGGGCGACGCGCGACCAATTCGATTGAAGCAATGCGCCGTCGCGCGTTGCGATATCGATGTGACGAGGTCCGCGGCCGCTCGCACAGCCGCTCAGGAGCACTGCGATCAGGCACACCCCGATCACCATCGAGAGCATCGATTTCATCGATCCATGCGATCTCGGCCGAGCACAGGTTCGATCATGCGCGAGCAGCCCGCCGGCGTCGGCGTCCAACGCCTGGTTAGCCGGCTTGTTTCTCCCAAGTCTCGCGAGTCATTACCCAATCCATGGCCTTCCATCCTCGTTCCACCATCCACGACTCGCCCTCACGTGGACCGGTCGAGCTAAAGCCAAGCCGGCTCACGAATCTGTTCACCGCTTCATTCTCTGAAACCGCGACGCCACGAATCTCACGAAGAGCGAGTTCAGTAAAGCCGAACCGCAGAATCAGCTTCGCCGCCTCGTGCGCGATGCCTCGTCCCCACCAATTCGCGTCGATACCGATACCAAACTCTGCCTGACCCTCCAGACAACCCTTCCGGCGGACTCCGCAGCTACCCAGCAACGTGTTCGAGGCCCGATCGACGATTGCGAACTGGAAATTGTGGCGGGGATGCTCGTTCGCCCATCTCATGAACGTGCCAACGAGCATCCGCGCATGGTCGAGCGTGCCGAGCTCAGGGGCAGAGTAGCGCAACAACCGCGGGTCGGCGTGAATCGCCATTAAGGCGCCGACATCGTTGTCAACGAATTCACGAAGCAGAACCCGCCCTTCCGTAAGTTCCACGTCATTCAGTCCGGGTAACGCCTTGCGGCGCAGCCGCGGCGCGTCACCGATTTTAACGCCCGCGCCGTCGGCTGCAGCCGCTGGTCAGGCGGCGGGCTCACGTGCCCCCCGGAGATACCGGTAGCCGAGGAAAGCGACAAGAACGATAACCACGAACGAAGGGAGAAAGCGCTGGCCCCCTGGAAAAATGAACAACGCCGGGAACACCAGTAATCCGATCGCCGCAAGGAAGGCGGGAGATGCGAGGCGAGAGCGGCGCCACGTGAGGATGGCGGTGACGACGTACGTGCAACTCCACATCAGGGCGAACAGCGCCGCGAGAGGGGAGGTATTGGAAGTCCTTGGCCAGGCCACCCAGAAGCCCGCGATCCCTGCAAGGCTTGCTACGAGAAACGCGCCCGCAAGCAGAACTATTCCCATCGGCCTCTTGAGCATCTCTCCCATTCTCTCCCCGGCGCCTAACGTCTCGCGCTCACCCGCGCCGGCGGCGACGCGGGCGGCGTTGGCTGCGGTGTTCGGCCGCTACACTGGACGTGTCAGGACTGGTCGTCGGAGTTCGTCTTCCTCCGTGGACGTACCAGCGGCAAAAGGCCGGCAAGTAGCGCGATGATAAAAGCTAACGCGCCGCCGCCGACAAGCGCAATCGGGAAGAATGGATCGAGATACCCAAGCTGCAAACGAACGAGCAGTTGAAAAGTGACCGTCGCGATTCCTGCCGCGGTGGCCGCGGCGAGCAAGTAGTTCTGAATCACGCGGTGAGACACGACAGCCGCAAGCAAGGCAATGACGGTCAAGATGCCTAAGCCAACCGCGCCCTCGCTCATTGTATTGACGGCCTAACTTGTTATTAGACCGATCCGGACGTAAGACGGCGACCGTTACAGCCTGTCGGCTGCTTCTGCGTGGACGCGCTGACCTGCTGCCGATCGGCCAGCGACGTGAGAAACGTCGTGATCACTGCGGAACCCATCTCGGTCGGATGGGCGTCGGCCGTGAAAGACGATGTGTCTCGCATTCGATTGCGTGCGCGAAATCGATTCAACTGGTCCAGCAGCACTAGGTCGTCAGCAGGCGTACCACCTCCCGGATGTTCCCAACCGCGTCGAGCTCGTTGACCGCGCGGATGACCGCGTTCGTGCGATCGCGGCCAAGCACCGGCTCGATCAGCCCGCGGGCCTTTTCGTTCACGCCGTTGGTATCGAGCGGATTCTCCTTCGTGCCCGGCGGGTGACGGGTGAAATGCGTGACGGTCCGGCCGTCGCGCAGCGTCACCTCCACTCTGCCGCTCCGTGGCGCGGCCGGATCGAGGAGGCTTCTGTCGGCCACCAGCTCGACACGTTCCTTGACGGCCAGCACCTGCGGATCCTTCATGCGCGCCTGGGAATGGCTGTCCTCGAAGGAAATCGTGCCGTCAATCAGGCCGACGGCCAGCACGTACTGGATATTGACGTCGGGCATCGCGCGATTGCTGACGATGAGCGCGCCGTCCTCCGGCAGACGCGCCACGATGCGGGCCACGTTGGCCGGGGTGAGACCGTGCTCGCGCCGCAGCGTCAGCAGCGCATCGAGCGGCGCCTGGATCGGATAGCCGACGGAAAACGTCTTGATGGCCGTCTCGGTGACATAGAAGCGGCGGCCGAGGTCCGCCACCATCTCTTCCGGCCTGGGCTCGGTCGACAGCGCCTCGATCATGTTGTGTTCGCCGTCGAGCACGTCGGCCACGCCCGTGAAGCCGGCCTGCACCATGAGCGCCGCGCTGACGCCGTTGCGCGCGCCCATGCCGCCGAAATCGAAGGCCTTCTCGATGTGCTCGGTGTCGCGCGTCCAGCTCCAGATGCCCGAGACCTGCTGCGCGGCATACGAGAGCGCAAAGCGCATGCCCCGCTCGTCGAGCCGCGCAAGAGCGGCCGCCGCGGCAGCGGCACCGAACGTGGCACTGGTGCCCTCGGCGCTGCGATGCGTGGCCCGCACGTGGTCGGGGCCGAGGGCCATGAGGAACCGGCAACAGAGGTCGTAGCCGAGCACGATTGCCTTGAGCACCTCGGCGCCCGATCGCCCGTCGCGCTCCCCCATCGCGAGAGCGGCCGGCACGACCGCGCACCCCGGATGGGCTTTGGTGACCGGCTC